>WNFB01006274.1_pt1 | contig 20041 bp, 20 predicted proteins | sample 5400501 | NCBI WGS metagenome assembly WNFB01 (sample SAMN13153341, study PRJNA577476) | soil metagenome | isolation source: 200 cm saprolite under Douglas fir tree site 2 hole 1 | place: USA:California | collected 2015-04-18 | reverse complement strand
AAGCAGGCCCAATACGGCGGTAGGAGTGGTGGTGTCAAACATGCGTTCTTCCACCTTTCTCGTCTCAATGCGGCAGTAGTCAGTACTAGCATGCCCGGAAGTCGAACAATGTGAACGACAGCACTCCTCTCTGTGATCTGTCCTCCTGGTGAAGTGGAGCATACACACTTCACCTTACGACGCAAACACGCTGGAGCAAGAAAAAGACCTCCACTGACCACCCACAGAAGGTCTTATTGGCAGAAGCCATGAGCCGATTACCTCGGCAGAAGAACTACGAGTTTCGACGCGGAATATTAACTGGATGTTAAGAGAATGTTAAGAGAATGTTAAATGAGAGTATACCACCCGGTGATGGAAAATGCAAGTCATGCCGTAGGCGATACGGTGTTGCCTCTGAACAGGAGGACGTGGTACAGTACGCTGAGGTGACAGCAAAGAAAGATTCCTCCTTTTTGCCAAAGAAGGGGCAGATGTTGCTATCGTCTATCATGATGCATCAGACCCTGGTGGTATGATATTGTGAGATGTGGTCAAATCAAAAAAGCTAAGGAATGCCCCAACCGGGGACGTAACGATCTTGCAATTACGTGTCTTCTTCACGCCTGCCGAAATAGTCGCCAGCGAGTCACAGCCGGATGACATCTATATTGTGGTCGATGTCATCCGTGCCACGACGACCATGGCGGTGATGTTCGACCAGGGAGCAGCACGAGTGTTCGCGGCGGAAAGTGTTGAGCTGGCGCGTGCAGCCGCTCTGAAAGTACCTGGGCGTCTTCTCTGCGGTGAACGCAACGTGAAACCTCTTCCAGGTTTTGACTATGGCAACTCCCCCGTACAGTTCTCCCAGACCGACTTGAGCGGGCGCGAGATGATACTTACCACGACCAATGGCACACGCGCCTTCTATGCCTGTCCAGAAAAGAGTACACGCCTGGCTGGTAGTTTTTATAATGCACAGGCAATCATGTCCCATGCTCTGAAGCTAGCTTTGGAACGCAATAGTAATATCGCTCTTGTATGTTCAGGTGAGCTGGGATATTTTGCGTTGGATGATGCTGTCTGTGCCGGCTATCTTGCTATAGAGCTACAGGCTGGGTACCCGCAAGAGGTACCCAGCCATTTACATGAAAGCGTACATGCGGCCATTGCCCTGTATGAAGCTTTTGAGCCGCCAAAGATACTCGAACATTGCGATTCCGCGCAAAGTGTTTTTCGGGCTGGATTGATCGAGGATCCCTATTTTTGTATGCAGGTGAGTAAAAGCACAAGCATTCCTATAGTAGTGGGGAGGGAGGAGGAGACTGGTTTGTTGCTATTAGAAAGGGTATAGCTCACTCATGCCAAAACCACTACTCATCATCATCTCTGGTCCGCCGGGTACAGGCAAGACAACGCTGGGCAAACGCATGGCAAACGAGCTTCACCTGCCTTTTGTTAACAAGGATAGCATTAAAGAGTTGCTCTTCGATCACCTGGGTTGGCATGACCGCGCGTGGTCAAGGAAATTAAGGTAGTTGCTTTCCCAGAGTGAGAAAGCAAGAGATACTATCTAATCCACCCTCACAATCAACTTCCCAAAGTTTCTATTCTCGCCCATCACCATATGGGCCTTTCCTATCTCCTCCAATGAATAAACCTGCTCAATGATTGGCTTCACCTTCCCATTTGCCAACAGGGGCAGCACGCTTGTGGCAAAGCGGCGCGTCACTGCCAGCTTCTCCTCCAGAGTGCGAGTACGCAGCGTGCAGCCTCGCATCGAGATGCGTTTTGCCATCAACATACCGATATTGATGTTGGCCAGGGTGCCGCCCATGGTTGCCAGGAAGACGATGCGGCCCCATGCTGTCAGAGCCTCTAAATTTTGTTCCAGGTAGGCCGCTCCGATGAAATCGAGCACGACATGCACACCGCCGCCATTGGTCAGGCGATTCACCTCAGAGGCAAAGTTCTTGTCGGATAGGCCTGCATCGAGGCCCAGTGTTGCTGCCTGCTCCAGTTTGGCGGGTGTGCGAGAGGTACCAAAGGTGGTGACGCCTGCGGCGTGGGCAAGCTGAATGGCGGCTGTACCTACTCCGCTTCCGGCGGCATGAACCAGTAGGCGCTCGCCCATTTGTAGACCAGCTTGCGTGAAGAGAGCATCGTGGGCGGTCATGAAGGCTTCCGGCACGCCGGCAGCCTGTACAAAATCCAGGTTGCCGGGGATTTCTACCAGCAGCCCTTCATGTGCCAGGATATATTCGGCCTGCGCTCCCCCACCTGCCAGGCCCATGACTCTTTGTCCTGGCTTCCACATACGTACCAGGGGGCCTATAGTGTCGACCTCGCCCGCAAATTCCAGTCCTGGAATATGCGAAGGTGATCCTGGAGGGGCAGGATATCCCCCGGCACGCTGTAATAGATCAGCCCGGTTGATTCCCGATGCGCGGACGCGCACCCGCACATAATCTCCGATAGGTTCAGGCATCTCGACATCCTGTATCTCCAGTACCTCTGGCCCTCCCGGCCTGGTAATGACTGCTGCTCGCATCTGTACCATACCACATTGGCCGCCGTCAGGTGCAAATCGGGTCCTACGCATCGCGTTCTACCTTAAAGCGGCATGAGGGCCCTGGCTTTAGACATGAGAGTGAAATGCCGCCGCCGCAGGCGCACATCCCCCAAGACAATTCTAATAAATCGTGGTAGAATATAGTCATGAGAACATTTGAGTATCGCCTTTTCACGAATAAGGAACAAGATCGCTTGCTTATGCAGTGTTTGAGCGAGTCTCGCCTGATGTACAACAGCATGCTTGAGACCGTCAAGGCACAGTATGAGCAAGAAGGCACGTTCCCAAGCAAGTATGACCTTGAAGATGCTTTCAAGGGACACGGCGACCATGTTCCTGCGACCACTATTCAAATGCTGGCTGACCGCTTGAGTACATCTCTCAAACGCTTTCTTGCCGCCAAGAAGCATGGTATTCCCGATGTGGGTTTCCCCCGTTTCAAGACTCCGAACAGGTGGCATTCCATCCACCTCAGGCAGTATGGCAAAGATGGCTATTTGCATGAGGAGAAGAAGCACCTCATCGTCCCGAAGAAGTTGGGGAAATCCCTGAAGATCAAGATGCATCGTCCCATCGAAGGTACACCCAAGACCGTGCATCTGGTCTTGAGGGCTGATGAACACTGGTATGCTCTCATCGTCTGTGAGACTGAGCCACCTACTTCCCACCTTCCGAGTACCTGCCAGCATCCTGATATCGGCATTGACGTGGGTCTCACGTCCTTTCTGACCGATAGTGAAGGCAATACGGTTGAGAACCCACGCTTCTATCGCACGTCTCAAAGAACCTTGAGGCGCAAGCAACGCACGCAAAGCCTTCGGAAGAAGGGGTCTCATCGCAAACGCAAGGCCGCGCGCAACGTTGCGAAGACACACCTGAAGATCAATCGGCAGCGTCGTGACCATCACTTTAAGACAGCGAAGCCGTATGCTGAAGGCTATCACCGTATTGCGGTAGAAGACCTTCAAATCACCAATATGGTCAAGAACCATCACCTTGCCAAGAGCATCATAGACGCCAGTTGGGGCGCGTTTCTCGACATTCTTGAGGTTAAGGCTGCAAGTGCCGGACACCAGGTAATCCGAGTGAATCCGCGTTTCACCTCGCAGAAATGCCACCAATGTGGTGAGATTGTGCAGAAGTCTCTGAGCGTGCGAACCCATATCTGTCCTTGCTGTGGCTATGTGGCTGACCGTGATGTCAATGCCGCGGTGGCTATGTGGCTGACCGTGATGTCAATGCCGCGAAAAACATTTTATCCAAGGCCGGGGCACGGCCTTCAGGGACGGTCTCCGTTGGGAGTCCGGTCGAACTGAGAAGCCCCCAGCTTTAGCTGTGGGGAGTTGTCACGCCGCCAATCAGGGCACAATGGAATTTGTACGCAAGCCAGCAGATATTCCCCCAGGTCGTTGGGCAACCGTAAAAGACCCTTCCGGCAACTGCGTGTACGTTTTTGACCATAGCAAATCCCAATCATAGCAAATCCTGATTGTCCATCAGCCTTTATAGAGTATATGGATGGGTTTAGCAAGAGAGGCCGACACATTGTGTCAGCCTCTCTTGCTAAACCCATCCATATATATAGTTGACATTCCCCTAACAAATTGGAGAAATGGCACGAGAAATTGTATGATAGAGATGGTAGTATCTCCTCTGGCGAGGAAGCATGGAACCTCAGACAGGAGGACAAAGACATGGATGAGATGCAAAATGTGCAGCAGAGTACAATTGCTCGGATGCAGGCCGTCACTCTCTCTCGCGAATATGGAAGCGGCGGCGGCGAAGTTGCCCACCGCCTGGCTACCCACCTGGGATGGCATTTGATTGACCATGAAGTGGTCGGGCTTGTGGCACAGCAGCTCGGCATCAGCGAAGCAGACGCGGAAGCCCGCGATGAGCGCGTTGAGAGCTTTCTCTCGCGCTTTTTAAGCGGCTTACAGGCCATTGAGCCAATGATGCCGATGACTTCGATCCCCCCGATCCCTATCACAGATGCGCAGGCCTTCTATGAGGCGCGGCGCAAGGTGATCGAGGGAGCGGTTGCTACGGGGCATGTTGTAATTGTCGGTCGAGGCGCCCAGGTAGTGCTGGCTCAACGACGAGACGTTCTGCATGTGCGCATAGTGGCTCCATTCGATATGCGTACTGCCTATGTCGTGCGCCGTGAAGGCCTGGATCAGGCGGCGGCACGTACCCGGATACAGACGAAAGATCGCGAGCGCATTCGCTATCTACAGGAAGAACACCAGCAACATCCAGAAGACCCGCACCTGTATGACCTCGTACTCAATAGTGGCATCCTTGATCTGAATAGTATCGTCGATTTGATTAGCCTCGCTCTGGAGCGCAAGTCCCTGCGGCTCTCGACACCAAGCGGTGAGCTAGGCCCGGTCGCAGGCTTGTCCCGCTATCCCGAACAGCCGGTCGACTTCCGCCTATTGGAAAACGAGCCACCGGCAAAAGAAGGAAAGTTATGAGGAAAATGCAAGTCTTTCACTATGCCCATGACATATCATATACTGAATATGAGCAAGCATAGAATAGGCATAGGATACTTAGACCATATTCTATGAAGCAGAGATAAGAAACAAGGAGCAAGGAAGCCATGGACGATAGCGAACTTCTACACACCATTACCAAACTCGTAGACGAGGAACACCAGCTTATGCAGCTGGCGGGCAGTGGCGATCTCGATGAAATCAAACACGCTCGTATGCGGGAGATCGAAATTAAATTGGATCAATGTTGGGATCTTTTGCGCCAACGCCGCGCCCGCAGAGAGTTTGGCCTCAATCCAGACGAAGCTCAGGTACGCGATGAAAAGATTGTTGAACATTACCAGCAGTAATGAGAGAGAAGGAGTGGCTCGCGATGGCGCGGGCAGCTGTAAGGCCGATAAATCGGCGGTGGGCGCGATAAATCGGCCCCTACAAGCACATTTACGCCGTAAAGTACAGGTAAAAGGCGAGTATTGCTCCAATAAAACAGGTCAGGATGGTCAAAAAGACAGCAAAACCACGGTGGGGATGGAACATATCTTTGTCAATAGCGCGGCGAGCTTGCAAGAAGTTAAGCAGAGCCACTATCATAACGGCGATACCGAGAAAGATGAGTGTCACGCCAATAAGCGTCGAGTAGTGGACAGGAATGACAGGGTCAGTACTGCCCTTCAAGCCTAATTCGCGCAGGAGCAGCCCAAAGCGTTCCACCACAAAGCCAAAGGCGATAATTGACAGCCCGGTACGAATCCAGGCAAGAAATGTACGCTCATTGGCAAGATGATCGGTGACTTTCTTGCTTATGAGGTAATGTTTGAGGTGTAGGTTTGCGAGGTGTAAAGGGAGTGCATCCTGCTCTGCGGGCTGTAGCGGGCTATCGGCACTCGCAGGATCGGTACCGGTAATCTCTTCTTTCTGAGCCATATCTCATCACCTACTTTTTCGAGTAAAGCCAGTTGTCGTAAGGCCAATATCAACGCTCTCATTATCATACATTGCAGGGCAAGAGTAAAGTTGGACATGTCAAAAGCAGAGCTTTTGACATGTCCAACTTTACTCTTGCCCTGCAATCTTCTTCTCCTGGCCGAGCGGCACTGGATTTTTCCCTTTGAAGACATGGAAGAGGAACCAGAGTGAGGGCAAGAGCAAGACCATACCAACTGCCGTGCTGATAAGCAATGCCAGCAGCGTAATCGATGGGCTGGCGGAGTTCTCTACAGTCACATCCGGTGGAATCAGGTAAGGCAGTTGCGATACTCCCCATGTAGCGAAGAAGAAGCCAGTCTCGATCACAACCAGGATGCGTGCTAAACGATAATGCCGTAAAAAGAGAGAAGCCGCAGCACCCAGGCCAACCAGCATCGTCACAATGACAACCGGCAGAGCATGAGCAAGCATGCCATTCCACAAAAGTGGAGCTTCGAATGGAGAGAGCAAGATGCCCAGCGCACCCAGGGCTGCCGTTACCGCGCCCGCGATAATTGCCCGCATTCGAAAAGCCTCTACGAGTTCAGTATCATTGTTTGCCTGGGCTTCGATTGTCAGGTAAATAGCGGCCAGGACGGCACAGAGTGCAAGGGCCATGGCTCCAACAGTCAGAGCAAACGGTGTCGTCCAACCTGTCCATAAGTCGATCTGAGTCTGCCCCCCCGAAGTATGGATCTGACCGCTTGCCACTGCCGCCGCGCAGGCACCGAACAGGAAAGGGGTAATGGTACTGGCGGTACTGAATATTCGTCCCCAGACCTTGCGAGGACCCACAGCACCAGCTGCGTGGGCCCGAAACGTAAAGGCCGACCCACGCAAGACGATGCCGATCAACGCCAGGGTAAAGGGGAGAAAGAGAGCTGTCGAGAGCACAGAGAAGGCCGTTGGGAAGGCCGTGAACAGTCCAACGAGCAGAAAGATCAGCCAGACGTGATTAGCTTCCCAGACCGGCCCAAGTGCCTGCCCAACCAGGCGGCGTTGTTTTTCCGCCTGGGGACCAATGGCCAGAAAGTCCCAGATGCCACCGCCGAAGTCGGCTCCTCCAAGCACGGCATAGGCAATCAGCGAAAGCCACAGCACAGCCAGTACAATATATGCTAGATTCATTGTTTCACCACTTCTTCCTCAGTCGCATCTGCTGCCGTCACTGTTGCCCAATCCAATTTGGGCAGCGGTTCGCGAGCCACGCGCAGCAGCAGTATAATCAGGGTCACAGCCAGCACGATATAGATGGTGGAGAAGCCTAGAAAGCTGTAGTTCAAGCCAGGGGCCGTGGTGACCGCGTCCTTTGTACGCAATATGCCGTAGATCGTCCAGGGCTGCCGACCGATCTCCGTCACCATCCAACCAAGCTCGATGGCGAGGAAGGAAAGCGGGCCAGATAGAAATATGCCCCAGAGCAATACACGGTTCTCAGGCACAACTCGTTTGCGCCAGAAGTAGAGCAGCCAGAAGACCAGCCCGACAAATAGCGCGAAGAAGCCGCTGCCCACCATGCCATCAAATGAAGGGTGAACCAGCGTCGGGTCAGGGCGGTCATTGGGCGCAAATGCATCAAGCCCGGTGATCTTCGCGTTAGGATTACCTGTTGCCAGGATGCTCAACCCATAGGGAATTTCCAGGGCATAGTACACCTGCCCCGTCTTGGTATCAACAAGGCCACCAACGCGCAGGGGAACACCCTGCGCCGTGTGGAAAACCGCCTCCATGGCCGCCAATTTAGCAGGCTGGGCATCGACCAGGAAACGAGCATTCAGATCGCCACTAAATATCTGTAATGGGATGGCGATTGCTCCCATCGCCATGCCCAACAATAGCCCTTTGCGATAATAGTCCCCACGCTTGCCGCGCAGCATCGCTACGGCATAGACGGCGGCAACTCCAAAGCCGGTCGCCACATAACATGCCAGGATCATATGCGTGGTTTCATATGGCGTACTGGGATTTAAAATCGCCGCGAAAGGATCGATACCTGTCACCTGTCCATTGTGGATCTGAAAGCCGGTCGGCGTATTCATCCAGGAGTTCGCGGTAACGATAAACCAGGCGGAGGCAGCTCCGCTGATCCAGACAGGGAAAGAGCAAAGCCAATGTACACCCGCCGACAGCCTGTTCCAGCCGTACAGGTAGAGACCAAGGAAGATGGCTTCTAGAAAGAAGGCAAAGCCCTCCAGGGCAAATGGCAGGCCGATAATAGAGCCAGAAAATTTGGTGTACGTCGGCCAGAGCAGGCCAAGTTCAAACGATATGATCGTCCCAGAGACCGCCCCAATGGCAAAGAGAATGGCGAACGACTTTGTCCAACGGCGTGTCAGTGCCATCAAAACGGCATCTTTGTTCTTGAGTGCAAAACCCTCGGCAATACACAGCAGCAGCGGTAGACCGACTCCCAATGCTGAAAAAATAATATGGAAGGCCAGTGAGGTGCCCATCTGGGCTCGCGCAGCCAATAAATCTGTCATAAACATCACCCTCAGTGTCTATAGATAGGACACGCATGGCACGCGCTGCCTTCACCATTCCCCGAATGCGGCTGGGGTGCCACTACTATACACGGTTTCCGAATAAGTTCCTGATTTCTTTTCCCATGTTGTATTGTAGGAGCCAAAGTGAAGAGGTACAATATGCTATAATCCCCCCAGATATGCAGAAAAGGGTAACGATCGCCATGCCACCAACCGAGAACAGCAAAGCAAATGCACGCACAGCATTTAAGATATTGAGACATGTCAAAGGACTGCGCGAGCAGATGCAGCCCGATGAGCAGCCATTGCTGGCTATTCCCGCCATCTGGGATAGCGGCAAAGGGCCGCGCAGCACGGCCTGTGAGGTGATTGTCACCACCCGGCGTCTGATGGGCTTTTACGCTGTAAGCTTCCCGCGCCCGCGCCGCTTCTTAGAAGATATACCCCTCGCGTCGATGGCCAGCGTCTCATTTCGCCACAAGACCTATGAGCCACTATTTCGCGAGCTGCTGGTCAGCGATGGTCAAAGCAAGGTCTACATTCGTGCCCCTCGCCGCTACATTGAAGCTTTATATGGAGCGTTACGTTCCGCCACCGAGCAGTACGCGGCAACAGCACAGCCAACGTTTGAGGACATCGTGCCAGAAGATGATACACTCGGTACTACAACGACGGAGGGCGCGATAAATCGAGCCCCTACGACCCGCTCTCCTATCTATGGTCGCCAGGATATCCGTACCTCGTTTTCCCGCTCGCCCCTGGCGATTACCTTGTTGTTTGTGGGTGGGATCCTCCTCGAAATCCTGGGAGCCCTCCTCTGGGGCTTAACCGAAAGCTTTCAAATAGGGCTGCCGCTCTTTGTGGCGGGTTTGGTGGCTGTACTAGAGTTTCTCTGATTGTGGGTGATGCATATTGGGCGCAAGGCCTTGCGCCCAATATGCATCACCCACAATCAGAGAAACTCAAGCGGCTCATCGTCTCGCTCCTACCGCTGAATATGGCTTCTATAACTGTATATCACTATTTTGTTCGCCTGTTACTGTGATCGTGATACATGCATTGGGATTGGATTGCAAACACCAGCGAAAAGTTCCTACTTTCGAGGAGCGCATCATCCAGACAGCACCCTCTTGTTCCGAAGGCGCAAGTGTCATCACGCGCCGAATTTCTTTGGTGTCTGGAAGAATCACCTGGGATACATCTGTCTGATTGGTCCAGATCGTGAAAGTCCCTATGGGAATGGAGAGTTCTGAGCAATCAAACCCTGCTCCATCCTTTCCCGAAGTAATGGCAATGGGCACATGCTGCGGAAAGGGGTCTTGCTCTTGATGCTGTGGGAATGTGGTGTCGTCCTCACCAACTGCCGTAATGGTGAGGTATGCATGAGAATTGGACTGTATTTGCCAGCGAGAAATTCCTGCTTTCAAAATGTGAGTACCTGTGAATGCTCTGGGAACCAGATCAAAGGATATGCTGTTGTTCATGAAGACATGCTGAGATACGTCGGTCTGATTGATCCATTCCACAAACGTTCCTGTTGGCACATTGAGCACCGAGGGACGAAACTCGACTCCATGCTCTCCCTGGACAAGAGCGATCATGACGTGTTCGTTGTCTGGTGGATACTCCACTTTAATACCCCTCTTCTTTTACAAATACATTTTTTACAGTGCTTAACTATCGTTAGAAAAAGTGTACTATGAAATGCAAGAATTGTCTATGTGTTGGTGCATGGTTGCTGTAGTTTTGCTGCCGATGGCAGCAAAACTACAGCAACCATGCACCAACAAAACATAATCTTTTATCACGTTATTCTAGCGGCTGCCGCTATCTGCAGTGCCAAACTTTGCTCATAGGCATCGGCCACAGGCATCTGTGGCCAGAGATGGTGTGCTACATCATTGGCGGCCAGTAGCAACCCAAAACGCTGGATACAATAAGCGGCAACGTGGGGAGACCAGGACGATAGAACCGGCGTATTGATCTGATTTGTATTGGGGGCAGCGATGGCTACACAGCCAGCAGCGTAGGCAGGGCTAGAGAAGTAATTCCATACGATCGCTGCATTGTCCAGCACAGCACCTATGAGAGAAAAGTCTATCTGTACCTCGACCTCGGCAGAGCCACAGATAGGATTCCCAAATTCCTGCGTACTCGCCGAATCTAAGAGAGCTGTGACTTGCCAGGCGGTGCCATCCCAAATAATGTGCAATGGCACAAGAAACTCGTAACCTGCAGCACCGGCAAACGCATCAGGTTGATTGCGCGCAACACTGCGGCCGTCCGGTGTCGAGTAGTCCCATTCAGGAATGGTAGCTGCAAGCACATTCCATTCGAGTGCAGAAGAGGCAGAAAGAGGAGCCGTTGGGGCCGCAGGGTTCGCGCAAAATAGATGGCAATCTTCCCCCAGGATAGAGCACCCCTGACCATTATTCTGCCCATTGATTGCACACACCATTTTTAAGGCCGGGTCCGTATCCAACTGGAAATGAAGTGTCGCGGTCAGTGCTTGCAGGGCAGTAGCGAACATGCCTTTCTGCGAAGAAGCATTATACAGTTCTCCGAGTCGCACGGTCTCGGTAGACTGTTGAGCATTCAGAGCCGCCTGTGACGCCTGTATCAAGGCAGTGCGCCGGTCATCAGGTAGTGTCTCCAGCGATGCCGGAAAAGAAATAAGCCAGGCATCTGGCCCCGAAGGTGTTCGGACTGTATCATTAAATTGACAGCTATCTGTACTGAATTGAGGAGGCACCGATATGGTACACTGTTGCAACTGAAATGGCTCAGCACGCCATCGTAGCAGATGATGACCACGAGTAAATTGAAGAGGTGGATCGACTCCAGTGATTGGAAGGTGAGCAATAAGCCTACCATCGAGAGAGGCCTGTCCCCAGGATGGGTCGCCATTGATATAAAAGAGGTCGACACCTGGCACTAATGTCGCCGTAGGAACAGGGGTCGGGGGAACGAACAGGCGTGTCGCCAGGTTGCGAACAGGGATGGAACTGCCAAGAACCAGCAGCAGTACGATTACCACGATGCCGCCAGTCATACCGAGTTGCAGGGTACGTTGCTGGGGGAAGAACCGAGATTTTAGCGACGCGCGAGATAATTCAATAGCAGATCGGTGCCTGTTTTCAGCAGCAACAGTATCATCATTGTCCATGTCTGGAAGATCGACGATCTCAATATCGAGGTCACCCTGCGTTTGCTGGTACTCTGTGTCGTCCACGACAATGCTCCAAATATCAAGACTATAAGATAGGTTTTCGTTCTTTCCATCATATCATTTTTTGGAACATGCATCGTAACCCGTAGGGGCGGGGGAGGGGTGGTTGGGTGGTGGGGACGCTTGCGTCGCCCTCGTCCTGGTGGCTTGACCGAACCGCCCCACCCAGGGCGACGCAAGCGTCCCTTCCCCACTCAACACCTCCCCCGCCCCTACGAGAAAACGCCACTCCTCGTTCGGTTGGTGCGTATAGGCGATGGTTTGTCCTCACCCTACTACAGCCATGATACTCATTTGCATTATCTTCTTCATTCGCCAGCAGAGTCCTTCGGCGGAGAATTTTGAGTGTATCTGCTGGTTTTGCAGCCAATGGCTGCAAAACCAGCAGATACACTCAAAATTCTGGCGAGCCGCGAAGCGGCGAGGATTCTGAAGCTGAAATAACCACGCCAGCGTTAGCTGGCAACATTGACACTCTCTTTTCTGGACAGGTACAATAAGATAGCCCGGTGACGACTCCCCATGGCTGGAAGCCAGGGGCTTCAACGGAGTTGCACCGACGCTGTATCGCCCTACAGCAGTAGCCGTTCAGTTTTCACTCACATGAATGGGCGTTACTCACAGTTCATGTATCGAGTGGCACGTTAGGAATACGGTAGTGCTTTTACCCAAGGGACCTTACCTTGGAACCCGCAAACACTATTCTTTTCTTCAGGTGCAGATTGAACAGAGACAATATAGCAGAGAGTAGAACAGATGTCAAGGACATTCTCGGCCTGCAGGCGGCGCGTCCTTCATCCCCATGGATGAATACCAGGGGCCTTCGGACGCGAAGAGGTAAACCGCGTAGGCTTTATTTACTCTCCTACGTTCTCTATACATACGCAAAGAGGCAAATTACGATGAAGATTTATGTCTGTATTAAACAGATCCCGGACCCGAACACCGTTGTCAGCAAGCTTGACCCGAACACAAAACGGCTCGTGCGCAGCGGCGTCTCGCTTGTGCTTGACCCCGGCGACGAAAGTACCATCTCAGCCGCCATCAAACTTCGCGATACCGTTGGTGGCGGCGAAGTTATTGTGGTCAGTATGGGGCCTGCCAGCGCGCAGGAGGCCATGCGACGCGCTCTAGCCATGGGCGTCGACAGTGCTATGCTTGTCACCGACCCGGCGTTGGCTGGCTCTGACGCGCTCGGTACCGCCCGTGTGCTGGCCGCTGTGCTGAAAAAGGAAAATGCCGACCTGATCTACTGCTCCACCGAGAGTACCGATGGCTACACCGGCATGGTGCCTGGCGGTATCGCCGAGTTCCTTGGTCTGCCACAATTGACCTTTGCCCGCGAGGTCACCGTTGAAGGCTCCAAAGCCGTGATCAAACGGGTGACGCTGACGGGGTATCAGACCGTCGAATGCCCACTCCCAGCGGTCGTGACCATCGCTAGCGGCTCCTTCGAGGCCATTTACCCGACCATGAAGGGCATAATGAGCGCGAAGAAGAAACCTTTTACCCAGCTTACCCTGGCCGATCTCGGCATTGACCCCTCACAGGTTGGTGAAGCGGGCGCGCGCGAACAGGTTGTAGCTATAGGAAAAGCTGAGGCGCGAGCGGCTGGCCAGGTGATCAAAGATGATGGCAGTTCCGCTCAGACTATCGCTGATTTTTTACAGCGTTACCAGTTGCTCTAGGAGGATGTAGATATGGCAAAGACTATTTGGGTGCTGATTGAAGTCGAAGATGGCAAAGCTGCCCGCTCATCTCTAGAGGTACTGGGCAAGGCCGCGCAGTTGGGCCGGGCCGAAGCCATTGTGCTTGGTTCTGCCGCCGCGCAGGTCGCTTCCACCCTCGGTGAATTTGGGGCAGAGAAGGTGTATGTCCACGAGGATGCCGCCTATGATAACTATCTCACACTTCCCGCGGTAGACACCGTCAGCGAGCTGCTGAAACAACATCAACCCGTGTTATTGATGCTGGCTACCACCTATGAACTGCGCGATATCGCGGCGCGTCTCAATGTGCGCAACAACATGGGCTTAATTACTGATGCTACCGACCTGCGTTTTGAGGGCGATACACTGCAGGTCACCGTCCCCTGGGGTGGCGAGAATGTCGTTACCGCTACACATCCACAGCAGGGTACAGGCATTGTGCTCACACGTCCCAAGGCCTTTGGGATCGAACAATTCGCCGGCAGAACCGCCGAGGTCGAGACGCTTACTGTTACGCTCAACGCCGACTCACAGAAGATCAAGATTCTTGATCGCGTCGAGCTGCCCAGTGAAGGCCCGGCCCTGGAAGACGCCAGCGTGATCGTCAGTGGCGGACGCGGACTGGGCAAAGCAGACAATTTCCGTCTGGTGGAGGAACTCGCCACGGCACTGGGTGGTGCCGCCGGTGCAACTCGTGCCATCGTCGATGCCGGCTGGCTGCCCTATAGCTACCAGGTTGGGCAGACCGGCAAGACAGTGAAACCTACGCTCTATATCGCCTGTGGTATCAGTGGAGCTATTCAGCACCTGGCCGGTATGAAAGGCTCCAAATATATCGTAGCGATCAACAGAGATGAGCACGCGCCCATCTTCTCTGTCGCCGACCTGGGCATCGTTGGGGATGCATTGACCATTCTTCCGCAACTCACCCAGGAAGTAAAGCGGCGCAAAGCACATTAAATCAATGTGATCGGGAGATGCTTCGCTGCGCTCAGCATGACAATTGGGAAGTAAAGCGGCGCAAAGCACATTGAGTCTATCTTTCGATGTAGCTGACTCAGTGTTATAATAGGGCGAGAGGATCAATACAAGAGCAGGAGGAAAGTATGGCAACAACCAATGAGGAAATTCGTGCGCTTGTTGAGCGACTCTCGCCCGACTATCAACAGAAGGTTCTAAAGCTTGCTCAAGAACTGGCCAAAATGCAAGAGTTTATCATGTCTTTGCCTGAAACAAAGCTTCCACCTGGCACGCCAGGGAAAGCCTTGCGACACATCGAGTTACCTTTAGAGGTTGCAAAAGCAATGGAACGTGCAATAGAAGAGGACTGTGAAAGGATCGAACCAGATGAGTACTAGCTATCTGCTGGACTCAAGTGTACTGGTGCTATTTTTGCAAAAGGAGAGCATGATTCGTCAACGTGTTGACCAAGCTGAAACACTCTATGTTTCTGTTATTGCGCTTGGTGAGCTTTACTATGGAGCAGAGCACTCCAAAGCTGCTCAAGAGGGCCTCAATGCGGTAAATGCATTGACAAATACTATGTCTATTCTACCCGTTGATAGCACAACAGCCAAAATCTATGGGTCTATCAAGCATATGCAACGCAGCAAGGGGCAAATGCTTCCCGATAATGACCTCTGGATCGCTGCAACAGCAATTCGATATAAGCTTACACTTGTCGCACGAGATCAGCACTTTACTTGGATTGATGGACTCGCTCTTGAACAATGGTAAATAGCTTTTAGCTGCACAGTCACCCACACACGCTTCTCTATATCTTGCCCAATAAACTAACTGGAAATGGAGGTATTTGTATGACACCCCCTGTGATTTCACCAACTGGAGGAATAATCGGCACAATTCTCTTTGTGCTGCTCTTCCTGGGAGCACTGATGCTCTTCGGTCTGCGCGTAGGCGAACTGATCACCCTGCTCATCAAGGCCCGCCGCGAGGACCGCACCGACCACATAGATGACCGTATCGGTGAATTCTTCCTGGTCGTGCTGGGCCAGAGTGGCGTGCTGCGCGATCCTATCCCCGGCATCGCACATTTCTTTACCTTCTGGGGTTTCATCATTATCCAGTTCGGCCTGCTCAACCTGCTACTCGGAGCCTTTAACGGCTCATTGCCGCTCCTCGGCGGCAATCCTACCTTTGCCGTCGTGCTGGATGCATTCGAGCTATTGGTGCTGGTTGCCCTGCTGCTCTTCGCCTTCCGCCGCGGCGTCATTCGTCCCAAGCAGTTGTCCAGCTTCTTGCACGGCCCGTGGGATGGCTTTATCATCCTGGGATTGATCCTGGCGGTCATCGTCACATTGGCACTTGTCGAAGGTTTTCAATATGCCGCATATGCAGCAGCCAATGGCGTTGCCGCAGCCAACAATAGTGCTGCCTGGACACCCATCGGAACATGGTTGTATCCCTTATTTGGCGGGCTGGATGCCAGTAGCAGCGTCATCCTGTACCGCGTCTTCTGGTGGATACATGTCAGCACGGTGCTGTTTTTCCTGATCTACCTGCCGCGCTCCAAGCACCTGCACCTGATGGCAACGCCCTTCAATGTGTTCTTCCGCAGCTACGCCCCCAAAGGTGCTTTGCCCTTCATGGAAAACATCGAGGAGCGCGAAGACTACGGTGTCTCCAAGGCTGAACAGTTTACCTGGAAGCAGTTGCTCGACGGCTACGCCTGTACCGAGTGCGGACGCTGCAACACCGTCTGTCCGGCCACCAACACGGGCAAACCGCTCTTCCCCAAAGAAATTATCCTGGGGGTCAAAGAGGCTCTCTTTGTGCGCAGCGATGAAATATTGGGCGTAAACTCGCTCTATAACAGGCTGGGGGTCGCGGGCGTGCGAGCCGATAAAACCAAAGATGAGCAAGACGCCCACCACGAGCAGATGGTGGGCGGCATTATTAGCAACGATGCCTTGTGGGCCTGCACAACCTGCCGCGCCTGCATGGAGATATGTCCCGTCTCCATCGAGCATGTGCCGAAGATTGTGGAAATGCGCCGCCACCTGGTGATGGAGGAGAGCGAGTTCCCGGTCGAGGTGACTTCACTCTTCAACAACATCGAGCGCAACGCCAACCCGTGGGAGATCAGCAATGACAAGCGGGCCGAATGGGCTGCCGGTCTGGGTGTGCCGTTGATGGCCGAGAATCCCGATGCCGATGTCCTGTATTGGGTTGGCTGTATGGGTTCTTTCGATAGGCGCAACCAGAAGGTAGCCAGCGCGGTGGCAAAGGTGCTGCTGGCGGCAAAGGTCAACTTTGCCATTCTTGGACCTGAAGAGTCCTGCACAGGCGATCCCGCGCGCCGTATCGGCAACGAATACCTGTGGCAGGTGATGGCCCAGCAGAATATCGAAGTACTCGACGGCTACGGCTTCAACACCGCCGCTGCCAGCAATGGCCATAACGGTCATGGCAACGGCGCGGTGGGAGCGGTGACAAGACGGCGCACCATTATCACCGCCTGTCCCCACTGCTTCAATACCATCAAGAACGAGTATACGCAGCTCGGTGGCAACTATGAAGTGGTGCATCATAGCGTCTTCATCGATAAACTCTTAGCCGACGAGAAGATCAAACTTCCCGCGGGCTTTGACCAGCGCAAGCTTACCTATCACGATCCGTGCTACATCGGACGCTACAATGATGTGTATGACGAGCCGCGCCACGTGCTCAGCGTGCTCAACAGCAACGGTGTCACGGAGATGGGTCGCAATCGCAACAAGAGCTTCTGTTGCGGCGGCGGCGGCGGTCGCGCCTGGATGGAGGAGAAGATCGGGAAGAGAGTCAATCAAACCCGCGTCAACGAGGCCCTGGCGACAGGTGCCGAAGTCCTCGCCGCCGCCTGCCCCTTCTGTATCACCATGTTCGACGACGGCATCAAGGGTGTCGAGGCCGAGGAGAAGATGAAGATCGAAGATATCGCCGAAATCGTCGCCCAGGCGATAGAGGCAAGGTAGATTATTGAAGAGCGCACAACAACATTGGCAGCCTTGGGCTGCCAATGTTGTTGTGCGCTCTTCAATAATCTACATCTCTACCTGGTAAAAGAAATCGTAGTGCGCGATCTTCTTAAAAATGCCGCGCAGGTGGAGCGTCATCTGTCCATGTGCAGCACTGTAAGCACCGGTACCGCCGGTGATGGCGAGAATCGTATCGGTCCCATTGTCATCGAATGGCCCCTCGACGGTGATCTGACCGTTAGAGAGAATGACAGTCCAGAAGCACTCCCACACTCCATTCTTCGGGTCGGCAATGGTGCGGGTGCATTGACCATTATCCACACCAACCTGCATATTGCTGGTGGGATCAAAGACAGGATTATGGAAGGCCAGCACATTGCCCAGGGCATCTGGACTGGGTATACCATGATCCATGTCTCCGACGGTGTCTGTGATCGCATGTTCAATCACATGAATCCTGAGGACGTTTTTGCTGCTCGCGTGAGCGGAGAACACCCCCGCGTTAATGGCAAACATTGCCACAATCAGCGTGAGGGCAACAATGGCGATAGCTCCAGTGGAAATAAATGACTTCTTCATGCTATGCATCTCCTTTGAAGTGACGTGAAGAAAAATAAGAAGGTCTAAGAGCAAGATTTAGAGATTGCTTGCTCTTATATCGAAGTATACGTATACGTTGTTGAGTTGTCAATGTGCAAATCTACCTGTATCTACTTGTGTGTACCCACATGGATCATGCGTGACATTCAACAAAAAAGCGCAACAATATGGGTGTTTGACAATGTCAAACACCCATATTGTTGCGCTTTTTTGTTGAATAGTATTACTTCAGCAGCTCGCGGGCAATGACCAGGCGTTGAATCTGGTTTGTTCCTTCGTAGATCTGCGTGATCTTGGCGTCACGCATCATGCGCTCGGCGGGATATTCTTTCATGTACCCGTAGCCGCCCAGAATCTGGATGGCATCGTTGGTCACTTCCATGGCTTTATCTGAGGCATACATCTTCGCCATGGCGGAGTATTTGCCAAAGTGCTTATCGCCGCGATCAACCATCTCGGCGGCGTTGTAGACCAGCAGGCGCGAGGCCTCCACCTTGGTCGCCATATCCGCCAGCATGAACTGGATACCCTGGTTGTCTGCGATAGGCTTGTTGAATTGGATACGCTGCTTCGCATAGGATACCGCCAGGTCAAGTGCTCCCTGGGCTATACCCAACGCCTGTGCGCCGATACCAATGCGGGTCTGATCCAGGGTAGCCATAGCAATCTTAAAGCCTTCGCCTTCCCGTCCAAGCAAGTTTTCAGCAGGAACTTCACAGTCTGTGAAGATCAATTCAGCCGTCTGTGACCCCTTGATGCCCATCTTCTCCTCGATCCTTCCCACCGAAAAACCGGGGTAATCTCTCTCAACGATGAAGCCACTGATGCCGCGTGTTCCGGTGTTTGGGTCGGTGATGGCGAAAATGGAATTGACCTGCGCCAGGCCGCCATTGGTAATGAAGCGTTTGGAGCCATTGAGCATATACTTATCACCCTTGCGCGCCGCTCGCGTGCGCATGGCAGCGGCGTCCGAACCTGAACCAGCCTCGGTCAAGCCAAAAGCTGCCGTCCACTCGCCACTCGCCAACCTTGGAATATATTTGCGCTTCTGCTCGTCGTTACCTGCCAGCAAGATGGGCATGGCACCAAGTTGTTGCACCGCCAGGATCAAAGCTGTGGTGGCACAGTGGCGCGACAGTTCTTCAATCGCCATCACCACCGCCAGTTCACTGGCTCCAATGCCGTCGTATTCGGCAGGGAACGGCATGGCAAGAATGCCTTGCTGTGCCAGCAGCTCTTTCATATCCCAGGGGAACTCGCCCGAATGGTCAATCTCCGCGGCGCGTGGTGCCACCCGCGCCAGAGCTATTGCACGAATTTCATCTATTAATGCCTGTTCATCTTCACTAATGTGCGCTACCGCCATAACATGCTCCTTTGTCGATACTCACATGTGCGAAATGTGCTTTGTATTGGAGTATATCACACGTCTCAGTCAGCTATGCCTGAGAGTTATTGACACTGGTAGTGGGCCTGGCATTCGCGAATGCCAGGCCCACTACCAGTGTCAATAACTCTCCAGGGCGATTTAAAAGTTGGGGGCAGGGCGAGGACAAGCCATCGCCCCTACTATGGACGCTCTTGGCAGGCTGATGCTTCGTAGTCATAGTAGGGGCGATGGCTTGTCCTCGCCCTGCAAAAAGATGGCCTGGCTCGACTTTTAAATCGCCCTGGCGGTTGTTGATGTAGCGTTGCTATAGAAGTAGGAATATGATATAATACGCACTGAACCGAAGAAGCTTTTTTTTGAGAAAAGTGGGCATCCCGTCCACTTTTCTGCTTGACTGAGACATTTTTACTCAAGAGTAGCTCTGCGTCTAATGATACAGAGGTCATCGCACTCGAAAAAATGATGTAAGGGTCTGCCGGGCGCTAGCGGGAGGTACATGGCTTATGAGAAGCGAATTTCAAGCGGCTATCGCGCAATTAATTGCCGAAAAAGGATTGCCCCGCGAAGTGGTAATGGAAACGGTTGCTACCGCCTTACTCGCGGCTTACCGTAAAAGTTTTGGTGGCGGAGAAAAC
>WNFB01001475.1_pt1 | contig 20070 bp, 16 predicted proteins | sample 5400501 | NCBI WGS metagenome assembly WNFB01 (sample SAMN13153341, study PRJNA577476) | soil metagenome | isolation source: 200 cm saprolite under Douglas fir tree site 2 hole 1 | place: USA:California | collected 2015-04-18 | reverse complement strand
CCCCTTGTAGGTGTGAGACAACGCTGCTATACTACTCAAGGCTCCTCGCCGCCTGCGGCGACGTATCAATTCTAGGGTTGCTGCGGAGTTTTGCAGCCGCATTCCGTATATAGTAGTGGCTGCGCTTGCCTCAGCCATGATAGGGGAATGGTGAAGGCAGCCGCATTCCGTATATAGTAGTGGCTGCGCTTGCCTCAGCCACGAAAAGAGACCCGAGTAGTCACAAAATCGTTTATAAAAACGGTAGAACATTGCCATTATTCAGATCAGGAACACAATTATGGATAACGATAAAACTATTAAGCTGCCGCCAAATCTGCGGGGAGCGCATTGGACATCTTCGGGACCCCAACAGGGAGTACCTTCGCAGGTACCACCAGCAATAGGGCCGATGCCTGGCGGGCAACTACCACCAACTATACAACCACCTCCCAAAAAAACCAGGAAACGCTGGCCGCTGCGAGTGCGTGTGATCCTTGCTCTGTTTCTGCTGCTCCTCCTCATTGGAGGCGGTACCCTGGCCTATGGCTACTACAGCATACACACATCCATTGCAAAATTTATTCGCCCCGTCAGCCGCAGTGCCGACGAACCACAGAATACTCCTCCCATACCATCCGATAGTAACGTCACCGGGCGAGCCTGGAACATCTTGTTACTTGGGAGCGACAATGATGGAAAGTACAACTTTCCCGCCCTGCTTACCCAGGTTATGATGATTGTACATATCGACACGGTAAACAATACCGTCACCATGGTCTCTATCCCGCGTGACTCCTGGGTGAATGTGCCAGAGGTGGGAGGGATGCATAAAATTGACCAGGCCTTTATCCTGGGAGCCACGCAGCGCAATAATTTTGATGATGGTGTACGCCTGGCACGCCTCACCGTTGAAAAAGATTACGGCATTACCATTGATCGCTACGCATGGGTGGGATTGAGCGGCTTCGCCAGGGTCATCGATACGCTTGGCGGGCTCGATATCGATGTGACACATCCCGTCGTTGATGATATCTATCCTGATGATACAGGTGCCAACGCCAACAACCCCAATGCCTATAAACGCTTGTATTTCGCGCCGGGGCCGCAGCATTTGAATGGACTGCAAGCCTTAGAATATGTGCGTACGCGCCATTCCGATCTCGTAGGTGACATTGGGCGCACTCAACGACAGCAGCAGGTGTTGCAAGCACTCAAACAAAAACTCAACCTGGCAAGCGTTCTGGGCAATCTCCAACAACTCTTCGCGGACTTAAACGGCAGTGTCTACACGGATCTCAGTGAGAACGAAATGCTGGGCTTTGCGGGTTTTGGACATGGCCTTTCTGGTAACGCAATCCAGCATATTACGCTGGGGCCGGGGAGTGGCAACCAGGATTACGGAGACTATGCCAGCGTCTATGACTCATCGATAGGTGCTAACCAGAATGTGGTCGTTCCCCGTTGCGACAATATTCAACCCGTGATCAATCGCATCTTTGGCCTTGGGAATGCGCAAAGCTGCAACGTCACCGCATAGATAGAAGGAGCCACCTTGATCGAACAGCAGCGCGATAATGCGTGCTACATGCAATTTAACCAGTATCTCCAATTTCCAGAACTGACTCACGGTATCTTTACACGACTTGGCGGATTTAGCACCACCCCATATAGTGGTCTCAACGCCTCATTCAGCACCGGCGATAGCCTTGAAAATGTCATACGAAACCGGCTACTGGTACTACAGTCCTTAGACCTGCAGAATTACCCCTGTGCTACGCTCTGGCAAATCCATGGTTCCGGCACTGCCATGCTCGATACGGAGAAGGAGACCTGGGACGACTGGCGCACCGATTGGCCGCACCGCTCCTACTGGCTGCAAGACCAGGAGTTGATCTGGACTATTAAACCGAGGCGCAAGGCGGACGCGCTCATCACCAGGCAACGAGGTGTGACTCTTGCTCTATCCTTCGCCGATTGCGTGCCGCTGCTGTTCTATGACCCACTGCAACGAGTCATTGCTCTTGCCCACGGCGGATGGCGCGGTACTGCTCGTGGCATCGCTCTTGCCACCGTTGCGGCAATGTGCGAACAGTTCGATTGCCAGCCACACCATATCTATGCAGGTATAGCGCCATCCATCGGCTCCTGTTGTTACGAAGTCTCCGAACAGGTACAGCATCTTTACCTGGGCCAGGAGGAGTTTGACGAAATGCCCACGCCCGAAAAGTACCGCGGCATGGTACGCCAGTCAGCCGTGTTCTCGACAAAGCAACTACCAGATCGTACCAGCCTGCGCCTCGATATCAGGGAGACCAACTATAACCAGTTGCTCATGGCCGGTCTATTGCCCGAACACATTGAGCTGTCGGGAATATGTACAGGATGCAGCACCAACCTCTTTTTCTCTCACCGCGCAGAGCAAGGCAAAACAGGACGCTTCCCCGTGGTATTGGCATTAAAGAAGTAATTATTCAGACTTTGCAGGGCGAGGACTGCACCTTAAACCTTCTGTTTTACGCTGCATATATTAATCAACTGCAAAAGTGTTTGGATCTTAAAAGGCTTGCGTAGCACCGGAACATTGAAGGTCGTGCGCACATACTCTAGCTCGTCTGCACCGGCGGCTGACAGGACAATTATCGAGAGCAGATCGTGAGGTATCGTCTTTTGAATAGCTGCAATCACCTCTTGCCCCGACATTCCACCTGGGAGCCTAAGATCAACCAGTACAAGATCATAGGATAAAGGAACAGAACTGTGATGTTCCGCAAAAAGTTTTTCTAAAAGGGACGCACCCTGGTTATGGATAGAAACGTGATGCTCGCCAATCATCTCCAGTGCAGTCTTCAAGTATTCACATATTGTGGGATTGTCCTCTAACACCCCAATGTTCATCTATTTCACTTCCCTTGATGTCGGATGGATGTACTGTAAAAGTCATATGTCCAATTTGCTTTTTTATATTCTTCTCAAAGGGATAGAGTTTTTAGGCTTGACATCTCATTAGGAACCATATCGGAAAATCTTGCGTTTTCAAGAGGGTGCATTGAGAATACGAAGGGAAATCGTATGCTATACTACCCCTCATGGATGAAGGTCACGAATATACCCTTTTTCAGGAGAACAATAACATGCAGCCTCCAAGCGCAATAATTTTCGACCTTGGCGGCACCCTCATAGATTGGCCAGATTGGAATGAGGATGCGGGTCGTCGCTGGGGTCTCTCATACGACTATCTCATCGCCCAATTACCCAATAATGGCTGGCCGGAGCGCAGTGCTTATGTACAGGCAATGCTGGAAGCCGAGCAGTCTCACTGGCGACAGGTAGTAGAGGAACAGTGGAGCGGTCCTCCATCCAGTCTCATTGGCAATGGCTTTCGTCGTTTAGGCCGTCATCTTCGTGAAACAGAACTTTTGGCAGCCCTCGATGGTTATGCACGCGCAGTGGATGGTTGGGCGGTGGTCTTCCCTGATGCGCGCGAAACACTAAATATGCTTCGAAAAAGTGGCTACCGGCTGGGCTTACTCTCGAACACCTGGTGGGCGGCTGAATGGCATAACGCAGACCTTGCTGCTCATGGTCTTGATACATTGATTGACCAAATTACCTACACGTCGGATCTTCCTCATTCAAAGCCGCATCCATCTGTATTCATGGAAGTGGCATCACGCCTGAATGCCGAGGTAGATGCGTGTGTAATGGTTGGCGATCGCATGATTGATGATATTTCAGGTGCCCTTGGAGTGGGAATGCGTGCCGTATGGAAGAAAAACGCTAGCCCATGGCCCCAACCCGAAGGTATTGTTCCCACAGCTACAATCACGCACCTGACAGAGTTACCCGCGCTGCTGCATGTCTGGTGAGGAGCTTGAAGCCGGGCCTCTCCGCTTTTATGAATCGCTGAACTACAGGACAATAAAGAGAACATTGGTGAGAGATATCTAGAAGCATGAGTGCGTTACAGCTTATTGATAGTGAGCAATTTAAGCGACGAGAGCTTAATCAACAAGGCAAGATTCAGGCAATCAGCGAGGCCAGGCATGGCCCCCACGATGCTGAACTCGATCTTGATCAATTGGTACGCCGATTACATACAATCGTCGAAAACCTGCATGACGATGTTCGCCAACAACGACTGTTCCCCCTTCAGATACTTCGACACTCCACTGATCGCAAAGAGAGAATCGCTCTGGAGATCGATGCAATTGCCCGCGAAATCAATCCCACGACACCGGATAGGGAAATAAAGGCCGAAACGCTCAAAACATTTCTTGGCGCTTCTGATACAACGCCAGATGGCCAGGCTACCGACCGTTACTTTTATCAAGTAGCATATTTTACCATGACACGTATACTGCTGGTGCGCGTGTGGGAGGACGTTGGCTTTATTGATCCGACTCTTTATGATGGTGGCTTCAAACAATGGTACGCACACTATAACCAGCAGATTCAAAGGATATTGGGACAGGCATTTCATTTCGCCGGGGAACGCTATTCCTGGCTCTACGGCGTAGAAAACAACTATAACTGGTATACCCCTTCAGAGAGCGTGCTTATAGACGTTCTGTATGATCTTTCCCGTTTTGATTTTAGACGTCTGGATGCGGATGTACTGGGTGCGGTTTACGAGGCATATCTTGAAAAGATTGATCGTAAAAACAAAGGACAGTACTACACTCCCAGGCCTGTGGTACAGTTTATCTGGGATCGGGTAGGGTTTTCATACCTTGAACATATTTTTCGTTTTGAGGGCGGAGAAATGCGTCCTCGTATCTGTCTTGATTTCTGTACCGGCTCAGGTGGCTTTTTAGTTGAGGCGGCACGCCGTATCCGTGAAGCGGCTCTCGGTGCCAACTTTGATTACGAAGATAGTGCCAGTTTGAAAAACGTCAGCGTGGACAATTTGCTAGTAGCCATGAAGGCCATCATGCAAGGACTGTGGGGCAGCGAGATCAACTCCTTCGCCTACTATTTAACAGAAATCAATCTGCTTATCCAACTCACTCCCATTATTGCCGCTATTCACAAGAAAGACCCTCGTGCTTTGGGCTTTGGGCGCGATTATGCCCTGGCGGTTATCCATCAAGATGCGCTCAAATTACACAATAGAGCGCAACAGGCATTTGAAGGAGAGGAGTACAAACAACAGCTATACGAACAGGACCGCCGCAGGGATATTGTGCATCTTGAGGGCTACAAGCGCGAGGTGTACCAGTGGCTCAAGCACGGATCAGCCGAGGAGCATAAGGCCGACTATGTCTGTTCTAACCCACCCTATATTGGAGAAAAGGGGCATAAAGACCTTTTCAGGTTTGTTCGGGAAAACTTACCCTACTGGAAAGAGTATTACCAGGGGAAAATGGACTACCTCTACTGGTTTATTATCCTGGGCTTGAGTAAATTACGTGAAGGCGGGCGATTGAGTTACATCACCACCAGCTATTGGCCAACCGCTGAAGGTGCATCGAAGTTGCGCCAGTATATTTTGAAGCACAGCAAAATTATAGAGATGATTGACTTTGGTGATACCCGTATATTCTCTGATGCCCCTGGCCAACACAATTTGATATTCACCCTGGAAAAATGTAGCGATGCCGCGACACGAGAAGCCAATCGTCCTCGCCTGGTCAACGTGAAGCATGAATGGGATGGTTCTACACTTCCAGAGCGCCTAACTCTCTTGCTGCATCACCTTCAAGAACACATCAATATCGCACCTGACGAGTGCTTCGAAGATGAATATATCAAGGTCTTTTGGAGCCCGCTTACACAGAAATCTCTTTCTGAAAAGGCCTGGGCAATCCGTTATGGTGATAGCGAGGGGACGGTTATTCAGCAATTAGAGGCGGCGGGTGTAGCCTTATCCACCGTTTTGGAGATCAATGCTGGCATTCATTCCAATGCCGATTCGGTGAAAAAAGCTGATATACAGCTATTTACCCAGAACCAGATCGAGCAAGCGCATGTCAAAGTAGGTCAAGGCATATTTGTATTAACTCAACAGGAGCAAGATTCCCTTCAACTGCCACCGGCAGAGCAAATTCATTTGAAGCCAACCTACAAGACATCTGCTATTTCGCAGTATCTTGTTTCACCGGCGGAAGAACTTTACTTACTCTACATAGACAATGCCTTCAATCCCAATCAAAACCCGACCATCATGAAACATCTTCAACGCTTTGCTCCAATTTTAGAGGCTCGCCTGAAACGCTATCATGAGAAGTATCCCTGGTACAGGCTACATAGGCCCCACAAACGAGATCACTACGAAGGTGAAAAACTGGTCGCCCCGCGCTGGGGAAAGCACATTGATTTCGCGTATGAAGCAGGCGGCCGCTATGAAAATTCAGACATCAACATTTTCGTAAAATCTAAAGAGGTACCTGAAGATCTTAAATACTTCCTGGCGCTCCTCAATTCGCGTCCCCTGGCTTTTTGGATGAGCCATAAAGGAGAATTCAAAGGAGTCTCCAGACAGGCCTTACTCCATGATATACCTATGCACAGGATACGTTTCGGCGTAGCAACCAATGAAGCTACAAAGCTACTGGATAGCCTGAAAGCATTTTTGAAAACAAATGACCACGCTGCTTCGTATACTCTATTGCACCAATCACTTTCTGCGAAACAGGAAGATGTGGTTCATGATGGATTAGTGTTGCTGGTTGAGCAGATAATGGAACATAAACGGATTAACCAGGAAGGACAGCAAATCGACAAATTACAGGCTCTTGTAGATCAAATTGTGTTAGATTTATATGGTATTGTTCATCCAGGTGAACGAGAACTTATCCTGACTGGATTTCATAATATAGTGACACCCCTTGCGGGTGTCAGGGACACGGGCGCCCTCGCGTAGGGGCGGGGGTGGGGTGGATGTGGAGTGGGGGCCCTTGTGGCCGCCCGTGGAGGGGAGGGCTTCGGTCAAGGAAACAGGACGCGGGCGGCCTCCACCACCCCCGCCCCTACGCGGTCTTTGAAAGCGATTTGAGAGCATGAACGATCAACCATCGAGCACCCAGGAACGGCTGGCGGCCAATCTCGCACAGGTGCATTCCCATATCACGGGAGCAGCCCAACGAGCCGGGCGATCACCTGCAGACATTACGCTTGTTGCCGTTTCAAAAACTGTCCCTCTAGACCTTGTGCAAATAGCGTATAATCTAGGGGTGACTGATTTTGGAGAGAACCGCGTGCAGGATGCCCTGCCAAAAATTGCAGAGTTTCATCCGCCAGGGATGCGCTGGCATATGATCGGGCATCTACAGAGCAACAAGGCGAGCAAAATTGTCGGCCATTTTGACGCGGTTCAGAGCATTGATAGCCTGCATCTCGCGCAGACCTTGCAGCGGCACGCCGAAGAGCAGGAGAAACGCCTGCCGGTACTGCTTCAAGTCAATGTATCGGGCGAAGCAAGTAAGGAAGGCATGACCCTGGCTGAAACGCCGGCCCTGGCACGCCAGATAGCCGCGCTGCCAGCCCTTGAGGTACAGGGCCTGATGACTATTGCTCCTCTGGTGGATCATCCAGAGGAGGTACGTTGGGTGTTTCGCGGCCTGCGCGACCTGCGTGCTCAACTACAGCATGAGTTACCACACTGCTCATGGCAGCATCTTTCCATGGGCATGACCGATGATTACCAGGTGGCCATTGAAGAAGGAGCCACCATCGTCCGTATTGGACGGGCGATTTTTGGAGAGCGTAAGCATGGCTGAGGTGGCTAGCGCGGAGCGCAGCCACTACTATACTCCGATCAAGCTATAAAGGGGAAACGAAAATGAAACCAGGTGATGTATTGTTTGGCCGTCGTATTCGACAAAATCATGCGTTAGAACATGCCACGATAACCGTATTGAGCGGCATGGTTCCTGATCTGCGCGTCAGCGCGCGTTCTAGTTCAAGTGGCTTCATCATCTTTGGCAATGTAGACCTCGGCCTGCTGCGCCGCGCCGTCGACGAAGCTCTGCAGCGTCTGCAGGCCGGTGAAGCGGAACTGGCTATCCACCCCAACTGCGGCACAAATCTCGCCGTGGGTGTCTCATTAGTCACGCTGGGAACAATGCTGGGCCTGGCCTCCAGTCAAACGCGCACCCGCGTGGCCACCGCCGCCGCATCCTCCGTGGCCGGCTTGATGGCCGCCCGTCCACTTGGCGAGTTCGTACAGAAATACGTGACAACCTTGCCTGATCTCGAAGGTGTGCGCGTCACAGACATTTTCCGCCGCAAGCTCTTCGGCTACACTATCGTTGAGGTGCGTACAGTTCAGGAGTAACGACCATGCTTGGCTTTCCTATAGTGTACTTGTTCATCTATTACGGCATATCGTTCATTATTCTGGCCATGCTTGTCCGTGTGATTTTATCCTGGTTCCGTATGGATGAACGCTACGCCTTCATACGCTTTTTAGCCCGTCTCACGGACCCATTCATCGATCCGGTGCGCCGCATCGTCCCTCCCATGGGCATGTTCGATATAGCCTTCATCATCTCCTTCTTCCTCTTGAGAACAATGCAGATTCTCCTGCTCCAGGGCCTACCTCCCGGCTGGTAGGTTTTTAGGGAAGGAATGAGGCGAGAGCGTTTCCGTAGGGGCGGGGGAGGTGTGGAGCGGGGAGGGGACGCTTGCGTCGCCCTGGGGTGGGGGTGTGCTTCAATTATGGGAACAGGACGAGGGCGGCCACAAGGGCCCCCACCACCCAACCACACCGCCCCCGCCCCTACGCGACCATTGATGGCCTTCCAAAAAACCTACCCCTGAAAGTCCCCGACCCGTGGGCTCGATAAATGGAGTTCCTACAGACATGTGTGCTAATAGGATAAACAACATGCTCATTTCGGTAAAAGTCGTCCCACGCAGCAGCAAAAACAGCATCGAGTGGGAACAGGGAAACCTGAAAGTGCGCCTGACCGCGCCGCCGGTTGATGGAGCCGCCAACGAAGCACTGGTCGCACTACTCGCAGAGCGACTCGGTTTGCCCAAACGTTCGATTAGCATTGTACGTGGTACGACGGCAAGGCAGAAGATGGTGGAGATATCGGGAATATCGTTGGAGGATGTAAAGCACAAGCTTTCAACATAAGCTAACTCGCAGCAGGGCGAGGACAAGCCATCGCCCCTACCATGGATCGTCCATGGTAGGGGCGATGGCTTGTCCTCGCCCTGCTGCGGATATTCGCCCTGTTGGCTTGTCCTGGTTAAGTCCCACATTGACCAACCAGGAAACACCCCTGTACCGAGTTCAGCTTGATGTGCCCATTGGGATCAACATACAGCACAACAATCGCCTTATTGATCGGATTGCCGTCAGACCCCAGCGCAATTTGACCGCTCACCCCCTGGATCGACTTCGTGCCTTTGATTTGTGTCAAGGCTTGTTGAATATCGGCGAGCGTGAAGCTCTTCTTCGATGCGAGCACCGTATTACTTGCACTCAATAATGTCAGCATAGCATCGTAGGAAAGAATGACATCAGCATCGGCACGGGTATAGCCATACTGGCCTCCAGGATGCACGTTATTAGGATTATAGGCCGCGCTATATTCAGCAAAGAACGTTGGCTTCCGCGATGACAGGTTTTGTACGTCCCATTCGTCAGGGTAGGCGAAGGCGGTAAAACGTAGATGGTTAAAGCCCGCACGAGCACTACTGGGATAGCCCAACTCATACAGGGCATCGCCCCCCAGGATTTGCAGATTGGCATTTGGCCCGCTTGTGGGTAGATTCGTCAGCAATACACTCACATCGGCAGCATAGCCGGAAAAGTAGATCAGGTCGGGATTCTTGCTTTCGGCATCCTGTAATAGATGGACGAGTGCTGCATGTCCCTGCTGCCCTATCGTGTAGTTCTCCGTGGCGAGCACGCTATTACCGTCCGCCGTGAATTGTGTGGTAAAGTATTGCGCCAGGCTCTGGCTGTATGGGTCGGCGGGATCAACAAAGACCACCACGTTTTTAGCCTGCAATACCTGTTCGGCATACTTCGCGCCAATCACTGCCTGGGTCTTGTTCGCCGGAGCGACGCGGAAGAAGTACGGTGATACTCCTGTCAGCGAGTCACTGGAGGCCGTCTGCGAGATCATCGGGATATGTGCCTTAGCCAGTACACTGATGGCTTCAAGCGCGTGCGAACTAAAGGGCCAGCCCATCACGCCTACGAAGGTCGAGTCAGACTTTGCCAGTTGCACAATCTGATTTGCTACCGTTACGGCGTATAATTTGTTATTGCCGGAGTTCGCTACCAGCAGACGAACGAGGGTACCACCGGCGAGCCGGGCACTATCGTTGAACTCTTTTTGTGCTACATAGGCCCCTTGTAAATCATCGTGCCCAACTGTCGCGTTGTCTCCCGTAAGCAGAGTGCCCACCACAATGGTGATATAGGGCGTGTTAGAGGTAGCATGAAGGTTCAATACATGCTGATCTTCCAGGTAAATGAGCGATTCAGCGTCTCCCGAATCATTACTCAAGGCCTCTTGCCACAACGATTCAGCACTAACGGCATCATTGGCCTTGAGCTTGTCCGCGGCCTGCTGCTTGAAAGTGCCGCCAGGGCCATTCAGCGCAAAAGCCACAGTTCCATCACTGATACCAATCATTTCGCCATCCGGTGCTTTGCTGGCTCCAATGCCATTACTGGCAAAAGGTGGGAGTGTGGCAACGGCTGTGCTGACCGGAGTAGCACTTTGACCACCCCCACCCAGGCGACCGCGAATGTAAGGAATGCCAAAGATGGCCACCGCTATCACTACGACCACCAGCAAAAGCAGGATAAAGCTGAACACAAAAGGGTTCCTGCTCCTACTCGGCTGCGGCTGCTGTGGTCGCGCTGCATAACCCCTGGCGGCGGGCGGCTGTGCATAGGGTGTAGGAGGGATTCCCGCCATACTTCTCTGCGGCTGCTGCCTCTGCGCCGCTTGATATGGAGCAGTGGGCGGGAGTGGAGGCGGTGGAGGCGGTTGTTGCACCCTCGCCGGCTGGTTCGGCATGGTTGGTGCATTTGCCGCACCTACTACACTCATCGGACCGGACGTACCCAGGGTGTAACTGCTGATATTGCCGGACACGCCAAAACGCTTGAGCAAAATATCATCGATATCCCGCTTCATCGCCGCCGCGCTCTGGTAGCGTTGATCGATATCATTGATCAGGGCACGCGAAAGTACTTTTTCCACTTCCGGCGACAGTTGTGGATTCAGCGTTCGTACCGGTGGGTAGGTAAAGGGCGGATGGTTACGCGGATCACGGTTGGTCAGCAGGTGATGCATCGTCGCGGCCAGGGCGTACAGGTCAGAACGCGGGTCAGCATTGCCCTGGTATTGTTCTGGAGGAGCATAGCCCGGTGTGCCGAGGGCCGAAGTCTGTTTGTGCTGCGCGTTGCGTGTGACATCGGCGCGGGCGATACCAAAATCGACCAGGTGCGCTCGTTTATCCTTACTTCCAATGATGATATTGGCCGGTTTGATATCCCGGTGTACAATAGGCGGCGTTTCCTGCGCCAGGTAATCAAGAATGTCCAGGATTTCCGAGGCATAACCGAGCACATCCCGCTCCTTCATTGGCTGATTCACCCGGTCCATCCGCTCTTCCAGGTTCTCTCCCTCCACATACTCTTGCACCATAAAGTAGCGCGAACCCTCCTGGAAATGGTCGGTCACATTCGGTATCAGGGGATGGTCGAGGTGTGCCAGGGTTGCCACCTCACGTTTGAAGTTGCGCACATCTTCCTGTAGCCTGGTGGGATCAGTAGCATTGTCAGAGATCAGCTCTTTGATAACTACAGGCTTACTATCCAGGCGGATATCGGTCGCCAGCAGCGCGGCTCCCATGCCACCTTGACCGAGTATCTTTTTGATCACATAGCGACCGCCCTGCACGCGTGAGCCCGGTGTAAGCGAACGAGAGCTTCCACTTCCATCTGCACCTGTTGGGTTAACAGCGGAAGGGTTCAACGGTTTGCCACAACTGTTACAAAAGCGAACCCCATCGCGATTATCTGCATTACAATAGGGACATTCCATAATTTAGCCTGCCTTCTCACTCACTCAAACGCAACAGGTTCTGTACGCCTACCTCAATACCTGTAGCGATCTATCTCAGCAGATTATACTGTGTTTCTTGACCAGAGTCGAGAGTTATAGCGCACCAAATTTACTGAGAAATTACCCATCCCACAGAATACATACGTAATTATCATGAAAAAGTTCAACCAGGCAATGTATCATCCCACAGCTTCAACGAAAAATTCAGCAGGACAGGCGGCAATGCGGATGATTTTTCTCGCGAGAAAAATCATCCGCATTGCCGCCTGTCCTGCTGAATTTTTCGTTAAATTATAGATGTTGGCAGCGCAAAGAAATAATACCAGGGGCGAAATGATTAGCCCTTTGCAAATACTCCTCTTCATTCCCCTCGATCATCAACTTATGCATTACTACCACATCACCATCGGGCAGAGGTTCCGCCGGTTGCAGGCAGAGTTCCATAACTGCGCAGCCGCGCTCATACACTTTCACCAGCCCGCCAGAGCCAGGAATACGGTAGATGCGGCTGTCGAAGCCGGGGCTTGCTACTTCAAGATAGCCAAACTTAATCAATTGCTGGTACTGGTTCTCTGATAACATCTCCCGCAGCAACATTTTCGCACGACTTTCGGCGGAGAAATGTTCACTGGCAGAATCGCGAAAATGGCGGCCTACACCCCCATCAGAAGATTGTGAAAGATAGTAGATTGCTAAAAGCAGAAATAGCAGCCAGATTCCTAGAAAAAGACTCAATGTTTCCAGCATAGCCGCCTGTACTCCTCTATTTCCTGTTATCTCTCCGTCCGTTTGTCTGTTAAAGTCACCAGCAATAGAACATTCAGATTATAACATATCATAGGTTTATGGTGCCATGCCAATTACAGCTTCTCCCTCTTAAAGTTCAGTGCATAAGCGCAACAATACGGGTGTTTGACAAAGTCAAACACCCGTATTGTTGCGCTTATGCACTGAACTTCATGGATAGCTGAAGACAAATTACGATAGCAAACATGGTAGCAGGCAGGTAAATGTGCTCCCCTGACCAGGCGTACTCTCAACACTCACCTGCCCACTGTGCAGTTCGACAATCATCTTCACAATAGCCAGTCCCAGACCCTGCCCGCTGGTACGCCCGGAGACCGCCTGCGGAGCCTGGTAAAAGCGATCAAAGATACGCCTTTGATGCTCATCGGCAATACCACTGCCGTTGTCCTTCACCTGGATTTTTAACAGCCGCGTCACTTCCGCATCCAGAGAAACCTTTGCCTCCTCGTCAACTGGCTTTGCCTCGTCGTTATCTTCCTTATCTACATCTACGACAGAGGCGGAAACCGTCACTTCTCCACCGGAAGAGGAGAAACGTATGGCGTTACTAATCAGATTGCGCAAGACCTGTTGTATACGAACCGCGTCAGCGTAAATTGGAGAAAAATCAGCGGGAACATCGACATGGATGTTGATGCCGCTATCAGTCGCCATTAACTCCAATTCTTCAATCGCATTGGCGATAATTTCTTGCAGGCTCACCACTTCACGGTGCAAGCGCACCTGCCCAGAATCTGCACGCGAAACCAGCAATAAATCTTCGATCAGCGCATACAGGTGTTCGCTGCTGGAACGCGCACGCTGCACAAATTCACGCTGCTGCTCATTGAGCTCTCCCGCGATGCCGGTGAGAGTCAGATCGAGGTAGCCGTGAATAGCATTGAGCGGTGAACGCAGTTCATGCGTAATCATCGAAAGGAAATTTGCCTTCAAGCGGGTTGCATCCCGGATAGAAGTTACATCCCGCGCCACGATCAAGCACAGTGGCTTAGTGGACGTTGAGACAGGAGTAATACTCAAGCCGATAGAACGCGACACGCCTTTGATATAGACATCAACCTCGACATACGGCAGTGCTTGATCGAGTTGAAGTGCCTTACGCATCATACACGTATCACGGCACAACCCATGGCCGCCTTCATCCTCACAACAGAGCAATTCCATACATTCCATGCCGACCACCTGCTCTGGCTCCACGCCAAAGATACGTCCAAAAGCAGGATTGACCTCGATAAAACATCGATTGACACCGGCAATGGCAATCCCATCTGAACTGGATGCCAGGATAGTACGCAACTGTTCCTGGTCAGTACGCACTTTGTAAAAGAGATCGACGTTTTCCAGGGCGGCTGCCGCCATATTGCTGAGATTGCGCACCAGTCGTAACTCTTCGCTGGTGAAAGGCTCCTGGCGTTGCAGTGCAACAACCCCGTAGAGCACATTCTTCGAAACCAGGGGTGTAGCCATCTGCGCGACCGGTGAGAGTGGGTCAGTACGCTCAGTACGCTCAGCACGCTCAGCACCCTCCTCCTGTACCAATGTGTTGGGTGTGCGCAGGATAGGATGGCGATGTACAGCAGCCCATGCTATCGCCGAGGATGGGTTATGGAGGCTGACATTTTCCCTCTGGATATTTTTCGTCGTGACTGAGAAAGCGCAATTCTCTTGCTCGCAGGAGACGGATGAGCTATCCACTGCGGCATCCGCGACAGGGTACAGTTCCTGTGTACTCGCTTCGTACTTATAGATAGTAGCGACCTCGCAAGAGACCAGGCGTCGAATATCGGTCAGGATAGTACGATACAAAGCCTCAGCATCTAAGCGTGTCGTAATACCCCGCGAGAGATCCATCAGCATTTCCAACTGATTCGCCTGACGCTGCGCTAACTCCGCGTGCCGCGCATTCATAATAGCCAGCACCGCCTGCTCAGCAAAAATCGTCAGCATCTTCAACTGGCGTATGCTAAAAGCGTTGGTTTCGGGGTTGCTAGCGGTCAACGCGCCGATAAAATTGCCATTATCGATCATTGGCACACAGATCATCGAGCCAATGGGCACTTTGCCTAAGCGTTTGAAACGGGGATCAAGCCTCACATCGTTGATAATCAGTGGCTCTCGATGCTCAGCGACCCAGCCGGCCACCCCTTCATTCAGTTGAAAACGTGTGTGGCGAGGAGTATGCCCATTCCTCTGAAGGGCGGCCAGGGTAACAAGTGCTGTTCCCGTGACATCGGACAACGCCACAGAACAACTGCCCACCTCTAGCAATGCGCCTGCGTTCTGCACAATTTTCTGAAGTGTACCAACCAGTTCCTGTGACTCATTCTCATTAGGAATTGCGCCATGTACAAATTGGCGGTCTTGTATCGAAGAAATATTCGCAGTCATCAGTATCCTTCACTTACTCAGACGATTAGTGGGCACCCTCACACCTGGCGACCCTCCTGCTCCTCTTGCCCGCAGGCAATGCGGTCGCCAGGATCATTCATATGACCCTGCCCTGGAAAGTAGTTTCCCGTCTTCTTTTTTATTATCGGCAATAGTGCAAAATAGTTGAGCCTCCACACAAAAGTATAACATTGTCTATTCACTGAGTCGAGCTAATAAGCAGGATGGGCTAGTTCTTCATATTGAAGCGAACAGTCGGCAGGATGGGACAACACTGTCACCCTGAGCGAAGCGAAGGGTCTGCCTCGATGGGCAGGAAGATGCTTCGCTGCGCTCAGCATGACAGTGTTGTCCCATCCTGCTGCTTGCTTACTTCAATATGAAGAACATTTCCTATCTTGAGCCGACACGAGTCAGCAGTGCCAGGCACTCGATATGGTACGTCTGGGGAAACATATCTATAGGTTGTGCCGCTACCAGCCGGTACCGTCCACCAGAGCAGAACGTAGCAACGTCACGAGCCAGCGTGCTGGGATCGCAGGAGACATAACAGATATTTCGTGGAGCCAGCACCTGCAATGCCTGCAACGCTTTAGGATGGCAACCCGCACGCGGCGGGTCAACCAGTGCCACGTCTATGCGCTCGCGCCGGTAGTGTATCTGGCCCAGTATGCGCTCAAGCGTACCCTCCAGTGTTGTGATATTGTTCTGGTTATTCAATGTCGCATTTGCGCGAGCATCCATCACCGCGCTTGGCTGTGATTCGATGGCAACCACCCGTGCAGTCCGAGATGCTAAGAAGGATGAAAAGAGTCCCACTCCGCTATAGCCATCCAGGGCAACATCAACACGCTGCGGCTCCAGTATTTGCAAGGCCTTCTCGACCATTGCAGCGGTTTGCACTATATTGACCTGGAAGAACGAGTCGGCTGAGACACGGAAACGGCGGCCCAGTAATGCATCGGTCAAAAACTCCTGTCCGGCGACTACACGTCCATAACGGCCACCAACCCGCTCGACAATCACTCCCACGATGCCTGGGGCAATAGTCAACAGCTCGTTCGCCAGTTGCTGCGGGTCTTCTATCATCGAGCCAGGACGGGCGTGGAGACTCAACAAAGTCGGCACAGCTTTCACCGTATTGCCGGCTGCTAGATGGTTGTTGTTCACCGCACCGATGGCACCTCGAAGGGTGAAGCCCTGAATCATCTCGCTCAACGACTCGTCAAAATACGTGATCAGCTTGTCGCGCACCCGCTGGTAAACCATATCCAGGGCAGGATGTAAGAGGGCACAGTCTTCCAGGTCTTGTACATCGTGGCTTTCCGTCAACTTAAAACCCACTTCGCCTGCCGGGCCAATCGAGAATAGGGCGATATTGCGATACTGCCACGGCGATAAGCCATTTGGCATCCCAAGTGTGGGATGGACGACCGCGTCAGGCTGTTTGCCAATACGCACGAGAAGTTGGCGCACGATATGCGCTTTCCAGGTGAGTTGGGCGGGATACGCAATGTGCTGCCACTGGCAGCCACATTCTGTGAGGAGTGGATAGCTCGGATCGACGCGCTCCGGTGCGGGACGCAAGATTTCTAACAGGTCAGCGCGTGCATGTCCCCGGCGTTCCTCGACAATGTCTACACGTACCCGTTCTCCCGGAATACCTCCAGGTACAAAAAGTACTCTTCCTTCGTAACGACCTACGGCATCTCCTCCATAGGCAAGGTCTGTTAGTTCAACGTCTATGCTCATGTTCACCTCGGCGGCCACCTACGAGCTGGTGTGTCGTGTGTGCCCGTCACATCTTTCCATCGTATTTTTGTAACTATTCCCACTTCCACCCCCCTCCAGTTTCCCCTTCCTCTTCTTGTATACCTCTACATACACAAGATACTACATTTCTGCGCCGGGCTACCACTAACGTAATGGCGACCGCAAGGGTCGCCAGCATCAATTTTAAAGCGTGATCGGCTGCTTGGGTTGAGAGTACAGCCGCGTGCCAAAACGGCTCAGAAAAACGGCCCCAAGCCCCAACAATCCCGCTCCAATACTGATGAGCCAGCCAATATAGGGGAGAGACCCTGCCAGTACCAACACCGTCAGTCCTACCACTATCTGCTTCAGGCGTGTGTTGTAGTGTGGTGCTACCTTGCCCAGAATGTAGTCTCCGATAAGCCAGCCGATAGCCACCGTCCCTAGCCCCCACGCCGCTATGAGCCCTAATCCTACTATAATTGCTAATGGAATAGACAAAACGAGAGCAACCAATACAACGAGCACGGCGGGCGCGAGTGGAATAGTGAGCAGCCCAAGCACAAGGCTTCTTCGCGTCTTACTTACCACTGTCGTTCGCACGATCATCACATGTTCCGGCAATAATGAGGTAAGCAATAATCCCAAACCCACCCACACGAACAGGACCCAGAACGAAAAATGAAAGCTGCCGCCGGTACCCAACAGCCAGTCTATATGCTGTGTCTGATCAATCACCGAGCCGCCCAGCTGAATGTTTAAGCCCTGCGTATAATGGCCTCCGTAGAGATTGATATCTCCATGAACATGGGAACCACTCTGCATACTCACATTGCCGCCATATAGGTTGATATTCCCATCCACTGTCCCCGCAATCACCACATCGCTATTGAAGGCAACAATGTCACCCTGGACTTCGCCATTGATAGCTACCGTCCCACCAAAGGTGGTCAAGGTGCCACACTCTACCTCGTTTGTATCGACAACCACTGCGCCACCAAATGATGGCCCGTGTTGCCCATCTGTACAGTCGCCGCTTGCGCGAATGACATCACCTGTGGCGGCCATCACTGTAGGCGTTACCCCCACCAGCAATATTCCGCCTCCACTTATAAAGAACGCTACCAGCAACAGCAGTCCGCTGAGTGCGAACACACACCATTGTCTACGTCTGACATTTCGCATACTGGAACTCCCTATCATGGTCGTCAGTTTGATGAATGACCATGACCTTCGCTACCTGCCTACGCCTCTTGTGGATGACGCATCAGGCGAAGCCACATTCCCATCATAACCACTAAGACGAAAGCCACTCCTAACAGCAGCCTGTTATCATGTGTAACCAGCGTCAGCCCTGTTTGGAGAATTTGCGCAAGGACGATCAGCACGTCGATAACGTCACTGAGCAGTGAGAGCGTTTTTACCAACAGATCAGGTTGAACAATCGTCAAAGCGAGCAACAAAAGTGGAATACTTCCCAGCATAAAAAAGGTAATCGCCGCTAAAGGTGTCCCGACGACGCGCATCCGTGCTATTCGTAACCGTTGTTGCTTGCGAATGTCCTCGAGCTGCTGTGTGATCCGTTTCTGATGCTGTACTGCCAGCATGATTCTCTCCGTCGAAATGCTGGAATACGAGCGAGGAGTCGGAGATAACAGCAGAGTATATAGACATTGTAGACGCTGTTCATGGGCGCGACAGGCTGGACATTGCTTTAGATGCTCCTGAAGATTCAAGGCATCCGACTCCGCTAGCTCACCATCGCGCCGAGCGGCTAGCCAACGTTTAGCGTCGCTGCAGCGCATCTATCTGCTCCTCCTCATTTTGTGAATTTTGCTTCATATAGCGAGCAAGTAGCTCGCGAGCACGATGTAGACGAGCTTTTACCAGGGCCGGTGTCAGGTGGAGTGTTCTGGAAATCTCTTCATATGAGAAGTCATACCAGTAGCGTAAGACAATCACCGCACGATACTTGCCCGGTAATCGTTGCAAATAGACCTGTATCTCGTCTTGCTGCTCACCTTCGAGCGCGGACTGCTCAGGACCGGTACCCACATCAGTAATCCACTCTAGAAAAGGCACGTCCTCAAGTGGCAGGGCCAGGAAACGGCGACGTCTCAACTGGTCAATTGCCAGGTGTGAGGCAATCGAAAGCAGCCAGGTGCTGAATTTGTGCGCAGGTTTATAGGTAGCAAGCTGTGTATAAGCTCGTACAAATGTTTCCTGTGTCACATCCTCTGCTTCCGTTGCATTGCCGAGCATACGGTATGCCAGATTCTGCACAGCATCTTTATAACGCTCGACGAGCACCGAGAAGGCGTCCTGGTCATCTGCAAGAACTAGCTCGACAAGCGCAACATCGCTCATCGCCTCCACGATAGCCTCTCGCGCATAGACTCTAGATGTACTTTGTGCCCCCACTATTGTACGGTTACTAATAGATCGTCCTCTGCTTGTGGTTCCATGTGAGCCGCTCGCCGCCCTGCGACGTGTCTTCGGTGCTGGCCCAGCTAGTACACCTCCGATAGCCCCTAATGTACCTGAAGCCGATACTGTCGATTCCATCTTTTTATCACCACTCGTTCATTGCAATGTATTCATAAGTTAGACAGAAAAACATGTCATTTATGATTACTTACGTGCGGCGTTTAAAAAAGTTGTAATCATTTGCAGAAAGTGTAACATGACCAGAAGCAAGTAGCAAGGGGCAAGTACTTTCAAGCGGCAAAGCGCACGCTAGGGGCATGGCTGAGGCAAGCGCAGCCACTACTATACACTCACCCGTGGGTCAGGCGTGTATAGTAGTGGCGGCGCTTGCCTCCGCCATGCCCCCTAAGATGAATAAAAGTTCAGAGAACCTTCTAATTGTTTACATGTTTGGTCTATGTACTATCAAGCTTCGGCGGCGACAGCTTCTGGGGTGAGCATGGCGGAGGCAAGCACCGCCACTACTATACACTCACCCGTGGGTCAGGCGTATATAGCTTCCCATTACCCAAAAGGTGTGAAGCCGCTTGGGAAGGGAAACGGCACTTGATGACACATACAAAGGGCGGCAGATGTGGTTGGGCCTGGCATGGCGGAGGCAAGCGCCGCCACT
>WNFB01001474.1_pt1 | contig 20076 bp, 23 predicted proteins | sample 5400501 | NCBI WGS metagenome assembly WNFB01 (sample SAMN13153341, study PRJNA577476) | soil metagenome | isolation source: 200 cm saprolite under Douglas fir tree site 2 hole 1 | place: USA:California | collected 2015-04-18 | reverse complement strand
ACCCTGAGCAGACCAGAAAACCCGGACAGGAACTGAGCGCTCTGCGGTCTCAGGTTGAAAGTTTCGCGGGTCTGAAACGGCAGATCGACGACCTGATGGTGCTAGCCATTCTTGCCGGCGACGACCCGACCGGTCTCGACGCGGGCGAACTTGCGGTCGAGGCGCAGCAGGCGCATCAGAGACTCCAGCACTTTGAACTGATGACACTCCTGGGGACGAGCACAACTCTACGTGGCGCGGGCAAAATTGTGAAACCCCGTACCAGAAACCGTGGTGGGCGGTGCAGGACTTGAACCTGCGACCTCATCCATGTCAAGAACGGGTTCAATCCGCCCCACGAAGCGGGCCGTGGACGCGGGCCTTCGGTCGGCGAGCCCATCCTTACCCTTTGGCGCGGGGAGGGCAACTTCCTCCCGGGATGGTACCTACTGGACCCAAGACGACCAGGACTGGGAGTGAAGGGCACCTGTCGCTCGTTTCCGGGACCGAAAACGGGGTCCTGGAAAGGGAGTTAGGACTGGACGGTCACTTCCTCGGGTGATCGCTGCTCGACGAACTGGATGCGCACGCACGGTGAGAACTTGGTCGCGCAGATGGCGTGCGCAGGGGAGTGTGCGAATAAAGACTTGACGTGATAGGATGTGGCCCGTCACGGGGTAGTACATGATGTGCAAGCAACTTCATAGGTTCGCGGCGCGGTGAAGGACAGCACGGCGCGGCGGGCCGGAAGGCTCGTCAACAAGGATCGGCGCTTGCGGTGGTGGTAACTGTCCGCCCCACCGTCAGAAGCGCCGATTCCCTTTCCTGGGGCATCACCTCGCGGGGTAGGTGGAGGCGGACCGTGGTGCGTCGCCACATGGAAGAACACGACGAAGCCCAGCCTGCGAGGGCCAAGCCAGGAAGGCGACGGGTCGCCACCGTCGCCGGTCGCCACAGGCGACAAGATGAACGAAGCAGTCCGCACCTCACGCCTTGGCGCCAACCTACCAAGTACAGTATATAGCGAGACTTGCAGTATTCTGAATGCAGTATCCTGAATCTTCATATCAAAGAGATTTAGACGGTTCTCCGCAGAACCAGCCGGGGCGCACACACCGTGCCTATAAGTGTATGGATCGCTTGAAGATGGCGATCAAAGTTGCTACGGAGCAACGCGGCACGCGGGAAAATCCCCACCCTTTGAAAGAATCAACCGGCAAAGGGTCCGGGACCCAATTCCAGGGGGATCCTACGATGCCGTGACACGCAAATGCGTCGGCAGGAAAATGCAGCCAAAGTTCTTTGGCTACTTCTTGGAGCTGATCGATCGTGAAAACAAGTTGTTGAGCTTTCCAGCGCGCTTCTCGCATTCGTCGCATGGCTCAATACCGAGAAGCCGCGCGAGGGCTTTGATTACATCGCCAAGCCGAATTGCACCAAGGCCGATACCCCGCCGAATCAACGAGTCGGTCGCGCCCTTGGGGGCAGACTCAGGAGGATTTACGTGCACCACTTCCCTCACCTCTATTTTCTGCGCTCTTTATGACCCTGGTAAAGTCGGAGCGCGACCAGCCGATCCCGATCCCGATTACCCATGGACGTCGCTCCACCTTGCCATCGGGATGCTTAATCGCCTTGCCGCCAGGCAAATTAAATCCAAGGACAAACATGATCGGATACCTCCTTGATTCAGGCAGCCCGACAAACTGTGCCAAAGCCCTGTTCGTGGGCGATAATGAAGCCAAACGCGGCCTCCGTCCATGTCTCCGTCGTTGTACTGTTCCGTACCCGGATAGTTAATACACCGATACCAATAACGAACCACCACTTATCAACCACTCCTGTACAACAACGGCGCCTAACGTCGCGGCAGTTCCAACACCACCATAAGAAGCAGTCACAGATTCGCTGAACGACGTTCTCGCAGGACATTGGAACCCCCCCACCTCACGATTTGTAGCGATCCACTCTCGCAAAGAAGCTGATTACGAGCGACGCTTGCCCAGTCACCGCCGGTGAGCCCGTGCGTCTAGAATTCGACTACAATCGTCACATCGTCTGACGTCCGGCCGGTTAGTACCGGTTGAGGTGGATATGATTCCGGCATTCTGTATCCTCGTGGCTTCCGACCGGCCATTTTTTCTGACCCCTTCCCTTGTCGGTAGATACTGTTGCTAACTGTTCAAGCGAGCTCAATATGGTGCATGCAGGAAACCAGCCTTAGGAAGTAGATTGGTTGGAGGACGGCAGAGCAATGGTGGAAGAGAGCTATGAGGTAAAAAGAAGTACAGAATCTCCTTTTCGCGACGATGAGGTCGATTCCTCCTTACCTAAGTTGATTATTCGGAATCAGTTCTGTAATTGCAAACCTTCACTCACAAGGCACTTCCGCGTAGTGTAGCGAACACGCGTTCAGTGTGCTCCGCTTCCGAGAGCTGGCTCGTTATCGAACTCCTCGGCGATAGCACGCAACTGCCTTCTGAGATCGTCTTCCGCCTGGGCGATCTCGACCTCCGCAGCCAGGATCTCTTCGTCAGTGACTCGAGGGTTATCGTCGCCATGCTTGGGCGGAATCTCGACGATGCGCGGCTCCGGGAAGGGCTCCGGCGGGAACGCACCAACCGGGTTCCGCAGAGGAAGGAATGCAGGCGCCCAAGATGTAAATACCAGCTTAGCTTTTCACACAATTTATGTCACGAACGGGTACAATCCGGCGGGAGGCAATTTGTCATGGCAGACAAGACACTGCTGTTCGCGCGCTCGCGTTCAATTTGGCTCTATGCGTCGGCGTTTTTGGCGATCGCCACGTCTGGCTGCGGACCCGACGTCGGTTTGAACACGGGAGGAGTCCCAACAGTCCTTGACATTGTGGTTCGATCGAATTCGGACGACACGAAGAACCATCCCACAAATGTCTCCTTCTCGATTAGCGCCTCGTGTCTACCTGGGCAGCAGTTGGTTGGCGGCGGCTATAGTCTCATCAACATCAACGCGGATCCGACTTTGGTGGCGGTCGAGGGCAACTTCCCGTCCCCGTTTGCGGCCAACACCTGGACAGTGCAGGTGAGAAATCCCGACAATCCGAGCGTTTATTCGGGCGATGCCGATGTCGATGTCATGGCTCTTGCCTATTGCGTGACAACACCTAATTTCGATCTCGCCACGGAGATTGTCACTCAGAAGACTACCATTCCGCACGCTGCAAACGTGACGACAGACATCGATGTTCGCTGTGCCGAGACGAGCGCGCTGGTGCTAAGCGGTGGTTTTTTGACGAGCTCCCTGCCCGTGTTCACCGAACCTGGCGGTGCGGTTCACCAAGCTTTCTGGCCGGGTTTCCTTGGCAGCGGAATCACCGGCTCAGGTCCGCGCGCAGCCGACGCTACTCACTCCTCGACGGGTTGGCACGTCACTCAGCAATACACGCCGGCGCTTTTTCTGACCGCGCCACAGCCGGATGTGTCGACAAGCGTGTTCGCGATTTGCGCCCGTAAGAACGTCAACAATCAGGCGTTTCGCATCGCCAAGGCGAGCGCCGTTTTGGCGCCCACCGCCGCAACAGCGACTACTGTGCCCAATGTGGAAGTTCTTTGCCAGCAGGGCGAGTTCACGGTTGGCGGCGGGTACGATGGATTCACCTTTCAATTTGGTCAGCTCGGTGTCACCGAGATCGATGGAAGCGTGGCAGTTCATTCGCCCTTCTCGTTTAATGGCTGGAAGATCTCAGGCGACTCGCAGAGCAAACCCGTTGACGCGCTCGCGCTGTGTGTTCGGATCCCGTAGGATCTAAGATGGGCTGCCCCTTATACGGGTACCCCACCTTCCCGGAATCCCGCAAGGCCGCGTCGACCGCCTGGACCATCCTCCCGACGTAGCCCTGGCTAGTCCCGAGGCGAGCGGCCACCTTCTTCTGACTCAGCCCTTGGACCCTAACTGCGAACCAGACGGGGGCATGCCTCGGGTGCTCGGCGGCGATCCTGCGCAGGAGGTCGCGGGCCTCGACCTGCTCTGGGGTGGTGTCCTCGGATCGTGGCTCAAGCCACTCCGAGCTAACTTCGCCGTGGTCCCTAGCCTCGTTACGCTCCCTCAACTCGTCCAGCGAGACCGGCAGTAGCCCCGGCCTGTGCGCCTCGTAGTCACGGCGGCTGACCCCGGCCTGCGAGGCCTGCTCGCGAAGGTAGTGCTGGACGGCCCCTCGGGCGTTGAGGAACAGCCACGTCGTAAGCTTAGCCCCGCCGCGCTCGTCGAACCTAGAAACGGAGCGCAGCGCGCCTTCGACCGCGGCCGACTTGAGGTCCTCGTAGCCCAGGCTATACGCCCGGGCCGTCGGCGTGTGGACGTACTTGCCGGCGACACTGGCGGAGATCTTCTGGAGCGTTGCGACCTGGTCACCAGTGAGGTCTTGGAGCTGCGTGTCCGATCATTCTCCCAACGGTTGCAAGATGACTTGCCATAGGTAGGTATTCCCACTTGCGACGTCGACTTTCACGATGCCAACGAGTCGTCCGACAGCGCCTCGCGCTTGTTGTCGGACTTGAGTGAGGCGACGGGACCCGGACCGCCCGCTCCATCTGCTTCGTCGGGGGCGGCGCGATGGCGAACCTCCTTGGCAATGACCCGTCTCTGAGCGATAGCCTGGCGCGTCGCCCGGATGGCCCCGGCCCGTCCGAACTGGGAGGAGTAGGCTGGTGGCCGGTCGCTCCTCAGGCTGACGCCCCCGCAATCGTGGACCTTGCCCGACATCGAGACGAGGTGGAGGCCGACCATGCCCTCGAAGAAGACGTGCTTCCACACGACTGACGCGCCGCACAGCCAGCAGGCCGTCTCGCCGGACAGCTCCCCGACCCACTCCAACGAAGATCTTGGAGCCATTGAGCGGACTCGAGCCGATGACCTGGGAATCACGAGAACGCAATACTTGGCTCGGAATCTGAAATTATGGGGCCACTACCACAAAGACCTCCGCCTCAAATATGTCTTCTTTGTCCGAAGAAACTCAGTTGCCACGGTGCGCTTCAGAAACCTGGTCCCGGTCGCTAGGACATAGCCAAAGAAGTCTCTGACAACGATCGGCAGTCGATCGCCTCGTTTTGCTCGCGCGCCTGTGAGAAGTCTTGCGCAGAAGAATAGCACAAACGTTCGCCATTACATGCTCTGGGCCCCACGGTCAAGCGAGGCAAATCTAACTGCAGGAGAATCGCAAGTTTGAGAGAATATGCTTAAGACTTTCCCTATCCAGGAGTCGTTTGACACACATTCCTTTCTAGCGAGCGACGCTACATACAAGATAGACCCCAGTCTCTGCGCCTGCGAATGGTGAGCGAATACCACAGTCATGATACGACTTCTCATTGTCGACAACACTCGAGTCAACCGAAAGGGGCTAGCGGCGCTTCTTGATCAAGAAACCTCCATCGCTGCTGCTCAGGTCGCCAGTCAACCGGAATGCCTGGACAGCATTAAGACTGGCCACCCCGACATAGTCTTGCTGCGTACATGTATGCCGGAGTGCGTCCCGATTATTCGATCCATCGCCAAATGCTGCTCCCGATGTAAGGGTCAACAGCTGGGGTTTGCTCTCTAGTCGAGCAAGAGTGGAACCTCGGGAGGTTAGAAAGGACTGAGTTCAGGCATTTGTTGACTGCCCGTCCTCGGCGAAAGCCATCGCTCGGGGAACGCTGTCGTCGCTTGTCCCAGAGCTTGTTGGAACTGGGGGCATTGCGCGCCTTGCCCCCGAGGAGGGGAGAGAGAAGCTATGCAAATCGAGTCGAAGCGTAAGCCGGACGGCACACAACCGGTACAGGATGCGAAACCGGAGCAGATACTCCAGGCACCGGCGATAGAAGCCGAGCGGCTGGCTCCAGCAGCGCCCAGGGTCGCAGTGCCAGTCGCCATTCGGGCCACCGACCGCGTCGTCGAGCTGATTCGCACCACCAGGCTCGGTGAGGACGCCGTCGCCAAACTGCTCGCGGCAGTTGGCATCTACCTCACCATTGACCGGTTGGATCCGATTTTGATCGTCGAGAACCGCCCCACTAGGGTTTACTTCACGCTCTGGAACAACACCGCGGCTCCGACGACCGGTGCGGTCCGAGGGCTGATTCAACCGGCCAAGTCAATCGCGGGCTACGATGCCGACTTCGAGTTTGAGGTCAAGAACCTGGCGCCGCACCAGACGACCTGCGGGGTCCTGACGTTCAAGGCACCTCGGTGCGATCGCTCCAACGTCGTCACGCTGACCTATTGGACTCCTGGACAGGTCGTTAAAGGCGTGGAGTTTCCAGCCGACGTCTTGCAGGGTCAGAACTCCATGCAGTTCGACGTGGCGGCGCGATATAGCCTGACCGCGGACAAAGTCACGATCTGGGACACGGCGTCGTTCCACAACGACACGCTGTACATGGTTGTGAACGGTGTCTACGGGGATATGACGTCAGCGGAAAAGCAGTTCCTCGGTGACCACAACAACGGCACCTTCGCGGTGCCTTTCGCCGGAATCGGCCCGTTCGATTCTATTCCGGACGTGTCCAAGGACGTGGCGATTGCATGGAACCTGATCAACCAGGGCCACGGTGCGCCGGTGGACAAGATTCTAGACGCGTTCTCAGATATCGGCGCGGCCGTCGCGACAGCCATTGCAGGCCCCGTGTACGCGCCAATCTCCGTTGCGGTTGACGCCCTGCACCACCTGATCATCGACTACCTGGGCCAGGATTGCGATTGCATCGTTGACATGGGTTCCCAGAAATTCACCAGCAAGCAACTCTACGATGAGACCTTCGATCCAAACGACCAGAAGTCTGAAACCATGGACTGGAAGCGGGATCACGAGCAATATGGTCCCTGCCGGACGTCGGACTATAACGTGCGGTGGCACTTGACGCGCTACCGTAAGCCCTGGGAGGTTGCCGCCATGAAGCCCGACCACATTTCGCTGGCCTATGGCCAGCAAGCCTCCTTCCTGCCGACGATCGCCGGCCAGGGCCAGAACGTGGTCTGGGAGTGGGACATCGTTGATGGCGAGGGTAAGGTGAACAACACCGGCCTGTTCCAGGTGCCGGCATCGAAGGGCCTCTGTCCATACGCCGTGATCCATGCGACCGGCCTGGTTGATGGAGCCCCTGTCTACACAGGGTATGCCGTGGTACTGTTCATGTAACGCAGCTCTGGAGACAGTCCATCAGACGTTTCACCGTTACCAGACACCCCACATCATCGTGAGAAGCGTCGAAGTAACCTTGAAACCAGAGCAAGCGTAACTCCGTACTAACTGTGCCATCGTCTTACCTCCCCGCCCGCCCGGCTTTTCGTTGGCGCGGCCCGAACATCGCGGACCTGCCGGTTTTCAGTAAAGCGCTGATTAGGGGCACATTCCAGCGAGGCTCCCTAGCATGATGATTGACATCTCGTAATCCCACTTGTCCGGATTGTCGTTCATCCACTTACTTACAACCGCATAAGTCTGTCCAAGGGTTATTTTCCTTGATGACATGCAGTCCAAGACCGAAACCCATCGGCGGACAACCGATTGAGTTTCTCCGCGGTCATTTCCATATTTGACGAAGCCCATCGCGTCCAGGAATCCCCTGATGTATGTTGTCTTCGCCAGTTCTGAATAACCCCGCCAATCATTGCCCTTAGTAAACGAAAAGTATGATTGAGCGACGATGCCGCCGACGAAGGCTAAGGTAAAGAAGACCACTAGAATGAACAGTAATGAGAATCTTCGCCCCATCTGGTCGCCTCCTGAGAAGAGTCACGCAGTCTAGCGGATTAGGCTCAATTTGCCTCACAGCGTCAGGCGCTGAACATCCTCATGCAGCGTTTCAGCCCTGGTGAGGAGGAGTCTCCGCCTCTGGTCAATCGCGTCGGTAGGGATTTGCAGAAGGGCCTCCACAAGACTCAAATATGTCTCTGCCTGCTCCTTCGTGACTATCGCCAGCGGGGTACCCACTAGGTTTACCTTGCACCACTGGCCATCCTGTTGCAACACCAGCGGCATCGGGGCCGACTGCGACCGGAACGACCGAAAGAAGGCATACCATGCAAGCCCACGCGCATTCACCCAAGGCGGTTCCATAGTAGGGAGTGGGGAGTATTCGGGTATTGATTGGGCCGCTGCTATTTGTGCGTATAAGTGGTTGACCTCACTCAGGCAGGTCTGCTGATACACGCCGAAATCGTTGACGAACCCATCCCATGACTGGAAAAATTCCCTAAACGTGCTTCGCGCATCACGCCAAAGAGACTGGGGCTCTTCCGCCTCTTTCGACTCCGCCCCGTGGGTGTAGTCTGGAACCCCAGGGGAAAACATCTCGTCGCTTGGCCCAATCACCTTGAGGGATTGCTCTGGCTTTTCTGCCCACTCGCCCACGTGCACTTCCTTCCTGGGAAGGCTTTCCGTGAAAACACCGACACTCGGCCTTTCATTTCGCAGGACGGGGAGATAGTGTTCCTCAAGCAGTGTCCGAATCCGGCCCATGACATATCTCTTGAACTGTAGCAGTTGTTCTTGTCGCCGTTCATGCCGTCGTCTCAACGTCTCCGCCAGATACGGACCAAGGAATACGCCCGCTGCGGTCACTAGGGAAAGAAGAATCCCGAGGATTTCTAGGAAGGAATGCCCCAGAGCCATTACGCCTTCCCCTAGACCGATTTCCTAGCGGCGGGTATTCCGAACTGTGCTGGTTTATCTGGGTTCCGAAATCCGTGGCTGAACATAGTTTGGGTTCTCTACTGCGTCCCCGGTTTGTAATCGATGCCCACGACCTGACTCGATGGAATCTCAAAAATCCTGTAGTTGCCCTGCTTTGTGTCCACGACCATGACAAGAACCGCACCCGCGCTGGTTCGGTCTACTATGAACGATTCGCGCGCGGAGTGCCGCATCTCAGCATTTAACACTGGACTCGATGTGAAGACATCCGCCCTCACCAGCCCTCCGCCGCCAATTTGTTGGGGTAGATAGGGATAGATGCCAATGGAATACATTGGAATTACGAGGACTAGGAACGTGCTAATTACAACGATACTTGCGTACTCCGTGAAATACTGACCCTTGGTTGCAGTTGTGTCACCACCAGTGTTCTGGGCTGGCTGGCTGGAGGTCATTGAGAACTGGACCAATAGAATGGCGATGAGCGCGTACAAAACGAATGCCGCTATGATGAATCGCCCCCAGCCGACTGCAAGGTCTGACGAACCCGACCCGGAAGTTTGAAAGCCGAAAGACAATCTGTTAGCAGCCACGAAATCGATGAGACTCTGCAGTGTCGTAAGGACTATGAGCATGGCGTAGATTCCGGCAAGACCTATCAGGGCCCAAAGAACCCTCTTCCAGTTCGGGAGCACTTTGAGAATTTCGCCTTTCACGTCGTTGAGTGTCCGCAATCGTCCGGTGATGATTCGCACCACGGTGGGCCCAAACGCTAGAACGACAATAATCAACGTCAGGTAAACTATGAAGGGAAACAACTTCACGGCGGCGTCCGGCAGGTTTGCGCGTGCGTATGCTGTCCACGCTGAGAACGGCAGCGGAGGGGATACTGACGGTATCCCAATCGGATGCCGTTGTGGAGCGCTACTGAGCGAAGCAAGAAGAAACACCACGCCGAAGACTGCCATGAAAGCCCTGAACGTATATCTCACCGCCCTCATGAGTTTCATCGCCGGTGAATTGCGGTAATTGGTGCTAAGAATGGTGCGAAGCCCTTGCAGGGGGAGCGCAAAGCATCCGAAGAAAATCACAAACAGCACGCCCGACAGGACATACCTGACGCGCAACACATCGATGTTAACAATGCCCAGCGAGCCAAGGTACAAGTTTGTCACGATGAAACCGACGACATAGATAAGAAGGACCACACTGGCCGCGTACTCGTTAATCGAGCGCAGCGCGCGGAATATGGGGTGCGCAGAGCTGCTCTCCTGACTGGCGTCCGGACTCAATTAGCGCTCTCCTTACAATATGAGACTACAGGATTTGTTCTAACACCGGTCTCAAGGTTCCCCCAGGACATCGAAAACGAGGTGGCCCTTTGGCTCTCGGGCCGGACGTACGCGGCCCTCCAGGACGCGCGCGGGAACCATGAGAAACAACGAGTTCTGTCATTCGGAAATTGGGTTTCTCAGAGACCGATGTCGTACCAACTTGGCGTGATGTTTGCCAATTCTCTATTCTCCTGGTTAGGAAGGCGGCGACGATGCTACCCAAACCACTGGACGACATTACCCGCGCGGACATCGATGCCTTAGTTGCAAATGGGATATCCGAAAGCACAAACCTCGAATTCAAGCGGCAGCCTATTGCTGACAACGAAGAAGTCGCCCGCGACGTTGCGGCTATGGCGAACGGCGGCGGCGGCGATATCATCCTCGGGCTGGAAGAAGCGAACGGTATCGCGCGGGCCGTAGCACCATTTCCCAATGGGGAAGATGAAGGGAATAGGGTGGTTCAGATTGTCCTCGCTGGCGTGAGCCCAAGACTGTCCATTGGGACACAGGTGGCTTCAGGTCAAGGCGGGGATATCGTTGTCGTTCGTGTAAACCGCGCGAGGATACCGGCGATGGTGCACTTTAACAATCGGACTGACTTCTGGGAGCGACGCGACCGGCAACGGTTGCGGATGACTCACACGGAAATCGTCAGCAGGGTCCGGGAGGGGCTGACCGATACCCTGGAGCGCGCAAAATTCATCCAAGAACGAATTGGGCTTTTCCGCGCAGTTTGCCAGGGGTTTGGCGGGACGTTAGGTATTCTACTGGCTGTCACGCCCGACACACTTGGGGATTCCGAGGCGGTCTCCATTCAAGATACCAATATCCAAAGGGTAATGAGAGGCCCGAGCCAAATCCCCAACACGCTTGTAGAAGACCTCTCGCCGAGACCGTCTCTGAACGGACTCGAAGGATACGGTCGCGACTTACGTCCAGGATACCGATTCGAGATATTCCGGAATGGTCACGTGGAGGTGTGGTTGCCGAACGCGCATGAGCATATAGCAGCATCCCCTCAAAGATTTGTCTGGGGACCCCGCCCAGGTGAGCGGATAGAACTCTCGACAAACTTGAACGGCGCTCTGCTTGCCCGCAGCGTTGTTGAGATTGTCCGGCGAGCGAAACAGGTCTACGAACTGTCAGGTCTGTTCGGACCCTATGTCGTGACATTGGCTTTGGTGAACGCGATGAACACTCTCCTCCCTGGCAACACCACAATCCACGAGGAGGGACCTGTGGTCGAGGACCCTGGAAGACTGTGGAACGAGGCAACGCTGCTTGCCCAAGCGCCCGGTTTTCCCGAGGAAGCGGACGGATTAACTGCGAAGCGCCTCTGTGACCTTTTCTGGCAGGCATATGGGAAATGGGTTTGCCCCAGCATTGATGCCCAAGGACGCCTTGTGTGAGGATTTCTTGTGGCAAACACATCAGAAAACCACCAAGAAGAGGCAGGCCGAAAGCCGAACGGCTGGCTGCAGAACCGAGAGGAAACAACCCCCACCCCATCCTCATCGTGTCCGAAGCAGATGAGGCTTGGTAGGCGTTCACCACAACCCCCAAGGGGTGTGAAAGCGAGAGGAAGAAAAGGAAGAACTCAAGCAACGGAGCAAAGGCGGTGAATCGAGTCAACGACGGAATTTCGATTTCCCGTCGCACGACCCACGAGGAATTTGGAAACCCGCAGTTATGACGGGCCGAGCCGCCACAACCGTGGCCGCTCTACGCGCCCTCCGGCTATTTAATGAGAAAGCCGACAAACTCGAAGCATCGTCCTTCACAAAGAAGATTCTAACCGAGAGAAGCGGCGTGGAGATTTCCGCCAAGAGGGTCGAAAGGGGCGTGGCGGTCACGGCCACGCGGTTCGGTCCAGACCAAGAATCCATCGACGCTTTCGTTCTAACTTTTAGGTTCTTCGTCCAAAACAACGAGCCGAGTTCATTCAGAAACATGGCCGACTTCTACAGCGATGCCGGTTTGCAGCTCGATTCAGAAACGACGCGACGATTCAACGAGGCTCGCGACGCGGTCAACGCCTACCTCGACGAGGCTTCATTCGTGCAGGTCGACAATCGGCCGCTGACTCACCGGGAGATTTTCGAGGTCTTCATGTGGGGCGGCCTCGCCCACGCATACGCGCAGAGGGGACGGAAGGAAACGTTCGACTTCTGGAAGAGTATTCCGGGTTTCTTCCAAATTTGTGGAGAACGAGTTCGTCCTCGCGCTGGCGACCATTCTGAGGGCCATCTTTTACATCCGCGAGTTGAACAAGCAAGCAATCCAGAAACTAGAAGCCTCTCCACCCAAGCCATAGATATTGCCCTTCTGGTTGAAAAGCAGAAGACAGTGGCCAAGTGCCTGCTCGTGCCGGTGCAGCCCGAAACGGTCGCGCGGGCGGAGCCGTTTTCTACGTTAGTTCGGGACCTTGGTCCATGCGTGATTACAGGCTCATACCGCAGGTCCAACATTAGAGAAACCCGCGAAGAACTCCAAAAACTAAGACCCATACAACGGCTGCTAGTATTCCGCTTTTGAAAAGCGCGAATCGCGGTCTGAGGACTGTTGCCATTGCCCAGCCAAGAAAAAGGCTAAGTAGCAAGAACGAGATATTCACAACGACCATCAGCGTTCCCCCTGATGAAATCACCCTTCCCAAGACACCCCATACTGCACTCAGAACAACCTCCCCAATGATGATGTTTCGAAGAGCCCTACGATTCTCCGAACGCATCAATTTGTTGAACGCTTCATCACCTGACTCCATGTTCCTCACGTTTACACGGTCGAAACGAATTCCCTCTGCTTTCTGTCTTGTCGCCATGACCCAGGACTCGAATCGAGAAATAGCCAAGCGGTATTTCGGCGCGAACGGGTGAACTAGCCTCAAGCGCCGAAATGAAAATCAGATGAACCTGCAGATTCAAGAATTCAGGGAGTTGTCGGCTGGCATACCGAGGCTCGAACGGACGTACTGTCCAGAGGAGAGAGTTAGCAAGACCCTTGCACGAGTGTAGGGGTGACGCCCAACATGATTTCAAGCACGCCACAATGGGTCCAGACTGCGCAACCGTGGGCCATGCTTGTGTCTACCATTGCGCTTACTCTGACCTTTTTTTGCGCTAGTCTGGTATGCATGGGAAACGAAGAGGCTAAGAATTACCATTTCTGAGCAACTACGGATATCCGTAATGCCCTTCGTGCAGGTTCGCATGTACCGCAACCCGGACAGGATTCATGTCGAGAATGTCGGACCCGGAATTGCTTCGAAGGTGCTTCTGCAGGGATTTCGATACACTTACAACGGTGGTCGTTGGAAATGCACATTCGAGCCAGCAACCTTACTGCCACCCCGTCAGTTTGCTCATTTAGGAATGAGCATCGCATCAGAAACCTCTAGCCAACATTTCGAAGACCCATCCAAAGCCTTGATGTATGCGCTTCAATACGCAATCCAAGAGTACGGAATCATTAGGCTGGAAGTCTACACTCAAGACATTCTCGGCAACTCTTACAAGGCTTATACATCTATTGGCGGTCCACACTTTTTCGAATTTGTCGGACCTAAACCCGCTGGAGATTACCTGACGCAAACTGCCCAGTTTGCACAGACGAAGAGGATTCCGGAAGGATTACAACCCATCGGATAGGGTCCGCCACGCGACCTGCATACTCGCATCAAACTCTTCCTCTCAATCCTCCCATCCATTTTCTGAGGCGAGATTCCCTGCGCTCATTGGTCCGTCCGCTGAGTGTGCGTTGCCATGCTTCGGTGATTTCCCTGAAGTGACCAGACACTGCCAAGTTCAACCTGTTCGCGGGCTCCCTGTCAGCCCGCCCATCGTCAAGAACGGTCACGACGGAAGCGACTGCTATCGTAATTTCTTGTATAGCCTCCTGAGATATGTCCAATCCAAACGCTGCACGTCCCCGGGCGAGTGGTGGGATGATTCCACTAAAGAACTCCAACTTTTCTTCAGGTGTTGGGGGGCGGCGAAGAGAAAAGAGCCGTCTTGCAACCTCGACTGCCGCACTTGCAGAATCGAAGGCTCGCCACTGAACTTCACGTCGCCATCCCTGAAAAGCAACTATTCTTGCGGTACCCGCTGCCAGTCGGCCCGACAGGTACGAACTAGCGACTCCGATGATTCCTCCGACCACAGTTCCAGCGAGTCCAACGACTGCGGGGTCGTATGGCATCGTAATCAGCCTCCGGGTTTAGGGACGACCTCCAGACTTAGCGGGCTTCTGTTCCTTCATGATTCGCCGCACTACGTCCTGGAGGTGAAATCTCGCCTAGGAGGGTCTGGAAGGTAGGGAGGCTCGGGTCTACACAGACCACCCTGGAAAGGCTCCTAGAGGAAGCCTCTTCAGAAAAGTATCATTTCATTTGGCCTTTTGAGGACTGGGAATTGCACCTGTCGCGGGTTTGTGAAAGGCTGTTTAAAATTCCACATCGAGGCTTTTCCGGGTCCGGGGCAGAAAAGAAAGAACCGGGAGCCTCGACATATCTCCCGGTTCCCTATTTCCCTGCCTGCACTTTCACCTTCCTGCCCGTAGGTTATCCAGAGGGGAAGCACGACGGAACTTCGCAGATACGTCCGTCTGGGTTAGTTGGGCATACCGGAGCGACATAGCCAAGGTCTCATGTCGCAGAACCTTCCTGACCAATTCGAGGTCTCCGGTCTGCTTCAAGATGCTGGTAGCCGCGTAGTGTCGGAGTGCGTGAGGTCCTATCTTCCGGGGAAGACCCGCACGGACTGAGAGCCTGTGCAGGATGTGGACTCCGTGACTCCTCGTAAGGGAACGGTTACGCTGGTCTACGAACAGGAAGTCTTCTGGGTGTGCATCGGGTCTCTTCAGGAGCCAAGACCGGAGGGCTGACACGCTCTCCGCACCGATGAACCCCGTACCGTCTTTCTGTCCTTTCCCAGACTTCACCGATACCGTTCTGTTTCCGAACGAAACGTCTTCGATACGGAGCCTCAGAGCCTCAGAGATTCGCAGGCCACTATCGGCCAGCAACGCCACAAGAGCCTTATTCCTTCGTCCTTCGAACGTGTCGGGACACGCCTGCAACAGACTACGGACTGCCTCATCCTCTGGGACTCGGGGCAAGGTCTTAGGTGCCTTCACGCTGATACCACGCAGAGGACTCTCAGAGAGCAGACCAGACTCCACACACCAACCAAAAGAACGTCCGGAGTTTACTGAAGTGCATGTGGACTGTGGTTCCGTTCACTCTCTCGCGGAGACTGGTGAGATAGCCCTGCGTGACAGGCAAAGAACATTCACGCAGAGGCAGGTTCCCTACGCTTCTGGTGAACGCACCCAGAATGAGCCTGTAGGTCTCCACAGTGGTACTGGTGCATCCGGCTACAGTCCTGGAGACCAGAAAGGCGTCTACGGCAGAGAGCACATCCCTTGCAGGCGGTTTCTGGGTGGGTGAAAACTGCGAAACCCCGCGCTGGGACTGGTCTGGTGGGCGGTGCAGGACTTGAACCTGCGACCTCATCCATGTCAAGGATGCGCTCTAGCCACCTGAGCTAACCGCCCGCGCGGACTCATTATAACTGAGCGCGGCGGGAGCACGGAATAGCACTCGGTCTCGCGCCCCGCCGTATCGATCTCGATCACGTGTCATCGTTCACGCGTCAGGCGTGTCGGAGTCCCCTGGAGGTCCACCGTTCGAGCGCCCGCACCCCCAGCGAACCAAGCAGGGTCATCATGAGGTACAGGAGAGCGACCATATTGTAGGTCTCAAATGAGCGAAACGTCCGCGCGTTGAGGAGACTGCCAGAATAAGTGAGCTCCTGCACTGAGATGACAGATGCCAGCGACGAGTCTTTCAACATGGACACGAAGTCGTTGCCCAACGGGGGCAGGACGACCCTGATCGCTTGCGGCAGGATGATGTAGCGCATCGATTGCCAAGGCGTCATGCCCAGGGACCGCGCGGCCTCGCGCTGGCCCCGGGGGATCGACTCGATCCCGGCCCGGTAGATCTCTGCCAGGTACGCACCGTACCCGAACCCCAAGGCGAGCGTGGCCCGCACCATGTCGTCCCGAAGCCACCGCATTCCCGTGAGGTCGGCCAGCACCGGCGTAACCACGAAGGCGATGTAGATGAGCTGAACCAGCAGTGGGACACCGCGTACGACCTCCACGTAGAGCCGTGCAGGCGTATAGAAGATCGGGTTGCGTGCGAGTTGGCCGAAAGCGGCAATTAAGCCGAACACCATGGCCAATGCATACGCGGAAATCGCTAGCTGGAGCGTCACGGTGACGGCAGGCGCCAAAAACTGGTACGTCTCGATGTACACCGGAGAACGCACGATTCCGAGTAGCGCGAAGGCTCCACCGATCAGGAGGACGAGTCCCCACCACGGGATCCGTTCCAGGATATCGACGGACACAAGCCGGCCGTGGCCTGGGGGCGACGGAGGCTTGCCGGAGGGTCCGGCCTCGGGAGAGGCGTCCATGCGGGGAGGCGGACGTGCAAGATGGGGGAGGCAATCCGCCTCCCCCATCTTTAGCACATCGGTCCGGACATGCCCCTTACGACGGCTTAAACTCCACGAACCACTTCTGGTAGAGCTTATCCAGTGTGCCGTTGTCCTTGAGGACCTTCAGGGCGGCGTCGAATGCCGGGAGGAGGTGGTCCTTGTCGTCCTTGGGCACCACGATGCCCAAGGCCTCATGGGTAAACTTCTCTCCGGCAACTTTCAGCTGGTTAGGGTTGGTGCCCATGTAGCCTGAGGCGGCGGTGTTGTCGATGATCACCGCGTCGACGTCCTTGTTGAGAAGCGACTTCACTGCGAGGTCGAACGTGCCGAACGCTTTGACCGTCTTGATCTTCCCTTCCTTCTGGAACTGCGTGGCTGCGTCGAAGTTAGTCGTCCCTTTCTGCACAGCCACGCTCTTGTCGGCCAGGTCGCTGAGGCCAGTGATCCTCGTCTCCCCTGCCCGGACTAACACGACTTGTCCGACCTCCATGTACGGGTCGCTGAAGTCCATGGTCTTTTTACGTTCGTCGGTGATCGTCACGCCAGAGATGACGGCATCGTAGTCACCCTTTTGCAGAGCGGGAAAGATGCCTTCCCAGGCCACACTTTTGACGTTCGGCTTGCATTTCGCCAGGTCGCAGATGGCGTTGATGAGGTCGATGTCGTACCCGACGATGTTCTTGTCCTTGTCCAGGAACTCAAACGGCTGGTATGTCGCGTCGGTGGCGACCCGAACCGCGCGCCCGCCCAAATCCGGCACCTGTGCAGCGGGTTGCGCCGGCGCCGCCGGCTGCTGTGCCTGCTGTCGCTGGCAACCGCCTGCGATGAGCGCGGCCGCCATGAACGCCGCCACGAACAGCCCTCTATGCTTCCACATCCCACGCCACCTCCTAAGAAATGGGCCTGCCTGGGGAACTCCACTGACCTTCTCCAGGCTGCGGAGTACTCCTCTGGCCGGCCGTGACGGTCTCGGCCAAGAGGACTGGTGTCCGTGCCCCCCGAAATACCCCAAGCACCGCCGGAAACCTTATATAAGGGAGGGATAAGCTTGAATCAACGCGTGGCACGCCTAGCGTGGCCCGTCATCATCGTGATCGTGTCGTTTATGCTGGCCCCGACGTCATCGGTCGGAGCACCGATGTCGTCGTCGTGGGACTCCAAGGCCTGCGGACGGGTGGGCGGGACGCTCGTCTTTGCCCAGGCCGATGACCCTGATGGCCTCGACCCCCATGAGGTCACCGACGGCTTCTCCGTGAACAACGTCTCCAACGTATTTGACACCCTCGTGCGTTTTACGGCGGACTCCACGCAGGTCGAGCCTTCGCTCGCCGAGTCGTGGACGGTCTCCGCTGATAACTTGGTCTGGACCTTCAAGCTCCGGAAGGGCGTCAAGTTCCACGACGGGACTCCGTTCAACGCCGAGGCCGTGAAGTTCAACTTCGAACGACAGACGGTCGAGAAGCATCCCTACCACCCTCGCGCGGTCGGCTACGCCGACTTTACGTTCCAGAACGTGAAGAGCGTGGACGTGGTCGATGAGTTCACGGTCCGATGGAACCTCACCGCGCCCTATGCTCCGTTCATCACCAACCAGGCGATGTTCGCCACCGGGATCGTCAGCCCGACCGCGGTCAAACAGTACGGGCAGGACTTCTTCAAGCACCCGGTCGGCACCGGTCCGTTTAAGTTCGTGGAGTGGATCCAGAAGGATCACGTCACCTACGAGGCCAACCGGGACTACTTCGCCGGACGCCCGTGCGTGGACCGGTTGATCGTTCGCACCATCCCCGACAACACCGTACGATTGCTGGAGATGGAGCGGGGCACCGTCCACATCATGATCGGGGTCAACCCGCCGGATTACAATCGGATTCGCAGCAACGCCGAGCTCGTACTCTTTACGGGCGCCGGGCTCAACACCGGCTACGTGAGTATGAACACGGAGGTCGCCCCGTTCAGCGACAGGCGCGTCCGGCAAGCGATCAATTACGCCATTGATCGAAGCGCGCTCGTGAACGCGTTCTATGGCGGTGTCGGCATCCCCGCAAAGAACCCTCTGCCGCCCACGATCTGGGGCTACGCCGACAAGGTTCAGGCTTACGAGTACAGCGTGGACAAAGCGAAGAAGCTCCTGGCTGAAGCGGGCTTCGCCAACGGACTCACGACGGAACTGTGGTGGCCGAATCGCGCGCGTCCCTACTTGACCCAACCGCAGAAAATCGCCGAAGCCCTTCAGGCGCAGCTGGCCATGGCGGGCATCCAGGCGAAGCTTGTGACATACGATTGGGGGACGTACCTATCCAAGCTCCGTAACGGCGAGGATCCCATGGCCATCATCGGGTGGATCGGTGACAACGGCGACCCGGACAACTTCCTCTACGCCTTGCTCGACAAGGACAACGCGATCCGGGGGAAGGCACAGAACTATGCCTTCTACAAGAGCGACGCCGTCCACCGCCTTCTCATTCAGGCACAGCGCGTGGGCGACCAGGCGACGCGGGCACAGCTGTACGAACAGGCGCAACAGATCATCCACCGCGACGCTCCCTGGGCACCTCTTGTCCATGCGTCCCGGGTGTCCGCTTACCGCAAGGACGCGCAGAACTACCTGTATCACCCGCTGGAGATCACCTGGCTCCACCGCGTCTGGCTGACCAAGTAACCTCTGCAGGATCCCCGAAGACCGGGGGGCGCGTCTGCCCCCCGGTCTTCGTTGAGTGCTAGCATGGGACCGTGACACGCTACGTCGGCCGCCGATTGCTCGAGCTGGTCCCCGTGGCCTTCGGGGTGCTCCTGGTCGTCTTCGTCATCTCTCACCTCACGCCGGCCGACCCGGTCCTCGTCATCCTCGGCGAACACGCGAGTCCTGCGACGGTCGAGAGGCTGCGAGCGCAACTCCGGTTGAATGACCCGCTGCCCGTGCAGTTCGTACGTTACCTCGGCGGAGTGCTCCACGGCGATCTGGGCCGGTCCATCAAGCAGAACGAGCGCGTGACTGTGCAACTCGCGACCCGCTTTCCCGCCACATTCGAACTGACCATCACCGCCATGCTCATCGCCTCGCTCGTGGGCATCCTCATCGGGGTCGTGGCCGCCGCGCGGCAGAACTCCTGGTTTGACGCCGTGAGCATGTTCACGGCGCTGGTTGGATTCTCCATGCCGATCTTCTGGCTGGGGATCATGCTCATCTTGCTGTTTGCCTGGTACCTCGGGTGGGTTCCCATCTCGGGCCGACTAGACTACACCATCGAGCTCACGCGTATCACGAATTTCTATTTGCTGGATGCCCTGATCACGGGCAACTGGGCCGCGCTCGGGAACGCGGCACGTCACCTCATCCTGCCCGCCGTGACGTTGTCGACGGTGCCGCTCGCGATCATCGCGCGCATGACCCGCAGCAGCCTGCTCGAGGTCCTGCGCCAGGACTACGTGCGGACCGCGCGCGCGAAGGGGCTGGCGGAACGGGTCGTGGTGATGCGCCACGCGTTGAAGAACGCCTTTATCCCCGTCGTGACCGTCATCGGCCTGAATGTCGGCAGCCTCCTGGGCGGGGCGATCCTCACAGAGACGATCTTCGCGTGGCCCGGGATGGGTCGGTTGG
>WNFB01001472.1_pt1 | contig 20081 bp, 21 predicted proteins | sample 5400501 | NCBI WGS metagenome assembly WNFB01 (sample SAMN13153341, study PRJNA577476) | soil metagenome | isolation source: 200 cm saprolite under Douglas fir tree site 2 hole 1 | place: USA:California | collected 2015-04-18 | reverse complement strand
GACGCCGCCAAAGATCTACTGGCCAAGGAGGGTTATGACCGGATGTATGGCGCCCGGCCGCTACGGCGCGTGATCACGAGTCGGATTGAGGACCAGCTCTCCGAGCATCTCCTGCGAGGGAAGATCGCGCGCGGCGACATTGTGGTGGTCGACGTCAGTCCCGAGGGCGGCTTAACGTTCCACGGCGAGGCGCGCCTTCACGAAACCGCCTCGGAAGATTCCTCACCTCCGCAGGGCGCACAGGCTTAGACTGGCCTTCCCCTCGTCAACCCGGCTCCGGCGGGCCCATGCTCCACTTCAATCCAGGGCATCTATCGAGAACATATTTGACGAGGATTTCTGACGATGACGCGTGAGGGCAGGGCGCCTTACGAGGTGCTCAAGGTCGCTGCCGCCTCCAAGCCGGTCTCGGTCGCCGGGGCCATCGCCGGAGTCATCCGGAGTCAGCAGCATGTCGAGGTTCATGCCATTGGGGCTGGTGCCGTTAACCAGGCCATCAAGGCGATCGCTATCTCACGCGGCTACGTTGCGCCCGCGGGCCTCGACCTCGTGTGCATCCCGTCCTTCATCGACTTGTCGCTCGATGGCCAGGAAAGGACCGGGATCAGACTCCTGGTGGAGGTGCGCTGACGTGCGGAAGCGGCTTCAGGGTGTAGGCGTCTTGGCTGTCATTCGCGTTCACAAAGTCGCTGATTAGGGTTTGGAGGACGAGTGCGAACTTGAGTGGACCGTATGCGATCCGTTATGGGCGTTCGGGTCGCCTACAACGTTCATCGGATCGTCCCGCCGAACTCGCCGACGAGCCGAGAAGAGCCACCATCGAGCCGCAGCGGCAAGAATGTACAAAGGATGTACGGTCCAAAGCTCGCATGGCTCGTAGGGCCAGTTTTGAGTTCAGATTTGGCTCCGGACCCAGGGATTCGAACCCTGAACCTTGCGGTTAACAGATCGCCGAGGCTCGTTCAGAAATGGTCGTCCCCATTCGCGGAGTGCTACTGGGTATGAATCGCCCTGAGTTTCTTGGAGACTCAGCGGTTTGGTTTTCACGCGACGGCTGATGCCTCGCGCCCTGCATAGTAGGCTGCCTCATACTCCGCCGGCGGCAGGTCGCCGATGGAGCTGTGTAGGCGACGGTTGTTGTACCAGTCGATCCACGCCGCCGTAGCGAGCTCCACCTGCTCGAGCGTTCGCCACGGTCCTTTTATGCGGATGAGTTCTGTCTTGAATAGTCCGACCACCGACTCGGCCAGCGCGTTGTCATAGCTGTCGCCGCGAGAACCGACCGAGCGCACCGCACCAGCGTCGGCGAGTCGCTCCGTGTATCGGATGGCCAGGTACTGGACTCCGCGGTCCGAGTGATGGACCAGACCCTTGAGCATCTTCGACCCTCGGGTCCAGATCGCCATCTCAAGCGCGTCGAGCGCGAGGTCGGCACGCAGAGACGAGGAGACGCGCCAACCCACGATGCGACGGCTGAAGACGTCAATGACGAAAGAGACGTAGATGGTTCCTGCCCATGTCGAGACATAGGTGAGGTCAGCCACCCAAAGAAGGTTGGGGGCCACTGCCTTGAAGACACGGTCGACGAGGTCGGCTGGCCTGACATCGCTGTCGGCCGGGAGGGTGGTCCGCTTGGCCTTGCCGCGGACCACGCCAAACAGATTCAGATCGGCCATCAGTCGGGCCACCCGGTCTCGCCCGACTGCGACCGACTGGCGGCGCAGCTGCTTCCACATCTTCTCGACGCTATAGACATCGAAGTTCTCGCAGTGCACCCGCTCGATCAGGGGCTTGAGCTGTTGGTCACGGACCAGCCGTGCCGATGGCGGTCGCGACGTCGCGGCGTAGTACGTCGATGGGGCGAACACCAACGTCTGGCAGATCGGCTCGACTCCCCACCTTTCCTTAAAGGTGTTGATGAACTTCACTACTTCGGTAGTCGCGGGTCGAGCTCCCGCGCGAAGAAACCTGCGGCGGCCTTGAGGATGTCGTTGGCTCGCCGCAGCTCACGAACCTCCTTCTCCAGCTCGACGATTCGCTGCTGGTCCGTGGTTGTGATCCCCGGCCGTTGTCCGCCATCGATCTCCGCCTGCTTGACCCAGTGGCGCAACGTCTCTGAGCCGAGGCCGAGTTGCACGGCGATCCGTGTCACAACCCCGTGGCGCTCGCCGGTCTCCCTCATGGTCTCCTGAACCATGCGGACCGCTCGCTCTCTCAGCTCAGCTGGGTGTCGGTGTCCTGACCCTTGCTTGGACGACTGCTGCTTCTGTACTGACATGGGCTACATCCTCCCAAAGAACGGAGCCTCCATCAAACCCAGGGCACTTCACACCGATGCCAAAGTTCTACGTCCAGCACCGTCCCCGTCCCAAACAAGCTGGTTCGGGTTCGAAAATGGCGTCATGCGGTTACCCGTATCTGGCGGAAGTCACTGAGCAAGCCAGGGGGCGACCGCCAACCGAGCTTGAATTCCCGCCAACGCGTGGGCGCGCTGCTGACGGCGCTGCTGGTCTGTCCGGAGCCCGCGGGTCACATCCGGGTCACAGATTCCCGGGGAACTACGCATCGGTGAAGCTGGCCCCGACTTGGGTCGCCAGCTCCACCCCTTTCTTGTTGGTGTCGATAGCACGTCTTCGCAGGCTGTCATCCGGATTGGACAGCGAGCCCGATGCATACGTCGGATCGGCGTGGAGGCCCGAGGCGATCACAGGCAGCGTCGATGATTCCATCGATGTTGTCCTCGTTGACTTCTCCGGGACAGTGAAACTCGAGGCCGTCGAGGAGGTCGTGCAGCCCGTCTGTCGCTCGCTTGGTCTTGTCAACCATCGATTCACGACCGGCGTCTGGGTGGTAGCCGGCTGGAACGAAGCGGGTGATTTTGGCGCCCAGCGCCCAATCCCCAGCGAGTTCTTCACCCTCTTCATAACCGTGTACCTCAGTGATTGATGGTGGTGCGGTTCATGCCTTGACCGCACCGGACAGACCCACCGACGATGCGCCGCTTGGCGAACACGAAGAAGACAGGGACGGCAGCAGGTGAAGGCAAGGATTCGAGCCGTCTCCTCCGTGTACTCGGTATTGTATGTTTGTTTAACGTGAACGTTCACGCCTTCCGACCGAGCGATCATCGACATCTACCTCGTCGAGACGCCGAAGCCACACCTACGTCGGACGATTGCGAGCAAATAGAGATGGAAATTGATTTGAAGCAGGTCCCGTTCAGCCGACGAGGCACTTATTTCGCGATCTCACGGCTCGAGAATCGGAGCGGCATCGCGGATCGCCTCTATCTACGAACGGTGCATGGGGACGCGATGACGAAAGAGATATTTTCTCTTTGCCTCTGCGACGGCTCAGGTTCAGTCGCTTTTGCCGAACGGACGTCGCCCGAGAAGATCGAACTCATCGCCGAATCAGGTTTAGTAGAGGGCTGCATTTCTGCGACTACCGAGGTGCTGTTCCGTGGCCGCGGCGTGGGAATGCAACTCAAGGCATTGCTAAAGAGTGATTACGACCTCATCGTACAAACTGGCCCAAAACGCTGGCAGTACATCTGCCACGCATCAAACATCAACCTAATGATCACTGCGCTCGAGGGCGAACTCAATGTGTCGGCCAGTTGGACCGGCGTCAAGAACGAAAGCCTCGAGCTCACGGTGCTTCCGTCCAAGGAGACCGGCGAGTTCCTTGTTTCGATCGACGAGTTCATTAGCAGCTTCGAAACTCCGCTACGAACGGACACTTTTGATTCTGCCGTGCGGTCAGCTCGCGGCGACTTCGATGCCTGGAAGCGGCTCGCGCCGCCTGTCCCCTCAGAGTACGAGCAGGCTCGTGCGCTCGCCGCCTATATCAGCTGGAGTTCGATTGTGGAGCCGAAGGGATTGGTCCACCGTGAGTCCATGTTCATGTCGAAGAACTGGATGACCAACGTATGGAGTTGGGATCATTGTTTCAACGCGATGGCGCTCACAGCCGACGTCGCAGCGGCAGTGGACCAATTCATGACGATGTTCGATCACCAGGACGAATACGGAGCGATTCCCGACTATTTCAACGACGCTGCCATCTCCAACAATTTCAGCAAGCCCGCGGTTCACGGGTGGGCATTGGAATGGCTTATGCGGCGCGCTGAGTTTGACGACTCCTTTCTCGCTGATGCCTATCAGGCGCTCAGCAGATGGACCAACTGGTGGTTCACTTATCGCGACTACGACGGCGATGGATTCCCTCAGTACAACCATGGCAACGACTCCGGCTGGGACAACAGCACAGCATTCCTGCAGTTCGTGCCAATCGAGAGTCCCGATCAGATGGCCTTTCTCGTCATTCAGATGGAGGTTCTTGCCACGCTTGCCGGTCGCCTTGGCCGACCTGCGGATCACACGATATGGGCAGCCCGTTCGACACGATTTCTTGGCAGATTTCTGGAGGAGTTCTGGGTTGATGGGCGCTTCATTGCACGGCACGCGGTCACTCATGAGCAGGTGAATTGCGACAGCCTTCTGATGTACATACCTCTCGTCCTCGGTGAAAGGCTCCCGCCTGACATCTTCGATTCCCTGGCAGACGGCCTCAGCGAGCACGGCTTCGTCACCGACTTTGGTTTGGCCACGGAGAGCCCCCGGAGTCAGTACTACGAGTCGGATGGCTATTGGCGAGGACCTATTTGGGCACCGTCGACCATGATCATCGTCGACGGGCTGTTTCGCGGTGGTCGTGAGCAATTGGCAAGGGACATTGCGCGTCGATTCTGTTCGATGGTGGCACGCAGCGGAATGGCGGAGAACTTCAATGCCCTTAGCGGAGACGGCCTGCGCGATCGCGCCTACACCTGGACCGCGAGTGTCTTTCTCGTTCTGGCGAGCGAATACGCGAGCGCGGGAGGTGATTAGACAATGACCGCTGGGCACCCATCGAAGCGCGCGGGGATCGTCGACGTCGCCAAGATGGCCGGCGTGTCTCGCCAAACCGTAACGCGCGCCGTAAACGACATGGACGGGATCAGTTCCGAAACGAAAGCGCGAGTCTTGGCGGCCGCAAAAACTCTAGGTTACCGGCCAAGTCGTTTCGGCCGAGGGCTCGTGAATCACGGCACTCCCTCGCTTGGTTTGGTTATCACCGACCTCACAAACCCCTATTTTGCGTATCTCGCCTCCAGCATTGCGAAACTCGCCACTCAGCATGGGTGGGCGCTCCTCCTGATGGAGAATTCCCACAGCGACATCGGCAGTAACCAGCGTCTGCGGGAATTCTCCCTCCAGGTTGACGCGGTCATTGGCTATTTGGATATGAACGCTGAAATGATCGACGACACTTTCCGCGACATGCCGGTTGTCACCCTCAACGACGAGCTTCAACCCGGATGGTGGGCTTCGGTGGAAATTGATTTCGACCCGGGCATGCGTAGCGTGCTAGAGCACCTTCGCTCGAACGGCCGGCATCGTGTCGTCATGGTCGACAGGCCCGTCGATGGTGGACCCTCGGCTCGTGCGCGCAGCTACAAGCGCCAATCGGCCCTCGTCGGTATCGAGACGGACATCATTTTCGCTGAGTCGGACGGGCTCGCCGAGATAGAGATGGGACGAATCGTTGCGGACAAGTTGCTCGCGCGACACGAGCTGCCGGAGGCGGTCATCTGCTACAACGACGCCGTGGCGATTGGGCTATTGAAGCAGTTCCAGCTAGCCGGATTTGCCGTCCCACAGGATTGCGCGATCGTCGGGATTGATGGCCTAGCGATCGGGACGCTCGTGACGCCCGAACTCACGACGTTGAGCCTAGACGTTTCTGAAGTGGCCCACCGCGCGGTGGAGATGATCCTCAACATGGTGAAGAGCGGTCACCCGATGAGCGGACACGATATGCGCCGCACGGTCTCCAATTCGCTCGTTCTGCGTGGATCAGCGTAGGTCGAATCGGTAACTCAGCGCTGGCGCCAGCCGCGATCCATCGCAGTTGGCTCCCGCATCGGCTCAGCGATCCGCTCTACGGTTGACAATCCGTCGAGGCCTGTGTAGTCTTTGCTCCTCCCCAATCGTGAACGTTCACGACACCCACTCGTGAACGTTCACGGAGACATGCGAAAATGCGTGGGCAAAGGAGCTCGTCATATGAAAAAGTCAAGAGTCGCGGTGGCTGTCGCCAGCGTGGCGATGTTTTCGCTGGCCCTGGCGGGCTGTTCGTCGGGAGGATCTAGCAGCACCTCGACGGGGCTGGCCCTGACCGTCGAGGACTATTACACCTGGTCGACCGGCCAGGTCATGGACTCGATCTACCAGTCGTGCGCCGCTGCGCTGGGTGACTCGATCACCTCGAATCACGTTGCCGGCGCTGGACTGATATCCAAGGTTCTGCAGCAGGGGTCCTCCAAGACGCTCCCGGATGTGCTGATGCTCGACAACCCTGATGTTCAGCAGATAGCGTCTTCCGGTGCCCTCGCGCCGCTGAGCGACTACGGAATCAACGCCAATGGCTTGGCACCCGCTGTGGCCGGTGCCACCACGTATCAGGGCAAGCTCTACGGTCTCGCACCTGCAGTCAACTCGCTCGGGCTGTACTACAACGCCGACCTGTTCGCGGCCGCTGGCATCACTACGCCGCCAGCGACGTGGGATGAATTCGCAAAGGATGCTGCGAAGCTCACCAAGCCCGGACGCTACGGTTTCGCAATGGCTGCAATAGGCACGTACGAGGGAACCTGGCAGTTCATGCCTTGGATGTGGAGTAACGGTGGCAGCGAAAACAACATCAACACGCCGGAGACCGCCCAGGCTTTGCAGTTCCTGACTGACCTCGTCAATAGCGGTTCGATGTCCAAGAGCGTTGTCACCTGGGGCCAGGACGATGCCATTAGTCAGTTCACGGCCGGCAAGGCCGCGATGGTTGAAGGCGGATCATGGAACGTCGGGGCTTTCAACAAGATAAGCGGCCTCAACTGGGCCGCTGCGCCGATTCCGACTCGGACCGCCGGACAAACGCATGTCGCGCCGCTGGGTGGCGAGGCGTACACCGTTTCCAAGACCGGAAACACGGACAAGATGGCTGCTGCCGCCAAGATTGTTCAGTGCATTAGCAGCCCCTCGAACCAGGAGTTGCTTGCGCAGCAGACGGGCGCTGTGCCGTCGCTCCTGTCCCTTGCCAACTCGGTGGCACAAAGCAATTCAGCTCTGGCACCGTTCGTTACGGTCGTTGCGGGAGCACGTGCCCGCACAGCACTGCTTGGCCCGAATTGGCCAGCGGCCGCAACAAAGATCTACACCGCTGAGCAACTGGCTCTGACCGACAAACTGTCACCCTCGGCGGCGCTGGCTCAGGCTCAAAGCCAGACCTAATAGCTCCGGCCCATACAGCCCGATCAGAAGTCAATGGATAACAGAGAACGATGAGAACCGCTGAAGTGGCGACCATCGCCTCGAACACACTGACTTCTGGTCGGGATGCCCCGTCAGGGCGCCGCGCTCGACTCCGCGAAAGATCCACACAGTGGCTCTTCCTGGTGCCAGCACTGATCTACATCGGGCTGTTCTTCGGCTACCCCGTCGTGCAGAACATCACGATGAGTTTCCAGAACTACACGATCAAGACCTTTTTCACCGGGTACGCGCCGTGGATTGGCTTCGACAACTATGCAAGAGTCATCCAGAGCAGCCTATTCACGTCGTCCATCATCAACACCGCACTGTTCACGGTGGGCTCGATCATTGGGCAGTTCACGATCGGTCTGGCCCTCGCCGTGTTCTTCCATCGCAACTTTCCGCTCAGCGGCGTGCTCAGGTCGTTGCTACTGCTGCCGTGGCTGCTTCCGTTGATTGCGTCGACTGCGATCTGGAAATGGATGCTCGACCAGGACAGCGGAGTCATAAATCAGACGCTCGGGATACTGTTCCACCTACCTGCAGTCCCTTGGTTGGACAGCCCAAACGTTGCGCTTATCACGGTCGTGATTGTCAACATCTGGATCGGCATCCCGTTCAATGTGACGATCCTCTACAGCGGGCTGCAAGATGTCCCGGTCGAGCTCTATGAGGCCAGTTCTCTCGACGGTGCCACCGGTTGGCGGCAGTTCCGCCACATCACCTGGCCTAGCCTCAGGCCAGTGATCAGCGTGGTGCTCGTTCTTGGTGTGGTGTACACGCTGAAGGTGCTGGACATCATCATCGGGTTGACGGGGGGCGGTCCGGCGGGTGCGACGGAAACCCTCGCGACGGATGCCTACCGCCGATCGTTCATAGAGTTCTCATTCGGTACGGGCGCCGCTGTGAGCAACATTCTTATCGTGGTCTCACTAATATTCGCGTTCGTCTACCTCCGTATCAACCGCCGCGCGGTCGACGAGTAGGGAGCCGACGATGAAGGCCTCACGAATCAAGCAGATCGCGCTGAGTGTCCTCGGTGTGATCTTTCTCGCGATAATGCTGTTCCCCGTTTATTGGATGATCAACTCGTCTTTCCAGTCGAACGTCGGCGTCGCAAACGCCACTGCGTTCTTCCCGACCAATCCGACTCTCTCCGGTTATGAGACTGCGATCAGCCAGCAGGGCGGCCACCTGTTGACAAGCCTCGTCGTCGCCCTCGGAAGCATGGTTCTTACGGTGGTGATTGCGGCGCCGGCCGCATACGCACTCGCTACTTTCAAACTGCGCTGGATGGGCGGCGTACTCATCGCCCTGCTCATCTCACAGATGATCCCGGGGATCGTGATCGCGAATGCGATCTACACGGCATTCAACGACGTCGGCCTGCTCAATAGCATTCCGGGGTTGGTCCTGGCCGATGCTTCCATCTCGATCCCCTTCTCGATTCTGATCGTGCGCGCTTTCATGACCTCTCTGCCGCCGTCGCTTGTCGAAGCGGCGTGGGTCGACGGTGCGGGGCACCTTCGGGCGTTTGTCTCGATCGTGATCCCGATCAGCCGCAACGCGATCGTCACGGCCGCGCTGTTCAGTTTTTTGTTCGCGTGGAGCGACTTCCTATTCGCACTCACGCTTACCAACGGTACCGCGGTCGAGCCCGTGACCCTCGGGATCTACGCCTACCTCAGCGCCGATATCAAGGAATGGGGTCCGGTAATGGCCACATCCGTGCTGGCATCAATCCCCGCGGTCGTCATGCTCATCTTTGCCCAGCGTTACATCGCAGCTGGAGCTCTAGGAGGCGCCGTGAAGTAGCGCGGGCGCTGCGATCGCTACACGGATAGCGCGCTTCCACTATTCGCCTGCGCAGTAGATAGCCAAGAGCACTTGCAGGGTCCGATGACACCTCCATCAGAACCCGAAAGAAACGGTGTCTACGCCTTCACTGATTCCTCATTTGAAGGCTCGGCGGGCCCTGCTCAAGTAGGAGTCACTGACTTTGAACACGTGACTGAACCGAAGTTTGCCTTCAGCCCCGACAAATTACCCAGGGAGCGGAAATGTCCATCGTCCAACGACCGCAAGCAGATCCAGATCTCCCGCCCGGGCACCAATCGCCCGATGACATCAGGGTGGGCTACTCTGAACTCGACGGGCTGATGCCTTGGTCAGATCCCGAAGTTATATCCGTCCGCCGAGAGCCTAACCACAGCATCAGTCACGAAGACCGCCTCAGTCTCGACGGCAACTGGCAATTTCAGCTCCTCCAACACCCAAGGCAGCGTCCCGATGGGCCGTTCCGATCGATCAAAGTGCCCGGCGCGTGGACAATGCAGCGAACTGCCGATCTTCCGATCTACCTGGATGCCCGGATGCCATTCCCGGAGGCTCCTCCCAACGTTCCCGTAGCGAATCCGACAGGGTACTACCGGCGCTCTTTTGTCATTCCGGAGACCTGGCGGGCGAAACGAATCGTGCTTCACGTTGGAGCGGCGGAAAGCGTTTTGATCGTCAGGGTCAACGGCAAGGACATCGGGCTCAGCAAAGACAGTCACCTTGCGGCTGAGTTCGACCTGACAAACACGGCAATTGTGGGTGAGAACCTCGTCGAGCTCACAGTCGTCAAATGGTCGGACGCGAGCTTCATCGAGGACCAGGACCAGTGGTGGCACGGTGGATTGACGCGCAGTGTCTACATTTACTCGACGGCGCCAGTGTTTCTTCGCGACGTCGCCGTGATGGCGGAATACGACGTCGATGCCCACTCAGGCGCGCTCACACTCTCCGCCACGATCGGAACGATCTCCGGTGAAATTCCCGATCGATTGTCAGTGCGAGCGCGATTGGGTGAATCGGATATCTGCGACTCGATCGCAGTCACCACACATCTGCGCCGTACACATGTCGCCGACGACGGCGCCTCGGAAACGCGCTCACCATGGAATCTTCTTGGCAGCCTCGCAGCCGGCGTGAAGCTCTCGGCCGCTGATCAACGGCTGGCGACGGAGACACAAACTGCAGTGTTTCCGGGCGCTGTAGGCAAAGCGCGAGCGTCACTTGAGCTCGGCTATGTCGAGCCTTGGTCCGCAGAGGATCCGCACCTCTACGATCTGCGAGTCGAGCTCGTGGACGAACACGGCGAGACGATCGACTCCGCACACTGGCGGATCGGATTTCGCCGGGTTGAAATCATCGGTCGCAACTTACTGGTAAACGGCTGTCGTATTTGGATCCAGGGTGTGAACCGCCACGACTTCGATCCTCTGACTGGGCGAACACTGACCGAAGAGCAGTTGAGGGCGCAGCTCTCTCAGCTCAAACGATTCAATATCAATGCCATTAGAACTTCTCACTACCCGAATGATCCCGCCTTCTTGGACATCGCGGATGAGTTCGGCTTCTATGTTGTCGACGAAGCCGATATCGAAGCACATGGCTGGTACGGCTCAATTTGCGATGATCCGAGATACCGGTCCGCCTTCCTCGATCGAGTCGCCCGAATGATTGAGCGAGATAGAAATCATCCGAGCGTCATTATGTGGTCACTCGGGAACGAGAGCGGGAGCGGAGTGAATCATGACGCCGCAGCGGCGTGGGCGCGCGGTACCGATCCATCTCGCCCGGTGCACTACGAAGGCGGGATTTCAAAGGATTGGTATGCCGGGCATTCACAGACGGACATCGTGTGTCCGATGTACCCCGCGATCGAGGCGCTTCTTGCATACGCGGCGGATCCACGAGCCGATCGTCCTCTGATCATGTGCGAGTACCAGCACGCCATGGGTAACTCCAACGGAGCCCTGGACGACTACTGGTCGGCTATTCGAACATCACCCGGACTTCAGGGTGGCTTTGTCTGGGAACTGTGGGATCACGGGCTCGACCCGGACGGCGACCACCGATACCGCTACGGCGGCGATTTCGGCGAAAAGGACCACGACGGCAACTTCTGTATCGATGGCCTCCTGTTTCCGGACGGAACACCTCATCCGGCGTTGTACGAGCTTCGACGCATCTTTTCCCCCGTCGAGATTCGGAGCACCGCGGACGAAATCGTCGAAGGTTCGTTGCGGATTGAGAACATGCAAAGCTTCGCAGGGTTAGAGAACTTTTCGCTTGAGCTCTTCGTCGTCACTGCAGAGGAGACAGCTCCGGCCGGGAGGATAAATGTTGTTGCGCGGCCGGGAGACACTGTTGAGGTCAAACTTGCCGATGACATCATCGAAGTCCTCAAGGATCCTCGAACGTTCGGTCTGCGCGTGCGGGTCGTTACGCGCAACGCAAGTCCGTGGGCTCCGGCCGGGACCGAGCTCGCGCAGCTGCAAGTCACCGTACGGAACAACGTCGAGTCTCTACCTGTACGTTCGGCCGCTCCGGTGTCGGTGACGGCGGATGGACTCGCGATTCACCCGGCATTTGCGACGGGACCGACACTTTCGCTGTGGCGCGCCCCCACGGATAACGACCGTTCAAGCTTTACCTCCGCGGGCTTTCGATCGTCCGGTCTTTCCGAAGCACGTCGCGAAGTCTTGTCAATCGATGCCGACGATGATCGCTCGACGACCACAGTGCAAAGCCTGTACCGGTCGAGTGGCGGCCACGCCATCCATCACACTCAGCTCATACGCAGCGGGGAGGGCGGGGCGCTCATCTTTGAGGAGACCGTGATCGTTCCACCAGAACTGAATGACATCGCACGAGTGGGGATCACGTTCGAAACAGCGTCAGGTTTCGAGGACGCAGCCTGGGTGGGTGACGGACCCCACGAGTGCTACGCGGACAGGCGCAGCTCGGCGCTTTTTGGACGATGGGCCTCAACCGTGGGCGAGCTTGCGGTGCCGTACATCCGTCCCCAAGAGAACGGGGCGAGAACCTCTACCACTCGCGTGGAATTGCGATCCTCCGAGGAAATGTTGATCCTCACGACTGATCGCCCCCTCCAAATGTCGCTCAGTCACTACAGGGACCACGACCTCGCTGAGGTAGGCCACTGGTGGGAATTGGAGCCGTGCGAGTCCACCATCGTTCACCTTGATGTCGCACACCGCGGTCTTGGTACAGCTTCGCTGGGACCCGATGTGGATCCTCATTTTCGCGTCCGCGCGGGAACGTACCAATGGTCATGGGCGATACAGCTCGGTCGCCGGTAGCTGAAGCTGATGAAGGCTTTGTTCAAGCAACCCGGCGGGCGCAGGCTCGACCGATCAATCTGTGAGCACGATCGCCGAAGCCTGCGCTCGCAGGAATCCCTTCCATGTCTGCCGCGATCTCAGCGGCGCCGGCCCGATCCGGTGCCGACGTAGCAAGTTGCGAATCGCGGTCGCGGAGACCGCATGACCGAGCTTGAGCAATTCGCCGCGGAGCCGAACGCAACCCCACCGCGGATTGTCCTTCGCCATCTGCAGAATCAGCTTTTGGATCTGCGGAGCGAGACCGGGCCGACCACGGCCACGCCGCCGACCGAAGGCCGCCCGCCTTCTCCTCACCAAATGGCGATGCCAACCGTGAACTGTCTCTGGCTGGACAAGCATGCCAACCAGAGCCGCACGGTTTAACCGCTGGCTCAGCGCTGCAATGATCGTCCGATCCGCCATGTTCAACGGCGGCCTCTTGACCTGGCGGCGTACGACTCGAAGCTGGTGCCGCAGCAGAAGCAGCTCTACCTCAGGTCGTGGGCTCGCAGCCTCACATCAACTAGATCGAGGACCAGCCGGAGCTAGGAGTACACGAGAGCGAGGAGCATCGGCGGTCGAAATCCTAAGGGTCAGGCGACGCTACGCCGAGTTGCCTGCCTGCCGATCAATATGTGACCCCCACAGGCAGTCGAACCGATCTTCAGCGTCGCAGACGTGGCGCGCGCGGTCAACCACTATCAGCGACTCGGATTCACGATCTCGTACCACGATGAGGGATACGCGTTCGCGCACCGAGACGACCTCACGATCCACCGTGCGCATGCTGGCAATGCGACTAATACGAGGATGGGATCCATCTACATGCACGTGGACAACGCCGATCACCTGGCGGACGACTGGCGGAGAGCAGGCGTCGAGGTTGTCGGTCCCGCGGACTTTGACTACGGCAAGCGCGAGGGTTCACACATTGATCCGGACGGGAACCTGATCCGTTTCGGATCGCCGCTGCGCCAGCGGGCTCCAAGCTGAACCCGCCGCTGCGTAGCAGCGCTTCCTCGCAAACCGATCCGCCGGGAGCCGGCACGATTGATATAGGCGCAGGACATGTATGCGCCGAGTAGCCGGCCGTCGAGTTCGAAACCGTGTCCCAGCACCCTCGACCTGGCCAACTCGGTCGCGAACGGTCCTGATCTATACGCGTCAGCCGAACATCGCCAGCGCGTCGCTCATCGTGTTGATTAGCGTGTGACTCAACCATCCCGGCAGAATGCTGCCCGACTGGTGACGTAGCCAGCCCAGCAGGTAGCCGCCAGCAAACTGGAATAGCAGGATGGGCCAGAGCTGAAGGCTGATGAACAGCAAGAGCAGGTGTGGGACGAGGAAGCAAGCGGCTTGCACGAGGTTGCCGAGCTGGAAGCCCAGCCGTTCCATGAGCCAGCCACCGAGTAGCCCGCGGAAGAAGACCTCCTCACCGAGGGCGTTGAAGATGGCTTCCCAGACGAATGCCAGCGCGACCGTGCCGGCGCTCAGGCCGAGCCGGGCGTATACATGCTGATCGGTCCCCGGCGGCGGGTGCAAGAGAACGGACGGATCGAGGAGTAGGAATGTCGCGATCGTCGCTACGCCGATGCCAATCGCGATCGCAACGCCCCAGAGGTAGAACTTCCACGGGCAGCGACGCCAGCCCAGGAGCGCGGAGATACGCTCCCACAGACGGCCGCGGCTGCGCATGACCGCGAGCGTCACGAACGAGGGAACGAGCCAAACGATCAGGAGCGGGTTGACGTTGAGGCTAGCGTCGCGCAATCGTCAAGAAGCGAGCCGATGGACCCGCGCCCGATTAGCGTGATCTGGCTGAGTCAAGTCCGTACGCGTCCTCTCGACGTTTCCTGCACCCTTATTCCCGCGGCGCGGGGCGAGTGTCACTGAGGACGCAGTTGCGGTTGGCGCGCCAACACCTTTCGCAGCCGCACTCTACCATTCACGTGAGATTGCTGGGGCCTGGCTGGCTACCACATCGACCAGGCAAAACCCTCAATTCCCGATCCTCTGGAGGGACTCACCGTCGCTGTCCAGCATCAGTCGCGGGAATCCCGACCTTCCATGCCCTTGCCCGTTGGCGCGATCGAGATTGACTTCGACGTCCAAGATGCACCAGAACTGGCCGAGCACCTAGAGAGCGCAGCCGACGGGTTCCGCCGCGCCACTTAGACTCCAAACCCCGGTCCTCGGCTCCGCTTGGGGAGTCGAGCTCCGCGCTCTTTTGGGACTGTTTTTCGTCCCCTTGGTGCTGTCGCGATCCCAGCTCTTGCTTACATGCCTGCGAATGACTTCTGTCTTGTAGAGACCGATGACCGACTCGGCGAGGGCATTGTCGTACGAGTCGCCCCGGGAACCGACCGAGCGGGCCGCGCCGGCGTCGGCGAGGCGCTCGGTGTAGCGAATGGCGAGGTACTGGACGCCCCGGTCCGAGTGATGGACCAGACCCTTGAGGTCGCTCCTGCCTCGTGACCAGATCGCCATCTCCTACGCGTCCAGCGCCAGCTCCGCGCGCAGAGTGGTCGAGACCTTCCACCCCACGATGTAGCGACTCAAGACGTCGGTGACGAAAGCCGTGTAGACGACGCCAGGCTAGGTGCTGACGTAGGTGAGGTCGGCCATCCAGAGTCGGTTCGGGGCGGTCGCACTGAAGTTCCGGTCGACCAGGTCGGCTGGACGCTCGCCGACATTCGAAGAGATCGTCGTCCGCCAGGTCTTGCCTCTGACCGCTCCCACCAGTTCGAGTTCAGCCGTCAGGCGGGCCACACGGTCGCGGCCGAGCTGGCGCCAGACCTTCTCGGTGCCGTAGACATCGAAGTTCTCTCGGTGCACCCGAGCGATCTCGACCTTGAGCTCTTGGTCGCGCAGCCGGCGCGGCGAAGGTGGTCGCGAGACCGCAGCGTAATAAGTAGACGGGGCGACCTGCAGCGTCTTGCAGATCGGCTCGACCCCGAAGCGGTCCCGGTGTTGGTCGATGAACTCCACTACTTCGGCAGTCGCGGGTCGAGCTCTCGCGCGAAGAAAGCTGAGGCGGCCTTCAGGATCTCGTTGGCTCGCCGCAGCTCACGGTTCTCCTTCTCCAGCTCAGCGATGCGTTGCTGGTCCTTGGTCGTGACCCCGGTCGTTCGCCCTTGTCGATCTCTGCCTGCTTGACCCAGTGTCGCAGCGTCTCCGAGTCCAATCCGAGCTGCACAGCGATGCGCGTGACCACGCCGTGACGTTCGCCAGTCTCCTTCATGGTCTCCTCGACCATCCTCACCGCCCGCTCACGGAGCTCAGGCGGGTGTCGATATCCCGATCCGTGCTTTGTCGTCTGCTGCTTCGATGCTGCCATGGGCTACATCCTCAGGACACCCCTCAGCCTCCATCGAACCCAGGGTGGTTCAATCGTCAATCGGCTGTCGGGCACGCAAATTCACTGTGAGCTATGAATGGAGCTCATTGACAACCGAAAGAGACGGCTGGCGCTGAACGCCGCCTCGTCTCGACGAGCCACCGGCTCAATTGGGACGAAGTATCCCGCGGGTAGCCTGCCCGCAGATCAATATGTGACCCCACAGGGTAGAAGAACCGCAACGCCAAGTCATCCATCTTCTGCACGAGCGGTAAGCTCCAGACGTGGACATCGAGCGGCAGCGGAGATTTGCTATTCGGGCTCAGGTTGTTGGCGGGTTGCTCATGGCACAGGTCAGCCTGGGATTGGGACTGACTCGCCTGGTTCCTCTTCCCGGCCGAGTCGATCTTGTTCTCGCGATTTTCCTCGGTGCTGGGGCCATCGCCTGCTTCCTCGGCGCACTATGGACGTTCTACGTCCGGCCTCCGGATGAGCCCCGAAAGTAGCAAGCTGGGCGCTGGCTATCGATAGCCAACCCATTATCGACAGCACCGCAGTCTGGCCAGCCCCACTAATTAGATGACGCGCGCGCGAGGGAACGTTTGGTCTCGCTAATGAGCACTTATCGCAAGCATTCGGGAGCATCCGCTCCCCGCCCGCTAGCTGCCTCAATTAGAGGACTCGGGCCCAATGCACACGAATGCGGATGAGGACCGCCGACCTAACCTCGGGCAGGGTCCGAAGTCGTCCATACCGAGTTGTCAACAAGCGCAATGATCACCGGCGGCTGCGGCACCACATTTGATTTTGCGAGTCGTGCGCGACCTGATACGACGATCGCGCGTAGGCTGTCGAATATGACTTTGATCCCTTGGCGCATGACCTAAAGGACTGGCATCATGACCGCCCTCGGCAACAACGTGCACATCTTCGCCCGACCTAAGCGGCGTGAAGCATTGAAATGGCTTTTCGAGACGGTTCTTCAATGTGGCCCGCTCGCAAGAGTCGAGCATCCTGGCATCGTGGTGCCCATGCTGGTGGTGAGGTTGCCGGAGGGCGGGAGCATCAGCATCGAGTTCATCGAAGACGCGGCTGACGCCGATCAACCGCGATTCGCCACCTGGCTCGAGCTCCGCACGGCCGACCCCGCCGCTTTGATGCAGACCGTGCTCGAAGCTGGATTGAATGAAGTGAAACATCCCGGGCACCCGTATTACTTCATGGCACCGGGCGGCCAAGTGTTCACGATCGTTCCGACAGTGAAGTAGCCTCTTCCGGTGCCCCGGTTGTCGACCGAAGGTCCTCCAGTCAGGTGGTGATCGTGCCAAGGCCACGGCGCGTGAGCTCAACTGCGGCGATCCGCGGTTCGCTCGACTTCAGCGCATCGGTCCAAGGTTGATGTTTGTGCGCGCGCTTACGCCCTACGACCTAGAGGCGTCTGACGCTCCTTTCAGCCCCAATTCAAGCCTGATTGCTACGCAGGTTGCTACAGGGTTGCTACACACAAGGCGCGACAGGGCTCGGTGCTGCCGACTCGTGAGTTCAGATTTGGCTCCGGACCAGGGATTCGAACCCTGAACCTTGCGGTTAACAGATCCCTCCCCGTTCAGAAATGGCGCCTCGAATTCGCTGAGTGCCGCTGACTGCCGCCGTTTGCCACGGTTTATCGCCGGCGTTGCTGTACGGGACGACTCCGCCCAAGGCAACCTCACGAGGTCAGGTCAGTAATGCCTAACGCGCCGGTCCTTGGATTCTGTCGGTCGCTGATGGAATCGGGCGCCGAGGCCTATACCGAGGATTCTTCCGTTCATGGTTGAACGCTGAGTACGCGGGTCAGCACTCTGTCAACCGAGCGCTTCGCCTTCTTGCTTTCGCGGTCGTGCCGGTCACATTCGATACGTCGCCATGCAAACGCCCGCGCGACCTGGTTCATAGCACGCCGTCCCTCCACGCGTGCAGCACCAGTGCCTGGGCACCGTCAGCTCCGTTCCGGCGATCTGGGCGCGGATAAGCAATCATTGCTCAGGAGATCGCCGGCCGAGCCAGCTTTGCAACAGACCGTAGGGACTGAACAGCGCAAGATAAATATGGCCCGCGAGCAACCCCACCAGGCCTAGAGCAGCTAGCACATGCAGATCGCGGGCGCGCGAAACAAGCTCACCACTAAACCACCACCACCAGTACATCGCCGCCCCGGTAAATAGAAGTAACGCAAGGGATGTGCCAACCAGTGCGGCGAGCAGCTTCTGGCCTGCATTGAAACGGCGATGAGGTGAGTCTTCCGGCCGGTACCTGGAAACAAAGACATCCCAGGGTCTGCGGAACCAGTCCCAATCGACGCGATCCCAGAAGCTCAGGTCGCGCTCCAATCGGCGGATCTCGGACCAGCGGAATGCCGGGATCAGGACCAGCACGAACCCAAAAGCCAGCGCAGAAGCCACGTGAATCGTTCGGACCCAGAAGCGCTGCCCGACAATCTCACTTAGCGACGGAATGTACATGACCCCGCCGGTGGCGGCCATCAGCAGCACTGCACTGGCTACCGCCCAGTGCAGGATCTTCTCAGTGGCGGATGCGGGCGTCGGAGTCATAGCCTCGCGCCTCCCAGTAGCCAGTGTCGGCAGCATCCACAGCTGTGATCCGCCTCAGCCATTTGACGCCCTTGTACCCGTAGTAGAAAGGAACTACGAGGCGGGCCGGTGCACCGCGTTCGGCGCTGATGGTCGCGCCGCCCAGGCGTAGAGCAATGATTACCTCGGGTCTTCGCGCAACCGCCAGATCAAGGAAGTCCACGTAGGCTCCATCCGCTGACTCAAACCTCAACGCGTGCGCTTCCGGGTGAATCGCCACATGATCTAGCAGCGCCGCGACAGAAACCCCCTCCCACCGAACTGCGGACACTGACCAGCCACTGACGCAGTGGAAATCCGCCGTCACCTGGCGGGTCCCCGTCCCCACCAAATCCTCCATGCTCAGTGACAGCGGCTGATCCACCAGGCCGTCAACCTCAAGGCGCCATTTGCTCCGGTCCCACGATGGGATCGAGCCGGTGACGCTATAGAAGTGGAAGCCATCGCTTGGGCTGAGCTCGCCAAGCGGCCCTTCCAGCCATGACCTCAGTGCCGCCGGTAGGCCGTCTCCCAACGCAACCATGCCGACGCCCGCGGCGAGCCCGGCTAGGAAGATACGCCGGCCGACGGGATGGCTCACGCGGCAGCGCGGCGCCGCCGTATGTAACGTCCGCCCGCCTCCCCGCCGGTCCACGCACCGGCCGAGACGAGCACCCGACCGCGCGCGACTACGGTTTCAATGCTGCCCCGATTCTCCATGCCTTCGAATGGCGAGTAATCGGTCACCATGTGCAGCCCATTGATCCGCCGGCGGGTGCCAGGGTCGACAACGATCAAATCGCCATCCATGCCCGGCAACAAAGAACCCTTGCCCGGCATGCCGAATAACCTGGCAGGCTCGGATGCGCAAAGTCGGACCACATCCGACATCGACAGCCGGCCATTGAGGGCGGCTGAGATCATCAACGGGAGCCTGGTCTCGACCCCCGGCAGGCCAGGGGGGATCCGCGTCGAGTCGGACTTATGAACCTCTTTCTGGGCGCTGTCAAAGCAGCAGTGGTCCGAGTGGACGCCTGTCAGCTCGGCACCAAGATTTCTCCAAAGCGCCCGAACTGCGGCTGCGGAGCGAATTGGGGGACTGCAGACGTAACGCTCTCCATGCGGTCGTGCATAGACCGAGTCATCAAGCATCAGATAGTGAGGGCAAGTCTCACCAAACGCCCGCACTCCCGCCATTCGAGCGCTCCTGATCTCAGCCGCCACCTCAGGCAGCGTTACGTGGACCAGGTATACCGCGGCACCACTTTCTCGCGCCAGTCGCAGAACGCTGCGCGCCGCGTCGAGCTCGGCTATGGCGGGGCGAGCCAACGGATGATGAGCGGCGTCTGCCAGCCCCCGCTCTCGCAAGTCGGCGACCGCTCGTTCAATTACTGCCTCCGTTTCAGCATGGATCATCACCAACGAGCGCGACCGTGCTGCCTCACGCATTACGGCCAAGATGTCGCCGAGGTCGAGCATCATGATGCCGCGATATGCCGTGAACACCTTGACCGATGGGGCACCCAAACGTGCTGAGCGCTCAATGCCGGCGAGAGCGTCGGCATCTGCCCGCTGCGCGATCGCGGCGTGAAATCCAAAGTCGATCACAGCC
>WNFB01002077.1_pt1 | contig 20087 bp, 16 predicted proteins | sample 5400501 | NCBI WGS metagenome assembly WNFB01 (sample SAMN13153341, study PRJNA577476) | soil metagenome | isolation source: 200 cm saprolite under Douglas fir tree site 2 hole 1 | place: USA:California | collected 2015-04-18 | reverse complement strand
CCGAATCCGTCCATCCCGTTTCCCGCCCAGCCCGGGGCGCCGGACCTCAACCTCTTGATCGCCCCGGCCTATGCCTGGCTCTTTCACCAGACCGGGGACACCCGGTACCGCGACGAGGGTGATGCGGTTTTCGTCGGTGGCGTCAAGCGCGCCTGGCTGGGGGCAGGCAAGCACTTTAATCAGAACTACTGGTGGAGCTTTGATTATGTGAAGTGGCGCCGTGGCCGCTAACTTTTCGAAGTCGCTTCTTCTGATCTGTACGTTGCAAGGATCGGGGGATCGTCGACTCAGACAGTCCGCCGGACGGGGGAAGGGTGGGTGTGAAACATCCGTGCCCGTGTCGCCAGATACCTCGAGAGGACGCGAACGGTTTGGTGGGAGACTACCGACAGACGCCCGATGCGTCCGCTTCTCTAGTAACGAAACGAGTTAGAATATCAAATCAAGATTCGTGCTGACACAGAGAGAGGGCCCATTTTGTGTATAGGTTTTTCGAACATGCGCTCGCGCCGGGGCTTCAGAACTCGCAATATGCCTACAAAGAAGCACTACAGGCTCACTGCCAACCCGGAATCGCCTGGCTGGACCTCGGTTGCGGCCGCCGACTCTTGCCGGATTGGATGCCGACCAGTCAGCGCGACGAAGCAGAGCTGTTGCGCAGGCCACGGCTCTATGTGGGCATTGACGCAGACATTCCCGGCCTGAAGACAAACGGAACATCCCGTCATCTCATCGCCGGCGATATCGAAATCCTCCCCTTCAAAGACGAAACGTTCGATCTGGCCACAGCCAACATGGTCATGGAACACGTCCGCAGCCCGGAGAAGCTCCTAAGGGAAGTGCGGCGGGTTCTCAGGCCCGGCGGAGAATTCTTGTTTCACACGCCAAATCTTTGGGGCTACACGATCATAGTGGCGCGCCTTCTCCCTCAGCGCGTCAAAATGTGGTTGATCCGCCGCCTTGAAGGTAGAGGAGCGGGAGATATCTTCTCGACATTTTATCGTCTCAACACCGTGCCATTGATTAAGGCGCTCGCCTTCCAACACGGCATGCAAGTATTGGAGTCGTCGTTGATTGAGTCCTCGCCAGAAACTGCTGTCCTGGGACCGCTTGCGATTTTCGAGTTGCTGCTGATTCGCGCGTTGCGAACGCACCTCCTGAGCAGATTTCGGACGAATTTGGTCATCGTGCTGATGAAACCTCGGGTACCAGCCAATGGTTGACTGACAAAAGCAGTGGCCGCTTCTGCGTTGGGGGCGCGCGCGCCCGCAGTTCATCCCCTCGCGGCCAATCATTGGACGGTTAGAAACGCTTACTCAGGGTTGTCGTCAGGTCGAACCAGGTGTGCGTCGGGTCCAGGACGCAGGAGGGAGTCACGTCGAGTTCATCACAGGCTAGCAGATCAGGTGGGCTGGGGCGGATTCCTCAAAACGTGCAACAGGCTCCGGGTGTCTGGACCATGCTACTTGAAAGATACCGTCAGAGAGAGTTTGTGCAGGCGCTCCGTATCACCCTTCGCATATTTCCCCCACGATCACGTCGCGCAAGCCTTCCCCAGTCTACTCGGGCGCAGTTGTTAACGTGAAGTCTGCGGATGTGACCGAATGGCCCGCAGCATCTTTCGACTTGACCCGGTAATGGTACACGGTGCCTGCGGTCAGGCCGCTGAGTTTCTGGGAGTGCACAGTCACCAACGTGCCTTCGAGGCGCGTGACGCGGCCGTAGGCAGTGGTCAATCCGTATTCCACTTGGCTGGTGCTGGATTTGTCTGTCGTCCAGGTGATCGTGGCCGACGAAACCGATGGTCGATCCGCCACGATGGAGATCACGAGCGGCCTGGCAGCGTGGTTGACCGTTACGAAAATCGGCACCGAGACCGTGACATTGCCCAGGACATCTCGGGCCACTGCAGCCAGCAAGTGGATGCCGTTCGGAGCCGTTCTTGTGTCCCATCGGACCGAGTAGGGTGGGGACGATAACGCTGAGCCTACGCTATTGCCGTCCACCGTAAACAGGACTATCGTCCCCCCGCTGTTCGCACTGACATTCGCAGCGAGGGTCACCGAGCCTGTGACCACCGAACCCGAGGCGGGGGCAGTGATCGATACGGGAGGTGCGGGGGCGTTTGCACCCGGCGAGGTGGCATTGGATGGAGGCGGCGTCGCAGCGGAGGGGGCATTGGGCGGAGGCGTCGTCTTGCTATACACGCCCCCACCAGGAGAGGTCGTGCGAACCGAGGGGGCCGACGCGGTGCCGGCACCCCCGGGGGTCATGGTTCGCCACTTCACATAGTCAAAGCTCCACCAGTAGTTCTGGTCGAACTGCTTGCCTGCGCCGAGGTAGGCGAACTTTACGCCACCTGCAAAGACCGCATCGCCCTCGTCGCGGTACCGGCTGTCCCCGGTCTGGTGAAAGAGCCAGGCATAGGCCGGGGCGATCAAGAGGTTGAGGTCCGGCGCCCCGGGCTGGGCGGGAAACGGGATGGACGGATTCGGCACCCAGTTCGCGTACCAGAACGACTCGTCTGCCGCGACCCAGGCATTGGCCCATAGCCAGTCCATTGCCGTGCGCACGGCCGGCAAGACGCGCGCATCGCCGGTCTTGTCGTAGTACATGATCAAGGCGGCGGAGGTCAGACCGACCATGAAGGGCTGGATGTAGTACTGGCCGCCCGTCCCCGGATCGCAGGTGATCTGGCCGCTCTGCCCGCACCGGTACGTTGAACCACTGGTCGATATGACCCAGAGCCTGGGTCACCAGCAAAGGGAGGCGGGCGCGAGGGGACGCGCCGACCTTCTCGGCATTGATGTAACTGATGACGGCGTAGGCGACCTCGCGGCTGAGGTCCGCGCTCACCGTCCAATTCAGCGGCGCGTAATCGGACGCATAGGCGGCATGTTGGGAAAGGAGAATGACGGCATTCTGCGACTGGGCGTCGCCACTGCGCAGGTAGTCCATAGTCAGGCCATGGGTGAAATTCGCGTACCCCGGGACAACGCCCCTATTGGGAACCACGTAGCGGTCCCGGTACACTGTCCCGGCCCGCTTCGCGCACGCGGCCCACTCTGGATTGCCCGTGTACGCAGCGATTTGATAGAAAATCCGCTCGGCGTCGTAGTATGTCGCGTTGAGGAGCTCGTCGAACGTCCGAGGGACCGCCAGATACTCACACCGCGCGCGGCCAAACGTTAGCATCCTGCTTTCCCACTGCTCGAGGGCCGGAACGGGAGCAGACGCCGTCATGCCGCCCTGGGCAACTCCGAGGACTACACTCACGACCGCAGCTATCACCACCGCAGGCGCGCAGGCTGCCCGCGTTCGGCGTCCAGATGGGAGGGGTTCTCCGCGTGTCGGCGAATGGCGGCGGGGCGCCACGCCATCACCGTTCCAAGAGCCCCCTTTAGAAGAGGTTGGCATCGCGCAAGAACGTGGGATGGATCGTTAGCTGACCGGAGTTCAGCTCAATGCACGGCTTAATCGTTTCCGCAATCTTCTCAAGTGGGGTCGTCAGTCACGTGGAGATCGCGCTATAGGGTGCCCGGACCTTCACCATCGCCCCGAGTGAGGTGAATGCGGTCAAACGTCCCGTCCAACGGCTCCAGGAAGCGGCTGAGTTCCTTCGTCGCAGTGAAAATGAAGTTGGATGGTCCCCGCAAATAGCCTCGTTCCAGCAATGCTTGACCCCACACACCCGCTGATTGATTGGAGACGATGAGATCAACGCCACCCGCGCGTTCCAGGTACTGCGTCGCTATGTCTACGATCGCCTTCGCATCCTGGCGTTGAGCCAGGCAGTCGACGATCGTTCCAACCTTCATATTTCCGAAGAACTTGTTTCCGGACATTTGAGTTGCCAGCACGACTGCCCACCCGATCGGGTTCTTTCCTCGCGAGACCTTGAGGCGAATGTAGCGGTCGCCCTTGGGGTAGAGCGTCCTTAAGGCGGCGCTGTCCCGAAGCGCGGCCATTACATATTCATCCCTGGACCGCGCCCAGACGATTTCACACCAGTCCTCAAATTCTTCCACCACCTCGACACCGACGCCGCGGTCGGAACTAGGAGATCGGCGCTGAGTCGCCTGGACGAGTTTGATGGCAATTCCGCCAATCCCGGTAACCGCCAGGACATCCAGCAGGTTCCTCCGCAGCGCAGAGGTCCTGACGTAAGTGCACTGATGGAGAAAGCGCGCGGGGTGTACGACGCGGAGATAGAACGGTACACTCCGGGCACGCGCTCCGAGCGCCTGCATGATCTTTACGAACGGCGCCTCCATCGACCCCATACCGAGTCCAAACTGAAGGGGGACTCTTTTGGTGGCGTCAACAAAGAGGTCGATCCCCACCCGGCGGTAGGCTTTATTAATGATGCCTTCGGAGACAGGCAGAGTGAGGTACCCGACCTCTAGGACCTGCCCTTTGATCCAGAACGGCTGGTGCTTCAGGATGTACCCGCCCCGGACCGATCCATTTTCGACTGCCAAGAAGTACTCTTCGTATATTTCCCGGCCATCGCCGTTGGGCGGCTTCGCGGGGGTGGGCGACTCTGGGAATTGAAACAAGGCGACTCCACCGTCTCTCAAACGGGCATTGAAGTCCCTAACCGCGACGACGTGTTCTGCGCGATAGGCGACGATCTCCAAGCCTACAGCACCCCCCTAATCAGCTGATCTCCATCATGATGTTGTGCCATGGAGCGTCGTTCGAGGGCTGCGCCGTGCCTTTGCCCGCACGGAGAGCCCGTCTCCTCTCCGCCAACATACTGGTCCGCCGCCGACGGGTGGAAGAGGTCAGTGGCTGATCCCATGGCTGGTCTCGATGTGGCGTTTGGTATTTGCTCTCTTACGTCGCCACCGGACCTTGCTCTGGCGTCCTGCGCACCGACAGTCGCCTGACGACTTGACGCAACGCCCGTGTGAAGAACCTCCAGCAGATCTGGAGGAATGGACCCGGATCATCGCTAGCGAACCATGCTCCTTCCTGGACTCTACGGTAGCTCCGGAGCCAATCGCGGATGGTCAGCGCGCCATCGCGATAGCTACGCCAGCTGGACGCGAGGTCGGACATTTCGACCACCCACTTGCGGCCATCGCGGATTCCGCTCGACGGAACGGCCTGGCCTGTAAGGTGAAGGTAGGCGGCGCGCACCACGTCCAGCTCGCCCGTCCCCACAAACAATCGGAAGGTGGCGCCGAGGCGAGGATTGACGTCGAGCAGCTTGTAGGTGTTGTCTCGTGTATCGTACCGATAGCCGATGTCAAGAATTCCGGTATACCCGGTGGCCTCCACGAGTTGAATGGTCAGAGCTTCCACGGTGGGATTGGGCACACAGACTCCCAGTGTGGTCACGCCCATGTACGGTGGCCATTGCCGGATCTTCCTACCGGTCAGTCCAAACAAGCAGCGGGATTGCCTATCGAAGTACCCATTGAACATCCACACTGTCTCGTCGCGTCCCGGAATGTACTCCTGCAGCATAAGGGTGGGGTTCGCTGGGTCTTCCATGGCATCGTAGTACGTCAGGAGTTCGTCTGCCGATCTGATGATGCGCATCCTCTTTTTCGTGCGGCGCGCCACGGCGATCTTATCCATCGCCTTCAGCATGACGGGGAACGCAGCGGTCTGGGCGAACTCGACGACGTCGGTTCGCGACTGCGGAAAGGCGCTAGTCGCGGTGGGGACCCCCGCAGCGCACGCGAGGCGTTCCATGTCGCGTTTGTTATAAAGTGCCCGAACGAGTTCGAAGGGGTTGTCGGGGAAGGCAAACGCGGCGTTCAATTTCGCGGCGTGCTCTGCGACGAACAGGGCGGCCGCGTCGGTCGTCGCCAGCAAGATGGGCGGGGCGCCGAGCTGAGCGGCGGTCGCGAGGAGAAACTCTACCGACGCATCACGCGGCTGCGTCGCGATGTCCCAGACGAATCCGCCCTGAGAGTACCGGGAGACCAACGCAGGGGCATGCGCGTCACCATCCACGCCATACGCGGGCACCCCCCAGCGGCCCAGGCTGCGCACAGCCCCTACCGCCCCGCAGTGATCCATTTCAAGGATCAGAACGGGAGTAGCCGCTCGTCTCATCGAGTCTCCGCTTCGACGACCCGCTCGACGCGTGCCGGATCACTAAGAATTTGGTCACCCACGATTCGACAGCTGAAATCGAGATCGTCAACGTGCGCCAAGATGAAGTCGAGATCAACTAACTGGTCGCTACGCCGCAGATACTCGACACTACGGCTCCCCAGGAGGTCACGCGGACCGGCATCGCGCCATTTCCGGACGACTTCTGCCGTCTCGGCGTCCTCCGGGCGATATCCTTCCTCCAGGAATCGCCCCGCCATCCAGGCGCAGCAGATCTGGTCTTCGTCGCGAAATTCGCCTCGACTGATCGCGCCAATCAGGGTGGCGGAAAGCCCCAACCGGACGATCTCCCGAACCGTGGCGGACATATTGCGAAAACAGGCAACAAAGGCCACGCGCGCGTCGCGAAGGCTATCTATCAACGTGGTGCCATTAGTCGACAGCAGGACGATCGGACGCTGGTCCTGGCGCGCGGCGAGCGCTGCGGGGCTGTTGTTCAGATGAAAGCCTTCCGGCATCACGCCGCGGAGCTCGCCCAGCAGCAGCGCATTGGGCGTCCTGGCTGCGACCCGCATGGCGGCCTCAACGCTGGTCACCGGGTAGCACCGATGCCCCAGAGCTCTCGCCGTCACGGCAGTGGTCGTCGCCCGGATCACATCGACCGCGATGACGGCGTGGGCCTCGGTGCGGCGCTCGAGGCCGTGCGGATAGGACCGAATGGCCACATTCAACATGGACGGCTTACGATCCATCGCGCATGCGCCCAACGAGCCGGAGGTGGGGCTGGATGTAGCTATCGGAATGCAGTCCTCGGCGGTAGACTTCAACGCGGAGCACTTCTTCCAGGCGAACGTTACAAAGGTGCACACCTCTGCCGAAATGATCCAGTAAGGCGAATTGGCTCGCTTTAGTGGGCGCTTCGAACATTACCTGCTTCAGGCCGAACTTATGTACTAACGTCTCCGCGAAGGGTCTGTTGAGCTGCCCCTCGCTGTCGAACAGGCCCACACCCTTTGCGCTTTCCCGCGCTTCGATGATGAGCTGCAGCGCTCCAGCGTCAAGCCAGCGGGAGCCCTGATCAATCCAGTGCAAGAGCGTTTTCTCGGCAAAAGGTCCGTGATGTTTCTTGCCGAGTTCGAACTGGACGTCGAGACCGCGATTCCTCGCCATGCGTACAGTTTCCTCAGGGTTGAGGTCGACGTCGGTGAACCCCTGGCCACACTCGATTCTGCTGACTCCTAGGTCGGCACAGAGATCGAGGTAGGCCGGCAGCTGCCCCTCACTCACGGCGATTTCAAACGGGCCCCCACCTGTAACGGTCGCTACGCCATGGCGCTTGGCGGCGCTCACCTTGCGGCGAGTGCTCTCTTCTTTGGCGATGATCCAGCATGCCATCGAAAGCTTGAGGATCGAAATCAAGTGCGCGCTCTGCTCGAGGTGACTCTCGAGCGTCAGGGGATCGTAGCCGGGATCGAACGGACTAGTCGCCGGTGGGATGTCTGGGACACCGATCAGCCGCAGGTAATCCTGGGTATGAACTGCACCCCGTAGCGTTGTCATTTCGGAGTCCCCTCTCGTTTGCACTGTCCAGCAATCGCCAGCTTAGATCGACGACTCAGACCGAATTCGGGTCAGCTCCACTCCACGGCGCCCCGGTGCGCCGCCATCCGATAGAGGGCGACCAGTGCGGCGAAGTTCACCATACATACGTAGTATGGGGCGGCAACGACCATGCGGCCCAAAACCCGCAAGCGTGGGCTCACGCCGAGGGCCCCCGCAAAGAAGAACGCGGTCTGCGCGACAAAGGCCAGACGGTACGCCGGCTCCGCCAACAGAGCTGCGCTGGCATACAGGCTAATCATCAGGAGCGGCATCAGGACTCGAAAGCCTTTGTGCGAGAGCATCTGGAACACCACTTGGGGCCGTCTCAACCAGCCTTCCCGTCTGAGCAACAAAAGCAACGCCTGGTAGTTCCCCACCATGATCCTGATCCGGCGTGTGAAACCAGCCATCTCCCCCGCCGCCTCCACCGCGACCGCGCTGGGCTCGTAGATGGCATCAAACCCCTTCAGCAGAACCTTCAGCGGAATCACGAAATCGTCGTTGATCACGTGGGGGTCGAGCGGCTGGAATAGCTCCCGACGAATGGCGTAATACGCCCCGTGTCCGCCCAGCATGGTGCCCAGACGTGCCTCGGCGAGGCGGACGAACGTCTCGTAGCGCCAATAAACGCTCTCCAGCCCCCCTTGACTGTCTCCCGAGGCCGGGATGACCCGATAGATGCCGCTCACACACCCCACGCGCGCATCGGCGAAGTTGCTCACCAGAGCGCGCAGGCTCCTCGGCTCAAGCAGAGTGGTTGCGTCGGTGAACACAAGGAGCTCGCCCGAAGCCATCCGCACCAAGTCGTTGAGAACAGACGCTTTGCCCCGGCGCTTTGGGAAAATGGTGCCTCGGATCTGACCTGTCGCCGCAGCGTCTCGGATGTGCAGTGCCGTGCTATCGGTGGAACCATCTGACGCGACCAGAATTTCGAGCCTCTCCTTCGGGTAGTCGAGCTGTAGGCAATTCCTGATTTTCGCGTTTATCATCTGCGCTTCGTTATGCGCGGGGACGAGGAGACTCACAGTCGGCAAGATGTCGTGCCGCGCGTGGTGGCGGCCACGCAAACGGCCCAGTGCGTACATCAGCAATGGGTACCCTACCGCCCCGTATCCGAGCAGGAACGCGCTCCCCCAAAATATCGCTGCCACGAGCGTCACTCCGGCGGGAGTGTGGTCCATCATGGAGTGGGGTCTTCGCCTTCGATTGCCTGCGTGTTCAAAGTTGGACGGTTTGTTGGGAAGCCTTTGTTGGGGAAAAGTTCGTCAGCTAGGAGGCGGAGCTGCGTTGATAATCAAGCCCATCGAGCTCGTCCGCCGAAGCGCTCGAACCACTCGGCGAGCATGAGGAGGTTCCAGAGTTTAGCGCCGTGTGATCGCCCACGGTCGTGCTCGCCCACTAGGTCTCGTACCGCCTGAGGTTCGATGATGTCCGCGTCGACGAACCGACCTGCGAACAGCCGAGCGTCCAGCCGCCCGCGCAGCTCACCGCGGAGCCACTCGTCCACAGGCAGGCTAAAGCCCATCTTGCGGCGGTCGAGGAAGCCTGGTGGGAACAAGGGACCGAAGAGTTCCTTCACGATGCGTTTGGTACCATTCCTGGCCCACTTCAGTCGGGCCGGCAACGTCAGCGCCAACTCGACGACCGTGCTATCCAGGAAGGGGGATCTGGCCTCCAAGCCGTGGGCCATTGTCGCGCGGTCAACCTTCACAAGAAGATCCTCGGGGAGGTATGTTGTGATGTCCGTCAGCGTCATCGCTTGAAGCAGGTCGTGCGCGCCTACCTCGCGATAGGTGTGCTCAAGGTAGGCGAGCGCTGCTCCGTCCACTCGTCCGGCAAACTCCGGTGCGTAGAGCCTTTTCCGTACAGGCTCTTCGACTGTGCGCCTGAGCGCCGCGAAGCGCGCAGCATCGTCCCGGCTGAGCAGATCAAGCCCCTTTGCGGTCCGGTGGGGAAGAGCTTGGAGCCAGCGATGCACGGGTCCACGGCGCAGTGTCGCTCGCGCGACCGGGGGGAGCCACCGCGCCGCCGCGGCGAGTCGAGCTCCATTCGCATACCATGGGTAGCCCGCAAAGAGCTCGTCGCCGCCGTCGCCGTTGAGGGCAACCGTAACGTGTTTGCGCGCCAGCTGTGCCACATACCAAACGGGCAGCGCAGATGCATCACCGAACGGCTCTCCGAAGTGCACCACAAGGTCGGGCAGTATGCCGGCTGCATCGGGCCGGACGACGAACTCGCGATGGTCGGTCTTAAAGAGTTCGGCGATGCGACGGGCGTGGGGCAACTCGGTATACTCGTCGCGATCGAATCCGATGGAGAAAGTCCGCACGGGATGGGACGTCAGGCGGGCCATCAGCGCGACAACCACGCTCGAGTCCACCCCGCCGCTGAGGAAGCACCCGAGCGGCACGTCGGCCACCAGCCGGAGGCGGACCGCCTCCTCCAGTGCGTCCTTCAGCCGTTGCGCTACCTCTGCATCAGAGGCCTCGGTGATGGAGTTCGGCGGCGCCCAGTACCGATCGATGGTGAGCGTGCCGTCCTCGACGACCAGTCGATGCGCCGGTGGGAGCTTACTGACTGAGGCAAGGATCGTGCGGGGGCTCGGGATATACGAGTGCGTCAAATAGATATCGATAGCGGTCGGGTCGAGGGTCCACTGCAGGTCAGGAAGCTGATAGAGAGCCGTAATCTCAGACGCCAGCGATAATCTCACTCCCTGCTGTGTGAAGTAAAGGGGCTTCTTCCCGATGCGGTCGCGTGCAGCGACAAAGCGTCCCCGTCGTTCATCCCAGAGCAAGAATGCGAACATACCATGAAGTTCTCGGACGCAGTCTGCCCCGCGTTCCTCGTAGAGGTGGACGATGACTTCCGTATCGGAGCGAGTACGAAAGCGATGGCCGCGCTGCAGAAGCTGGGTGCGCAGGGAGTCGAAGTTGTAAATCTCGCCGTTCAGGACGACCACGACGGTGCGATCTTCATTGAAGATCGGCTGAGACCCCGTGGACAGGTCGATGATGCTCAGCCGCCGGTGCCCCAGCGCGGCACGACCGTCTAGCGCGACGTACTCGCCCTCCCCGTCGGGGCCGCGGTGTGCTAGCGCTCGTGTTAGCGCCCGGACCACGTCCACGTCGACAGCACGGTCAGCCCGCAATGAGATCTGTCCGGCGATCCCGCACATGGCTAGAGGACTCCGACCGACGTCTCCTCACGCACGACTGGACGTGGCTCTGCCCTGCTTACTACGCGACGCCCGCACGCCACTGTCTCCTCATACGCTTGCAGCAGCAGCTGGGCAACTCGCGGCCAAGCGAACTGCTCCTCGGCCACCCGCCGGCCGGCGGCCCCGAGCCGTGCCGCCTGATCGGGGTTCCTGAGCAGGGACACGGCGCGTGCCGCCATGGCTTCCGGCGCGTCGGCCAACGCGATGTTCTCCCCGTCCACGACCGGGAGTCCTTCTGCGCCGACTACGCTCGACAGCACGGCCTTCTCCATAGCCCACGCTTCGAGAATCTTCAGGCGAGTACCGCCCCCGATCCGAAGCGGGACCACCACCAGTCGGGCACGGGCGACGAATGGACGAACATCCGGTATGGTTCCGGTCACGCGCACTCCCGCCGCAGTCCATGATTTCACGAGCCCTGCTGGCGGAGCCCGCCCCACGACCCACAGTGCCGCGTTAGGAATCCGTTGTCGGATTCTGGGCAACACCTCGCGGACGAAGAAGCCTACCCCGTCGATGTTAGGCACCCAGTCCATCGCGCCCACGAAGACCATCGTCGGTGCGAAATCGACGGCGCCGACTGGTTCGAACCACTCGAGGTCGACTCCATTGGGAACGACGGAGACCGTACGGCCAGGACTGATCCGCTCAAGCTCGAGGCGATCTACGTCCGAGACGACGACCGACCGGTCAAAACAGCGGTGCGCTTCGGCCTCGGCCCGCATCGTCTTCAAGGCTTGCCAAGCAATGAGCGGACGTTTCCACGAGGACGCTTCATGCGCCCCCCGCCGCCGAATGATGACGCTCTCGATGTTGTGCGCGTTCAGCAACCGAGGCGGTGTGTCCAGACCAGCCACCAACTTTGCCACATGGACGTGGTCGCAGTGTACAAGGTCGTATGGCCGTTCCCACAGCGTCCTTTTAATGTGGGAGGCGAATCGTGGGTCGCAGTATGCCGCCCAGGTATACGGGAGCGGGGCCCATAAGGCTTGCATGCCTCGGGTTAACTTCCTCCTCGGTGCTCCCCGCTGACTGACAGTGACTGCCCTGATCGTAATGTTTCCAATGGCCTCCCCCAGGGCAGTTAGGGCGGCCCGATCCTGTTCTCCCTCGGTAGCCGTGATGAGGGTGACGTTGTGGACCCGGCTCACGGACCGCAGGAGGTGAAAGGTCCGGATTCGTCCACCGCTATCGGGCGGATAGGGCGGCCGGGCCGCTACGAAGGCGACTCTCACGCGCACGCCTCCTCGTAGACGCGTAGCAGAGCCTGGCAGCGGGCCGTCGGTGAAAAACGCGCCACAACATGATCCTGGGCGGCCTGACCGAGCCGACGACGGAGCGCCGGTGATTGGAGAAGCTCGACTACGCGAGAAGCAAGCCCGTTAGTGTCGGATGGAGGAACGAGGAATCCTGTCTCGCCATCGGACACAACTTCGGGGACCCCGCCCACGGCCGCGGCGACAACAGGAATCCCATGAGCCATGGCCTCCAACACGACGTTGGGCAATCCCTCACTCCGCGACGGGACCAACAGAACGACGATCTGACGATATACCTCTGCCGGGTCGTCCCGATAGCCCAACCATTCGACCGACGAGCCGAGCCCAATCTCTTGGGCGATCTTTGTCAGTCGCATCTGCTCGGGCCCGTCGCCAACAATCCACAGCCGTGCAGCCGGACAGCGCTGCGTCACCCAGCGGTGAGCCACCAACGCGAGATCCACGCCCTTCTCAGGGCTCAGGCGCCCCACGACGCCGACGACCGGAGGCGCGTCGGCGGACCAAGCAGTGGGGGCACCGCACGCGTGAGGATCGACAAGACATGCGTTGTGAATGACGCGCAGCTTGGCAGCTGGAATCCCCCGGGCCTGAAGCGCGCGTGCCATCTGCTGGGACACTACGACGATTCGGTCCGCGCGCCGGATCGCTAAACGCTCCAGCGCGAAGTAAGTCCGGACCTTCCAATTCTCCCAGGTCTCCCCATGTAGAAAAGCGATCCACGGCCGGTGAATCCGGTCTTTGACCAGCGCGGCCAAGATGTTTGCCTTGTACCCATGGGTCTGAAGAATGTCCGTCGACGATCCCGCCGCTAGTCTCGCAAGGGCCACCGCCGTCCGGGGATCTCCTGGAAATCGGTCGGGCACTATGCACGTCGGCACGTCTAACTTGCGGGCGGCGACGAGAAACGGCGTGGGAGCTGCTGAGCGCTGGAAGGTAGCCACGGTAATCGAGGCACGCGAACACCGGCGCGTAGCAAGTAACTGCCGGGCTGGGCCGGTGAGCCGATTGCCGTCAATCACGGCTAATACACGAAGGCGCGAGATGACATCGCCTACGGCACGCGAGTCCCCAGATCCCTGGACCGCTCCCTCAATATTGGCTCTCACTAAGGCCACCCGTTCCGGCGCTCCCATTGGGTGCGCATCCATGCGGGTCAATTTGCGATGTTGGTGTCCGCGGTCCCGAGGACAGATTGGACAGGCTCCCGTCGGAGTCGCCGAGCCCTCCACGACCGCCGGAAAGCCCCCAGCGACAGCCCTTCGATTTCCATGAGCAAGTCGATAGGCCGCGCATCGCCGCTGACGCTTATTCTGCGCAGGTCAAAGAGGTGCGACGCACAGGTAACGTAGCCGCCGTAGGCAGAAAACATCGCCCGATACCCCGCCTTCCGAACCAACTCCTCAACTCCCGCACGGGTATTCGCTTCCTGCCCGAATGGCAACGAGAAGAGTGTCACCGGCCTGCCGACAACCTCTTCGAGATCTCGTTTGCTTTCCAGCAACTCAGCGAAGACTGTCTCGTCGTCGCACTGGGCGAGGTCCACGTGGTTGACAGTGTGCGACCCGACCTCGAAGCCGCTTGTTGCGAGCTCACATACATCCCGCTTATGCAGGTTTTCGAAGACCCATGGGGATCGTTCATCGTGAGGGAACTGCCGCTTCGTGCCAACAAAGCCTGAGGAGACAAAAGCCGACGCAGGAAACTTGAGCGCGGTGAGCACGGGCTTAGCGTGGGTGAAGATATCACGGTAGCAGTCATCGAAATGGATCGCGACGGTATTACTCGGGAAAGACTGCCCGGCTGCCACCTGTTCAACAAGTGCCGCGCTGGGTATCACCTTGTAGTACTTGTGCAAGAGCACCATGTGCTCTACGAAGCCCCGGACGCGTGTCGTGAGCGGATCGTCCCCCAGGTCGTTCACGCGGTGATAGACCAAGACGCAGGCGCGGCTGCCACCCCTGAGGCGTCGCAACGCTCTCACTAGGTGAAAAGCCCCCGCGTAATATAGCAGCAGGTACCACGCCGTCTTGACTGTCTTGACCCAGGGAGCCTGTCTTCCCCGGGAGGTCTGAAATCGTCGCTCCAAATCATTCCGCTCGCGTCGGGTCGGGGGCATCCGTACCGACCGTCGGCTGGTGGGTTGGGCCCGTGGGGCGACTCGCCTCTGTGCGAAGTCAGCGACACATCGGACCAGCAGCTCGCGTCCACGCGTCTCCAGCCTGCGGCGTAGCGTCTCGGGCGTATCTCCTCGATCAACGGGGACGGTCTCAGTTGCCACGACGTCTCCGGTATCGAGACCCTCATCGACGAGATGCAAAGTTATTCGAGCGGTGCTCTCCCCGTCGTACAATTCCCAGAAGCCGGGAGGCGTGCTCCGGGACTCAGGTCCCTTGCCAAGGTGCATCTCTAGGCAGCCGAGCCGAGGCACGAAAAACGTGGCGCGCCTCGAGATCCGCGTGCCGAGCACGATCCCCAGATCCACGCGGAGGCTTCGCAGGATCTCTACTGCGGAAGAACCGTTGAGGGAATCGACTGAGTGGATCGCAATCTTGTGCTGCATACAGAGCCGCTTGAGATCCAACGCTTCCCCGGGAAACGCCCTAGCAAACAAGGCCGCAACCTCGTCTTCGGACGCGACATGCATGGCCAGCCGTTCGAGATGGTCGGCAAGCGCTATGCCGATCCGAAATGCAAGGTAAGACCACCCCTCCCTGCGGATGCTTCGCCCCATCCTGTGGAGCCTGGTTTTCAACGAGATCCGGCCGGTGTCGAGCACAACGCCGACGACCTGGGCTTCCGGAAGTTGGGTCAGGGCGACAACCGTCGCGCACGTTGCGGGGGAGTCGCCACCCGCAAGAATGGCAAGCTTGAGTGGACCCGATTGTGGCATCCGCACCAACAGTTCTCGATCTTGAAAGTGGCGCTAACTCGCTCTAACGCCCCAGTTGGGATGGCGTCTGTGCGGGGGGCGCAAAGGAAGAGAATCGTACAGGTCCTGATACTGCTGAATCACGCGGGTCAGGCTAAACCGCTCTTCGATCAGCCGGCGGGCCTCGACTCCCATTGCCCGGCCCCATACAGGCTGCTGAAGGACCGAGGTGATGGCGCGCGCGAGGGCCGCCGGGTTGCCCGGCGGAACCATCACGCCGTTCACTCCGTCGCAGATCACGCGGGGAATCTCCCCCAGTGCCGTGGCGACCACTGGGCGTGCGCAGGCCATCGCTTCGAGCATCGAGATGGGAAGCCCCTCGTTGAGGGAAGATAACACGAAGACATCGAGGTGCGGGAGAAAATCTGCTACGTCCTGCCGGAACCCAAAGAAGGCAACGCGTCCGGCGATCCCTAATGTTTTCCCTAAGCGCTCCAGTTCGCTGCGCTGCGAGCCATCGCCGATGATCACGAACCTCGCATCGGGATGGGTGTCGGCTACCAGGCGGAACGCGTGAAGGAGACTCACCTGATCCTTTTCCGGTTCGAGGCGGCCCACATGACCGATGAGCCGCACCCGTGGTTGGAGCCCGAGGGCTGAGCGAACTACTCGCGGCCAGGGCGTGTAATGCGTGAGGTCGACCCCATTAGGGATGACGGTGACCTTTGAAGACGGAAGACCCACTTCGTTGACGAGAAAGGTCTTGATTTCCTCTCCCACGGCGACGATTCGGCTGCAGAACCGAGCCAACAGTCGCAGGCCACGTCTGGGCCGATTCTTGCGTAGCGAGAAGTACTCATGCTCGACGTGGACGAGCGTCGCCCCCGCCATCCGAGCACCGAGGCTTGAGTAGAACAACTGTTTGATGTGATGGGTCTGCACGACGTCAGCGCGGCTCTCCCGGAAGAGTCTATGCAGCTTAGACATCACACGCCACTGGACGCCGGGCGGGCACCCGATGATGTCAAACGGGATCGCGGCTTCTTCCAGAGTTTTGGCCATAGGGCCACCCGCGGTGAGCGCACAAATGCGAGATCGCACCCGGTCGGGGTCGAGATGCAGGGCAAGATCGCAAGCCAGCCGCTCAGACCCGCCCAGGGTGAGCGAATACACCACTTGCATCAACTGGCGTGTCTGCGACGCAGTGCCACTCATCCGGCCTGACCGGCGTGAGGCGGACTTCAGTTGCGGCTTCATTGACAGCCTACTCATGCGGGATTCGTGACATTCCGGGTGAGCTCGCCCTCACCAAAACATGCCAATTCGCGAGGGTTAGTAAGCACCTCGCCTAATCGGGCCATCGCCGAATCAGGTGTGCAATCCTATGGGGTGGCGACGGGAGCCATTTTTTGCTCAACCAGCGAAGCGATGCGCTCGATCGTCAGCATCTCTGAGATTTCTTCGGGAAGAAACTGCACCGCAAAGGCCTGCTCCAACGCCACCACGAGCGTGACGTGTTGGAGGGAATCCCAGTTTTCGATCGTCTCCGGTGATGACTGACTCGTTACCGCGTCAAGCGGCACGTCGAAAACGTCGGCGGCGATCTGGCGAACCCGTGGCAACATGGCGTCGGCCGTCATGGCGCGCCGAGACTCTGGACGCACTCGATCCAGGGGGGAACTGTTATATCTCCCCGGGTCAAGTCGAACTCCCACCGGGACCCGCCTGCTTCTTCGTTCGCCAGCGCGAACCCATGCCGGGCATAGAAATCCTTTGCGACGACGTTCTTCTTCGTCGGCAGATAGGACCCCATGAGGCGGGTCGCGCCTTCGCGTCGAGCTTGCGCTGCCAGACAGGCGAGCAGGGCAGTCTCCGCCGTCCGTCCGATGGCCCGACAGCTGAGCAGAAGGGTGTCGATTTCACACTCATCCCCATTGCGGCGCGAGATCGCCGCTCCTACAAGGCCGTAATCCCCGAAGCGATCGGTGAACCGCATGCTGAGGATCCGGACATGGGGATCCGCGGCCAGCTGCGCGAGTTCTTGCTCGCTCCGTCGACGTGTCGTCAGGTTGAACTGATTTGTCTTCTGCGTGAGCTGGGCGATGCGGGCGAGAGTTGACCGATCCCTGGTACAAATTTCCGCTCTCATTTGGAGCGACACGTAGAACTCTTCTAGGGAGTCCGAACTGCGATGGAGTTCGCGGCGTTGACGTTGCTCCGCGTAGTACCGACCGCGGTTCTGATCCTCTGCGGAAAGGACGAGGCGCTCGAAAACTGGGCACTCCCGGAGCGTTTGCGCGAATAATACCGGGTCCGCCGGTAGATCGATGACAAAGACCTCGGGCAGCTCGCTGCGTACTGCTTCCCGTTCGGCGGGGCTATCGTCGAGAAACGCTATCGCATCGAGACCGATCTCGAGTTCGTCCGCGATCCGTCGGAGATTCTCCACCTTATCATCCCAGTTGATCTTGACCGCAGCGAAGTGCTCTGGCCGGAGCACCATCCCAGAATGCGTGGCGAGTGCCGCCAGTGCGTCTTCCTCATTGTTCTTGCTGCAAATCGCCAGAATGATACCGCGACGAGAGAGATCAAGGATCGCGCGCTGAACGGCTTGATAAGCAGACCCAGGATAGTCCACGCTTAGCTGAATGCCTTCCAGTCCTTCTTCGCCGACCACGCCGCCCCAGAGCGTGTTATCCAAATCCACGACCAGGGCTTTGCAGATCTTACCCGTGAGGGGGCGGATGAACCGCATGTACTCGTCGGCCAGATGAAGGAGTCCATCTGCGACAATGGGCATGCGAATCGTCAGTGCCCGATGCTGGTCATGCCAGCGCAGCCGACCGTAGCGGGCAACTAGGGCGTCGTAGTCCAGGACGTAGGTCCCCGGATTCTCCTGCGCGAGGCGCTGCAATCCCTGATTAATCCGATAGAGCGCTTCCTTTTGCCCCACTGCCTGCTGGCTGTCCAGCACCCCGCGCGCCGAAAAGGGAGGCAATTCCAGAGTCTGGACGATCAGGTGCGCCTGGCTGTGACGGCGAAATGCTTGGATCCACAGGCGGAAGTCCGCGAGCGTGCTCTCAACGACCTGATGGATTTCTTCCCCGCCCAGGTCGCTGGCTCGATCCCACAACGCGGGCGACACATCTGCCGTTCGAACAGCCAGGATCGCAATGTCAGGCGCGAACCGATAGAGGGGGCTCTCCGCGTCGAGTAGGTCTTGAGCATACGCGTTGAAAGTGCCTACGTGCACCGCGGCATCGATCCCGGCCGTGAAGCACCGAGCCCGCAAGAACGGAATCAGCGGTTCGATTACGAACGAACGCAACAGAGCCACGCGACACGGCTTAAGCTCCAGCTGGGGCCGGAGTTCCTCGAAGCAGCTTACCACGTAGCTCGCATTGCTAGCCGTGGGTTCTTCACGTAGGAGTTGGGCCAGCATCGCGCTGGCCCGAGCATAAGTACGTTGCTCGATGGCATGGCCGACGAGATCGCGCAGTCCGGCGATGCTCATGCTGCACCAACACCACCGCGCGCGCCTGTGGGCGAGGTCTCCGCCGTGAGCATCATGACCTTTCCTTCACCTCGCATGACGACGGCGCGCTTTTGGTTTCTGCCCTCTACTCGTATGACGAGGGTTCGTGTAGCTTCCGACTTGTGATCCACCCAGGCGCGGAACTCGACGCAATCGCCGACGAAGATGGGCGCTACAAAGTCGAACCTCTGCTGTAGCCACAGCGCCCCTGGGCCCGGGAGCTGCATGCCAATCAGTGTGGAAATGTAGGCGCCGGACAACATTCCCGGAGCGATGCGCCGCCGGAATCTGGTGTGTTGAGCGAACTCGTCATCAACGTGCAGCGGGTTAAAGTCGCCGGACAACCGGGCGAATGCATCAATGTCGGCCGCCGTGAACTCCTTGCGCAGGCTCGCCTCGTCACCGACCTTCAGGTCGGCGAAGTTTGTGACGCGGAAGGACTCGTTCACGCTGCTCCCGCGGGGCGAGGGCGCCACCACGGCACTCCCTGCTCCACAAACGCGCCCGGGGTGCCGTGTACGAGGGTCAGGGACCGCTGACGGCGCTCCACTTCAAGTCTGAGCGCCACGGCCACGCCGACCAGGAAATACAAGATCGATGCGTAGGCCTGCGAAAGGGCTAAGCCGACGACCACGTACCCGTACAGTGCGATTTCGATTGCGCCTGCGATCCACTGCAGGTCGCGGAGCGCAGGCTCTTTGCTTGCCGCCCGCTGCGTCTGCCGCACGCTCCGGATGCTTGTGCTAAGCAGCCCGATGAACAACACCAAGCCCAGAATGCCGAGCTCAACAGCGATCTGGATAAACGAATTGTGGGCTGCGCGCCACCCGCCGTTCCGGCCGTACAAAGCCCCTGCAGCGTTCTCAAACTGACCGATCCCGACGCCGGTGACGGGATTCCGAAGAAAGAGATCGAGACCCCGCTGCCAGACCTCCACCCGCGTGGCCACGCCGCGCTCATCGTAATCAGTTCCGCTCGAACTGAAAATCGTCCCCATCCGATTCCAGTAGCCTGAGGGTGCGGCTGCTAGCAGCAACGCGATCACCATGCCTATGAGGAGTCGCCCCCCCACTGAGCGCAGACGGTAGACAAGGAGGGCAGAGACAACTGCGAGTCCGACCAAACCTCCCCGCGAAACGGTTGCGACAGTGGCAAGCACACAAATGGCCGCCACACCCGCCGCGATGAAGCGCCTCGCGCCCCGGAACGCGACCGCACCGAGTGCCGCCAATGGGAGTGTCAAGACCATCATCATCGCGACATCGTTCGAGTCGAACATTGCGCTGGCAGAGGCGCGCATACCCGCGTGTCCCTGCGCGATCGCCGGGGCCACGCTCGCAAGTGTGAAGAGCCCGAGCAACCCCTCTCCCGTCAGGGCGGCCATGACCGTCCCCCGAATCGCCGCGGGATCCACAGCGAGCGCGATCACAAGCACAAGCAGGACGAACTCCCAGGAACTACGCATCAGGTATTGGAGACTTCCACTCGGCCATACACCAAACGGAAGGA
>WNFB01003299.1_pt1 | contig 20097 bp, 21 predicted proteins | sample 5400501 | NCBI WGS metagenome assembly WNFB01 (sample SAMN13153341, study PRJNA577476) | soil metagenome | isolation source: 200 cm saprolite under Douglas fir tree site 2 hole 1 | place: USA:California | collected 2015-04-18 | reverse complement strand
TTTTGCTGGATGTTCAGACCAAATTCGCCGCCGTTAATCTTACCATTGTTAGTATTAGCATCAAGGATTAAGTTCGTGGTGGCAGCGCTCAAGGTTACATCTATATTGCCTGTCCCACTTTTAATACTGAACCAGGGATGAGAATTTTGTGTAGTATTCGTGGTGCAAGGGATGAGGCCCGAGTCAGTATTGATGCCCAATAAGCCGTCGAACGTGGTATTTCCGTCGTTTGTTTGCAAACACGAGCCTTCTACTAGTAGTCCATGTGTCACGGAAATGTTGCCCGTGTTATCTGTAAGAGTCAGCAGGCCATTGAAGTTCTGAACGGATATGTCTCCTGTCGCCGAGATGCCTGCACTTAATGCGAATGGGGATGTTGGGTTATTGTTCACGACCGAAGACGGCAAGACGAGCGTCAAATCAACGGAATCAGTGGAACTGGCAAGCAATCCTCCACTGGTATCGGGAACCGCCGCATTCACCGTTAGAATACTGGGGTCACTACCCGTTTTTACATCCACAGGAATACGTCCAAATTCTTGATCGGCATTACTGCTGCTACTTGCCTGAACTTTCTTAACGGCGGTAAGTGTACCTTGCGTGGCAGCAGTATCAACTATAATGGAGATATTGCCCACGCGGTTATGTATCTGCAATTGCTTGACACCGACTGTGATTGGCAATGATTGCTGCAACTGCTTTGTATAGCTGGTTTTGCCAATATTACCAATGTTAAGAGGCATGGTTCGGAACAGCACGAATGCGATGACACCTAATATCAGTGCAATTGTGATGATACCTCCAAAGCAGCCGATAAGCAGTGTAGACCAAAAACTGCGTCGTCTCCTTACCGGCTGTTGGGTAGGCTGCGTCCTTGCCCTTGGTCGTGGTGCCGGCCTGTTATACTCCTCAACCTCTGAATCTGTGAGAAGGTAGCGACGCTCCTGCGGATATGGATAAGCATCGTAGGCCTCATCGCGAGAGTAGATAGGTTGGCGGGATCGCTGCCGCAGGCGCGCATAGGCTTCCTCACGAGATTGCCGGGACATACGGCGCCGCTGGTGATATCTTTCGTCAACTTCGTCGTAGGGGTTGGGTTGTTCGCGAAAATCGTGGGTCTGACGAGACCGCTCCCTGGGAGCTTCAGTAGTGGGGTCGTAAGAATATCCGGGTGGGTGTGTACTTTGCCTGGGTTGTCCATAGGCATCGTACCCTTGTCGTGGGTCGTTGGCTCTAGGGGGAGTGGGACGAGGTCTAGGACGCCTCTCGTCATAGCCAGGCCTATCCCTACTGGTTTCGCGAGGGTCACCTGCCCGGTGCTTGCGTTGCTTTGGACGCGCAGAGAGATCATCGTAAGCGTCGCGAGACGAGCGCGGACGTTGCCGAAGCCTTGCTTCGTCTTCATTGCTGTCTTCTTCCGATGGCTCTTCCCACGGTTCTTGTGATTTTTCGTTTTCTCTGCTCATCTGTGTGTCCGCTCGCTTTCAGACTGTTACAAATGACGAAGGTTTGGCCTTACCTGCTAGTACGAACGACATATGGTGAAGGTTTTCTCCCCTCCAACAGGAACGAAGGGATAATTGCGACAAGGCATATTATACCGGCGGCCACAAAGATGGATGTGTACACATCATGGGCTGCAAAAATGACGTATTGTGCGAGTGCGGCGTTATACTTATCGCTAAAGGGAGGTGTGCCAGCAGGAGGTTTGAAAGCCAGTAAGAAAGCATGGAACCTTCCCAATCCCCATGAAGTTAATGCTGCAAGTCCAAGAATCATGCCTACCATGCGTAATACCGTCACTACGGATGATGCCATACCCATCTGGCGATTGTTGACGGCATTAATCGCCGTTGTGCCAATAGGAGCAATCACCAATCCAAAGCCAAAACCAGCAGTGATAGCGCTGATAGTGATCTGCGACCAGCCTACATGGATCGGCCACAGATGCATCAACCAGAAACCTGTTGCTGCGAAGATCAGCCCGAGTACAGCCGTCAGACGGCACGTAATTCGCGCACACAGCCAACCCCCAATGATTGCTCCCAGGGGGATCATCGCTGTGAGCCGCAGGAGTGCCAGGCCGCTGTCGATTGCTTGCCCTCCCACCACCGTCGCGATAAATAACGGGATGTTGACCATAGCGATAATCAGGGCTGCCCCCACCAGCAGGCTTACAAGCGCAGCAGCCGAGAGAGTCGAACGCTTGAAGAGGGAGAGTTCGACAATAGGCATAACTCGCCGTTTCCCTGGTCCTCCCTGGCTGCTCTTACTCTCCATGGATGATCGATCCCATCTGTGTTCGGTGTACACCTCGAAAACAATAAAAGCTGCCAGCAACACCAGTGAAGCACCAATCAGCCAGGGATTGTTTTGTATGGGAGCCTGGTTAGCTCCTGAACCGGATATGGCTGTTGAGGAAGTGGCTGCTTCTTGAGAAAGCCCAAGGCTAAGACAAATCAACGCTGCTCCCAGCAGCAATGTACCCAACAAGTCGATGCGCGCTCTGGCGGGGGCAGCCGATACAGTTGCCTCGGCAGACGGAACAAGGCGCCATATGAAGTAAGCGAGTATTGCTATAATGGGCAGGTTGAGGAAGAAAATGGTTTGCCAGCCCCAGGTCTGCACAATTATGGCGCCATAGAGGGGACCCAATACGCCTCCTGCCTCAGTAACCATGCCAATCAGGCCAAGAGCCAGAGCACGCTGTTTTTCGCCATAAAAGTCGCCCACCACTGCCATCGCTATGGGAATGATCGCACCCCCGCCTGCAGCCTGCAAAAACCGTGCTGCGACTAGCCAGACCAGGCCTGGGTTAAGCGCTGTAGGGTCACTGAAATCGCGGGGGGCGGCCACGTTTATGCCTATATGCTGTAGGAAGCTGATATCGACCTGGTTCCCCAGGATGGGTGCAAGACCACAAAAGAGCGATCCAATACCGAAAATGCCCAGGCAAATGATGAAGATGCGTCGCCGCCCATACATGTCCGAAACTCGTCCCATCAGCGGCATAGCAATGACGTATCCTAGTGGGTCAGCTAGCAATTGGCTTGCCATGAAAGGAAGGAAAATGGTAGATTGAGGGCAGGAGGGAAGTAAGCATGGGCAAGGAGCAAAAACATCCCTTGCGGGCGTTAACGCCGCAGGAAGAGCAGGAAGTGCAGCGGGTGGCAAAAGCGACGAGTGAGCGTGTGGACGTGGTGAAACGAGCGAGGGCGCTGCTGTCAGTAGGGGCAGGACAATCCTTTACCGATGCCGCCAGGGAAGCGGGGTATACAAGTGGAGACAGCATCAGTCAGTTGGTGGAACGCTTTAACGAGCAAGGACTGGAGGCGCTGCTGATTGCGCCAGGACGAGGGCGCAAAGTGACCTACACGAACGCCCAGCGAGCGCGCATCGTGGCCGAAGTGCAAGAGCAGCCAGATCGCCAAGCGGATCAGACGGCGACCTGGTCGTTGATGCTGCTGCGGGGCGCCCTGCGTAAGACGGAGCTGCCACACATTGCCAAAGAAACCATTCGTGTGGTGCTCCATGAAGCAGGCTATGGGTTTGGCAAGACGCGCACCTGGTGTCCGACAGGAACCGCCCTGCGCGTGCGCAAGGCTGGGACGGTGAAGGTCGAGGACCCAAAGGGGCCGGAAAAAAAAGGTTGATCGAGCTGGCCTACGAGCAGGCGGAAGAGGCCGGACTGCCGCTGTGGTGCCAGGATGAAGCGGGACCCTATCAAGCCATTCCTCAAGCCGGAGAAAACTGGCACCCAGAGGGCAAACCGACGCTGCAGCCCCACGAGTATATCCGCGGGGGCACAGCCAAACTCCTCACCCTCTTTCGCCCTCAGACCGGTGAAGTGCGTGCCAACGGGGTGCTGTCGGCCCCCAATGCGGTGTTGCATCCCTGGCTCAAAGAGCACCTGCAACCGCTGCTGGACCAGCTGGACACGGACCCGCTGCCGGTGCGAGTTCCCTTGCCAGAGGATCATCCGCTGTTGCTCACCTGGCAGCATTGGTGGTGGTCCTATGAACGTCCCAAGCCCGCTCCGGCCTTGCGTCTGATCCTGATCTGGGACAATCTCAAGGGACACCTTTCCTATCAGATGGTGCGCTGGTTGCTGCAACGCGGCGTCCTGCCGCTCTACACGCCGCTGTCCGGCTCCTGGCTCAACATGGCCGAGTCCTTGCAGCGCATCATTGTGCGTCGGGCCCTGGCCGGACAGCATCCCCAGAGCGCCCAGGAAGTGATCGATTGGTTGGAACAAACCGTGCGGGCTGGAACTTGCATCCCACTCCCTTTGTGTGGAATGGCAAGCGGCGACGCCGACGCGAGCGTGCTCGCCTCCGCCGACTCGGCGGCTCAGGAGCCGCTGTCATGCATGGCTACTCAATTGCTAGCTGACCCACTAGTAGATAGCCGCTGACGATCCATGCAGCGCGATCTAGTTGCTCGGGCGGAATCTGTAAGTCGGAAATGATTTTTGGTAATGCGGTAACCACAACCGTCTGGTCGAGGGCAGTCAGAAAGACGGCGCTGCATGCTGCAATCATCGCTAGCAAGACTGTATTGCGGTGAAGATTGAGGCGCTGCATAGTATTGATCCTCTCAGAGAGGTTACGATAACTCGTGTCCTATGGAGTTCTGGTCGGTGTCAATGATGGTGTCGATGCCGGAGCAATCGGTGCTTCAATTATAACCTGCTCACCAAATTTTGAAAGTATGAAGGTGCGTACCGTCTTGTTGGTATCACCTGGTGTTGCTACACCCTTGATGATAATCTGGTAAGGCAGCTTGTCGGATTTACCGATGCAAGTGGAGACATCATCAGTTTTGCCTGCGGGCATTCCACCTCCCATAATTCCTGACAGGTACTTAGGATCAAGCTTCCCATTAATACTCCAGCATGACCTTCCACCGACGTTAGAATCGCTCGGTGTACTAGGATTCTGAATATGACCCAGGATTGCCGCGACCCCGGTTTGGGGGTCCGAAAGTGTGCGCGGATCGAGAATTCCGGCTGTTTGTTGCCAGGTACCGAAGAGAAGAACGTACTGCTGATTACCAATCGCAATAATCTGTACCTGTACATTATTACCAGCGAAAAGTGCATTCGCATTCGCTTTGAGTTTATCCGGGACGAGGATGTCACCATCAGCGCCAGTGATCGGCAATTTTGCCCCGGTACCGGGATTATCTGTTACGAGCTTAAAATGATATGAGGTAACTTGCTGGATAGCTGTCTGAGCATCTTTAATCAGCTGGTTGGCATCAGGTGATGATGTGCCGCCGCTTCCTCCACATGCCGCCAGTAAAAGCATTAGTCCTAGTAGACTTAACATTGATCTTTGAAAGATGAGATACGTATTTCGTTGGTGGCCCCTGCCTGGAGATCGTATTGAAGTTCGTTCGCTGCGCATGGAAGCCTCCTTAAGAGTCGAATAGTACAGGATCAATATGTTCTCAATGGCTCTCATTTTACCATAAATAGGGATTCTCGCATCCAGGCGCCTATTGGGAAACAGGGCTATGTAAAAGTCCAGGTGCAAGGAGCGGAGCCTCCATGACACTTTACCCCCCGCGGGGACTCGCCGCTCCATGCTCCCTCTGGACTTTTGAATTGCCCTGATTGGGAAAGCCATTCTAACTACTTCTATCCTACAATCTTGTATGCAAGAACCCAATCTTGTATGCAAGAACCGGATGTGTTATCCTGCCTCAAAAGGTGACCGTATTGAATGCTAGAAAAAGGGGTAGGCTATGTCAGAAAAGAGGCAGCAAAACTTATTTGTACCCTTGCGGGTACGCTTTCGCTCACCTACGGAGCAGGCGCAGTGGGAACACGAACATGCTGCACCCGCCCTACCTTCTTACCCCTCGACGGGGGGTGACGAAACGCCAGTGTCTCCAATTGTATCTCTTCCCAAAGGAACGGAGTCACCCCAGCGCACGCAACAGATCAAAGAATTGATCCGGCTTGGTAATATCCTACGTGCGGAATTGGGCTTCGATGAAGTAATACAGCAGATCGTTGCCTCGATCACTACTTGCACAGGTTTTCGTGTGGCAGTTATCAATCTTGTCGAAGATAACAGTGATAATACGACACCAGCGGCTTTTGCGGGAGGATCAGAAGAGGGGAAGCGCATGATCAAAGAAAACCCTCTGACTGTTGACCAGATGCACAGGTTCATGCGCCCAGAATTTCGCATCAGTCAGAGTTATTTTATCCCGCATGAGTATATGGATATGTATTCAGATGTGGCGATAAGTGTAGAAATGACCGAAGACGATTACGAACCAGGAGGATGGCATCCTCAAGATATGTTGATCGTGCCGTTATATAGTCCGCGTCAGAAAAAACTCCTGGGTGTCCTTTCTTTGGATGATCCAGAGGATGGCAGAATACCGACCATCGAAAGCATCGAGATGATCGAACTCTTTGCGAACCAGGCCGCTATCGCCATCGATAGCGCTCGCATCTTTCAGGAACGCGAAGCAGAACGTGTAGCTCTAGAAGAATCGATTGCTCTGCTTCGAAGTGACCTTGAGCAGGTGCAGCGAGGTAATCTGCGCGTTCGTGTACAACCTTCGCATGAGAAGATGCAGCCTGTGGTAGAAGCCATTAATGCCATGATCGAGGAGATCAGCGATATACTGGGCAGCGTGCAAATGGTGACGCAGGCAGTTGATGAACATGCCCGAGACGTACAGCGAAGTTCAGAGGTACTGGTACGGGATACTGGTCAGCAGGAGCGACAGGTAGATCATATCTCGCGCGTAGTTGATGAAATGGCCGACACCATGAAATGGGTATCCGAGCGTGCTGATAAAGTGTCGCAGGTAGCCAGAGACGCCTCCGATGTGACGACTGAAGGGCAGAATAAGGTGGTTCGCGCAAGCGAGGGAATGCGCCAGGTTCGAGAAACAACAATGCAATCATCCCGCATTATGAAACGCCTTGGAGAAAGTGGGCAGGAAATAAACGATACTGTGATGGAAATAACTGATCTGACCACGCGCATGAACCTGCTGGCACTCAACGCGGCAATCGAGGCTGTGCGAGCGGGTGAGCAAGGTCAGGGCTTTGTGGTGATTGCCCAGGAGATCCGCACATTGGCCGTACATAGTGCAGAAGCATCGCGAAAAGTCGCGGCCCGTCTCCGCGCCGTTCAAAACGAGGCGGCGGCTGTCTCCCAAAGCGTTGAGCAGAATATTCAACATGTGGTGATACAATCCGAGTTGGTTACCCAGACTGGCGTTGCTCTGGAGGCGATTAGCGTTGTCACCGAACAGATGGCAGACCTGGTGCGGAATATCTGCACGGCTGCTGAAAGCCAGTCGCAAAGTTCGCAACTGGTAGTTTATGCCGTTGAAGAAATTTCGCGTATGGCAAGTGAGATTGCCCAGCAATGTAGTCAGATGAATCGATCGCTGGCCCATCTTGTGGAATTGACGAATTCCCTTCGTTCACGAATGTCGGTTTTCCGCGTTGCAGAGAGGTGAAATCGTTATTTCACTGCATTGTTAAAGGATGCTTAAACCAGGTTAGAATTACCATTGTTCACTTGTGTCTTCTCCCTGCTCGGACTATGGTATGTACGAAGCATGTTTGGCGGTGAGGCATTTCAAACCTTCGCTGCGTAGTAAACATTGCCTATTCGAACATTCTCCGTCGTATTCATGCATGAAATGCAGAGAAGGAGGCTATTACAATGGCAGTTGCCAATATTATTCTTGCAGCTCTCCCGCTTTCAGATGTGATCTGGTGGATCGTGGTCGGTTTGATTGCTGGTGCGCTCGCTAGCCTTGTCATGAGAGGCGCTGGCTATGGCATTGTCGGTGATATCATAGTCGGTATTATTGGCGCGATTATAGGTGGATGGATCTTCAGCCGGTTTGGCGTAGGGACAAGTGGCCTCATTGGGAGTATTATTGTTGCCTTTATTGGCGCGTGTATTCTGATTGCGATCCTGCGTCTTATAGCAGGTGCTACCAGAGGTCGTGCGCCCTAATAATGTGGCTGGAAACTTTTGCAAGGGATAAGCCACTTCACAAAAGTAGACCAGATCACTACAGCGAGAAGTGATCCGGTCTACTTTTGTGAAGTGGCTCTACTCATACTTCTTTTGGCTTTGACTTGCGTCTCCTGATCCTATCTTTTATAACGGGTGGCTCGTATTCTCGGTATAGTCTTTTGCCGATTTTCCATCCAAAATATCCAAAGACCACTGCTCCTGCAATTGCGAGAATGAACATGACAATGCGAACGATCACTGAGAAGCCGCCATGAAGCACTTGCGCAAGTGGATCAGCGTAAAAGCGGCTCAGGATGGCCACGGTTAGACTGAGTAGCAGCCCGATAGTCACCCCAAGGCAGCAGCCGAGCGGCCCGCCCCCGCCGTTTACTTCTCCCTGCGGAAATTTAACTTCAGGTGAAGTGCCTGCGGGTGACTGCTCTTCTGCTGTCAATTGATCTACCGGAGGTAGTTCTTGCTCTTCCTCTATATTATCCGAATAACCCCCTGCTTTCTCATCATCTCCCATGTTGTCTTGTGGAAGAAATGGAATAATGGGCATTATTTACTCTCTTACTAGCCTGAGCTGGTTCAAATCAGAATGTTCCAAACTGTCGATCTCCCGCGTCGCCTAGCCCTGGTAGAATATAGCCAACATTGTTCAGACTTTCGTCGAGCGCTGCGATATATATATCGATATCGGGATGCGTCTGAGAGAGCTTCAGCAAACCATAAGGAGCGGCTATGATCCCTACGTAACAGAGACGAGGTATGCCACGCCTTTTGAGTACATTGATCGCGTCAATAGCGGAGCCGCCAGTCGCGAGCATGGGATCAACAGCGTAGCATACCTGGAGATCTACCTTGTGGGGAAGCTGGTTGTAATACTCCATCGCCTGTAAGGTTTGCTCGTCACGACGCAGGCCCAGGTGCCAGATTTGCACATCAGGGATAACCTGGCGAAATCCTTCCGCCAGCCCGAGGCCAGCCCGTAAGATTGGTGTCACCCCGATGCCACCGGCCAGGCGTTCACCTATCATCGGCCCCATTGGCGTCTCAATCGGGCAAGGCTCAAGGGCCAGGTTGGCAGTCGCTTCATACGCCAGCAGTGCGCCAATCTCCTTCACCAGGCGATAAAACTCTGGAGACTGGGTATTTTTATCACGCAGTGCCGTCATTTTGTGAGCCATGACCGGGTGTGTCGAAAAATGGACACGCGGCAGATTCAGCACATCTTCTCGTCTTGGCTGCGGTACGCCTTCCATGGGCAGGCTGGGGCGCCCCCCGCTCGAGGTACTCGTTTCAGTCATGGGAACAATCTCCTTTGCATTTCGTACTATACTCAACACATTTTACCAGAGTTGCCTAGAGAGCGTCGAGTACAGCACGAACCCTGTAAGAGGTATCATTGGTAATGAGCACTTAGCCGTCAATCTCCCTGCGCAAACAAGTAACAGATCTTGCGCGCTTCATGCCGGTCTATGCTATACTAGCTTCATGGTAGTTGGAGTGAGCCAAATCACGTTACACCTGCCGGGGTGTCACTCGTTAAAGGATAAACGCCAGGTTGTAAAATCTATTATGTCGTTACAGTTAGAAGGTATGCCTCAACAAAGTCCACCTGCGTCTGCCTATATCCTTGGTGTGCGGGTAGACCGGCTTTCTCAGCAGCAGGCCCTTGATAGGATCGAGCAGATGATTGCCCTGCGACGCGCCAGCGGTAATACTTTGCCTTGCCAACAGGTCATCACCGTCAACACTGAGTTCGTAATGGAGGCTCAGCAGAATGCAGAATTTCGCCACGTTATCAATGGCGCTGCGCTCGTCATTGCCGATGGTATCGGAGTTGTCTGGGCAACGCATTTTGTAGATTCGCCAGCGCCCGAGCGCATTACTGGCACAGATACACTGGTTGCTCTAGCCAGGTGTTGTGCGGAAAGGGGCTATCGCCTCTACTTGCTTGGCGCAGCCCCAGGAGTAGCTGAGCAAGCAGCTCTACGCTTACAGGCTCTCGCTCCGCGGCTGGAAGTAGCTGGAACCTATGCAGGATCACCCGCCGTGGCAGAAGAAGATGCTATTATTGAGCGTATACGTGCTGCAGATGCCGATGTACTCTGTGTGGCCTATGGCGCTCCGGCGCAAGAACTCTGGATATATCGCAATCTCTCTCGCTTGCCCGTAGCGGTAGCAATGGGAGTGGGAGGAGCATACAATTTTCTCTCGGGTCGTCAACGCCGCGCACCGGCAGCGATGCAGCGCATCGGCCTGGAATGGCTGTACCGTCTCTATCGTGAACCCTGGCGCTGGCAACGGATGTTAGCGATACCTCGCTTTATATTACAAGTTCTATTGAGGGAGCGTAAAAAGCATGGCTGATGCTCTTCATATAGCCAAATCGCGTTTGTATTCACTCGTTTCTAGTTTTGCAGGTAAGCATGTGTTGGTGATCGGGGATATGGTTGCCGACGAGTACCTGATCGGCAGACCTACGCGTATCGCTCGAGAAGCGCCTGTATTGATCCTGGAATTGAGCGAGGAGCGCACTATTCCTGGCGGCGCGACCAATGTAGCGGTCAATACTCGAACCCTGGGCGCGGAGGTCTTCCTGGCAGGTGTTGTCGGTGATGATCTGCCTGGCCAGCGTCTACGCCGGGCTATCAGTGATCTGCAGATGAACCAGGATGGTCTTGTGACCGATGCACAGCGACCCACGTCTACAAAGACACGTATTCTTGCGGGTAGCGCTCAGATCGTGCAGCAGCATATTGTGCGCATTGACCGCGTGGATAACTCGGAAGTGGGTCAACCGAGCAAAGGATATATCCTCGACTATATTGAGCGCATACTGCCCTCGATTGACGCGATTGTACTCTCAGATTATGAGAACGGGGTCATCAGCCCCGAAATTATTGAAACCTGTATTCCAATGGCACGACAACTAAATAAGGTGATTGTGGTGGATTCGCATGGCTCGCTTTTCCGTTTTAAGGGTGTAACGGCGCTCACACCGAATCAACCTGAGGCGGAACTCACGCTTGGTATGTCGATTACTTCACAGGCCGACCTTGACGAAGCCGGACAACGCTTACTCGACGGAAGCCACGCGAGGAGTGTCTTGATTACTCGCGGTGCAGAAGGTATGAGCTTGTTCGAGGTAGGTAAGCTACCCTTGCATCTGCCTGTACACCGGCTGGATCATGGCATCGAAGTCGTTGATACAAATGGTGCTGGTGATACTGTTGCGGCGACCTTTACGCTGGCTCTCACTGCCGGCGCAAGCTGCGCTGAGGCCGCTTATCTTGCCAACGCTGCGGCTGCCCTCGTTGTGCGCCGCCTGGGGTGTGCTAGCAACACGCCAGAGGAGTTGATGAGCGCAATCGCTTGAGCAATCTAAACAGCTTCCCAGATTGGAAGGCATGCTATACTGCGTCCAGGTTGCGAGCGTAAATGTTGTAAAAAATGGCGGAATATATGTTTGCAGAAAATAAAATACTCGGCCGGGATGAGCTCGCTGTGGAAGTGAGACGCAGGCAAGCAAGAGGAGAGAAAGGCGTCTTCACTAACGGCTGTTTTGATCTGCTGCACCTGGGGCATGTGCGCTATTTGCAGGAGGCACGCGCGCTGGGAGATTTCCTGGTCCTGGGTCTCAATAGTGATAAGAGCACACGTTTGCTGAAAGGGCCGGGGAGACCATTAGTACCAGAGTATGAGCGGGCCGAAATACTTGCCGCCTTAATTTGTATTGATTATGTATCAATATTTAGCGAGCCAACTGCCGGCCCACTGGTTTCATTGGTGCAGCCCGCGATCTACGTCAAGGGTGGCGATTATGCAAGTGAACAGAGTAGTATACCGGATACTAGCCGCCTGCCTGAGGCTGAGGTGGTGCAGCAATACGGGGGAGTGGTGCGTTTAATACCATATCTGCCGCATCATTCTACAACTGAGTTGATAGAGGTAATCAAGCAATTGCCTTGATAGAACTTGAACCAGCCGCAAACTACGGGGTTTTCAACTCCAGTAGTTAGGCGGGTTTTCACGGCTTTAGCCCTTGTCCCTTGACATGCTGTTACTTGCTGTTAAAATACATACATGGAAAAGAAAATGGCAAAACAGCCACGCATGTCGATCTATCTTCCGCCACAGGTGCAAGAGGCCTTGAAGCGTGAGGCGGCACGGCAACACCGGTCACTTAATGGTCAGGTTGTCTGGTGTTTAGAGCAGTGTCTTGGATTACAAGAGGAGGAACAGGCAGATGTATCAGGTGCGCCGCGTACACATCGGCAAAACCCCTCAGCTCGATGAATTGGCTCATGCCTGTGGCGAACTCTACAGCAAGACGTTGGTGTTCTTCTGGCGGACTGTGCGGCATAAGGGCATATGGCTCAAAGAGAAGCATTTGAAACGCCTATTTACCTCACGCACGCTGCATGCTCATACGTCCGATGCCTGCGTCGAAGCCTTCTTCGCCAGTCTCAAGAGTTGGCGAGAGCGACGCAAAACCGACCCCCATGCACACCCACCTCACCGCCGCCGCTGGTACTTCCGTATCGAATACAAGCGCTCTGCCATGACGCTCAAAGATAGGCAGTTGCGCCTGTCCAATGGCAAGGGCAACGAGCCTCTTGTGCTTGAGTGGCCTTGGGAACTACCTCAGACCGTCGTCATTCACTGGACAGGAACGCAATATGAAGCCATCGCTACCTACAAGCAGAAGGAACCACAAGCCCAACCGCAAGGCGCAAAGGTGGCAGGCATCGACCTGGGCGAAATCCACATGGCTGTCTCCCATGATGGCATCGACACGCATATCCTGAATGGGCGCTATCTGCGCTCCAAGCGCCAGTACCAGAATAAACTGATGGAACATCTCTCCAAGAAGATCGACCGCAAGAAGAAAGGGTCCAAACGTCGAAAGAAACTCATTCGTTCCAAGCAGAAACAGTTAAGGAAACTCAAGCATCAAATAGCCGATGTAGAACACAAGCAGACTTCACGGCTTGTCTCAGCGCTGCACAGAGAAGGCGTTCAGACCGTGGTCATTGGCGATGTTCGAGACATCCGGCAAGATTTGGATGTTGGCTCCAAGCATAACCAGAAGCTCCATCAGTGGTCACACGGCAAGACTCGCTTTCTGCTCACGTATAAGGCAGAGCGATGTGGAATGAACGTTGCCTTGCAAGAGGAAAGCTATACCAGCAGAACCTGTCCGATGTGTGGGCATGTGCGCAAGAGCAAGGTGGAAGGGCGGGTGTTCCACTGTGCGAACAAGAAGTGTGGCTTCATTTGGCATCGGGATGGCGTTGGAGCAGTCAACATCCGACAAAAGTATCTGGGCTGTCGCCCAGTAGTTGGGCCTATGGCACGCCCCACGGGCATGAGGTTTCGACCGCATACCCGCGTAGCTCGCTGGGAGAAAGAGTACCAGCGAGAAGCTGCTGGACTTTAGTCCATGCGGAGTGTCACACATTTCATGTACTCGATAGCCTTGTTTAATTGGAGAATATTTTTAATGGCAAAAGAGTCTAAAGAGTCTATAGAAAACCAGCCCGATTCGACCGAATCAAGTCAAGCCTTTGAGTCGATACCTCTTGCGGTAGCAGGTGTTGCAGAACAGGACGTGCTTTCTGAGCTAATCGTGCAGGAATCGACCGAGCAAGCTCTTTCAAACGAGCGAAGGCACATCGCCAAATCCGCCACCCTTGTCATGCTGGGCAACCTTGGCAGCAGCATAATGGGCATGGTGCGACAGATTGTGGTAGTAGCTTTTGGCGCCTCAATAGCCGGCCCATTCAATGCGGCTTTGCTGCCTGCCCGCACATTTAATGATCTGCTCATAAATGGCTCTGTCGGTGGCGCTTTAATTCCCACCTTCAATGACTATGCTGCACCCGAGAAACGTGATGAACTTCGCCGTATCGTCTTTACGCTGATAAATATGCTCATACTAGTCACAGCAATCGTCTCGGCACTTTATCTGCTGATTGCGCCCCAATTTATTAACCTCCTGGTGACAGGATTTACTGGCCAGCAGAAGTTGCTCACGCTGCACTATTCGCAAATAATTTTCTTCTCGCTGCTTGCGTTGGGTCCATTTGCAGTGCTGCTGGGTGCCCTATTTGCGCTCAAAGAGTTTGGATGGCCTGCTTTCGCTACTGCTGCCTATCATATCGGCATCATCATGGGCGCGATTGCTGGAGGCTTGCTGGCCGCTCACTATTTCAGTTACTGGTACCTTGGCCTTGCCTTTGGAGTGCTGGTGGGTGCCTTAGGAGAAATTGTACTGCTCCTTCCGGGTATTCGTAATCAGCACCTACGTTATATGTTTGTGCTCGATCTGAAGCACCCGGCTCTGCGGCGTATTGCCAAACTCTACCCTCCTGTGGCGCTCAGCTTTCTCGTAACGATGGGCCTGGTCTTCCTCGACCAACACCTGGCTTCGCTCACTCCAGGCGGTGGTGCTGCAAACACGGTTGCACTGAACTCGGCAACAACCTTGATACAATTTCCCGTAGGGTTGGTTGCTGCCGCGCTCTCATTTGCCGTGTTGCCTACACTTTCCGAGCATGCGAGGATGGGTGATACCGAGCGTTTCAAACAGACCCTTCTGATCGGTTTCCGTGTGGGATTGTTGTTAATGATTCCCGCTGCTGCCGGCCTGATTGTCTTGCGCGGACCGATTGTTGATCTTATCTTCCAGCATCACAACTACACCCACGAGAATGCCGCTCGTACGGCACTGGCCTTACAAAACTACGCTTACCAACTTCCTTTTGTGGCGATGGACCAACTATTAATCGCCGCTTTCTATGCTCGCAAAAATACGATTATACCTGTTGCAGTGGGTATGGTGAGTATCCTGGGATATCTTGTTGTGGCGCTTCCGTTCTATAGCACGATCGGCATGCCCGCGCTTGCTTTTGCCAATACCGTACAGAACTCGCTCCATGCTATTATTCTGTTAGTGTTGTTGAGAATGACAATAGGACACATACGGATTCGCGAGTTAATCCCCACAGTGCTTAAGATATGTGTAGCGACAGCTGCAATGGTAGCGGTCGCATGGGCTTTGCAGTTACTGCTTGGGCATTTTCGCTTATTCTCGCTAGATAGGTTGTTAGGACAGTTGTTGACGGTGGTTGTAGTGGGTGGTCTGGCTGGGATGATATATTTAGCTGTAGTGCTGGCGTTACGAGTTGAGGAGGTGGGGTTGGTGAAGGGAGCAGTGATGGCGAAGCTCGGGAGAAGGTAAAGGCTGGTAGCCTCTGGGGATACCAGGTCAAAATATCGTTTTCTGATCCACACAAAGCAAAGGAGAATCCAGGCCTATGATGAGCGAACGTGTCACCCTTTTGCCGGTCGACGTTGCAGATGTCACAATCCTGGTAGATAATTCCCTCGACATTCTCCTGCCTGGCGATCAGGTAGCGCAACGAGCGCCGCTTGACTATAACTGGTCCGAACGTGAGCAACTAATTGCTGAGCACGGCTATTCGCTGCTGGTGACAGTGCAGCGCGAAGGTCGTACCGAGTCAGTGCTCTATGATGCAGGACTGGGGCGCGAGACTGTTCTCCACAACATGGACGTGCTCGAAGTGCGGGCAAACGATCTGCGGGCCGTTGTCCTCTCTCACGGGCATGCCGATCATCATGGCGGACTCGAGGGAATGTTTCAGCGCATTGGACGGAGCAAGATGCCGCTCGTCCTGCATCCTGATGCCTGGCGAGAACGCAGGGTTGTCTTTCCCACTGGCCAAGAAATTCACATGCCCCCACCCAGTCATGCCGACCTTGACCGCGAAGGTGTCGAGATCATCGAAGAGCGCGGGCCGTCGCTCTTGCTGGATGGCATGGTACTGGTGACCGGGCAGGTCGACCGCGTAACCGACTTCGAGAAAGGTTTTCCACTGCAACAGGTACACACGGATCACGGATGGGAGCTTGATACATGGATCTGGGACGACCAGGCGGTGGTGTGCCATGTGAAGGATAAAGGGCTTGTCGTGCTCTCAAGTTGCAGCCATGCAGGGGTAATCAATGTTCTGCGACATGCGCAGCGCCTGACCGGTATTGACAAAGTATACGCATTTGTGGGGGGATTGCATCTCACAGGTGGCCTTTTCGAGCCTATTATCCCTCGCACCATCGCGGAGTTGGCTGCGATTGGGCCAGCCATCGTGGTGCCTGGACACTGTACAGGGTGGAAGGCAACCCACGAGCTGGCACGACAATTACCACAGGCGTATCTACAGACGAGTGTGGGGACTAGGTTGCATTTTGGGTGAGATCAATCAGAATGCAACCTGGTAGATGATTGGTTTGTACCTGGGCAAAGGAATTGGTTTGCCTTCGGCACTTGCTGCCTCGAGCCAGGCCGATTTAGCAATCAGAACCTCTCTAAGAGCCTCTTCTGGTGTATCGCCGAAGGCGGAACAGTACTTCAGATCAGGGATATCGGCAATATATCCTTCGTCCTCTTCGCTATAGAAGATGTTGATGTGGTAGTCTTTCATGTTAATTACACCCTTGCAAACAAATTATTCTCCCCCTCGACATCTTGACCCACTCTTGAGGCCGCGAGTTGATAATACTCGTAGCGGCGCCATCTGCGCTGAACCTCCTCTGGCAACTGGGTCATAATGATATTCGAATTCAGTTGTGTGCGATGCATCGACCAGGAGCGAGCTTTGGTCTCCTGCCAGCGTTCTACATCGAGACGGATGCTGATCTGCTCATCAGGTATACCTAGCTTTTCAGGATCAAGATCCTTGAAAGAGCCCTCGTAGTTCTGCGATTTCAACCATTCGCTCATTTCGCGGACAAAACTGCGCGGAAAAGCTGAATAGTAGAGTTTTGAAACCATGTGCGCTGGCCCATGTTCAGGATATTGCACGGCATCCGCTGCTGCGTAAAAGGCGCTGGTGGTATAGCGATAGATAGCAATGTGATCGGGATGCCCATAGGCCCCGCTTTCATCGAATGTCACCATTACTTGAGGGCGAAATTGGCGGATGATCCCTACAAGTTTTCCTACCACTTCGGCTGCGCTGGCCTGAGCAAATGCGCGTGGGTCCTCGTTATCCGCTGTACCCGCCATTCCTGAATCTCGATACCCCAGAAACCACAGGTTACGTACACCTAACACATCAGCAGCCCCACGCATTTCTCCTTCGCGCACCTCGCCCAGGTTTTCTGGTGTTGCCAGGGCAGGATCGGCAATTTCGCCGACCTCACCGCGTGTGGCGCATACTAGACCTGTTTCGACACCTGATGTGCTATATTGTAGCAGTGCACCGCTCATTGTTCCCTCGTCATCGGGGTGGGCGAAAATACCCAGTAGTCGTTTCGTTGACATGAATTATCCCGTTCTTTCTCGTTTTGATTTGTAATTCAAGGTACAACGCTACTGTAACATCTCAAGAGATTTCCTGTCAATTAGAGGGCATTTCAAACTTATCCTTTAGGAATAGAACGAGTATTTGCAATATCAATCTATCTTTTCTGTGAGAAATGTGTTACATTTTATTTAAGGTAATCGCCGGGCCTCGCCAGGAGGACTTTGAGATTGCTTTGAAGCAATGCTAATTTATACTACAGACACGATCTAAAACATGGTTTTAGCATAACAAAGGAGGAACAAGCTGGATGTCAAGGACACTTCTAGATAAAGAACTGCATGAACTAGATGCCCAAATTTTACGCCTGGGTTCGCTTGTAGATGATGCCCTGGGACAGGCTCTTGAAGCCCTCGAGACGGGCGACCTGGCAGAGGCGGGCATGGTTATCGAAGCTGATGCTATTATTGATAGCCTTCGTGCAGCTATTGAAGAACATGCAATCCGCTTATTGACGCTGCAACAACCGCTAGGCGGAAGGGATTTGCGCTTGCTGACCTCCACACTGTCAATTGCAGGTGATCTTGAACGTATGGGTGATGGTGCTGCTGGTATTGCGCAGATTTTATTGCGTATGGCTCCGCTGCACAATAATAGTACAACTAATATTAAGATCAAGGTAAGTCACAGTAAATCCGCAAGTGAAAGTGGTCAGATTACAGAAGCGTCAATCTTACATAGCATGCTCGAGCTTGGCAATGAAGCGCGTCGAGTCTTGCAGGGGACAATGGAGGCTTTTGCCAATCGCGATGCTAAGGCAGCGAGATATATCTGGGAGGAAGATGATGTGGTAGATGTGCGTTACCACCTTGTTCGACATGATTTGATGGCAATGTTGGAGGGTGCACGTGCTATTCCCGCTCTCCATAGCGATGCCCGCATATTACAGCGTGCTACTTATCTGCTCTGGATAGCTCATAAACTAGAACGTATCGCTGACCATTGCACGAATATCTGTGAACGCATTGTCTTTATCGTTGAAGGCGAGACCAACATTAAACATTCAGAGGACCAGGAAGGTTAACTTGGTCCTTTACCCCTTTATTGCCTGCCAGAAGTAGTTTGCCAACTGGGCATATCCTAGGGCACTGGGATGAAATCCATCAAAGCTAATATATGCGGGATGTGCCGTTATCTCGCTTCCATGCGAAAAGAGATCAAGCAGTACCACGTTATATTTTCTCGCCAATTGCGCGATACCTTTGTTCCAATATTGGATTGCCTGGAGCATCTGTGCTTTGTGCGGCGGTGTTTGATTCGCGAAAGCAGGCAAACGTGTCAGATCGGGCAGATCTGCCATTACAATGCGGGCATGTATGCTCGTGTGTAATCGCTGCAGAAGTGTGTTGAGGTCACGCGTATAGTCGTTGTAGAGCACACCATCAACGAAATCGTTGGCGACGAGCCACACGGTGACCAGGTTAGGTGATGTCGTCAGCGCCAGCGGCAATTCTTGTGAGAGCGCCTGGTGCAAGCGAATACCACTGATGCCAAGGTTGATCAGATGCGATCCCTTTGGTAGATGCTCAGCGATCAGTGGCACGTATCCCTGCGATCCTGGGGATTTGCTGCCAACGCCAACTGCATCGGATGCCCCCAGCGCAACATAGATCACGGGCCCATCCGGTAGTGGGATTGGCGTTGACTGCCCCGCTGTACTATGTGGATGGCTACTGTTGCTCTGGGGCGCAGTGGAAGCACAGGCAGACAGGATGAGAACAAGCAGAAACCCTGAAATGCATAAAAAGCGATGGAGTCGTGTTCGTGTCAGCATATCAATTATCTGGTGTAAATGTAAGTATTCCCATCCCTGGCTGAGTCTAGTCAGGTAGCAGCTTGCAACACACGGGCAGTTACCACCCCAATTTTAAGCCCATCCCCTAAAAGGTGATAGGTTTCTGACATTGTATCACACCTTTGATGGCGTACCTGTAGAAAGTGTTACGCTGCTCCTCCTCCTCTATCGATCATCTCCAATTTTCCCGTGTTGATATCAATCACCAGGCCATGCACCGGAATTTTTGGCAGATAAGGACTGCTACGAATCACGTTGACGACCTCTTTCACATTGACATGTACATCGTCAAACGCGCCGAGCCAGCTTACCAGGCCCTTCGCGCCACCCAGCTCCTCTTTCTCTATCAGCTCTTGAGGATCTACTCCTAATGCTTGCATAGAAGCAGTCAAAACCGTCGAGTTCGCGTGTGCCAATCCGCATTGCGTGTGCCCAATCACCGCGATTTCGCGGACACCTAGCAGATAGATTCCCCCTGCAAGCGAACGAATGAGATCACTGGCCCCACCGTAATTCAAGGACATCTCCGCGTTCCAGGCCCAACGCTTGCTCGAACATTCGCACCAGCCGGCAATCCATGCAGGTTACCACGGCCATGCGTTTGCGCGGAGCGTGTCCAATAACCGGTAATGAATTCTGCTGTACGAAGTGCTCGTTGTGAGCCAGAATCTCGTCAATTACCATAATCAAAACAATCCTCTCGTCTTTACTCTCTAATTCTATCTTGCAGTGTTCACTGGACCGAGGAGTAACTCATTTTGCCATCGAAGTTATATAGGTTTTCTGTCTTAATGAAGTCAAAGCCTGCTTCGTCTATGCGTTGGAGTAGTGCAATAATCTCGGTATGACTTATTGGAGCCCCTCGATCTGGTGCTGTGAAGCGACAGCGCCAGTGATCGGT
>WNFB01001467.1_pt1 | contig 20114 bp, 21 predicted proteins | sample 5400501 | NCBI WGS metagenome assembly WNFB01 (sample SAMN13153341, study PRJNA577476) | soil metagenome | isolation source: 200 cm saprolite under Douglas fir tree site 2 hole 1 | place: USA:California | collected 2015-04-18 | reverse complement strand
GGGCATGAGGCCGGGGATGAGGTGCTCCGGGAAGTAGCCCGGCACTTCAAAGGCGCGGTGCGCCCCTATGACGCCGTGGGGCGCTATGGAGGCGAAGAGTTCTTGATTCTTCTCCCCGGCTGTGACCTACCTACCACCCTAGAGAGAGCCGAAGAGCTGCGCGCGGCCATTAGCGCTCAACCGGTACAGACTGCCCAGGGCAGCATTCCGGTGACGCTCAGCATGGGCATCTTAGTCAGTCGCGACTGGCCACAAATAGATGCCGACGCGCTTCTGCGCATTGCTGACGGCGCGCTTTATCGCGCGAAGTCCGCCGGGCGCAATCGCGTCGAGTTGGCCAGGCCCAGCGGGAACGCGCTCGAAGTCGGAGCGCCGGTCGATAACCGAGTCAGCGCGAAGGCAGGGAAACGCTGACGCTGGGTCTTCCCTCAGGACACAGATTCCCGCTGTGCCGTTGAAAGTCCGCAAGACGAGGGGCTTTTTTCAGCCGTGAGGCGCTTTCCCCCGCAGTCTTTGACTTCAGGGGCCGAAGAGTCCGTGTGAACCGCCCCAACTTGATCGGGCCTCAGCGGCTGAAGCCGCTGAAGAGATATTGAAGTGGCCCGACTTGCGGCACGCCTGAAGCCACTTGTGCTCTGATATCTTTTAGGAAGATTTCTCCCACCTGATCGTTGTTTTTTTCTCCGTCGGCCCGGGTTTGCGGTACAGCGTCAGTTTGCCGTTCGCAACGTTGGCCAAGTAGCGCCCACCAGAAGTGAACTGCATCACCTTCTGCCCGGCCCGTGCTAGCTCCGCCCAGCGCGACCTGGTTTCCGGGTTCTGCTCGATGCCTCGTAGGGTCTCGCCCGCAAACTCAAAGTCCACTTGGCGCAACCGGCGGCGCTGCGTGCGACGGACGGGGTAGCGCCGCCCCTCCAGTTCGACCAGGTTTGCGTTTTCCTTCAGCGCCTGGCGCCACACCTCCACCAGCGCCTCTTCCAGCTTCATTCTACGGCGGCCTTTGCGGCGGACCGAGCCATCTGTTCCAGCATCTGCTTCATGGCCGCGGTCGAACCGGGGGCGCGCTTTTCGCGCCACTCCTCGAACCGCTTGCACACTTGTTCGAGGTTGGCGAAGATGGTTGGATTCTTGAACGCGGCGCGCCAGGCAGGCACAACCGGCCGGATGCGGTCCCACACCAGCCAGATCTCTCCAGTATTCTCAAAGAACATATCTTCGTCGATCAACCCGCGGCTGACGATGCCAGCGACCATGTCCCAATAGCTGATGGTCATGCGGATGTTGGTATTCTCCGTACTCCCCGGCGGATATTTTTTGAGCATCTCTTCGGGAGAGCTCACACTGTAGTGGTCCACGAACCAAGTACGGGCCTCGCGCAGCCGGGGTTCCCGCCGCAACTCATAAAGCTTCAGCATCAGGTCTACTTGCTCGTATGTCGGTTGTCCCATGAGGTGATCTCCCTTTCTTATTTTTGGGCCAGATGACCGGAAATCTCGGCTTCCGAACTCCGCGCCGTCTCCACCAGTTCCACGCGCTGGACGCCCGTCAAGCGGATTTGCTCTCGTTCGAACCGGAGTTGGATGCGACGGCGCAGCTCACGCGCCACGTCGTCCTGGCGATCGGGCAGTGTGCGGACCTGCACCCGAAGCGTTGCCCCAGAAAGCGTCAGCGCCTCGACGCCGAGCACCTGAGGTCCCTCCACCAGTGGTCGGCGCGCAGTTCGCTCGCGACCTTCTCGAGCGCCGCCAAGGCCGCGTCCACCGGCTCTTCCGCAGCCACCTGCACGTCTACGTAGAGTTGCGACCAATCGCGGCTCAGGTTGGCCACCTGGCGGATTTCGCCGTTGGCCAGCGTGACCAGGCTGCCTTTTTCGTTCCGCAATACCGTGCGCCGCAGCGTAAAGTGCTCGACGCATCCCAGCGCCTCGCCGACACGGATCTTCTCGCCCACCACGTACTGGTCCTCGAAGACGATTAAGAACCCGCTGATCACGTCCCGAATCAGGTTTTGCGCGGCGAACCCCAGGGCTACGCTCGCCAGTCCCCCCAAAGCCGCGATCGGCGTGACGCTGAAACCGAATTCCGGAAGCACCGTTAGGAGCGCTAGGCCAAAGATCAGCACCGTGCCGCCGCTATACAGCACACCGGCGAGCGTGCGCTTCTGCTGCTCGCGCATTTGCGCGATCCGCGTCGCTGCTGAAGCTGGCTTAACCAGCCAGTTTGTCATCATTTTCAACACGCGGTTGGCGAGGAAGGCGAGCAGCAGAATAACAAGCAGGCGTATGCTCGTTTCGAGCGGAAACCATGTCCACTTGAAAGCGGGAGCGGCCATAGGATAAACGGAAGCGGCATTATATCACCCGAGCCCGCTCCTGAAGCTTTGGGAGCAGGATGTCTCAGGCCCCGGCGGGTAGAGGCGGAATGAATGTATGAATCGCGAACGCAGATCCTTTCTCGGGCTGCTGGCACCGGCAGTGTTGGTGCTTCCTACAGGCCGCGCTTGAATGTTAGGTTCCAGAACCATTTTGGTTGTTGACCGCAGCGCGCTCGCGGGAAACACTACCAGCAACATGAACATCTTTGAGCAGATGGCGGCGCAAGACCATGAGCAGGTGATTGCGTTTCAGAACCGTACCACCGGGTTGCGCGGGTTTCTGGCCATTCACGATACAACGTTGGGCCCTGCGCTAGGCGGCGTGCGCCTCTGGCGCTATGCCGACGACGCCGAAGCCCTGGCGGATGCGCTACGGCTTTCCCGCGCCATGACCTACAAGGCGTCATTGGCCGAGCTGCCCTGCGGCGGCGGCAAAGCGGTCATCCCGATGCACGATGCGCTGAAGCGCTCGGAAGCCTTCGAGGCCCTCGGTCAAGTCATAGAAAGCCTGCGAGGCCGCTTCTTCACCGCGCGCGACGTCGGGATCACCGACGACGACCTCGGCTCGATTGCTCGTACGACGCGCTACGTCGCGCGCGAGCCTTCGCCCGAGTTGGGCGACATCAGCGAGCACACCGCCTTGGGCGTGTGGCACGGGATGCGAGCGTGCTTGGAGTTCGCCAGGCTGAAGAAGGCACGCGTGGCCGTGCAAGGCGTAGGCAGCGTAGGGATGTGGCTCGCGCGTACCCTGAGGAGGGAAGGGATGGAACTGGTCGTAGCCGACCTCGATCCCGAACGCGCCCAAAAGGCCGCCCGAGAACTGGGAGCTGAGGTGGTCCCGCCGGAGAGAATCCTCGAGACGCGGTGCGATGTTTTGGCGCCGTGCGCGTTGGGCGGAGTCGTTAGTCGTGAAACGATTCCGCGCATCCAGGCGCGTATCATCTGCGGTTCGGCCAACAATATTCTCGCGGCACCGGACTCTCGCCCGGCAGGCAGAACAGGTTCCGGTGACGGCTTCGCCGCGGGCCCCGATCCAGGCGACGAGCTTGCCCGCCGCGGCATCCTCTATGCGCCCGACTACCTGGTCAACGCAGGCGGCTTGATTCGCGGCGCGGAGTTCTATCTGCTCAAGCGCGCGGACAGCCATGACAGTCTGGCGCGAATCTACGATCGCATGTGGCGCTTGCTTGAGCTCTCGCGCGAGCGGGGTCTCTCCACCGCTCGAATTGCCGACGAGACGGCCGAGGCCCGCTTGAAGCGGCCAAAAATCTTCCGCGACCTGTTTTGGGGTCTCGGATCAACCGGCCTCACGGCAGCGGGCGGCGCAACAGAAAACTAGAGTCCTGACTGCTAGCGCCAGGCCCTACCCCGGTTTTAACGCAGCGTGTATCTCGACGTGGACCGGCTGCCCGTTTCCTTTGCCGCGTTGCGTGAGCCAGGCGGCCAGCGCCGCGGCCAGGCGCTCGGGATCAACGCGGAAGCTTGCCTCGAGCGCCCCGTCGCCGGTGGGCAGCGTGTCGTCGAATTCGGCCGCGCCAGTGAAGTTGCGCATGCAGAAGCTATCCAGCCAGTCGAGCGGGCAAGGATGGCGCTCGCCCCCTACCATGATCTCCACCTTGAGCTTTCGCGCGTACATGCCCGGGAAAAGTATATCACCCAGGTACTTCCGAACTCCGCCGCAAGGCCAGCTGGTGTAGCTCTGACGCCCCAATGATGCCAGGAAGAACGCCGCAGGGCAGGCGCTGGCGCTACACCTGGCCCTGGAGTGCGACGTCACGCATGCCAGGACGGCTGATGCTTTGGCGAAAAAATGAAGTGAGGGGTTTCCTTGCGCTTGGGCAAGGTGTAACTTAGGGCCTTAGTCCCCGCGTCTAACGGCCCGAGGCGACTTCCCGGCCATGGTCATCTTCTATTTGAAGGCCTCGGCCCGGGCGGCGTCCAGCGGGCCATTCAACCTGGAGGTCCCGTGCCCACCCCTCTTGAACAATGGGTTGAAGAAGTCGCCCGAGCCACACGGCCGCAGCGCATCGTCTGGTGTGACGGCTCGGAACAACAGCAGCAGGAAGTGGTGGAGCAGATGCTCCGCGAGGGCTCGACGCTGCGCCTGAACTCCCAAACCTATCCGAATTGCCTCCTGCACCGCAGCCACCCGAACGACGTGGCGCGCACCGAGCACGTAACCTTCATCTGCACTCGCGAGAAGGACGACGCTGGGCCAACCAATAACTGGATGTCGCCTGCCGAAGCCAAACAGAAAGTCGGAGGGTTGTTCAGCGGGGCCATGACTGGCCGGACGATGTACGTGGTCCCGTACATCCTAGGCCCGGTGGATTCACCGATCAGCAAGATGGGGGTGGAGGTGACGGACAGTGCCTACGTGGTAGCCAGCATGCGCATCATGGCCCGCGTTGGCAAAGCGGCACTCGATCGCCTGGGTCGCTCGGCCGATTTCGTGCCGGGGCTGCATTCCTTGGGCGACCTCAATCCCGAACGGCGCTATATCTTGCAGTTCCCTGAAGAAAAGCTGATCTGGAGCATCGGCTCAGGCTACGGCGGCAATGCGCTGCTGGGCAAGAAATGTTTCGCGCTGCGAATCGCCAGTTGGATGGCGCGGGAGCAGGGTTGGATGGCCGAGCACATGCTCATCCTAGGCCTGGAGGATCCCTCGGGTAAGGTGACCTACATGGCTGCGGCGTTCCCGAGCGCTTGCGGGAAAACAAACCTAGCCATGATGATCTCAGCGCTCGACAGCCAAGGCTATCGCGTGTGGACGGTAGGCGACGACATCGCCTGGATGCAGATCGGCTCGGACGGCTACCTGCATGCGATCAATCCCGAAGCAGGCTTTTTTGGCGTTGCGCCCGGCACAGGCCCGCATACCAATTCCAACGTGATGGCGGCACTGCGCAGAAATTCCATCTTCACCAACGTAGGGCTGACGCCTGCCGGCGAGCCTTGGTGGGAGGGGATGGAGATCGATCCCCCGGCAGGCCTGCTCGATTGGAAGGGGGAGCGGTGGACGCCCGACAAGAGCCCGGCGGCGCACCCCAACTCCCGCTACACCGTGCCAGCGAATCAGGCACCTCATATTTCGCCTCACTGGGAGGATCCCTCCGGCGTTCCCATATCCGCGTTTATCTTTGGCGGGCGGCGGGCGCGGGTGGCACCGCTGGTGTACGAATCCTTCGGCTGGCAGCACGGAGTATTCGTCGGCGCGATGATGGCTTCAGAGACCACCGCGGCGGCCACGGGAGCGGTGGGGGTGACGCGCCGCGATCCAATGGCAATGCTGCCCTTTTGCGGGTACAACATGGCGGATTACTTCCGGCACTGGCTCGAGATGGGCAAACGGATTCCGCACCCGCCGAAAATTTTTCACGTCAACTGGTTCCGCAAGGGCGCCGATGGCAAGTTCCTTTGGCCCGGGTTCGGCGAAAACGTGCGGGTGCTGAAGTGGATTCTCGAGCGTGTGCAGGGCAAGGGGAAAGCGGCAGAAACGCCCGTCGGCTGGGTGCCTACTCCGGATGGCCTCACCCTCGATGGCCTGGAAGTCTCTCGCAGCACGATGGAAGAGCTGCTACGAGTCAACCCGGCTGACTGGACCAGCGAGCTCGAGGATACGAAGAAATTTTTCGAGCAATTTGGCAGGCGGTTGCCACCCGAACTCCACGAGGAGCACGCCCAGCTCGCGCAGCGTTTCGAGCGCCGCACTGCCGCGCTGAAGTAGGTGACACCTTGGCTGTCCTTCCGAACGAAGTGAGGAATCTCTCTGAGAGATTTTTCGCCCGCAGCCGCGGGCTCGAAATGACAACTGCGAGAGCGGCAGCGGAGTCTACCCACGCACGTGGAATTTACCCCGTCTCTGCCGGTGCGAAGAGCGAGGAATCCCTCCTTACTGTCATTCCGGACGAAGTGAGGAATCTCTCACCGCGCTGCCAGTCTATAAGTTAACAGACGCGCTATTCAGTAAAGCCCTAATTTCAGGCCAATTCCCCGAGGCGTCAGTTCGTGAAGAACACAGAGATAGCAAACTGCCCCGCAGTGAATGGCGAGGGCGCGGCCATCGGACTAAGGGCGCCCGTCGTGCCGTCGACATTGTGTCCGTAGACTCTGTTGGCCAGCGAACTCGTCACGTAGGCAAACTTACCCGACGGGTCGACAGCCACGGAGGTCGGCCCAGCCCCCGTCCGGAAGGGCGAGTTGGCGATCTCCGTCATGGCGCCGGTACAGGGACCGGGAGTGCAACTGGTGGAGATGTTATACACTGAGACGCTGCTGCTGTCGAAATTCGGCACGTAGAGCTGGCGGGTGCCCGGAGAGATGGTGATAAGGCCCGGGGATGACCCCGCCGGGATAGGATTTGTACCGACGGGGACCGCCGTCAGGACACCAGTGGTCCCATTGTACGAGTACCCTGAGACATTGTTGGAGCCATCGTTCGAAACGTAAATGAAATTCACGCCCGATGCCGGCACCGCGACCACCGAAATAGGCCAAGTCCCCGCTGCGATAGGCGGACCGACCGATGTCAGGGCTCCAAAGTTAAGGCCGAGATTGATTTTGAACCCCGAGACGTTATTGGAGAATTCATTCGCCACATAGACGAAGCTGCCCGAAGGATCCACGACCACCGAGGCCGGGGCGGTGACTCCCGCCGGATCCTTAAACGGCGAGCCGGTCACCGGCGTCAGGGCGCAGGTGCTAGAGCTGGTCTGGTACGCCGAGACATCGTTAGAGAACGCGTTCGCCACATACACTAACGCAGTAGCAAAATCCACCGCAATTCCCAAAGGTCCAGTCCCCGCTGCGAAGGGCGAGCCGGTCACCGGCGTCAGGCCCCCGGTGGAAGAAGTAATCTTATAGGCCGAAACAGTATTCGAAATGAAATTCGCAACGAAGACACAGAAACCTGTGCTGCCCACGTTGCCCACGGTTACCCCGGCAGGACCTTGGCCATTGTTGCCGGTTGCGTCCGTTGACCAGGGTGAACCCGTGATCTGCGTCAGCGCACCAGTAGTGGCATCGCGGAGGTACCCTGAGACGGTGTTGTCGGTCCAATTCGCTACGTAGACATACTTGTTCGTCTGCGCCCAGACTGGCGCCCAGGTACCCGCGAACGCAACCACCAGGAACAGAATCGGAATCAGGCTCTTCCTTCCTAGACTCATTTCCACATCCTCCTTATCACTGAAAACGACCCGCCCCAAGGTAACCGGCATCCACCCTCTGTTCTAGAACTGGCGCACCTTGACCTGTTTCAGGTCAGCTGGGGGGTAAGGATGCGGGCCAAGAATGGCGTTGTACAAAATTAAAACTCACAATGACCCTCTGAGAGGGACTCCATCTCTACTGTAGTTGGTTCTTTCGGGTAGTCAATCGCAGCATGCAACGCGTGTCCACAGGAAGTAATACCTATTGCTTATTTACGCACCGAAGTGCATGGGAACAAAAACCGTCGGAGGCCAGAAGGGCCCTGCAGCAAAGAGTTTTCGCCAGCTTAGCCCCTGTTCCCGTGAGCGCTGGTAGAGCTTGGAGAAGGATTTTTGCTTCCCCACGTCGCCCCTGAGGGCGCCGGAGGGGCTCCGATTTTGCCAAACTTCAGATCTGCTTGGGTTTCTCGAAAAGCAAGAAATAGTACTTCCTCTTGCTCTCCGGGTTCGAGAATCCGGGCAGCTCACGCTGGAAGCGCAGACCGTGCCGCGCTGCATCCTGGCGGACGATTTCTGAGGGCAAGGTGTGACGTTCCTGGTAAACGCTGCGCGGCTGGCCGGACTCGTCCTGCGCGTCAATGATGGCCAGCAATCCGCCGGGCTTCAACGCGCCGTATATCCCTTGTAACATCGCGTCGAATTCCGGCATTTCGTGATAGGCGTTGACCACGAGGATTGCGTCTAGAGTTTCGGCTGGCAAGCGAGGATCGCTCGGCGTACCCAGGATCGTCTCGATCTGGCTGAGCCCCTGCTTCGCTTTCCGGCTGCGAATCTTAGCAAGCTCGTCTTCCAAAATATCTTCCGCGTACACTCTCCCCTGTGAGCCAACCCGGGCAGCCAAGTGAAACGCGAAGTAACCGTCCCCGGCTCCGACATCGGCCACGAAGCTGCCGGGCCGCAGTCCCAGAGCATCCAGCACTTCGACGGGACGTTGCCACTTGTCGCGCCGTGCCCAGTCCTCTTGGGCTTGCAGACGGCAAGCGGGCCAGCCCAGCGTTGCCACCAGCAGCAACGCAGGAATGAACAGAAAAGCTCGACCGCGTTTCGACAGCGCCATGTTGATTCCTCCCTTGGCAATTTGTCCCGCTGCAGTTTTGCCCAGGTGCAGACTCCGCGGAAGGATTTTGGTCCAGGCTCAACTTCAGAGCAACGATTAGGGGTACGTCACGAGGCTGTTTGCCCGGCAACAAACTCAACAGCGTCTTCTCTTCGTCCTTTTCCTCGCGCCCTCTCGAGCTGAGAATCGAATCCGAGCCGGTTTTGCCAACGGTATGCCGGCAAGAGGCTCGGTGCTCGATTGCGCGGTGCGATACCTCGTAATGGTGCGCGTCGCCGAGGTGATCGGCGGGATACGCGGACTGCACTCTGCCATACCAGCATCCCGCGGCGGTTCGCTGCTCCAAGTGCGACACGCCTCTGTAGTCGAAGACCGCACCATTATCGACAGCACGCCGCCCTCGAGGGGAGTGCCGAAGCAATTGGCCGATGTAGGCGAGAATGGCTGCCGTGCAACCGGGACTTAATTTCCGGCCAAAAGCGAGGACTTATACACGCAAATATATTGACCTTACAATATATCTAGCCTAAGATGCCCGCGCGCCCGGACAGGAATGCCTCTTCCAACAAAAGGCGAGGTCATCGGTCCTTACACGCTCGAAGAACCCCTGGGACAGGGTGGCTGGGCCATTGTCTACCGGGCGGTGGACCTGCGCCTTGGACGCACCGTCGCAATCAAAATCCTGCGACAGGCCTCTCTTCTCCAGGAAACTGACTGGGGAAGTCTTTTAAGGGAAGCGCGGTTAGCGGCGAGTCTAACTCACGCGCATATTTGCACGATTTTTGACGTGGGCGAGGACCAAGGTCGAGCCTACATCGCAATGGAGTATATTGAGGGCCTGACCTTGAAAGACTTGGTGCCAGAGGATGGCTTACCCATCGAACAGCTCAGCCGTTATGCTTCGCAGATAGCCGATGCGCTTGCGTACGCTCACGTACGAGGCGTTATTCACGGCGACGTTAAAAGCTCAAATGTATTGGTGGCTCCTGAGAACGGTATGACCAAGCTCGTTGATTTTGGTCTGGGGAGGCGGTTTCGTGCTGAGGAAATCAGGAGAATCGCGACATCTAAGCTGCCGTTAGCAGAAGCAGGACCGGCCGCAGGCACCCTGATCTATGCAGCTCCCGAAGTTCTGAGCGGTAACCCTACCAGCGTGCAGACCGACATTTGGGGTCTCGGAGTGCTGCTGCACGAAATGGCTACCGGACAGTTTCCCTTTCGCGGACAGACGGCCTTCGAAATCGGCCTCGCTATAATGACTGGGCAACGCGATGCATCCCTCCGGAGGATTCAACATCGTCTTCAGGCGATCATTGACCGCTGTCTGGAGAAGGACCCTGGGCGTCGCTACCAAAGCGCCAGGGAATTACTTCAGGACTTGGAGAAACTGCCTACAGACTTCGCTCTCGAAACGCAAGCGCACCCGTCTGGGCGGTTACAGCGCATTTTGTTTCCAACTGCCCTAGCTGCCACAGTTTCTCTGATACTGTTGTTGGTCGTCCTGACGACCCGAACGCTTATTCTTCTCCAGCAGTTACAGCCCCGCCCCGTCCCAACCGCGGTCTCACCACCACAGCCAGGGAACGACGCGGGCCGCAGCCAAATTCCGCGCGCCCCGGAACCCGGCAACCCACAGGTCATAGTCTGGGTCAATACCAAGAACGGCTTCTACCACTGCCCGGATGCGTTATGGTATGGACGGACGAAGAATGGTGAGTACATGACTCAGGCGCAAGCGGAGGAGAAGGGATACCGTCCCCGACGAAAGGTGTGCCAGTAGCCAGTGTGACCGCAACCGTCAGCGAGCACTTTGAGGTCCCTTGCCACGGCAGCACGCACGGGAGCCGTTCTCATCCTTAGTCTCTATCTTTAGCGCTACAGGATGGTCTGAATTTCCGCGTCGAGCGAGACGTGCGTATGGGGAAAACCGTTGATCTGGTAGCTCTCCCCGCTCGAGTAGCTGAAGTGGAAGAACCGACTGATGTGGTAATCCTCGTCAAAGGCGCTGAAGAGCCGCTCGGTCTCCTGGCGTCGCAGGCCAAAGCCGCCGAGGGGCACGGGTTTTCCGTAGGCGCCCGCCAGCCCCAGGTATTTCTCAACAATTTCGCGAAGATCCATCGCCCGCCTGACTCCTTGCCCAGGATCAGATCCAGACATACGCGCCAGCCTCCCCGTAAGGCAGATTAACGTAAAACAGGTTGGCCTCAGCGCTCAATTTCAGCGCGCGGCAGAGAGTTGCGGCTCCGTGCGCGGGGCACAGACGACGCCCGGGCGCCGCGGTGATCGCGCCAATCTCATCAAGACTGGCCACTTCTTCGCGCGAAAGCCACAGCCAGGTAGCCGGCAGCGAGCACTCACCACAGGGCTGATTCGGCTGCCGCAGCCGCTGCTCGATGGCTACCGCCACCTCGGGTAGCAAACCCGCCGCGTCGAAGTCTGGCCCGGCAACGAAAAAATACTGTGAGAAAGAATCCAGGTCGGGCTCAAACGCCACCACACGCCCAGCGTATGCGGCCAGCTCCGCTTCAAGCACGCCGACCAAGCACGCACGACACAGCGAAACTTCGGGCCGTTGGGTTAGGCTGCGCGGCGCGGCTTTGCCGCGGAGGTAAAGTGTGTCCGGGACCAGGGCAGCCATCCAGCCCTGCTCGGTTTCCAGATGCACGCATTCCGGCGGCACGCGAGTTAGCCACGCCCACCAGTTACGCGTGCGCGGCCGAAAAGTAATGCCGGGATACGCCTGCTCGAGTGTGACGCGTGGCATGGGCGCTCTGCTCGTTCTTTGCGGAAGACGCGCTTATGGTACCAGATCGCGAGCGCTGCGGTAGCGCCCCAAACCATCGGGGCGGGTTTGCCAGTTCCGCCGCAGTAACGGACGGGGCCGCTCCCGACCGCCTCGTCGCAGCGTATTGAGTCCTCCGGCCGTTGTCACCGCCTTTCCCAGCCCAAACGATATCTGTCGGAGCGAGGAAACCTGCCTGAGAGAGCCCTTCCGGCAGGGCGGAATCTTCGATCGCTCCGGCGCGGCGGGCTCCGGATGACTGCGGCGTGGGGCAGGGCTGCTCTGGGAATTATGGAAACGTTGCCAATCCGGGCAATTTGTCAGGACTTCTTACTTCCGCTATCATATTTCGCTTGCATAGGGAATATGGCCATTCCGATCACCTACTGGCCGAAGAGAACCGCAGGAAAAACAAGGAGGAACGATGCCGATTACTGTAGGACAGCCCGCTCCCGATTTCGCCCTCAAGGATCAGAGCCAGCAGGAAGTGAAGCTTTCCGACTTCAAGGGCAAGAAAAATGTGGTCCTGGTTTTCTATCCGCTCGACTGGAGCCCGACTTGCACGAACGAGCACGTCTGCTTCGTGAACGACTTGAAGCAGTTCGAGCAACTCGACGCACAGGTACTCGGCCTGAGCGTGGACAGCGTCTGGTCGCACAAGGCCTGGGCGGAGAAGATGGGCATCCGCTACCCGTTGCTCGCTGACTTCCACCCGCGCGGCGCGGTGGCCAGCAAGTTCGGTGCATACCTAGAAGATAAAGGAATCACCGGGCGCGCTATCGCCATCATCAACAAGGCTGGCAACGTCGCTTGGTTCAAGCAGTACGGAATTCCTGAAGTGCCCGATGTGAAGGAAGTGGCTCATGCGCTGGCGCAGGTGGACCAGGAAAGGGGCCGGGGGTCAGGGGCTCGGGGTTAGGGTTCAGGCGTCCGTTGTCGGCTCGAACAGCGAGAAGCGGCTCTGGGTACGCTTCTGTTATCGAAGATTGCGATTCCATCGTGAGGGATCTCTCAGTGAGATTCCTCGCCCCGACAAAAACCGTCGGGCCTCGACATCCCAGAGCGGAGCAGGAAAATTCCCTGCGGGAGAGCGCCCAGTTTCCACTTCAAACTCTCGACTTGTAACTTTCTATTGGTGCTTATGCGGCAGGACCTTCTTGGTCACTGAGGCGCCGACGGTCTTCGGCGCCGGCTCTGGTTTGGGTGCAAACGTGCGCACGTAGTTCACCAATTGCCAGCGCTGCTCCTCGGTCAGCCGCTTCTTGAAGCTCGGCATGGGGCGCCGGCCTTCACTGATCTTGTAGAAGATCTCTCCGTCGGTCATCTCCCCCATCATGTGAGTATCGGTGAAGTCTGCGGGCTTGACGCTGTACAGGGGTGCGTCCGAGCCGTCGCCTTTGCCTTTTTCGCCGTGGCATTGCTCGCAGTTATCCACATATATCGCCTTGGCGGCGGCCAGCGAAGCCTCCGTTGCAGGCAGCGGATTCTTGACGTTCTTCGCTTCCGCGGGCACCGGCCAGCGATCTTTGCCGTGAGCAAACGCCCAGGCAGCCCAAGCCAGGCCCAATCCCAAAAACGCAACGCTACGCCAAATTGCCGATCGTTCCGTCATCGTCGCTCCAAGATCCTGCCTGTCGGTCCCGCAGCTGCGCTTTGCGCTGCATGCGACCGCACCAGGCCGCTCGCGCAACCTCACGCGCGGCGTCTCACTCACCTATCATGGCATAAGATTCCGTTTTCCTTACTGAAGGTTTCCTGGGGAGAAATGAGCGTGGGGACCTGGCGGGGTCGCGGAAGGTTTCACCGCGGCTGGCTAGTCCGGCGGCGAAACCGGTGGTTGAACCCCCGCACGCCAATGCTCCAGCCGGGCTTAGTGTCGGTCGCGCCAGAGCAGTCGGAGCAGCTCGGCGTTGAAAGCGATGATTGCCAGGGTAACCACCCAGGCGAGCACGACAACCCAGCGACGGTTGACGAACTCTCCCATCTTGGCTTTGTTGCTGGTGAACATCACCAGCGGCACCACGGCGAAAGGCAACTGAAAACTCAAGATCACCTGGCTCAGGATAAGCAGGTCGGTCAGCTTGCTCTCGCCCTTGAGGCCGATCACAATGGCAGCGGGCACGATTGCGAGCAGCCGGGTGAGCAGCCGGCGCAGCCAAGGCCGCAGCCGCAGGTTCAGAAAACCCTCCATCACAATCTGCCCGGCCAGAGTGCCGGTCAGCGTGGAGTTTTGTCCGGAGCAAAGCAGCGCCACCGCAAACAGCGTGCTCGCCAGGCTGACGCCCAGCACAGGTGTCAGCAATTCATAGGCGCGGCCGATATCGGCTATTTCGCTGATGCCGCGGTGGTGGAACGCCGCCGCGCCCAACACCAGAATGGCCGCGTTGATAAACAGAGCCAAGCCGAGCGCCACGGTCGAATCGATCACCGCGAACTTGATGGCCTCCCGTTTGTGCTCCGGTTGAAGCTGGAAAGCGCGTGTCTGCACGACGCTCGAGTGCAGATACAGATTGTGCGGCATCACCGTCGCGCCCAGGATGCCGATGGCAATGTAAAGCATCTCGCGGTTGCGCAGAATCTCCAGGCTGGGGAGGAATCCGCGCGCGGCCTCGGACCAAAGTGGCCGCGCAAAGAAAATTTCGTAGGCAAAGCAGCCGGCAATTGTAACGATCAAGGTGACCACAAGCGCTTCGACCATTCGGAACCCGCGGCCTTGCAGCGCCAGCACCAGGAGCACGTCCAGCGCTGTAAGGATGACGCCGGCGAGCAACGGCAGGCCGAAGAGCAGCTTCAGCGCCACTGCCGAGCCCAGTACCTCCGCCAAGTCGCAAGCGGCGATAGCAATCTCGCAGATCACCCAGAGTGCAATGGCCGTCGGCCGCGAGAAATGATTTCGGCAAGCCTGGGCCAAGTCGCGACCGGTGGCGATGCCAAGCTTGGCCGAAAGCGCTTGCAGGAACATCGCTATCAGGTTGCTCAGCAGGATGACGCTCAGAAGCGTGTAACCAAACTTCGCGCCGCCGCCCACATCGGTGGCCCAGTTGCCGGGGTCCATGTACCCCACGGCGACCAGGTAGCCCGGCCCGGCAAAGGCCAACAACTTGCGCCACACCGATGCCCCGGAATAGACGGGGACGGTGCGAAAGGCCTCCGGCAACGAGGGCGCGTCCGCGGACGCGCGCCAGCCTTGGCGGGTTCTCAACTCGGCAGAGGTGTTTGTGCTCGCCATATTCTCCTGGGGCACTGCCGAGATTGGAGGCGCAGCCATCCGTTAATCAAAATGAACTCCAGATATAAACTACACTTAATGGGGCACCAGGTCAACCCCTTTCTTTTCATTTCGAAAAGACAACGGCACGCCATCTTGCGTGCGCTAACCATGCCGAGGTGGCCGAATTCGGACGAATGCCCACCGCGGCGGCTTTGTGGTAGTGTCACATTGTGCGCGCGAAGCACGGCGCGGTGTAGCGCACGTTCCGATCAAGCCGGAGCGTACAAAGCCCGCTTGGGCGCGACTTCCTTGTCGACGGTGTCACTCGCAGCGGGGGCGGAGGAAACAGTGAACGAAGCAGCCAAGCAACAGCCGCAGGTCCAAATCAAGGCCGATGAGAAAGAGTTGCTCGGCCAGTACAGCAACTTGGTGATGATCCACCACAACGCCGAGGAGTTCACCCTGCACTTTATCTACGTCTTCCCCAACGTCCCGCAGGGAAAGCTGGTTTCGAGCAACATCTTGAGTCCGGGCCACGTCAAGCGCCTGTGGCGCGCGTTGGGCGAGAATATCAATCGCTACGAAGCGCAGTTCGGCACCATCCGCGAGGGCGCCGAACCGACCCCGGAGCCTAAGCTCGGCTTCGTACAATAGACCCGTCAAGGGCCACAGCGTCCGCACACCTCAGGCAACCTTATAGACCGCCCTGCACCTAACCTTATAACGCGGAGGTGGCTTATGCGGCGGACCACTCCACGAAATGGTTCGGCCTTGGTCTGGTCACTGGTATTGGTTTGGGTGCTCGTGTTGAGCATTTGGCCTGCAGCAGGGCAGCAAGGAACGATAAACCCGAGGATTCCTCCGCCACCTCCACCACCTGAAAAGCCTGAGCCGCCAACGGCTCCACAGCCTGGCAAGCCGCCAGGCGGGACTACACCTCAACCTGCGGCGAACCCCACTGGCGGGCCGCATCCCAACGCTGCTCCGAGCAGCTTCGAGACCATACCTCAACCGACTGAGCCGACCGCGCCGCCAGCATGGCTGCCGGCGACTGTAGCAATACCGGCAGGCACGCGAATAGCGGTTATCCTGGAAACACCGCTCAGCACGCGCATCGCGCGGCAAGGGCAACTGGTGACCTTTCGCACCTCAGATTCGCTGCGCCTCACCGATCAACTGGAGATTCCGCCGGAGACCGCGTTCACCGGTAGCGTGATCGAGGTGAAGCGCCCGGGGTCCTTCGGCAAATCGGGTGCCCTACGCGTGAAAGTGGATGGCATGAACCTCACGACCGGCACCACGGCAGCGGTACTGGCGCGCCTGGATTCGCCCGACATGAATGGCCGCGGGCGCCTGACCCCTGACAACCGGCACTCCGTGGACCTGTTAAGCCTTGTCGGATACACGTTGGAGGGCACTCTCTTGGGCTCCCGGATCAAGGGAGGAAAGGGGGCCGCCGTTGGCGCCGGTGCGGGAGCCATGGCCGCCCTGATTATCTTAATGTCCAAGAAGGGGTCCGACGTTTACCTCGAACCCGGCATGCCCTTCCAGGTCATCCTGGACCAAGGGGTCGCGCTGCCGGGCGACTCCGTCTGGGCCGCACAGCAAAGTTATGCACGCGCTCATGGACCCGCCGGGGGGAATACCAGAGGACCCGACAACACCCCGGGGGCAACCTCCGCCGATAACCGCAGCGAGATTGAGCGCAACCCGGACGGCTCAGTGGTCGACCCGGACCGGCCCAGGCTCAAGCGCCGGCCCAAGAGTCCCCAACCGTAGGGCAGTCCCGAGTCTTATAGGATCTGCTCGCCCGATGAGGCGACTTGCTGCCATGCAGACCGCGCCCCTTGGCTGATAGCTGAAAGCAGGTGAATGACAGCTCGAAGGCAGCGGCAAAGCGTCGCGCTCCAACAACCGCAGGGTGGCACTTAGACAAAGCCGGTGGAAGGTGGCACGGGTCCTAATTGGAACACCGTGATAAATTAGCCTGGGATGGAAACCGCTTGCTCTCAATGTGGCACTCGGCACCTGCTGAACGACGCTCAAATCGGCAGTCGCCCGCGCGTGCAGTTTCGCTGTGCGAAGTGCGGCCAGGCCAACATCGTTGAGGTGCAAAGGCGCCCCGACCAAACTCTCGTGATGACGCCGCTGCCATCGTTTGCCCGCGGTGAGGGAGCAGGGGGGCCGGGCAGCATCATCGCCAGCGAGTATCAGGGTCTCTCCCTACCTGTGGGGCGGGTCCTCACGCTCTCGGTGATTGCGGGGCCGGCGAAGGGGCTGGTGTACCCGATCTCCAAGCCGCGAGTGGTGCTGGGCCGCGCGGGAGCTGACGTGGAAATCAACGACCCTGAAATATCCCGGTCGCACTGCGCAATCGAAGTGAAGAACGAAGTGGTGCGTTTGAGAGACCTCGATTCCACCAACGGCACCTATTTCGGTGAGGAGCGCGTCCGGGCCGCAGAGCTCAAACACCTATCGGAATTCCGCATCGGTTCGACCGTAGTGCTGCTCACCATCATCCCAAGAGTCGCCGGGTAAGGTCGGCCCCACTCAGCCCCACTCCTTCCGGCAGGGCCGGAATCTTCGATCGCCCCGGCGCAGCAGCTCGAAATGACAATGCGGAGGAATGCGGAGGGCCGCGCCTCGCGCGCCGGTTCGCGATGAGGTAAACTCGCGCTCGCCGGATGAACCGCCTGACTGCGACCCTAATCACCTGCAACGAGGAGCAGAACCTACCGCGCGTCCTCGACTCACTGGCGGACCTGCCCGACGAAATCGTCGTGGTAGATTCGGGCAGCGCGGACCGCACCCGTGAAATCGCTCTGCAACGCGGAGCACGCGTGCTCTGCCGCGCGTGGACGGGCTTTGCCGACCAGAGAAATTTTGCCGCCGCGCATGCGGCCCACGACTGGATTCTGGCGCTGGACGCCGATGAAGAGCTGAGCCCGGAGCTGCGCGAGTCGCTACGCGCGTGGAAGAACCGCGACCCTGCGGAGATGGCTTATGAGTTTTCGCGGCTGGCCAGTTATCTGGGCCAGTGGATCCGCCATTCGGGATGGTACCCCGACCGAAAGGTGAGGCTGTACCGACGCGACCGCGCGCGATTCGCCGGCGTGGCTCATGATTCCCTGGTCATCAATGGGCGAGTGGGGCGGCTGGCGGGCGACCTCTACCATCACGCCTTCCGCACAGTCCCCGAGCACGCCGCAACCGTAAACTCCTACTCAACAGCCACGGCCAAGGAAATGTTCACCACCGGCCGGCGGAGTTGGCTGCCCGCCATGCTGTTCGCTCCGCCATGGATGCTGCTGCGCAAGTTTTTCCTGCAAGCCGGCTTTCTCGACGGGAGTCGCGGCTGGCGGATCGCGCGAATGTCCGCCAAATATACCTTCCTCAAATACCGCAAGTTGGGTGTGCTGGTGCGGGGAGGCTCCCTGAAGGCTAGCCACAGGGACGCAAATCCTTGAAACTTCTGTATGTAGATCTCGAGCCCGAGTGGCGGGGCGGCCAGAGCCAGGCGTTGCTGACGCTTCGCGGGGTGCGCGCCAGTGGATATGCGGCGGAACTGGTAGCTGTCGGTGGATGCCCGTTGGCCCAGCGCGCGCAGGCCGAAGGCATCCCCGTTCACGCCGTGGGGCCGCGCGCGCGCAGATTCCAGACGGCGCTGCTGCTACGGCGCTTGCTGGCAGCGGGGCGCTTCGAGGTGCTTCATGCCAACGAGCCTCATGCCCTGACCGCAGCCTGGCTGGCGGGCGCGCACCGGCGCGTGGCTGTGGTGGCGTCGCGCCGCGTCGCTTACCCTCTGCAAGATAATCCCCTAGCGCTTGCCCGCTATCGCGCCGCAAGGCGCATCCTGGCGATTTCCCGCTTCGTTGAGAGGAGCGTGCTAACCTCCGGCCTGCCAGCCAATAAGGTGGAGCTCGTGTATGAAGGAGTTGAAGTTCCGACCGAGCCCTCGGCCAAAGCGCGTGCTGCGGCGCGCCGGCGCTGGAAAGTTGCTGACAACGAAAAGCTGCTCGGCTGCGTAGGCTACCTGCTGCCAGAGAAGGGACAACAGTTCCTGATTCCCGCCCTGCCGAGCTTGCATGGGCATTGGGCTTCTTGCCGGCTGCTGTTGGCCGGCGACGGGAGCTGCCGCCCTCGCCTGGAAGCCCTGGCGCGCGAACTGGGACTGGAAACCGCGGTGATTTTTGCGGGCCTTGTGGAAGACGTGTCGCAAGTCTATGCGGCGCTGGATGTGTTTGTGTTTCCGTCCCTGGCCGAGCCGCTGGGCACCTCGCTGCTTGCCGCGATGGCCTACGGTCTGCCGGTGGTCGCGGTTGCCAGCGGCGGCGTGCCGGAATACGTCGAAGACAGGCGCAGCGGCCTGCTGGTTGGGCAGCCCGACGCCGGCCTGATTGCCGCGGCCGTGGGGCAGCTACTAGAGGATGCGGAATTCGCGAAGCATCTGGGGCTGGCGGCGCGGGAGACCATCCGGCAGCGCTTCTCCGCCGATATCATGGTGGCCAATACGCTCCGTGTTTACGCGCAGCTCTGTTCCCCGACCACTGGATCTTGAACCGAGCAGAGAAATTCCTCCGACCCACGAAAGCGCGATCGCATTCAAGGTGAACAAGCGGCCACAATTCTAATCCTGATGCTCAGTCCAGCGCGATATGGGTATCGGTGCGCTCAACCCCGTCCATCTTTTGGATCTTTTCCATCACCAGGGAATCGAGTTCGCGCTCGCTGCCCACCTCGACGTAGGCAAAAACATCGGGCACGCCCCAGCAGGCGTGGGCCGAGCGCACGCCGGGCGTTTCTGAGAGGGCGCGCGCGACATTCTTCGCATGACCGGCGCGCACGTGGATCAGCACATAGGCGCGTATGGGGCGCTTCTTTATCTGCATGGCACGCTCCTCGGAAGGAATTCGCCCTACGCAGGATTCAGGGCCCAGAATGAGCCCCGCCAACGGAACCAATCTCACAGTGCCGCAAAAAACGCAAGCGCCGGCAGCTCCGAGAAAGTCGGGGCGGCCGGCGCTCGCGAAAACAACTCTTGCGCCAGTTTTTACCTTCCCTTTTCCCTCCTATCCGTTTAGCGGTTCTCCCAGGCCGGCTGTGGGTTGATCACCCAGCGTCCGGCCGGCTCCAGGAACTCAAGACCGATGGCAAAGCCTCTGCCGCGGAGTGACTGACAATAGGCCACGCGCGCGGCGGTGCGGAAATCACCCGGAAGCGAGGCAAACGTCAGGTGATCGCCGGTCTGCCAGCGGCGAATGGTAACTACGCGAGCGCCGCGCGAGCTGACGTTTTCGGTAAAGGTCGTCTCCATGCCAGGATGTTCCCCGTGTCCGGAGATCTGCACGACCATCTCCATCGGAATGCGTTTTTCGAGCCGGGCCACCCCGTAGGCTTTAGCCACGGCAACCCTCCAAACCACGCGCTACAGGCAGGCCGCGATGTGGGCCAATGTCGGAACCCCGCCGCGTGACCCCTTCA
>WNFB01001949.1_pt1 | contig 20115 bp, 15 predicted proteins | sample 5400501 | NCBI WGS metagenome assembly WNFB01 (sample SAMN13153341, study PRJNA577476) | soil metagenome | isolation source: 200 cm saprolite under Douglas fir tree site 2 hole 1 | place: USA:California | collected 2015-04-18 | reverse complement strand
GCAGGTCTGGGAGAAATCGATGGGCATACCGTTATTTTTGTCGGACAAGAGCGTCGCCACGGCGCTCATGAAAGTCATGTAGGAGAGATACAGACGAGGCCCCGGCCAGAGGGCTATCGCAAAGCAATTCGCCTGATGGGTTTGGCTGCCCAGTTACACTGTCCACTGGTGACATTCGTTGATACTTCTGGTGCCGATGCGGGAGATGAGAGTGAGAGACATGGTATAGCCTGGTCCCTGGCTCATTGCCTCTCTATGATGAGCAGTTTACCTGTGCCAATTGTGACTGCTATCATCGGTGAAGGAGCCAGTGGAGGGGCAGTGGCATTCGCTGTCGCCGATCACATACTGATGCTACAAAACGCCATCTATGAGGTCATTGCGCCTGAAGGGGCGGCAACTATCCTGTATCGAGATGCACAGAAGGCCAGTCAGGTTGCGGAGCAATTGAAATTGACGGCCTCTGACTGCCTACAACTGGGTGTTGTAGATGCCATTATACAAGAACCATTGGCTGGCGCGCACACTGATCCTCCTATAGTCATGCAGGCACTTCAGCATCATCTGCTTCATGCCATCACTGAACTCGAGCAAGTTCCTGTGAAACGGTTACTTGCTCGACGATACCGCAAGTTCAGGCATCATGGACGGTTCCAACGAAGGCGGTATCTGCTGACACGCGCTTCAGTGGCCGCACTTGGACAAGGACAGAGCTTACTACAGCAGCTTAAAGACTGGCTCCCTATAGCAATTATCTCAAAATTATCTACTTTTGTTACCCATCGCGGAGGACGCGAGAATGGCCTCGCGTCCCTATAGAGACATGAGACGAAGATTGAGATACTCCCCCCAAAAGTGTACCTTAGAAGGAGGAATGAGTCTCCTCATCGTTTTGAGAGAAGTATAGGAGGATCTTTGGCAACTATCAGTGAAACCTCAACACAAGCCCGGACAATACCGCTGCGGCACATGCTGCCTATCATCGGTGCCAGCACTCTGGGTACGGCAATCGAAAGGAGGAGGTGGCACCATGCATGAGGTGCTCCTGACTCTCGGCTTCGGGCTCGTGACTGCCGCCATTCTATCGCTGTCCGCGGTGGCATTCACGCTCGAGTACGCGGTAACCAATGTGGCCAACCTCTCGCACGGAGAGATCCTGACGATAGGAGCCTACGCCGCCTACTTAGTACACCAGTCGACCGGAAGCGCGCTTCTCGCCGCACTTGGGGCTGCTGCCGCGGGCGGAATAGTGGCCTTAGCGATGCACACTGCGGTGATCGATCCCTTCGTCCGTCGTGGTTTCGGGACAATGCCGACCTTCATCGCAACGCTCGGCATGTCCTTCGTGATCCAGAACGTACTGGTCATCATTTTCGGTGCGGCTAACGTCGCCTACACGATCCCCCAGGGCGCCCCGCACCTGGTGGGGCCTTTCCTGTGGACCTCCGCTGAGGAAGAGATCATTATTTCCGCGCTCGGCATCACGGCCGTGCTCTACGTGATTATCACGTACACGAAGTTCGGCAAGGCCCTGCGCGCAGTTTTTCAGAATCGGGATCTGGCCCGCGTCACCGGCATCAACGCACGGCTGGTGGCCGCCACTACCTGGTTTCTGGCTGGCCTGGTAGCCGGCTATGCCGGTTTCATCCTCGCCGAGAGTGTGGGGACGTTCAATCCCTATTTCGGGTTCAGCTTCTTCCTCATCACCCTGACGGCGGCGGTCGCGGGTGGCCTGGGGAAGCCGTTCAGCACGATGGCTGGAGCAATCATAGTCGGCATAGCTCTAGAGTTCACGGGTGGATACATCAGCGCGAGCTACGAACTCGCCTTTGCCTTTGCGATCCTGGCTACGATCATCCTGGTGCGCCCACGCGGCCTCTTCACCAACGCTGGGAGGGCCATATTCGAATGATACAGTACCTCGTCTCCATTCTCACCGAGGGAGCGATCTTCGGCATCATGGCTCTCGGGCTGAACGTCATCTGGGGCTGGTCTGGCGACTTCGATCTCGCCTACTACGGCTATGTGGCGTTGGGTGCCTATATGACGCTCGTCCTCACCATCGGCCAACCGACCCCGCCGGCCGAATACATCCTGGGGTTGGAGCTGCCGTACCTGGTCGCCCTGCTTGGTGCAGTGGTTTCCTCGGCACTCATGGGACTCATCGTCGGCCTGATCGCGCTCCGGCATCTCCGTGGCATCTATTTCTCCATAGTTACTTTAGGAGCGGTCTACGTACTGTATGTGATGGCCGGCCAGTATGTGCCCCTCTTCGACGGTTACAACGGGCTGTCCGGCCTGTTCAACCCGATGGGGGACGCCCTTGGCCTCGACTTTCAGAGCTACCAGTACTTCTTCCTTGGCTTCTGCGCGTTCATATTCATCCTCGTCTTTATCTTCATGGCACGAGTCTCCGGGAGCCGGTTTGGCCTCGCGTTACGATCCCTGCGCGAGGACGAACGTGCGGCAGCCGCCTTCGGTCGTGACATCTACCGGCTGAAATTGAAGGCCTATGTCCTCGGGGCCGCTTTCGGCGGCCTGGCTGGCGGCCTATTCGCTGCGTACCTGAGCGCCTTCAATCCGTCGGCATGGTCTCCGATCGAAGCAATCATTCTTTACTCCGCCATCCTGGTTGGAGGTAAAGGAAATATCAAGGGCGTCGTCCTGGGCGTAGTGGTCATGATCGTGTTGATCCAGGAGTCGACGCGCTTCCTCCCCGACGTCCCGGGATTTCCGAACGTCGTTCCCGCCCTGCGCGAGATCGTGATCGGCACAGTACTCGTGCTTTTCCTCCGCTTCCGGCCACAGGGGCTGCTGCCGGAGCGCCGGTACGTCGACCGCTTGCCCCATGATCGTGTTAATCCAGGAGTCGACGCGCTTCCTCCCCGAGATCCCAAGACATCCGAACGTCGTTCCCGCCCTGCGCGAGATCATGATCAGCGCAGTATTCATGTTCCGGCACCAGCGGCTGTTGCCGGAGCACCCGTATCTCAACCGCTTGCCCAAGATCGACCTGTAGTGTCGACACCCGTACCGGCGGCCCTGGTGGTTGAAGGGCTTTACAAGCACTTTGGCGGAGTCGTCGCCGTGGATAGCTGTTCGTTCCAGGCTCCGAAGGGCCAGGTGACCGGGTTGATCGGCCCCAACGGCGCTGGCAAGAGCACGGCGATCGATCTCATATCGGGGTTCAAGCTCCCCGACGCAGGCACCATTTTCTTCGAAGGCACCGCGATCCAGGGCCTACCTCCTCATCGGATCTCCCGCCTCGGGTTGATCCGCACCTTCCAGACGCCGAGAGAGTGGCCCGGTCTGACCGTGTTGGAGAACGTTCTGCTGGCTCGTTGGGATCCGGAACGGGAGAGCCTCTGGCGGAGCCTGGTCGGGCCTGGGCGAGTCCAGCGCTCAACCTCGAAGTTGGAGCTCGGCAGGGCGCGCGAGATCCTGGCAGAGTTCGGCCTCGACAAGCTGGGCAACGAGCGCGCGGGTAACCTCAGCGGTGGTCAGAAGCGGCTAATCGAGTTCGCCCGGATACAGATGGCCGAGCCTGAGCTCGTGATCCTCGATGAGCCGATGGGAGGCGTGAACCCCGTGCTCGGCGAACGCATGGCAGTGGCGATCGAAGGGTTTATCGCCTCTGGGACCTCCGTCATCATCGTTGAGCACAACCTGCCTTTCATCGAACGGGTCGCTCATCATGTGATCGTAATGTCGCAGGGCTCGGTGATCGCAGCCGGGCCGTTCGCGTCTCTCCGCTCGAACCAGAGCGTGATAGACGCATACCTCGGTGAGGTGCCAGGTGCCTTATGAGTAAAGAAGAAGCGGCGCTCAGCGTCCAGGGGCTCACCGCCGGCTACGGGGGGCCGCCCATCATCGAACAGGTCAGCCTGACGGCACGCCGTGGTGCGATCACGGCCATCGTGGGACCGAACGGGGCTGGCAAATCCACGCTGCTGAAAGCGGTGGCCGGGCTCATCCGGCCTACGGCGGGCAGGATGTTCGCAGAAGGAAAGGAGATCACCGGTCAGCCGGTGGAGACGCTCGTCCGGCGCGGGATCGCCTACGTCCCCCAGGTGGAAAACGTCTTTCCCGACCTCACCGTCCGGGAGAATCTCGACATGGGCGGCTATGTCCGCAAGTCCGGCGTCCGCGAGAGGATCGAGCAACTGTTCGTCCTCTTTCCCGACCTCAGAGTGTCGGCGCACCGGCGGGCCAGTACGCTGAGCGGCGGCCAGCGAACGATGCTAGCCCTGGCGCGGGGCCTGATGGTCGACCCGGCGGTTCTGATCCTGGACGAGCCAAGTGCCGGTCTGTCGCCCCGGTTCCGGGGGCTGATCTGGGAGCGGATCGAGCAGATCCGGTCGACCAACGTCGCAGTGGTCATCGTCGAGCAGAACACACGCGAGACCCTTCGCCATGCCCAATGGGCCTATGTGCTGGTCCTGGGTCGGAACCGGCTGGAAGGAACGGGACGCGATCTACTGGAGAATGACGAGGTCGTAGACCTCTACGTCGGACGCCTTTCCTGAGACCGACGCTGGTGCGTCTATGCTCACAGGTTAATGGCGGATGGTTTCCAAAGCATGAATATAGCGGTCGGCTGATCGAAGCACCGCTTCATGAGCATCTTGTGCCACTACCCGCTCGAACCAGGCTCCATAGAGGCGTTCAAACTGGAATGGCGCAATTGTCTCCCTGATACGCTGTACCTCAGCAGCAGCAAGGGGAATCAGGTTAGGATAACTATACATAAAGCTGACCCACCGGCGATCGGCGACGACTTGAATAATGTCGCCTGAGAGCAGCACACCTTTTCCGCCGGCTCCTCGTTTCCAATGCAAGACCGTGCCTCCGGGAAAATGCCCTCCCAGCCGGATCAATGTCAGGTCATTCGACAACGCATAGGTGTCCCCTGACCAGAAGGTGATGCGCTCACTTGGGCGCATCACCCACTCGCGGTCGGCTATATGCAGGTGGATCGAAGCTTGAAAACGCTCGGCCCATTCCACCATCGTCGAATAATAGTGTGGATGGGAAATGGCGATAGTCGCGAGGCCGCCCAACCGCTCAATCGCTGCAACCGTCTCGTCATCGATCAAGCTCATACAATCCCAGAGCACATTGCCCTGGTCTGTTTGCAACAGCAGGGCGCGCTCGCCGATCGCAAATGTGGGAGTGGTTCCGATGCCAATCAGGTGTGGCTCATGCTCCCTGAACTCGTTGCGGAAACCGTCCTCCTGCATCCGGGCAAGCGTCGTCCATTGTTGCCCCTCGTATCCGACATATTGGCGTTCATCAAGACAGATAGGACATTGCTCCGGAGGCTCATGCCGTGGAGCAAACTGTGTCCCACATGTCTTACAAATCCATTTTTCCACCTCTAGACTGCCTTTCAAAATGTCTTCAAACATGTTGATTGCGGTGAACACGCCGCACACCGCACGGGATCGCCCGTGTGTGGCCCCAGCCGGGCAAGGAACCGCTCGTAGATGTTGACCGCGCTGTTCTCATCACGGTCCATCACCAAGCCACAGTTCTCATTGGAACAGCGATATGTTCGTTTCCACAAGGGCATGTCCTGCTTGTGCTTGCAAGCACTGCACATCTTGGTAGTATCGCGTTCGTCTATGATATGTAATTCTTTCCCAAAGCGCACACACTTGTACTCAAGCATCTGCACAAAGCTGTAGAGACCCCAATCATTGTACACCATGCGATTACGCATGCGCCGCTTGTTGCGCTCTTTGGGGGTCTCTTCCTCATGGTTCTTCTTCATGACCATCTGCCTCTGGGAGAGATCGCCAATGACAACAGCTCTTTCAGCCAGTTTGCCAGCGATGAGATGAGAAGCTTTATGCAGACAGTCGCGGTGTTTGTTGCGTTTCTTTTCCGATACCCGCTTGTGCACCTTGGAAAGACGAATGTACCGACGGGACTTTTTCTTGCACTTGTCACGCTTGGAGCGAAGTTTGTCCAGTTGTCGGTTATAGTTGCGGTAGCCCTTGAACCCTCCAATGTGGTAGAACCGGCCCTGGTCGGTGACGCCCACGGCCAGGGTTTTGATGCCCAAGTCAAAGGCCACGGCACCGTCCTCACGCATCGGACGCTGTTTGCGCTTCTTGCGGGTATTGTCTTCGGAGTCCTGGTCCTGGTGTTGCTCCGTATCGTCATACGCGAACGAACAGTAGTAGTTGCCTCGCACATCTCTGGACACGGCCACCTCCCGAAAGTGTTCGGGCGGCGTCTCGGTAAGATGCGCTCTGATGTTTGGGGAGCGTTTGGGTCCCCAATTGCCGCCACCTCCTGTGGGTAAGATGATGGTATTCCCTCGTACTTCCAGGTACATGGCCGGATAACAGAGCGTAAAGAACTCGTGTCGAGGCTTGAACCGTGGAAAGCCTGGTTTCTTCTCTTCTGCTTTGACTCGTCGAAAGAAGGCTTGCATGGCCTTGTCAAGGCGGAAGTACACTTCATGCAAGAGCTTGCCATAGACAAAGCGTAAGTCCGGGTCATACGCTTTGCTCTCCTGCAACGACTTCTTGGCGGTGTTGAGGTTCCAGCGTTCTCCCTTGCGTAGCCGACTCACCCACCAATTGTACAACCCCCGGCATTTGCCCTGCATGAACTCCAGGGTCGCAGCGTCCCGCTCGCTCACGTCAATCTTGATCTTCTGAGAGAGTAACATGGTTGCCCCTTTCTGAAAAACGTTCTGCTTGTGCTCTCATTCCATGAGAGAGGGGAAGATACGGAAACTCCTGGATGCGTAAATCGGGCGGAAACTCTGCCATCTCCTCGCCCTTCCAGTTGTGCAACCGGTGTGCTCTGGCGTACACGCTGCCGAACTGCTAGGAGTCAGGAGAAAGGTCGCCCCTCCTCCTGCCCATTCAAACCGTTCATGAAAGTTTCCTTTCACACGGCTCCTCTCTTTACGGTCTCTTGGTGAGATACCTCAGCAGATCGTAAGGCTTTTAGGGCCTTCTCTTCTGCTGTTTTCCGGTCGGAGTCTGTCCTAAATATTGTGTTGCTTTGTAGCAAGGGTGAGTGAGCTTATTCCTGGGTTCAATTTTAGAGGAGCTTCATACTGTTCAGCTTATCTCGTTTTGGTCGCCCAAGCCGAAAAATTGGACACACTCCAAAATGATTTTAGGTCGTTTGCTACTGGAAGGTCATAATCTCATTTGACCTGATCCCAAAGACTTGCGCCCGGCTTCTCCTCTTTCTGTACTACCTGTGCAGTTTTAGCATCTTTACTAATATTTCTTTTCATTTTATCCGGGTGATAGATAAAACTCGTTTTATTCCGCAGCAAGTCTTCATTTTCCGGCTCCCAGAACTTTTTATCCCCAAAGCCCTCTTTCATCCTTATTCTTGCGTACTGGCTTAGGTCGACCATGTAAGCATCAAATCTTCGTCGCGCGTACGTCTTGTCTTTCATTGTGAAATGGCTTCTTATTCTATGAAGAAGTCGCAGGTCTACCAACTCCTGAATAAGCTCAACCCACTCACCATCAGCTTTCTCATCGATAACGAACACATTATTATTTAGAACATCAACACAAAAAGTTGTCAGTTCTTGAAACATCTGCTCTAGCTTTTCGTGATTATCATTAGCATCTTTAATTAGTTCCTGTCTTTTTGTCTGATCGTAATACCCTGCAGCAGTATTCACATCTTCTACCGCAATTCTTGTTCCTCTAGCAACTATTCCCCGTTTTATAATTCGTGCTCTAGCAGCAACAACCGACCTTCTAAAGATACCTAAAAAGTCTCTGGTGACTCCCCCGCTGGCAAGCACCAGACGGTCAACTGCCTGCTCAGCCAGTAAGGTTTTGATTGAAATCTCAGGAGTATTGCCTATAAATTTTGAAAGTATTTGAATAAGAAACTGCCTTGTGAGGGTAAAATTTTCGAGAGTCAAATCAAGATCAATCACCTCAACGTCATCCCCCTGTTTTATACCAATGGGAGGATTTCCGTTTATGTAGGACTGCGTTCGATGGCGGACTGTTCCAATTTTTAGCCAGAGGTTATGTCCCTTTGCAAGCCGATGACAGTAGTCAATAACTTTTGCTTGGTCAGGCCGTCGTATGTGATACAGATCATCTAAAAACAGGTAGGAAGCCCCGTTTGAAAGCGAAGACATTCTATCGAATATATATTGATACTCAAGAATGTGGGTGTAAAGGTAATCAATTTTCGACTGACGATAAGTTTCCTGTAACTCCTGACTGCCGTTGGCCCTCTGGTTTGAGCCTAGCTTTCCCGAAAGAGAAACTGTAGAGCCAATTTGTACACCAATTTCACTTTGGTCAGATACCTCTAATTCTCTTCTGGTCGTCGCGTTGATGTCGATATTATCGGCAGAATAGAGTTTATCTCTAAGTTTCTGGATACACGAATGAATGTCTTGTGCTAGTGCTATTGCTTCTTTTTTGTTGAAGGGTGGACGGCTTGGACGAACTCCAAAGCCAAATCTATTCCAAAACGAGGTTTTTGTAGCGGAGCTGATGGCAGTAGTTTTGAGCCATTTTTCGTACTCACCAAATATTTTAATCAGAATGCTTAACAGAACATCTGGGTAGCTGTGGTCTTTAAAAGCCTCAAGGTCAATATACGCAACTGGCCTTCTTTCCAAAGAGAGATCATTCATTGCTTTATGTAGAAGACTGGATTTTCCCGAGCCTCGTCTTCCAAAAACGAGATGATGCTGTCTAGCTACAGCGCGTGGAAGAGCATTATCGGAGGGTGGAACAAATCGCTTAACAGCATCCTCCGTTGCTCGCATGCTTTGTTCTATATCAATCACCAATTGTGCTACTGCATCGGACTCTAAAACTGTGGCATTTTCTGTCATTGGCCTCTTCAATCCTCTCTATCTTGCCGTTAAAGTAGACCTCAAAGCGTATTAAATTAGTTAGGAAGTATATCATTCCGTCCACAGGGATACAACAAAATAGCCCAAATGTAAGTTCACAAAAAACAATAATCGGGCTATCGGTATTTTTAATCGATTGATTATTCACTAATCCCCTGCTACCATCATCGCATATGACAGATATTGATGGGTCGAGGCCTGACAGCAGCAAGGGCTGCTAGGCCTCGACCCATCAATAGAGACTGAATGCGAGCAGAAATTGGGTTATTCAGTTTATTCTTCTTGCCATAATTCTCACACAGCTTCCTCCTGGAGGGTTCTACCCGTAAACTGGCTGTAATACAGGTCGGCATAGAATCCATTTTTCGCAAGCAGCTCCTGATGTGTCCCCTTCTCAACGATGCTGCCATGATCCATCACCAGGATCAAATCTGCATCCCGGATAGTCGAGAGCCTGTGGGCTATCACGAAGCTTGTTCTGCCTTTCATCAGCTCACCCATCGCCTTTTGAATGAGAATCTCTGTTCGGGTATCCACGTTACTGGTCGCTTCATCCAGAATCAGGATCTCGGGATCAGCCAGGAACGCGCGAGCAATGGTCAGCAACTGCTTTTGCCCCTGCGAGATGTTGGTCGCATCTTCGTTCAGGACGGTGTTATAGCTCCCCGGCAGTGTCCTGATAAAGTGGTCAGCATACGCCGCTTTTGCTGCCTGGATAATCTCCTCTTCCGTGACGGCCTCACGACCATAGGCAATATTGTCGCGGATGGTTCCATTGAAGAGCCAGGCGTCCTGCAGTACCATACCGAACGTGCGGCGCAATGCTCCGCGCCCCAGCTGCGTAATGTCAACGCCATCAACCAGAATCTCGCCGTCGTTGACTTCATAGAACCGCATCAGCAGGTTGACCAGAGTCGTTTTGCCGGCGCCGGTCGGACCGACAATGGCGATCATTTGCCCCGGCTGGACATCGATGTTCATGTCCTCCATCAAAACGGCATCTTCCGCATAGCCGAATCGGACGTGTTCGAACTGGACCGCGCCATCTGGATGCTCAATGACTTTCGCATCAACAGCATCCGGCATCTCCTCCTGCTCATCGAGCAGTTCAAAGATCCGCTCAGCCGAGGCCATCGCCGATTGAATCACGTTGGCGAAATTAGCCAGCTGGGTAATCGGCTGGGTAAACTGCTGAGCGTATTGGATAAACGCCTGCACATCGCCAATGGCAATCGCACCCTGCGTGACCATGATACCGCCGATCACGGCTACGAAGACATAGCCGATATTGCCCACAAAACGCATCAACGGCATGATAATGCCGGAAACGAACTGCGCTCTCCAGCCAGCGTTATACAGTTTTTCGTTGCTCTCGGTAAATTCGGCGAGGGATCGCTCTTCGTTCCCGAAGGCTTTCACGATCTTGTGGCCCGTATACATTTCCTCGACATGGCCGTTGAGTTCTCCCAGTGCCTTCTGCTGTCCCCGGAAGTACTCTTGCGAGCGTTTCGCAATCACCGTCGTGATGACCAGGCTCAGCGGGAGGGTCAGCACGACAATCAAGCTGAGGAGCCAGCTGATCGTCAGCATCAACACAATCACGCCCAGCAGCGTCACTGCCGAAGTGATCAACTGAGTGATGCTCTGCTGAAGTGTGGTACTCAGGTTATCCATATCGTTGACAGCACGGCTCATTATTTCACCATGCGTGCGCCCGTCAAAGTACTTCAGCGGCAGACGCGAAAGCTTTTCATCCACCTCTCGGCGCATTCGATACATCGTTCGCTGCGCCACACCGGCCATGATATATTGCTGAATGTACATGAAGAGAGCACTGATCACGTACAACCCAAGCAAAATCAGCAAGACCGTCGCGATATAGCCGAAATCAATCGAAGGCACTGGCTGGTGCCTGAAAATCGCCTGGTATTTCGCCAGCAGTCCATCGAACAGTTTGGTCGTCGCTAACCCCAGGATCTTCGGGCCGACGATGTTGAACATGGTACCTATGATAGCCGTGACAAGCACAATCAATAAGCGATATTTCTGCGGCAGGAAGTAGCCAAACAAACGCTTAGCCGTCCCTTGAAAATTCTTGGCTTTTTCCACCGGCCTTCCCATCGCGCCCCATGCACCGCCACCCATCGGGCCGCCGGGCCGCTGCTGTCCTCTTCGCTCTACACTCATGCGATTTCCTCCGCGATTTCTTCACTGGAAAGCTGTGAGGACACGATTTCACGATAGACCTCACAGGTTTTGATCAATGCCTGATGGGTGCCGATGCCGACCATATGCCCCTCGTCCAGCACGATAATCTGATCCGCGTTCATGACGGTGCTCACTCGCTGTGAGATGACGAACATAGTGGCATCGTGGATTTCTCGTCTGAGGGCTTCTCGTAGTTTCGCATCGGTTTTATAATCAAGTGCCGAAAAGCTTTCGTCAAACACATAAATCTCCGGCTTGCGCACGAGGGCACGGGCAATGGAAAGGCGCTGCTTCTGTCCACCGGAAATGTTTGTGCCTCCCTGTGCTATCACCGCATCAAAGCCCTCATCCATGCCATCGATAAATTCCGTTGCCTGGGCAATGCCGGCCGCGTGCCTGACCTCTTCATCCGAAGCGTCCTCCTTGCCGTAGCGGATATTTTCGGCAATCGTTCCTGAAAAGAGGACAGCCTTTTGTGGCACAAAGCCGATTTTCGCGCGTAAATGTTCCTGCGACATCTCGCGAACATCCACGCCATCCACCAGGACCCGGCCGCTATCCACATCGTAAAAACGTGGGATGAGATTGACCAGGGTTGATTTTCCCGATCCCGTGCCGCCAATAATGGCAGTGACTTCGCCAGGGGTGGCTTTGAAGGAAAAGTGAGAGAGCGCAGGTTCTTCCGCGCCAGGATAGCTGAAGGTCACGTTCTGGAACTCTACATAGCCGCTTGTGTCTTCTGCGCGCTTCACCTGTGCAGCATCTTTGATTTCAGGCTCCATCGCCAGCACTTCATTGATGCGAGTGGCTGAGGCCGCGGCGCGCGGCAGCATGACAAACATCATCGAGACCATCAACAGCGCGAACAGAATCAGCATCGCGTACTGCAGGAACGCGAACAACGCCCCGACCTGCATATCTCCGTTATTGATGCGTATAGCGCCGAACCAGAGAATCGCCACGCTCGAAAGGTTCAGCACGAACATCATCAAGGGCATTAACGTCGCCATCATCTGGTTCACCCTGACGGCAATGTTGGTCAGGTCGGCGTTCGCTTCGTCAAAGCGCTGCTCCTCATGCTTTTGGCGATCAAACGCGCGCACCACACGCACGCCGGTCAAACCTTCATCCAGAATGAGATTGAGGTTATCCAGCTTCACCTGCATGCGGCGGAAGAGGGGAATAGTTTTGCTCAACAGGATCGCGATAGCGCCTACCAGGATGGGAATGATCACCACCAGAATCCAGGAGAGTCCGACATCCTGGTTGAGCGCCAGAATAATCCCGGCAATCAACGTGAACGGGGCCGTGATCATCATATTCAGCATAATGATCGTGACCTGCTGCACCTGCGTTGTATCGTTGGTGGTTCTTGTAATCAGCGAGGACGAGCCCATCGTATCGAACTCGTGCAGCGAAAATTGTTGCACGTGCGAAAAAATCCTGGCCCGGATAATTTTGCCGAAACCGGTCGCCACCTGAGAAGAAAAGAAAATGCCGATGACTGCCGCAAGGACGCCCCCGAGCGTCACCAGCGACATTATACCGCCGGTTCGCCAAATGTAGCCGGTATCTCCTTTGATAATCCCGTAATCGACAATATCCCCCATCAAGGTGGGGAGATACAGATTGGACATGGCCTGCCCAAAGGCGAGCAGGACGACCACAATCAGTATCAGTCGATACGGTTTCATGAACCGCAACAGTTTAATCATACTTCCTCATTTCCGTTCCAGTATGCGTGATTCATGCTGGCTGCTTTCTCGTTGTAGTAGCGAAACGCCTTCGATAGAAGCTCGGCAAGCTGGTTGCTTTGTTCCTCTCCCAGGTACTCAATCAGTCCGTTAAGAGAGGCGGAAAAAGCTTCTGCAGCCTGCTGGGTGACCATTTCACCTCTCTCCGTCAGCGAAATGCCGACGGCACGCCTGTCTGTTGGATCGATGTTGCGCTCAATTAATCCGTTGGCTTCAAGGCCTTTCAGCAATTGGGTAATGGTTGGCGAGGTCACATGAAGCATTTTGCTGATCTCGGAGACCTTCACTTCAAGAATATCAGGCTTCGCCCCCTTTTTTACACAGAACAGAACCCTGATTTCGCTCGGCTTATAGCCCGCAATGGAGCGTTGATGCCATCCAGCCTTATGGAATTCCTGAAAGGACCTTAAAAGCTTCTGCGCTGTTGGATTTGTATGCATCTCCATGTACTCACCTCCAGGGTGAAATAGATTGGTAAATTAATTTGGTATCTAATTTAGTTGGTAACCTAATTATAATGTGGAATGACTGCATTGTCAATGGTTTTGGTAACTATTCAGGTCTCGTTTCTTCATGAATCCTCACTACCTACGGCAGTTCGCAAACAGTTTTTGTGGTGGAAGGTTTTGCTGCCGTAGGCAGCAAAACCTTCCACCACAAATAATAGGCTCACCGCCGCCTGCGGCGAGGAGCCCTGGATAGTCACATGTTTTCCGAAAGGATGTTCCATATAACTAGCCTAAGGATTCAGTTTAGGGTGTTCCGGTTGCGTAAAGTACTGGAACTTTTAGAGAGGCTGAAACGTCTCAATCAAAAAGCCCTCTCATGATGAAGCGTTTCCTGTGAAGAAAGAAGGTTTGTCCTGATGTTTATCTCACAACGACATTTCCTGCTCGGTGGCATCGCAATGGTGTTCCTGCTGGTCGGGTGCGGATCCAACGCGGGAAGTGACGCCACTCCAACTCCCACGGGAAAGCCAACCCAGCAGCCTCCGACGTTCCCCGTCACCCTGCAGGTGGGGGCGGCAAGCTATCCGTTAGGCAGCGTGATAAGCGTGACGATCAAGAACCAGAGCGGGCAGACGATCTCCTTTCTCGATCACCGGACGAACTGCACCGTGCTTCTGTTGGAGCGGCAGGCTGCCAACTCCTGGGTGCCTGTCGCACCCTGCTTGCTTATGATCGCGACGCGCATGCATTCCTTGAAAACGGGAGAGGTGCTGGAGGTCAATCTCACCTCCTCTGACCAATGGTCTACAGGACTTTACCGGGCGAGATTGGACTACGGTATCGGGCCGGGGTTGGGTGCGCTAAAAACCGTCTATTCGAGCGAGTTTCATGTGGGCTGATGGGTCCTCGTGGACTGGCCATGTGAGCAAACCATGTATCCCATTTGATACAGAAAAGGGATGGCCCCAGGAGGCCATCCCTTCTGTGAGAAAATGTAAACCGGAACATGGGCTACTCCTATAAGTTGTAGGCAGCCTTCGCCAGTCCGTAAGCCATCGCGTGGATCATCTCGCCAGCATCGTCGAGATCAACGATACCGCGCACTACCAGCCCCGCCAACCAGTTCGCACTTGCCCGCCGCCAGAGGTCATGCCGGGTGGAAATGGAGCAGAACGCCCGCGTATCATCATTGAAGCCCACCGTGTTGTACAGCCCCGCGGTTTCCATCACCTGGTCAAAGTAATGTGCCATTCCATTCAGGCTGTCGAAGAACCACCAGGGCGGTCCGAGTTTGAGCGCGGGGTAGTGGCCCGCGAGTGGTGCCAGTTCCCGGCTATAGGTCGTTTCATCCAGCGTGAACAGGATCAGCGTGAGGCGCGGGTCGTTGCCGTACTTGTTGAGCAGCGGGCGCAGATTGCGGGTGTACTCCAGTTGGATGGGGATATCTGCACCTTGATCGGGGCCGAACTGCTGGAAAATCTGCGAGTTGTGGTCGCGCAGCGAGCCGGGATGCAGTTGCATGACCAGACCATCTTCGATGCTCATGCGTGCCATCTGCATGAGCATATTGCCGGTGAAGCGTGCGGCATCGTCGGCGGTCGGCTCATCCCGCAATGCTCGCTGGAAGATCGTGTCCGCCTCACGTGGCGAAAGTTCTGCGGTGTAAGGAGTGAGTGCGCCATGATCGGTTGCGGTCGCGCCCATTTGCTTGAAGAACGCCCGGCGATCCTCGAGCGCGCGGATGAATGAAGAATAATCGCGGACATCAAGACCACTGACCCGGCTCAACGCCGCAATATGATCGCGCCAGCCTGGCGTGCTGAGGTTGATGACGGCATCGGGGCGAAAGGTGGGACGCACATCGCCTTGCCAGCCCGATGCTCGTATTGCCGCATGGTAGGTGAGTGGGTCGGTCGCGGTATCGGTCGTGCAGAGCGTCTGGATATTGAAACGCTCGAACAACGCTCGCGGGCGAAATGCGGGAGAGATCAGGCGTTCCGCGATCTGATCGTAGATGCGCTGCGCCGAGGCGCCCGTCAGTTTCTCATCGATACCGAAAATATCGCGCAGTTCGTCCCGCAGCCATATGCCCGTCGGCGTGCCGCGAAAAAGATAGAAGTGCTCGGCGAAGAGCTGCCAGACGTGACGCTGGTCACTTTCCACCGCCCGTCCGTCGCGGGGAGGAATGCCCAACCGCTCAAGCGCTATGCCCTGCGAATAGAGCATGCGAAAGACATAGTGATCCGGGATGATGAGCAGATCGACAGGAGTGCCAAAGGAGTAATCCAGTTCGGCAAAAACGCGCGGGTCCACATGCCCATGCGGGCAGAGCAACGGGCTATTGGCAACCTGCGCATAGAGCTGCATGGCGACGACGCGCACGGACGGTTCAGGATTGAAATAACATGTATTCTCCATCATTTCCTATCACAGTTCCCTTGCTTTACTTCGGTGATGAATGTGTCCAGGGTAATCATAGTTCCAAAAAGTGTGGACATCTATGGACACCACACGTTTTGTTTGATTTAGACGGTTATTGCTAACCGTAAGGGCTGAACTACGTAGGCCGCTATTCCCTTTGCATCTGCATGAGCAAATGCATCAGGCTTACTTTTACGTAAGATGTTGTAGGAGCCGTTCACATCGGCGCATATCTTGCGTCCATCTTTTGTGTGATATAGACGGTTTCTCCGTCCAATCCGCTTCCCGCTAAAGCTGTACTCTGTCTCATCGTCGGGCTTGTAGGTAGGAATAGGGTCAAGGTCAAGAAAACTGGCTTTTGACGTGTAGCTCTCTTCTTGAACTTCCATCTGGATGCCTACTAACTCCGCTTTGTACGTGAGCATGTCAATAAATCTGGCATGCGGAATGGCAACAAAATTTTGATTGTTTCTTCTTCCCATGCCTGCCTCTTGCTTCCACAGCGGGTTCTTGCCAACAATAATCGTGCCTACCCCTTGTTTTACCAGAAAGTCAATAATGCTCTTGCTAGCAGCGTGAAGGTAGTGGTTCACTTGTCGATTGCGCTTGTTGGTAATCTGCTCCATCTGCTTGGTAACACGCTCTCGGTCCTCTTTGAGAAGGCACATCTTTAATTCTTTCATGCGTTTGTTGTACCACTGGTTCATGGCTTTGAGCGTCCGACCGTTAACCAATCGAGGGATAAAGCCCTCTCGGTTTGATGTTATCGCCGCTAAGTTGGTAACGCCTAGATCAATGGCAACACAGAAAGATGGGTCTACTTTAGCTTGAACAGGTTTTTTGCTGTAAATAACTTCTACGACATAATGCCCGTTTCTGGGGACGATACGAACTTGATGAATGGCCTTGTGCTCCGTTTTGACCTCAATCGGGAGCATGGAGGGTTGAATGACTCCCTTCTTCAACCCTCTCTTGCTTACCGCCTGGACGGTGTAGACAAGGATATTTCTACCCTCCGTTTTGTGCTTGTACTTGGGGAGTCGTGGCCGTCCGGTGAACGTGGAGGGCTCTTCATTGTAGGCTTTTAGCCCCTCTTTGAACGATGTCCAGTTTTTATCAAGCAGCATCAAGATTTGTTGACTCACCTTCGCCGGTAAGGCTTTGTATGCTTCATGGGACTGCATACGCCTCTGTACTTCGTTGTAGTTAAGGTACTTGCCTTCGTGAATGAACGCTTGCCGGTACTCGTAGTTGGCAGCATTGTACAGGTTCTTAGATTGGAAAGCAGCGGCATCAATCACGGCGAAACGCGGGTCTTTGCGATCAATGACGTGCTGTTCGACCAATTGCATAATGTCGCTCCCCTTTCTCAACGGGTGCTACTGCGCGCTTGCTGCCAGGGCCAGCCGTTGTGCCTCGGCAAAGCTCTTGCCTTGTTCGCGATAGGTACGTACCTGTGCGCGGTAAGTACGCAACGCCTGAGTATGGGGAAAGTGCGCACGGTGCAAGCTGCAAGGGGGCCAGAACGGGGACTCCAGCAACAGCGACAGGAACGGCAGCAGGAAACAGAGATGTGCCAACCCAACGAGGGCCAGCGTCCGCTCCGTTTCCGCCAGTCGTGCTAAGTCGCCAAGCACCCATCCGACAATCCAGGCGGGAAGATGCAGACCAAGTTCTTCCCATGCTCGCTCATCCCACAGTTCTTGAGAGAGGGTGTTAAACGTCCAGTTCACGAGATGGGGAACGCTCCACTGCGCTTCAAGCTCCCCATCGAGGTAGCCCCACTCGTAGCCCTCCTTGAACCTCTGGTCTGTGAGGATGGAGGCTGGCAGGTGAATGGGAACCAGAAGCGAGCACTCTTCACCGCTAGAAAGATGGGCTTGCAGGGGAGTGACCTGCGCAGGATCAATGGGGCCAATGGCATACGGAGACGTGGGAGAAGTGGAAAGAGCATCGATAGGGGTTGTTACCTGCATTTGGTCGAGTTGATTGGTCGAGTTGATCTAACATGGTGTGTACCTCCTTTGTGCTGCTTGACATCTGACGCTCGTAACATTCATCCCGTTTGAGAGTCTCAGGTACGGTTAACAGAAACTTACGCTTGCCTATGAAGAATGCAATGAATACAAATCAAATATACCACACAATTCAAACATTTTCAAGTCTTTTCTCATACGACTTTTTTGCATGGAGAAAAGCTTGCCATCGCGCGCTGCAGTTGTATTTTCTCCTACCTCTGGCGAGCCTTATAACGTCCGTACTCCTGCTTATACCCATCTATAAGAGGAGTTTCAGCTGCCGCAACATCTAGTTTATAGGGCATTGCGCCTTCCAGGTGTGGTTGAGCAAACTCTATCAGAGGGGTAAAGTGCAGGCGCTGGCATAAATTATTGCCATGTGGAGTCGATGCAAAGGCGTAAATAGTGCGTATCTCAATCCCTCTGCTTCCCAACTGAGTAAACGTATGGATAAGCTCGGAAATCAGGCGTTGTGCATAATGAGTGAATTTCTCTTTATCGTCAGTTTTGCCTACGATCAGGTCACGGATATAGATATCAAGGGGCCGCCCAGGTGTAAGTGAGTAGATTTCCTTTACGGGCACGTCTCCTATTCTGATTTCATCTTTTAATACCCGCTCTAGCCAGTGATAATTGACAGGAAAGATACAGGCATACGCGACGACAATTCCATTATCTCGTAGCGTATAAAACGCCTCTGGATTCCGCTTCATCCAGGCCCGTTGAGTTTCGATAGGAGTGACACGAGGCATGGTTCTAGCAACCATAGCGTAGATTTCTGGGAGGTCGGCTTCGGTTGCAAGTTCAAATACGCTGGCATCATGAGCGTAGAGTTCTGCTGTTGCCTCTATTGCTGCCGCCAAGCGGTTGATCTGCTCTTTCGGGTACACCCCATAGTGATGGCCTGGAAGAATGACCTTCTTAACTTGGCCTTTCCTGACCATATATTGAAATTTGTTCACATTGACACCGAGCTTCTTTTGGGCTTCCTTTGCTGTGTAAAAGTTTTCCATGTAGCACTACCTCTTACAAACTGATATATACACAGCATAGCAAATAAGTGAAAGACAGACAATATCTAAAAGTTAGCAGTAATTTAATAAAAGTCAACGGCTAAGGTTTATAGGAAAGACTATCGAACTTTCTCATGCTCATCTCTTCCCGATCTTCCCTCCCTTTTATCAGGCAAGGAACAACAGCTTGTGAAAATATGTCATAAAACGCTATAAAAATCTATATTTCGCTATATTTTTTGAAACTTGTTTCAATACCATGCAAGAGCAGATTTTCAGCACCTGGGCATTAAAGACTGGCTATTGAAACCTGTTGAGTCTTGAAATCTAAGCATTAACGTGAGATAGTATGTGCGTGCAACGCATGCATTTACACCAATATTAAGCAACAACAAGCAGGGAGGATAAGGTACTGATGAATAGTGCTGAAGTGATCAATCGCGCGCAGGCTGCTGGCATCCAGCTTGTGCGTTTTCTTTACTGTGACCATAGTGGAGTCACACGGGCGAAAGTCATCCATGTTTCGCACCTGGCGCACAAACTTCGAGAGGGTCTAGGACTGACACGGGCGCAAATGGCGATGAACCTGCTGGAACAACTCATCGACGTGGATGGCATGGAGCCTGTCGGCGAGATCCGCCTGGTACCGGACGCGGAAACGTTCAGCGTACTGCCCTGGACGCCGAGCAGCGCAAGTCTTATTTGTGACCAGCTGGATCATAATCACCTGAATTGGGGTGCATGCCCTCGCTCCTTCCTCAAGGAGATCGCGGCGAGAGCGGAACACATGGGTTTGCAGGTGGAAGCAACCTTCGAGAACGAGTTTTACCTGGCACACGAGCAGGACGGCGCGTATATCCCCTTTGACCAGGCACCCGTCTACAGTTCGATTGGACTGGACCTTGCCGCGCAGGTCATGCACCATATAGTAAAAGCACTGAGCGAGCAGGATATTGTCGTCGAGCAGGCAATCAACGAGTATGGGCCTGGACAGCAGGAAATCTCTATTCGCCACGCCCCGGCGGTACGTGCCGCCGACAATCAGATCAAGCTTCGTGACACTGTGCGCGGTGTGGCATTACAGCATGGGCTGCTGGCAAGTTTCGCGGCTAAGCCATTCCCGGAGGCCATCGGCAGCGGTTGCCATGTTCACTTCAGTCTCTGGGACCGCGAGGGTAAGTCTAATTTGCTCTACGACCCACAGGATCCGCGTGGACTCAGCCAGCTCGGACGTTACTTCATGGCCGGTATGCTCGATCACCTACCCGCGCTCATCGCCTTGACCTGTCCCAGCTACAATTCCTACCGGCGACTCCAGCCACACACCTGGAGTTCCGCGTACACCGCCTGGGGATTCGACAATCGCGAGGCGGCTGTGCG
>WNFB01001466.1_pt1 | contig 20119 bp, 18 predicted proteins | sample 5400501 | NCBI WGS metagenome assembly WNFB01 (sample SAMN13153341, study PRJNA577476) | soil metagenome | isolation source: 200 cm saprolite under Douglas fir tree site 2 hole 1 | place: USA:California | collected 2015-04-18 | reverse complement strand
TCCTTCGCGCTCATCCCCTTCGTCTTCATGAGATAGGCGGCGAGCGCCGAGCCCGTCCTCCCCTTTCCCGCAAGACAGTGGACCAGTATCGTCCTCCCGCTCTTCACCTCTTGGTCGATGTAGGTAGCGGCCTCATCGAGAGCCCCGACCGGTGGCACTTCGTGGTCCTTCATGGGGAGATGCCTCACCCTGATATTCAACCCCTCGAACCACTCTGCAGGCAGGGGAGCCTCGGTGAGGGTCAGGACGCTGTTCACGCCGTGGCGGGCGAGCCACTCCACCTGGTCTCTCGACGAAGGAATCCCCGATGCGGCGAGCTTTCCTCGGTTGACCCAGCCGAAGTTCGTCGGGATGTCCGAGACTTTTGCCCTCAATCTCCTTAGCAAGAGACCACCCGTGCCCATCTTCAACCACCCGGCCGTCTCGGCGCCTTGTGACATCCTCCCGCGACTGAAGGTCGTGGGCTTCCAGCCCCTGTTCCATGGCGTATAGTTCCTGCTTCTTCGACAAGGCTTGCGGCCCCGGTTGTCAGGGGTGGCAGAGGTCCAGTCTCCACAGGCTTGAGTTCGGGCATGTCCTGCCCTACGTGGAGGTCCACATCCATTATTAGTTGTCGATCCATTTAAGCACCAACGCGATTCATCCCACGGCTGAAGCCTGTGGGCTTTCTCGTATGGGTTAGGTAAGTCCTTCCCCGCCATGTGAAACTCCCTCCTCCGAGGAGCTGTCTCAGGACCCCCAGCATTATCATCGTGCCCCCGGCGAAGGCGAGCAGCGTGAATCCGTAAGAGCGGGATGTGGTGTTCCGGACATCGTAAGTCACGATCGCGGCCGGTGAGAGGACCGAGATTGCCGCGGCGACGATGAAGAAGGTTGTCGCCGTCCCGCTAATCGCCGAAACGCCGAGGGTGAGCAGGGGAAAGACAAAGAGCATGAGACCGGCAAGAACGAATCCGAAGCCTGTGAGCTTCCTCTCCCTCAGGGGGTTGCTCGCAATCCTCTTGACCGAACTCCAGACGGCGGTGAATCCGGACGCCAGCCCCGCCGTGAGGACCGCTCCGTCGAGCAGCACCCCGAAGGGGACTCCCTTCGCCTTCAGGTTGTTTGCCATCTGTTTGTCTTCGACGAAGTCACCCCTTACCGCCTCGTGCCCACCTATCCTCTCGTACGCCCCTCTCCTGATCAGAATGAAGGCACCGAAGAGGACGGCCCTGCGCCCTTTACTGTCATTGACGCTTCTGAGCGGGTAGAGAAGCCTGATCACGGACGCGAGAACCGGCCAGACCATCTTCGCCCAGAATCCCCGGAGTTCCCCTCTCGGGAAGACGGAGAGTACGTCCTTTCCGGTTCGCTTCGCATGAGAGAGGATGCGCTCCACCGCGTCTCTTGCCAGAATCGAGTCCGAATCTACGAAGAGAAGCCACTCGCCCCTGCTCATGCGAAAGCCTTGGTGGCACGCCCAGTTCTTCCCGACCCAGCCTTCAGGCAGCTCCTCGCCGCTAACCATCCTGCCCCTCCCGTCCCCTTCCACGACCGAGGCTGCCATCGCGGCAGTCCTGTCGGTCGACCAGTCGTCGACGACCACGAACTCCAGGTTTCTGTGCGTCTGCCCTGCTATCGACCTCAAGCATCTCGCGATTGTCGCCTCTTCGTTCCTCGTCGGGACGATTACGCTTACGAGCTCCTCCTCATCCCTCGTCGACGGACCCTCCAGAACGAAATTGGGGTATGACGAGAGTTCCCGGGCGTTGTAAAACAGGAGGAAGATCCATCCGAGCCCAATAACTAGCTCGAGGGAAGCGAGTATCCAGAGCAGGAGATCTGGCATTATCGCGGGAGGCTACCTTTCTAGGACTTCGAGCTTACCGTACCTACCGACGTTGAGACGAACTTCTCCGCGGAAGCTGTTTGTGTAGCCGTTGGTAACCCTGACCTTCGCGCCCTGTTTCACGGCGTCGATCTGGTCGTCCCAAAGAGAGAGCTTGATTGAGCCCGTCGAATCCCTCAGTGTGCAGTCGGCCACCCTCGCTTCTCCCCCGGTCCTGAGGTTCACGTTGCGAGGCTCAGAAATGTCGACAATCTCTCCCTCCGCGTCGACTCGTCTCATTCCATCCCTGAGGTCTTTAATGTCCAACTTCTCAGTAGCGTTCGGTCCTTCTTGGCGTCTATTTAACATTGAAGCGAATGAGACTCCTCTCATCCTCTCACAACTCTTTAAGTGGAAACTCTGGAGGGCCGCGAGAGGTCTTCCTCCTTGCTTCCTACCGCGACAGACCTGCTGAGCCTCTCCCTGGCATTCGCCGTACCATTCCTGATTGTCTTGTCCCTCATGCCCCGTTACGCGAGGTTCCTTGCCAAGAGGGGAATGGTGGTCGAGGACGTCCACAAGGTGGGCGCCCCGAAGGTTCCGTCTCCGGCAGGACCCCTCCTCATCCTCTCGCTCGTCGTCGGAGAGGTCGTTGAGTTCGTAATCTCCCCGACGATAATTCCCCTCGTAATCGCCGCAGTTGTTCTCATCGCCGGGCTCGTTGGACTCGTCGACGACCTCTTCGTGCTGGGTGGGAAGGAGAAGCCGCTGCTCCTGATCCTCGCCGGAGTTCCCGTGGTGGTCGCAGAGCTCTACAACCCCACCGTCTACAGTTCTAGGCTCTACTTTCCGATCTTCGGTCCAACTGGGGAGCACTTCACAATCTTCTCCATCCTACTCCTCGCCTCGATGCCGATAGTAGCGAACGCTTACAACATGATGGATTCCTTCAACGGCGAGATCTCTGGGTTCACATTTCTCACCTCCTTGGCTCTCATCCTCGGAATCGGATTGCGGGTCTTCACCTCACCAAGTCTAGCCACCGAAAGACTTGCGATCGCGGTCCCTCTCGCTGCCGTCTCCCTGGCCTTCTACATCTTCAACCGGTATCCCGCGAAGGCATTCGACGGCGACAGCGGAGCGCTCGCGTTCGGGGCGATGTACGCCGTGGTGGCGGTGACGGGTGGTGTCGAGTTCGCGGCGATAATCGCGATCGTACCCGCTATACTCAATTCCTTTTACATACTCTCGAGTGTCAGGGGTTTCGTCGAGAGGAGAAAGATGGACGCACGACCGACCTACCTCGGTGAAGACGCCCTTCTCCACGCGTCGAAGGAACCCTCCGCGCCTTCCACGCTCGTGAGGATGCTTCTATTCGACGGCCCCCTATCCGAGAGGAAGCTTGTGCGGCAAATCTTGCTGCTCACGGCGTTTGCGTGTCTCCTTTCTGCGGTCACCTCCATTCTGACTTGGGTGATTCGATGAGGCTAGCCCCGCTGATGATCATGACCTCCGTGGCCTGGCTCCTCATCCTGGTCGAGTCGTACGTCTTCTTCGAGTTCATCGTCCCCTTCCCGAAAATCCATGAGATAGGCGCGTTCACCCTGCTCGCACTCCTCAAGGTCGGCCTAACCTTCGCCCTCGGCGTCGCCTGGTTCGCGATAATGTTCCTGCTCAGGTACTTCTACGTCAGGTCTAGAGGCGCCGCCCGGCCTCCCAGCTAGCCTTCTTGGCGTCGTACTTCTTTCTGTCATAGACGACCCGCGCGGGGACACCGAGGACAACCTTCCCGGGGGGCACGTCTTTCGTTACGATGGCACCCATCGCGACTACGCTCCCCTTCCCTATCCTCACCCCCGCCTTGATCATCGCACCCCCGCCGATCACCGCGTCATCCTCGACGACGACTCCGATGAGTCTCTTACTCGGCGGGTAGGGGTCGTTCGTAAGGACGGCGGCGGGGCCGATGAAGACATTCTTCCCTATCCTTGAGAGGGGCGGGATGTAGACGCTCCCCTCTATACGTGTGTTCTCCCCTATCTTGACCCCATAATCGATATGGGCGAGCGAACCGATTGATACGTTGTCCCCGATCACAGACTTCGAGCCGACGTAAACGTAGTGCCACACTCTGACTCCCCTTCCAATCCTGGCGTCGGCCGCGATGAAGTTCACAGGCTCCCCACTCTTTGTCTTCCCCACGCTCTCACCTATGGTTTCATGAAGATCGGTGTCCCCGAGTGGCTTGACGCGAGTACCGCCTCCGCTATTCTCGTCACCATCAGGCCGTCCTCCCCCCTGACCAACGGCTGCCGCTTCTCCTCTATCGCCGCAAGATATTCCTTGAGTTCAAGCATCAGCGGCTCTTGGATGACCAGCTTCGGCATTCTCGTTCCGTCCTCCTCGTGAACCTGCGTCTGCTGTGACACGAAGTCCACGTTGACGACACCGTTCTCGAAGACCGCCTCGAGCGTTCTCACTCTGGCCGGGGTGACCCAGTTCGTGGTGATGAACGCAGTTCTCTGCTCACCGAAGCCCAGCATGATCGCGGCGAAGTCCTCATCTTTGTCCGACTTCACGTTCCCTACCCTAGCGAAGACAACGCGAGGCTCCTCCCCGAAGAGCCACCTCGCCGTGTCTATGTCGTGCACCGAAGCGTCCTTCACGATGCCGACGTCGAGGACATCACCCCTCCTGTTCTCGCGGTGGAACTCGAGCAGGATGGGCGCGCCGAGCCTCCCCTCCGTGATCATCCTCTTCAGGTCCGATATCGGCGGGTTGAACCTCTCGATGAAGCCGACTGTCAGAACCTTTCTCGCCTTCTTGGCCACCTCGATGAGGATCTCCCCGTCCTTCGAGGTCGTTGTCATCGGTTTCTCCACGAAGGTGTTCAAGCCCTCACCGAGAACCTTCGATGCTATCGCGAAGTGCGTCGAGGCGGGGGTGCAGATGGTGACGCCGTCGAGCTTCTCCTTCTTCAGCATCGAGTCGACGTTCTCGTAGCCAGGGACCCTGTACTTCCTGGAGTAGAGCTGCATCCGTTCTCTGTTCGCGTCGCAGACGGCCGCGAGCGCATCGAGCTCGTTTAGAACTCTGACGTGGTTCTTCCCCCAGCCGCCGATTCCTATTACCGCAATCCTAACCATCTCTCACGATCCTCCCCGCGCCATCACGGGCTGCCCGGTTCACTCTCTCCGGAGGCCGGGCGTTGCCGACAGGAGGGAGACCCCCACTCCCCTCGAGTTCTTCCTCGACTGGTTGGCAATCTCCCTGTCGCCCTTCGAGCATACGATCACGAGGTTGTGCTTCTGGGAGTCGAGGATCTCCGACCCCGCGCTCAGGTTGGGCCCGCTTACACTGTCAACATCAGAGACGTAGTCCCTGAGCCTCTGGACGATGCTCTCGGCCATCTGCAACCTCTCCGCCCTCATCTCGTACCTGTCGAGGTTCCATAGGACGACGATCCTCGTCCTGCTCGCCTTCAGCTCCTTCTCCTTGAGCATCTCCCTCGCCTCGTCCACCACGTATCTGGCGTAATTCTCGAAGCTCTTCACCGCTGTCCCGGCCAGATAGGATATCGACTCCCCCGCCTCGTCGCTCGATTGTATCGCCTTCAACTCATAGAGATGAGGGGAGAATTCATCGAGGTAGACGTCATCACCGCCTGCCTGAAATTCTACCTTGGCCTCCCTCGCCCTCTTCCCAAGCTCGATCTCGCTCGCCAGCTTCACGGCGCCGAGCAAGACGTCCGAGACATACCAATGCTCGGCGGCGGAGACGCTCTTCGAGTTTAGCTTGAGGCCGAGAGCCTCCAGAGGCTGCCCATCCTTCCCTCCTGAGGCTGAGGCGACGATGGCCGGTTCGGCGCTGCGCGGGTGCAGCGGGGTGTAGGCGTACTCTAGCGACTCCCCGATTGTTAGACCCGTCTGCTTCTCGAGGAGGACCATGTTCTCTGAGTTTCCGCCTGGCCCGGTCGGGAGGGCGTTCACGACAGTCGTCCCCTTCGAGACGTACCTCGAGAGGTCCCGCAGTTTCGAGGTCGACTCGATCAGCGACTCCTCGGAGGGGCGACGGAGCTTCGGGGTGAAGAAGATCACGTTCGCGTCGGCGAGGGCGCTCTCGATCGGCTTGAGGTCCATCAGCGTCTCGCTGCTCATCAGCTCGTCGAGGTCCGGGTGGCTCTTGATGAAGCGCTGGTCGACCTCAGTCGCCATCTGCAGAGTCTCATCGATGAGCGTGACGCTCGCCTTATCCACGAGTCTCGCGGCGAGTTTGTACCCCTCGGTCGTCTGACCGTAGATCGCTACCTTGAGTTTCTGCACTTTCCCGGGCTCTCTATCTGGTTTTCAACGATGACGTAATAATGCTTTGGTTCGCGTGGAGGTAGCGCCCGACAGCTCGCCCTAGCTCAATCCTCCATCCCATCAACACCAGGACGGGAACTGATTGAAGAATATAGCAGGCGCTGGCAAACCCATTTATAGTCCAAGTATGAAAGTCATACTGTGTCAAAACACTTGGAGAGCGACCCCGATATAGCCGTCGTTGGGACGAAGGGTCAGATCGTCATCCCTCTCCAGCTCCGGCGGCGACTGAAGATAGCCCCCAAGTCGCGGTTGGCGGTCTACAGCAGAGGAGACAAGCTCGTCATGACGAAGCTGCGTCTACAGCCACTGGGGGAAGAGCTGAGGGAATTGTTCAAGGAAATTGACGAGGGATACGAAGGGAAGAGAAGGCCCACCCAGAAGGCAATCCTGAAAGAGATTCAAGCGTACAGGCAAGAGAATAGAGCTAGCCAAGGCGCGTAGGATGGTTCGTGTAGTAGTTGACACGAATGTTCTTGTCTCAGCGCTCGTAGGCCACGGGAAACCCAAGTCGCTCCTTCTCAGGTTATTCGAGACCCATTCCCTCGTACTCTCTAACAAGATGCTGGCTGAGCTGATGGACGTCCTGTCGAGAGAGAAATTCAACGAGGTCAAACCATCCAAAGTCGGGAGGTTCCTATCACTCCTCGCCGGGGGGTCGAAGCTCGTTAATCCGTCTTCTATCTCTCGGGTGGTTTCGGAGGATCCTGACGACGACCTTGTGCTTGCCACTGCAGAAGCGGGAGACGCCGATTACATCGCCACCGGCGATAGGCATCTGCTATCTCTGAAAGAGTTCAGAGGAACAAGAATAGTCGAAGTCTCCGAGATGCTGGCACTGCTCGGGTAGACGCGTGCCAAGGCTCCTCCGCCATCCCCATGGACTTTCAATCCCAAAAGAAAAGATGGGTTAAATATCTCAAAACGTCCCGAACAAACAGTTGGCCGTCGGGCGTGTCTGGGTCGATGTCCTCACTCCAAAACAGGTCGTGTTTTTCAAGCCCGTTGTCGACCTTGTCAAGAAGAAAGGGCTCGCTGTGCTTGCTACTTCGCGTCATTACCGAGAGGTTGAGCCGCTGGCCAAAATGCACGGTTTCGACCTGACGTATGTCGGGGAGCGAGGGGGCAAAGAGCGCGACCTCCAGCTGAAGGCGAGTTTGGAGAGACAGCAGGACCTTCTCCCCCTCGTCGAGAGTTTTGGACCTGATGTTTCTGTCTCCGTCGCATCCGCAGACTGCGCGCGCATCTCGTTTGGTCTCGGCATCAGACACGTGGCCGTGAACGACTCTCCCCACTCTTTGGTTGCAGGGAAGCTGTCGCTTCCGTTGAGCTACCATCTCCTCACGCCGTGGATCATCCCCTATTCCGCATGGGGAGTCTTCGGGATGACCAGGAGGAGCGTCACGCGGTACCGGGCTCTAGACCCAGCGGCTTGGCTCAAGAGGCCGCACGACGGAAATCTCAACCTCAACCTACACAAAAGGAAGACGATAGTGGTTCGCCTCGAGGAATCGTACGCGCCGTACATGCGAGGGACGAGCGAGAGCTGGGGGGATACGGTTCTCGGGAGGCTCGCGGAAGAATTCAAGGACTGCAACTTGGTTGCTCTATGCAGGTATGAGGACCAGCTCGAGTCGATCAAGGAGAGGTACGGCGAAACTTTCATCATCCCTGATCAGGTCATCGACGGAACCGCCCTGCTCAAGGTGACCGACGTCTTCGTCGGTATGGGTGGCACGATGAATGCGGAGGCAGCGCTGCAGGGCGTCCCGACGATCTCGGCGTTTCAGGGAGACCTGTACACGGAGAGGTACCTGATCTCGAAGGGCTTGTTGGCGAGGGCCAGGGACGCAAGGACGATCTCGAGGCTTGTCAGGAGGTTCCTGTCGAAGAGCTACCGCCCAATGTTTTCGAGAAAGGCGAAGAAGCTTCTCGATTGGATGGAGGATCCGGCGCAGCGGGTAGCCGACTTTCTGATGAATCTCCCCGCGGAAGACTAAATTAGCGTCGGAGTTCGGGGCAAGTTGGTAGCCCGTCGCAGCCCGGTGGAGGAACATACCGCCGAGTGTAGCGGCCAAGCATACTGGCCTTTGGAGAGGCTCCCAGCCCCAGTCCCGGTGACCCTGGTTCGAATCCAGGCCGGGCTACCAATATTAGAGAGAATAAGCCCCCTCTCCCTAGAGTAAAAATCAGGGCCTTTCAGAAGGCGGCTTGACAGCTCAAATTGTGCTGGGCCCACTTCGAAAGTTCGTTTACTTACTATTCTTTCCAGTCTTCAACCATTTCGGGCTCGAACTTTGCGACCTTTATCGCCTTTGCATTGGCTCGCAGGATGGGCGGAACCACCCACAAGGCCTGGCCTGCACTCTCTGCCTCTATTATGACCCACGCCTTGTGAACTCCACCCTTGCACCCCCAGTCACAGTTATACAAGTAACCTTGCGCATAGACATTCTTCACCACTTTCTTACAGTCCTCGCCACCAATTGTGGTGCACGTTAGAGTTGAAGATTCCCTCCGGGCCCGGATCCGAAGCATTGCACATTCGAATTGTAATTGCGCCCAGAGCCTACAGACTGCGATTCCACATGCAGCACGTCGTACTCTACTTTATCATCTTTCTATGAAGTTCGCCGATGTTCCCGGAAACGACTCAGTAACAAGAAGCGCCAGAAAGTGATAAGATTCTAGGAAAGTGGGCTGATGCTGTTCGGGGGTTACCCAGGCCGGGCTACCTCGACCTTACTTACCATCCCCGGTAAATTAATAAATTACGTTGGTCAGCGACTTTCGTTTAGCTATCTTACGAAGAGCGGCACGACCTCTTGAGTCCTCGAGCAGTCGACAAGAACCTTGTCGGTGATCCTCGCACTAGGAGCGACGGGAATCGCGATCGCCCAGACCGAAAGGAACCAAGGTTCATCCCTCCCGAGCTTCTTCAGCTCCGCCCTCACCTTCCTCATCCCTTCAGCGACGACTCCGATGGGCTCCTCGCTCATCAGTCCCGCAACGGGGAGCTCTAGATTGGCCTTGACCTCGCCTTCGTCCACCACCACGACTCCGCCTTGCCTCTCGATCAGTGTCTTCACCGCAAGCTGCATGTCCCTAGCGTTCCTCCCCATCACCGTGACGTTGTGCGAATCATGGGAGATCGTCGAGCCTATGGCTCCGCGCTCGAGGCAGTTCTTCGCCAGCCCGAGGTTCTTGTTGCCGGACCTGCCATGCCTCTCCATCACCGCTAATGTGGACAGACCATCCGGCTGCACAATCCAGTCCCGGACTTCCACCTCTTCGATCGCGAAGGTTGTCAGCAGGGAAGACATGTCTATGGTCCTGACCTTCACCCTCCCGTTTTCCACCGGGGCGCGAATGTGGAAGTCCGCCTCCTTCGGGACGGCCAGCTTCACCGTCCTCTTCGAGCTCTCAGGGAAGGCATGTTTCTGGGATGGCCTCAGCATCTTGCCGCCCTTCGCGACCAGCTCCCCGTTGGTGAACACTGTATCAATATCCAGCTTCCTCAGGTCGTTTGTCAGGATTATGTCGGCGAACTTCCCGGGCGCGACTGCCCCGATGTCGTGCTGGCGCAGGTGCGTCGCGGCGTTTATCGTAGCACCTTGTATCGCCGCTACTGGGTCGTAGCCCGAAGCGATCACGGTCCTCACAACGTCGTCGAGATGCCCGCGCTGAAGGAGGACGTCCGGCATTATGTCATCCGTGCAGAAGATTATGCTCCTCTTGTCAGGCACGTTCTGCAAAGCTCCCGCAAAGGCCGAAGCGTACCCCGTGGGGTCGGGGGCGAGCCGTGACATCAGCTCAAGATTTCTTATCTTCACGTAGTCCATGCCGGCCCTAAGCTTCGCAATGGCGGATTCGGGGACGAAGTTCTCGTGACACGCTTCTATCCCGGTCGAGATGTACGCACTGAGCGGCTTCCCGGTGAGGAAGACGCAGTGCCCGTCGAGCGTGACGCCGTACTTCCTCCCCACCTCGATTATGTCCATCATCCTGTCTCTGTTCCTTACCACGCCGTCGTAGTCCATGATTTCCGCGAGGGCGACGACTCCCTCCATCCTCACCATCTTCTCGATGTCTTCCGCGAACAGGTCGGCACCCGCCGTTTCTAGCCCTTCCACGGAGGGCACGCAGGTCGGGACCATCATCAGCACCTTGAGCGGCAGGTTCTTGCTCGCCTCCAGCATCAGTCTGAAGCCCTCGACTCCCATCACATTGACGATCTCGTGGGGGTCGGGCGCTACTGTCGTGGTTCCGCGGGGCAGCACGGCGTCGGCGAACCCCGGCGGAGTCACCTGGCTGCTCTCGATGTGAAGGTGGGTGTCTATCATGCCCGGAATGGCGTACTTTCCTTTGCAATCATGGACTGAAGTCGCCGGAAGCTCCTCCTCTCCTATGTACGCGACTCTTTCCCCGTAGACCCCCACATTCGTGTTTTCCATTATCTCCGCCGTGCGCACGTTTAGAAGCTTCACATTCTTCAGGAGGAGGCTGCACGGCAGCTCCCCTTGTGCGGCCCTCGCTAGCTCTCTGAAACCCATCCTACTTCACCATCACGCTCTTCCCCACGGCGTGAACGTGTTCGAGAACGCCCCGAAGGTACCAAACCCGGCGAGTATCACAAGGGCGAAAAACAGGATCCATGCCGAGAGGAAGAGTACATCGGTCCTGGACGGTCTCAGCTGCTCAGCAAATGTCATCTGCTTGTATGCTCCGAAGCCCCTGCTTTCCAGGGTTATCGCCATCTGCTCTCCGACGCTCTTGAACATTCTCACTATGAGCGGTATGATGATTAGCCTGTACCTCCTAAACTTCTCCCTTACGCCCTTGGCGTACATGTCCATCCCCCTAATGGCGTGTGCATCGATGATGTTGTTCATCTCCTCCTCTATCAGGGGAGCGATTCTCAGAGCCACCATCAGCATGTATGCGATGCTGACTGGCACCCTGAGAACCTGAATCAAGCTGTAGACGAATCTTCTCTGATCAGTGGTGAGCACGAACAATATCGCCGTCAGGACGAGTATCGGAAAGCGAAGCGCCACCGCCGCCCCGAAGAGTACTCCCTCGAGGGAGACGTTGAGTATCCAGAAGCTGAAGAGAATCGTCCTCCCCGCAGGGTAGAGAAAGCTGTAGAGCACGAAGAAGAACGCGGCTGGGCCAAAAGCAAGCAGAAGCTTGTTGCCGAACGACCGGAATCGCAAGTTCGCAAGAACCCTAACCAGGAGTAGGTGTACGGCGAGGAGGAGTGCGAGGAGGTACACGTTCGTCACGGAGAATGCGAGCAGAGAGATGAGCATCGTCCACAAGAACTTCATCGAGGGGTCCATCCTGTGGAAGAAAGAGTTCCCATCGAGGTATTGCAGGAGGCTCAAATCACGGCCTCTATGGCGTCGTAGAACTCGCCCACCCGGATGATTCCCGAGAGGGAAGGGTCGAGCCTGCACGCAAGCCTGTGTATCATGGGGTCCGCAAGTGAAGCTCTCGCGAGTGTCTCCGAGGAGTTGAACAGCAACTGTGGAGTTCCTCGGAAGATGACTCTCCCACCGTCTAGGACTATCACGCTCGTCGCGACGTCAGCGACAAAGTGCATGTCGTGAGTTATGAACAATGAAGTGGTCCCCTTCTCCCTGAGCTTCTGCACGAGGTCGATGATGTAATCGGTCCCGCGCTTGTCCTGCCCGGTCATCGGTTCGTCGAAGATGATCATCACGGGTTCCAGAATCAATACGGTGGCTATGCTCAGTCTGCGCTTCTGTCCCATGCTGAGACTGAGAGGATGCTCGTTCGAGAATTCGAGGAGCCCGAAGGTGTCGAGCATCGTGTTGGTCCTCTTCACAATTTCATCCTCCGGGGTGTGGTTCTGCACCTGTAGGCTGAATGCAACCTCGTCGAAGACCTTCTCCGTAACGAATTGGTGCTCGGGGTTCTGGAAGGAGTATCCGATGTACCTGCAGAGTGACTTAGGAGAGTTCTTAGCTATGTCGAAGCTCTGGTTGCCGAAGTTCGCTCTCGCCCTTCCCGCGGTGGGTTTCAACAGCCCCACGAGGATCTTGGCCAGGGTTGTCTTCCCGCTCCCGTTTGATCCGAGAAGCGCCACGATCTCCCCTTTGCCTATCCTAGCAGAGACCTCTGTAAGGACCTCCGTTCCCCCCCGGTAAGCGAAGGAGACGCTCTCTACCTCGATCACGGGCTCGGAGGTGCCCGGGGTGGGCTTGATGATTCCTGGTTTCATCATTATGCTCTGCGGGAACTCGTCCAGGGTGACCGGCATGTTGTCAAACCTGTAACCCTTCTTCGTCGCGAGGCCCGCAGCCTCGGAAATCTGCGGGATGAAGAGTCCTAGGTCGTTCATCAGGTAGCTCGACCTCTGTCGGAGGAGGGCTCTTGGTTCTCCTTCGTCCACCATCGTTCCTTGGTTCATTATCGCTATCCTGTCAGCGTACTTCGTGATTTCGTCAAGCTTGTGCTCTATCAGCACGACCGTGATGTTTCCTTCTCTGTTGAGCTTCTCGACGGTCGACATGACCTCCTTGGTTCCCTTCGGGTCCAGGTGGGCGGTAGGCTCGTCTAGGATTAGTAGCTCTGGATTCATGGAGAGCGCAGCCGCTATGGCAAGGCGTTGCTTCTGACCGCCCGAAAGCGTGTGAACGAGCGACCTCCTCTGTGCCGTTAGTCCAACGATCCCCAGAACCTCGTCGCGTCGCCTTTGCATCTCACCGGGAGGAACCAGCAGGTTCTGCATCGGGAAGGTGACTTCGTCCTCGACCCTAGAATGGATGATCTGGGCGTCGGGGTTCTGGAAGACTATCCCGACCTTCCTTGCGAAATCACTTACCCGGTAGTCTTGAGTGTTCATTCCGCAGACCTGCACCGATCCCCGGACCTCGCCACCCATTTCATGAGGTATCACGCCGTTCAGGGTCATCGCTAGGGTCGACTTGCCGCATCCACTCGGTCCCAGAAGAAGTATGAACTCGCCCCGGTCAATCTGCAGGTTGACTTTCTTGAGGGCGGCTTCGCGTGCGTAAGGATAGGTGTAGGAGAGCTCCTCGACTTTGACGAGGCTCAACTATTCTCACCTAGGGCGATGGAGGTATCGCACGAACCCGCAGGAGAGTCTTGTACATTCCGTACGCAAAGATGCCGTAGAAGATAACAGCGACGGTAGAAGTCACGTAGAAGACCACTACGAGGTTTGGTGGAAGAGTAAACAACCCTAGAACGATGGCGATGGCGACGAACCCTACCGTCTCATCAACAATCCCGACAACCGCTGATTTCGCGAGATTGATTATCTCTCTCGCGGAGAATCGGTCGAGGAATAGCGCGAACCCAACGTCTGCGCCGAGCCCTTCAAAGAAGTTGAAGACCCAAACCAACTGCCCGAACGGGTTTCCCGCCGCAAGCTCGAAGGGAGTGCCTAGTGTCATCACGAGTGTGGCAGCTCCAAACTTCCTGATGCCGAAAGCTGCGAGCATTCCCCAAAAGAGGAAGAAACCTCCGAAGACGGCCGTCGCCATCGGCCCAAAGATCGCTTCGGTGATGAATCTGACTTGACCCCAGCCTCCCTTGATTATCCCGCTGACGGCAATTAGAACGACCATCCAGACCCATTGCCGGCGGTTGCAGCTCGCAACCGTCCAACCGCCTTTCTTTCTCGGAGGTGCCGGGACCTGGGTGGTGGTCGCAGTCTCCAACAACGAGCGCCCCCTCTATCGGACTAATAAATGGCGCAAAAATCCTTCTCACACTCATACATTTTTAACATGACGGATGACCGTCAACCGCTCCCGCCCGCCGACCCGATGGAAGCCATACTCGCCGATTGCACCGAAGCTGGATCCTCTTGGTAAGAATGTTCTTGTAACGTTTCGAGAGATGAACTCCGGTCGCCCACTCTCGCTACTCACTCGAAAGAATTTCCCGCGACTCGAGGTCTCACTTCGCAAACAAGATACTACGGAAGGATTGCCGTGATGGAATCGAGGAGGACGTGAAATTTCGCCCGCAAAACTCACGACTTCGTGACCGACACCTTTGGAGAATCCGAGATTTCCAAATCGTCGGCGATTTGTTAAAAGTCTCTGCAAAGCTTTTATACGAAACGAGCCCTGATATCGCGACTTTTGTCTCGCCCCGAGGAAGACTCACTTCCAGAGACCCCTGGAGAGGTAGAGGCAAAGCCAGAAGCCGGAAGCGGAATTCTTGACGATAAGATAACCCGAAGGCAGGCCATCAGCCGCATGGGCGGCGTGGCGGCGGTAGTAGTCGTGGCGGCTGTTGCGGGGGCGGGAGGATACTACTACCTCTCCACTCAGGGAGCAGCACAGACGACCACCCAGCTGGCCAAGAGTCTCAACTATCTCGGCAACGATATCGCTCTCGGACAACAGGCGATCGCGGAGTTCAACAAGGAGACCGGGGGAACTGCGATATCAAGCACGAGCGTAGACTTCTTCACGCTGGCTCAGAGGCTGGCTTCATCCGGTGGACAGGGTTGGGACGTAGGCTTCACGGGAAGAATAAAGAACATAATACCGAGCGGCTCGATCGCGCCGATACCAGTCGCCAACCTCCCGAGATGGGTCTCGGGGACGCTCGAGACGCTGATCGTGAGTCCAGAAACGTTTCTCTCGCCGAACTACGTGAAGAGGTTCAACGCCCTCCTCTGGAAGGATCTCGGAAAGGAGCTATGGGCTGTCCCGAACATCTGGAACTACGACTCTGTCGGATATCTTCCAGAATTCGTCCAGCAGCAGGAGAACGGAGGAGCGCAGATTACGCTGGATTACCACACGCTCTATGACCCGCAGTGGAAGGGGAAGACCGCCCTTCAGGACGAGGGCTTTACCTGCTTCAGTGAAACTGCAAACTACCTGAACGCCAATAACCAGCTGAACGTCTCGGATACTGTGACGAACCTGACCCAGCAGGAGCTCACATCGGTTCAGAGCTACTTGAACCCCATCCTCTCCTCCGGTCAGGTGAAGGCCTTCTGGTCAGACTTCGGGAAGATTGTGACCTTGATGTCGACGAGGGAGATATACGCGGCGAGCTGCTGGCAGCCGGTCGTCCTCTTTACGAGAGCGGCGGGGACCCCCGCATACTATTCGAGGCTGAAGGACGGACCCTTCTTCTGGTGGAACGGCGACCTCCTCTCTTCTAAGATAGCTCCTTCGAGTTTGAGCGCTGCGTACGCCTTCTTCAACTTCCAGATGGCACCATGGTGGGCGGCGAACACCGCGCATAACGGGTATGGGGTGGCCGACTCGCTCGCCTCCGACATCAAACCATTCATGGGGGACGAGTTCTGGAACTGGTTCTTCAACGGGACAGCGACATACGAGCCGATCAGTCAGATAACCACGGAGACCTGGAAGGACCACCCCGAGTTCCAGAGCCTGTCTCCGAGGATTCAGCAGGCCCTCTTCAGACCCGACCTGTACTTCCCGACCGGAGGAACGCCGAGAACAGGTTCCCCGGACCCGAAGGGTAATGTGAGGGACCTCGGCTCGACAGCCGACAAGAACAAGATCACGAGATACTTCCTTTCCCCAGACTTCCCAGACACCCCCACCGCGTACCAGACCGCCTTCTCGGCGCTCAAGGCAAATATACCCGCTTAAGGCCTCGCCGCCTTCTTGGATCGATGTTGAGCAGGGAACCCGAAGACTCTGCGCTCGAAGTACACGAGCTGTCGAAGAGGTATGAAGCGGGGCAGTCGGCCGTAGACGGTCTCTCCTTCAATGTGAAGGTTGGCGAGTTCTTCGTGATAATGGGACCGAGCGGGTCGGGGAAGACCACCCTCCTGAAGTGCATCGCTGGGCTTCTCCTCCCCGACGGCGGGAAGATAGTCATTCACGGCGGGGACGTCACAGACCTCCCGCCCAACAAGAGGAATGTATCTCTCATCTTCCAGGACTTCGCGCTCTTCCCTCACATGAACGTCTTCGAGAACATCGCCTTCGGCCTCAAGCTGAAGAAGATGGGCAAGGATGAGATTCGGAAGGAGGTTGAAGAGATCCTGAAGTTGGTCGGGCTGTCGCACATGGAGAAGAGATTCCCAAGGCAGATGAGCGGAGGAGAAAAGCAGCGTGTCGCGATTGCCAGGTCCCTCGTCGTGAAGCCGAAGATACTTCTCTTCGACGAGCCCCTGGCCAACCTGGACTACAGGTTGCAGAGGAAGATGGAGGAGGAGCTGAAGATTCTCCACCAGAGGCTCGGCCTCACTTTCATCTACGTCACTCACAATCAGGAGCAGGCGATAAGCCTGGGAGACAGGGTCATGATCCTAAACAGGGGCGTGATAGAGCAGATAGGGAGCCCCACAGAAATCTACATGCACCCCGTGAACGTCTTCACCGCGAGGTTCCTCGGCGAGCTCAACCTCGTACGGGGGGAGGTGACACGCCTGGATGGCCCGAAGGTCGAGGTGAAGACTTCCTTCGCCTCGTTCACGGCGCGCGCGGGCGGGGAGCGGCTCGAACCGAACACCGAGGTCACGTACGCCGTCAGACCCGAGAAGGTCTCGATAGGCGAGGGGGAGCAGAAGAAGGAGAACATGACGAAGGCAAAATTCGTCAGCGCGATCTACAGAGGAACTGAGACTGAGTGCCTCGTAGAGATGCCGAACGGCTCCATCTTCAAGGCGATAGTCCCGGGAGAGCGAATCAGGGAAATATCCTGGAGCCCCTCGGAGGTCGTCACTATCGGATGGAGGGCAGAGGACGCGTTCGTCCTCAGGGAGGTCAGCGCCGTGGCCGGGACAGATGTCGAGAGCCTGATCTACGGGCAGGGAGGCGGAGAGGCAAGGTGAGCCGCTTCGAGAAACTCCAGAATCACGTCCTGATCATTCCCTCGATGCTCGTTGTCGCTGTCTTTGGTATCCTCCCCCTCGCATTCATAGTCCTCGTGAGCTTCTACCAGGCTTCCTTCGAGGGGTTTATCCCCGTCTTCACGCCGAGTAACTACTCTGCACTCTTCGGTTCCGCCCTGACCGCCAAGATCCTGTACACGACACTCAGGCTCTCCGCGATAACCGTCGTCCTCGCCCTCGTTCTCGGATATCCTATCGCCTACACGCTGGCGTACAAGGTTCGCTCTCCGAGGAAGCAGACCTTCGTCTTGCTCATGCTGATCATACCCTTCCTCATGGACTACTCGATTCGAACGCTTTCCTGGTACCCCATCCTCGGGGCAAAGGGTTTCGTGAACATCTTTCTCCAGCAGGCCGGGGTGACCAGCGGACCGCTTTCGCTCCTCTTCTCGGAGAGCTCCCTCATCGCCATCTGGCTTCAGACCTACGTTCTCTTCATGATCACCCCCATTTACCTCGCCCTCGTGAAGATAGACCCGTCCGGCGTGGATGCGGCGAGGACCCTCGGCGCGTCTAGCTGGCAGGCCTTCCTGAGCGTCACCCTCCCGCTCTCCCTCCCCGGCGTCGTCGTGGGTTCGATCTACGTTCTCGTCTCCACCATCTCCGACTACGCGACGCCCGAGCTCTTCGGAGGGGGAATCCAGACCGTCGGGCTAGAGATAGCGCAGAGGGCGAGCTCCTTCCTCTGGCCCGAGGCGGCGGCATTCGCCGTCCTCCTGATACTCGTCTTCCTTGTGCTCTCCTACCTGATTCTCCGCTTCGTCGACATACAGCAGCTCTTCTAGGTGGTCAGATTGGCAGACCGAACCAAAACACTCCTCTTCGCCTACACGACCGTCCTGCTAGCTCTAGTCTACGTGCCCATCGTGATGGTCGTCGTACTCTCCTTCAACTCCAGCCAGAACATAGGCCTCCCGATAACAGGCTTCTCGACCACCTGGTACAGCGGGGAGGTGGCGTTCCAGGGCGTCTCCGGCTTCTTCAACGACCAGCAGGCGGTGGGCGCGCTCGGAAACTCCGCCTACATCGCACTGCTGACCTCTGTCGTCACCAGTTTGGTGACAATCACTGCGGCGATGAGTCTCAGGTACCGCTACCGCGCGAGGGATCTCTACTTCTACGCGATTCTTTCGAGCTTCTTCATCCCGGGCATACTCGTCGGGCTCGGTAGCTCCTTCCTGTACAGGGTTCTCGGCAGCCCGCAGACTCTGCTCGACGCCGTTCCCGTCCAGGTAGTGTACGCCCTCCCCTTCGCCCTCATACTTCTCCTCCCCAGGTTCGACCTGGAGATGGAGAGGTACGAGAACGCCGCAAGGGTTCTTGGGGCAAACGGATGGCAGGTCTTCCTAAGGATAACCTTCCCGCTAATCTTCTTCCAGGTCGTGGGGGTCGCCCTCTTCTCCTTCGTCCTCTCCTGGGGAGAGCTCTCGAGGACAAACTTCGTCTCACAAGGCCAGGGGACTCTCCCCGTCTACCTTTTCGCAAGGCTGCAGTCCTTCGCACCGACCCCAGAGTTTTATTCGATAGGCACAGTGATAACCGGGGTGGCCGCCATCGCGCTTGTCGTAGCGGGACTCCTCTTGACCAGGGGGCAGAGAAGACTCATTTGAGCCACCCGTTCAGAGAACCGCTCCAGCACGAAAGGGTGCCCTCACCCGGCATCTACCGCTCAGGAAGGCCGCTGCTCGTGCTTCCAGAAGGCACGAAGCGTGAGGAGGTGAAGGACACCCTCACCCTGCACATCGAGATAGTCAACGGCGTTCGAGACCTGGTGAAACCCTGTTTCGGGCCAAACGGGATGTACAAGCTCGTCCTGTCAGAGACGGGCGCGAATTTCCTTACGAATGATTCTTTCACGATTCTGAGCAGAATCAAGCTGGACCACCCCCTGGCGCAGGTGATCGCCGGTGCTGGCATTGACGCTGCCAGGTCGGCGGGCGGGGGATCGACGACGACGATAATTCTTGCGAGTGAAATCCTCAATGCCCTCCTCTCCCTCCTCAAGATGGGCTACAAGCCGTCCACCCTCCTCAAGGGATGTTCCCTCGCCTACTCGCGCGTGAGGAAGACATCGTCCCGCCTCTCCTTCGCCCCTGCCGACCCCATCTCCTGCGTGGGTCAGATCGTCGAGACCTCGCTCGCGGGAACACTGCTATCGAACTCGAGGAAGACCTTCTCGAGGGTTGTCAGGGAAGCCGTGGAGATAACGGCGGCCCTGAAGACGAGGGACTTCATGAGGCTCGACGACATCTACGTCCGGTCTCAGGGAGGAGGGAGTGTCGAGGAGTCGAGGGTCGTCAGGGGAATGGCGCTGATGAGGGAACCGATTCATCCGAGCATGCCCACACACTTCGAAGACGCACGCCTGCTCGTCGTGAAGGGGGAGTTCCAGCTCCCCAAGCAGGGGGGGACGCAGCACTACGACCACAAATTCTCCGTTGATTCACCAGAGAGGTACGGGAAGCTCCTGCGGTCGAAGAGGCAACTCCTCACGAGCCTCCTCGGCGGTACCTTCGAGTGTGGGGCGGACATCATCATAGTCGAGAAGGGAGTGGACGAGGTCGTTCTCGACTACGCGGTAAGCAGGGGAGTCGCGATCATCAGGAGGTTCCCGCCGCCAGAGTTTGAGCACGTGGTGAGGTTGACGGGAGCTACCGCAGTCTCCGACTTCCGGGACGTCTCAGAGTCGGATCTCGTCTCGGTCGAGAAGGCCGACTATTCCAAGGTGGGGGACTACTGGTGGTGGGTGCTGGAAGGGTTTCAAGACCCCCGGAGCTGCGAGGTTCTGGTGCGCGGCTCCGACCAGCTGCTCTTCGACGAGGTCGGAAGGTTGCTGAAGTCCTGCTTCCTTCAGGTGAGGCTCTTCTTTGCGAACCCGAGAGTTACCTACGGCGGAGGATGGTTCGAGATGATGGTCGCCAAGGACCTGAGGGCTCATGCGAGGACGATTTCGAGTCGTGAGCAGACCGTCGTCGAGAAAGTCGCCGAGGCCTTCGAGTCGATTCCGATGCTTCTCGCGGAATCCTCCGGGCTTGACAAGGTCGATAGCCTCACGGC
>WNFB01001465.1_pt1 | contig 20122 bp, 13 predicted proteins | sample 5400501 | NCBI WGS metagenome assembly WNFB01 (sample SAMN13153341, study PRJNA577476) | soil metagenome | isolation source: 200 cm saprolite under Douglas fir tree site 2 hole 1 | place: USA:California | collected 2015-04-18 | reverse complement strand
TTGGAAGGTCAAGGTCATTTTGCACGGCGTGTTGCGTCTCTGTGCCCCACTCCGCTGGTCACACGACCGCCGAAACGACGCCGATGCCCCACTCGGATGCCGTCGCAGCCTGCCAGAAGAAGTAATGCGACAGCCTCTCTGGCACCCCTTTCTTTCCGTGATCAAGGAAAGCTAGCAGCCGGCGACTGGGTGATCAAGGAAAGCTAGCAGCCGGCGACCGGGTGGCTGTGGCCGGTGTGACGTGGGTTAGCTAGTGTGAGCCGGCCGCGCACGGCGACGCCGCGGTCAGCCGGGTGGCCCGCGCGCTGCCCGCCGCGGCCAGCGCCGCCGCTGGCCTGATCTCGATGTAGGCGCCTTGCCCCGCGGGACGGCGGCGGATCCTGCGGATCAGGGCGTTGTAGAGGTCGAGGGAGCGCTTGGCCATGCCGTACTTGGCGCGGAGCGCGTGCTGCGCGAGTTGGGCGTCGGTGCCGGGCAGCAGCCTCGCGGTGCCGGGTGAGTCCGGCCCGGCTGGCTTGCCGCGGACCGAGCATGACGCGATGGTCACCGCCGGATTGGCCCGCAGCCGCTGCACCTTTCCGGTGGCCGCGCCGGTCCACACCAGCAGCCGCCCGCCGTCCCGGGCGAACCAGACGGGAGTCGTGACGGCCGCGCCGCTGCGCCGGAAGGTGGTCAGCGCCAGGTAGCGGGCCGACGCTGACCAGCCGGGCAGCGCGGCCGGCCAGGCTGCAGGGCTCTCGTTGCCGTCCACCCGCACATCGTGGCGGCATTCCGCCGCGCACCGCAAGCCGGGCAGCACCGGCCTCCGGGCCAGGGCGCCTGATGGCCGCAGCCTAGGGTTGGCCTATGAGCGATGACGCGCGCGCCCCCGGCGCGGTCCCGGCCGGGGCGCTGCATGGGCCCAAGCCCGGGCCAGAGCCCGGGCCACGGCCAGCTCCGCCGCACGGCGCGGCGGCGACCACAGGATCAGGTCCGCGGCCGGACCTGACCGGGCCGGGTGACAGCGCCCTGCGCCGCGCGCTCGCCAGGGCCAGGGACGGCAAGGCGCTGGACCAGGCCGAGGCGACCACGCTGCTGCACGCCCGCGGCGAGCCCCTGGCCAGGCTGCTCGGCTATGCCTCCCGCACCAGGGACGCCGGGCTTGATGCGGCCGGCCGGCCGGGCATCATCACCTACTCGAAGAAGGTCTTCATCCCGCTGACCAGGCTGTGCCGGGATCGCTGCGGCTACTGCACCTTCGCCACGACGCCGCGGCGGCTGGCGAGCCCGTACCTCTCACCCGACGAGGTCATCAAGATCGCCGCCCAGGGCGCCGCGCTCGGCTGCAAGGAGGCGCTGTTCACCCTCGGTGACCGGCCGGAGGGCCGCTGGCGCCAGGCCCGCGAATGGCTCGGCGCGCACGGCTACGACGACACCCTGTCCTACGTCAGGGCAATGGCGATCAGGGTCCTGGAAGAGACTGGCCTGCTGCCGCACCTCAATCCCGGCGTGCTGTCCTGGCAGGACTTCCAGCGGCTCAAGCCCGTCGCGCCGTCGATGGGGATGATGCTGGAGACCACCTCGGCCCGGCTGTTCACCGAGCAGGGAGCCGCGCACTTCGGCAGCCCGGACAAGGACCCGCAGGTCAGGCTCCGGGTGCTGGAGGACGCCGGCCGCAGCGCCGTGCCGTTCACCACCGGGATCCTGATCGGGATCGGCGAGACCATGGCCGAGCGAGCCGACTCGATCTTTGCCATCCGGCAGGTGGCCCGCGAGTACGGCGGGATCCAGGAAGTCATCGTGCAGAACTTCCGCGCCAAGCCGGACACCAAGATGCGCGACACGCCCGACGCCGGACTTGACGACCTTGCCGCGACGATCGCCGTTGCCCGGCTCGTGCTCGGCCCATCGATGCGAATCCAGGCACCGCCCAACCTGATCGGCGACCAGTACCGGCTGATTCTCGCCGCCGGGATCGACGACTGGGGCGGGGTGTCGCCGCTGACCCCGGACCACGTCAACCCGGAGCGACCCTGGCCGCAGATCGATGACCTCGCCAGGCATACCGCGGCTGCCGGTTTCACCCTGCGTGAGCGGCTGACCGCCTACCCCGGCTACCTCCGCGAGCCGTGGCTCGACCCGCGCCTGGCGGCCCATGTCGCCGCGCTCGCGGACCCCGGCACCGGGCTGGCCAGGGACGGCGCCATGCCTGCCGGGCGGCCGTGGCAGGAGCCTGACGGCGGCTGGGGCGATGCCTCCGGCCGCACCGACCTGCATGTCACGATCGACACCACCGGCCGGACCAGCGACCGCAGGGATGACTTCGCCGAGGTCTACGGCGACTGGGGCGAGATCGCGGCCAGGATCGAGCCATCCGCGCGGCGGGCGGCGCCCGGCACCGCTCCGCAGCGGCTGCGCGCCGATGTGCTCGCGGCGCTCAGCAAGGCGGAGCGCGACCCGGCCGGCCTCACCGACGCCGAGGCGCTCGCGCTGCTCGACGCCGACGGCCCCGAGCTTGAGGCGCTGGCCGCGCTGGCCGACGCGGTGCGCGCCGACGCCGCGGGAGACGACGTCAGCTACGTGGTCACCCGCAACATCAACTTCACCAACGTCTGCTACGCCGGCTGCCGGTTCTGCGCGTTCGCCCAGCGCCGGACCGACGCCGACGCCTACACCCTGTCGCTCGGCCAGGTCGGCGACCGGGCCGTGCAGGCGTGGGAGGCGGGCGCCACCGAGGTGTGCATGCAGGGCGGTATCCACCCGGACCTGCCCGGCACCGCCTACTTCGACCTGGCTGCCGAGGTGAAGCGGCGCTGCCCGGATATCCACGTGCACGCGTTCTCGCCGATGGAGGTGATGAACGGGGCATCGCGTACCGGCCTGCCGGTCCGCGAGTGGCTGGTGCGGGCCCGCGAGGCCGGGGTGGGCTCGCTGCCGGGGACCGCGGCCGAGATCCTGGATGACGATGTCCGCTGGGTGCTCACCAAGGGCAAGCTGCCTGCCGCCGCCTGGATCGAGGTCATCACGACGGCGCACGGGCTGGGCATCCCGACGTCGTCGACGATGATGTACGGGCACGTGGACACCCCGGCGCACTGGGTCGGGCACCTGCGGGTGATCCGCGGCATCCAGGAGCGCACCGGCGGCTTCACCGAGTTCGTGCTGCTGCCGTTCGTGCACGCAAGCTCGCCGATCTACCTGGCCGGCCTGGCCAGGCCAGGCCCGACGCGGCGGGAGAACCGGGCCGTGCACGCGGTGTCCAGGCTGCTGCTGCACGGCGCGATCAGCAACATCCAGTGCTCCTGGGTCAAGCTGGGCGCCAGCGCCTGCCGGGACGTGCTCACCGGCGGCGTCAATGACCTGGGCGGCACCCTCATGGAGGAGACCATCAGCCGGATGGCAGGCTCGCAGCACGGCTCCTACAAGACGATCAGCCAGCTCGCAGAGCTGGTCGCGCCCACCGGGCGGCCACTTCGGCAGCGGACAACGACCTACGGGCAGCCCGCGGCTGACCGGATATCGGCTGCCGCGGCCAGTGACGGCGTCTGCGCCGCCGTCCGCGGTCAGCGGGCGCCGCTGCCGCTGGTCGGGGCCTGAGGAGGACAGCCAGATGCCGGACGGCAGGACCCAGCCGCCGCAGGCCCGGCCGGCGCCGCCCGCCGGGCAGCGGCAGCACAGGATGGCGCTCACCGGATGGGGCCGGACCGCCCCGACGGTGGCCGCGGTGATCGAGCCAGCAGGCCTGGCGGAAGTGCCCGCGCTGGTCACCTCCGCGCCGCCGCGCGGGGTGATCGCCCGCGGGCTTGGCCGCAGCTACAACAACGCGGCGCAGAACGGCGGGGGACTGGTCATCAGGACCACCCGGATGACCGGGATCATCGATCTGGACCCGGCGAGCGGGCTGGTGACCTGCGAGGCCGGGGTGAGCCTTGAGCAGCTGATGGTCACCGGGCTGCCGCTGGGCTGGTTCGTGCCGGTTTCTCCCGGCACCCGCCAGGTAACGGTCGGCGGCGCGATCGCCGCCGACGTGCACGGCAAGAACCATCACCGGGCCGGCAGCTTCGCGCGGCACGTGCGCTCCCTCGACCTGCTGATGGCCGACGGCGAGGTGCGCGTCATCACCCCGGCGGGCAGCCCGGAGCTGTTCTGGGCCACCGCCGGGGGCATGGGCCTGACCGGCATCATCCTGCGCGCCACGGTCGCCCTGACGAAGGTCGAGACGGCCAGCGTCCTGGTGGACACCGTGCGCACTGCGGACATCGACGAGACCATGGCGTGCCTGGCGGCGGCCGACGCCTCCCATGGCTACACCGTGGCCTGGGCCGACTGCCTGGCCCGCGGCCGGGGGATGGGCCGCTCGGTTGTCACCAGCGGCGACTTCGCCGCCGCGGGCGACCTGCCGGGCAGGCTTCGGGGGGATCCGCTCCGGTTCCGCCCGGCCAGCCTGGCGGGCGCGCCGCCGGTGTTCCCGAGCGGCCTGCTCAACTCCCGCACCGTCGCGCTGATGAACGAGGCCTGGTACCGCAAGGCGCCCCGGCGCCGGACCGGCGAGATCCAGCCGATCGGGCCCTTCTTCCACCCGCTCGACGGCATCAGGAACTGGAACCGGGTCTACGGCCCGGCCGGCTTCCTGCAGTACCAGTACGTGGTGCCGTTCGGCCAGGAGGACGCCGTCCGCACCTCGTTCGAGCGGATCAGCCGGGCCCGCGCGCCGTCGTTCGTGACCGTGCTGAAGCGCTTCGGCCCGGGCGATCCTGGCCTGCTGTCGTTCCCGATCCCTGGCTGGACCCTGGCGCTTGACTTCCCCGCGCGCACTCCCGGGCTGGCCGGCCTGCTGGACGGGCTCGACCAGCTGGTGCTCGGCGCCGGCGGGCGCGTCTACCTGGCCAAGGATTCGCGGGTCCGGCCCGGCCTGCTGGCCGGGATGTACCCGCGGCTCGGCGAGTTCCGCGAGCTCAGGGCGCGGATCGACCCCGGCCAGGTGTTCGTCTCCGATCTCGCCCGGCGGCTGTCCCTCTAGCCCGTTACGCAGCTCTGGCCCGGCCTGCTGTCTCCTGATTTGAAACGGAACCTTCGATTCACAGTGCCGGACGTACTGCGCGGAGATCCCGGGGCCGGCGTGCCTGCGGCGCGCCCGCTCGGTGACTGACGCTGACCGCTCCGATCGGCAGCCAGTCACTCGGCAGGCCGCCCAGGCCGGCCGCGGCGGGTGCATTTCTGGTCCGCCGGCTGTCTCCGGGCGGCCGTGACGCGGCCGTTCACAGCGTCAGCAGGTACTGCCCGGGATCCCGGGGCGGGCGGGCCGGCGGCGCGTCCGCCTGGTGACCGACGCCGACGGCTCCCATCGGAAGCCAGCCGTCTGGCAGGCCGAGCGAGGCTGCCGCTCGAGCCTGGCAGAACAGCGTGCTGGACACCCAGCACGAGCCGAGTCCCTCGACGGCCAGGGCGACCAGCAGGTTCTGCACGGCCGCGCCCATGGCCACGACGAACATCGCCTGCTCGGCCGCGGCCCGGCGATCGTCCGGGTAGGCATGCGCAGCGTCGGTGACCAGGCAGGGCACGATGATCAGCGGCGCCCGCCGGAGCGGCTCGCCGCGGCGCACCCGCCGCGCGATCTGCTCTGGGGTGAACCCGTCGCCGCGCAGGTCCTCGGTCCACGCGGCAAGCATGTCGTCAAGCAGTGCTGTCTTCGCCGCGGGCGACTCGACGATCGCGAAGCGCCATGGCACGCTGTGGTGCGGCGCGGGCGCGGTGAGCGCGGCCGCAACGGCCCGCCGGACCGGCTCCGGGCTGACGGGCTCGGTGGTGAATTCCCGTATGGTCCGGCGGGCGGACAGCACGTCGGCGGCGCCCAGCCGGAACATGTCGTCGGCCGCGGGCCGGATCAGCGCGGCGGCGCCCGGCCCGTCGGTATCGGTGACCAGGTCGGCCAGGCCGCGCACGACCGCGACCGGCACCTGCCTGGTCTTCCCCTTGACCAGGTCCGCGGCCGCGGCGATCTCGTCAGCGACGGCAGCCACCGTGACCTCAAGCGGGTTGCCGAAGGTGTCCGCCTGGCCGCGGTGATCACGCAGCGGGGCCAGGCCAGCTACGCCGATCGCCGTATCGGTCTGGCCGATGCGCCACGGCCGGCCCATGGTGTCGGTGATGATCACGCCGACGGAGGCGCCGCGCCGGGCGCGCAGCGCCTTCCGCAGCTGGCGCGCCGAGCCGTCGGGATCGTCGGGCAGCAGCACGACGGTGCCGGCCGGAGTGTTCGAGGCGTCAACCCCGGCCGCCGCCAGCACCAGCCCGTGCCTGGTCTCCGCGATCGTGGTCGGGCCGCGGCGGGCGACGACCCGGACTGTCTCCGCGCTGATCGCGTGCTCCCGGTCGGCCCGGACGACGCGGCCCTCGGCCTTGCTGACGACCTTCGACGTGATGACGACGATATCGCCGTCGCTCAGCCCGGGCGCCGCGTCCGCGATCAGCGCGCCGAGGTCGTCGCCGGCCGCGATCTCCGGCAGCCCGGTCACGCCCGTCACGGTCACGCCCGTCACGGTCACGCCCGTCACGGCATTGCCTTCTTTCGTCATCCGGAACTCCAGGGACCGCTTTGGCCGCTGATGGCGCTGCCTTTCTTCGTTGCCTGGTGCCCCGGGCGGGCGCCCTGGCCGCTGATGGCGCTGCCTTCTTTCGCTATCTGGTGCCCCGGGCGAGCATCTTCACGGCTGATGGCGCTGCCTTCTTTCGCTATCTGGTGCCCCGGGCGAGCATCTTCACGGCTGATGGCGCTGCCTTCCCTCGTCACCGGGAATCCCCGCGGGAACGCCTTCGCTGCTGGCCGAGCTCCTCAGCCAGGGCCACCGCGGTGCGGGCTATCTCCGCGGACGCGCTCAGGTCGGTCATGTACAGCGGCAGCGCCCGGACGGCGATCCCGGCCAGCTCAGGGGCATCGGCCGCCGCCTTGTCCTGCTCGTCGACGAGCCAGCCGTCCAGCAGGCCGGCGCCGTAGTGCGCCGCGACGGCCGCCGCGCTGGTCTGCACGCCGATGGCGGCCAGGCACGCGTCGGCCATGCCGCGCACCGGCGCGCCGCCGATGATCGGCGAGACGCCGACCACGGTCTTCGCGCTGACTGCCTCGGCGATGCCGGGAACGGCGAGGATGATGCCGACGCTCACGACCGGGTTCGACGGCGGCAGCAGGACGAAGTCAGCGGCCGCGATGGCCGCCAGCACGCCCGGCGCCGGCCTCGCCTCCGCAGCGCCGGCGGCGACGATCTCGGCGGCGGGCACCGCCGCGTGCAGCCGGACCCACCACTCCTGGAAATGCACCGTGCGCCTGCTGTCGTCGTCGAGCACCACGTGCGTCTCGACCCTGTCGTCTGACATCGGCAGCAGCGTCACGCCCGGCTGCCACCGCTCGCACAGCCACCTGGTCACGGCAGTGAGCGGCTGGCGTTCGTTCAGCATCTTGGTCCGTGCGATGTGGGTGGCGATGTCCAGGTCGCCGAGGCTGAACCAGCCCGGGCCGGCGCCGTAGGCGGCGAGTTCCGCCAGGACGGCGAAGGTCTCCTGCGCGCGGCCCCAGCCCTGCTCCTCGCTGATGCCGCCGCCGAGGGTGTACATGACGGTGTCGAGATCCGGGCTGACATGCAGGCCGAACAGGCTGATGTCGTCGCCGGTGTTGCCGATGACGGTGATATCGGCCCCGGGGGCTGCGGCCTTCAGGCCGCGGAGGAAGCGCGCGGCGCCGATTCCGCCGGCCAGCACGGTGATACGCATACCGGAAGTCTTGCAGGTCATTCGGTCGCGGCTGGCACCGGACAGCCTGGGCCGGCCGCCGCCGCTGGCCGGCGGCGGGCGTTCCGCCGGATGGATGTGCCGTTGCTAGGCGCCGGCGCCTAGCAACGGCACATCTATGCAGTCTGCGCGCGCAGGCGGGCCGCTGCGTGCGGCCAGTCGCGCTGGAACGCGCCGGCGGACGGCTGCATGCGCGAGGATGACTGTCGTGGCCGCCACGGTGAGGAGGGAGCCCCGGCCCGCTGTGGCTGGCGTGGCCAGCCGGGCCAGCATGGCCAACGAAGCCAGTGTTGCTGCTGTTTCTGGTGATGCTGGTGTATTCGCTAGGGGGCTCGATAGGCCTGATGTGCCTCGCCTGGCGAGGCCTGATGTGCCTCGCCTGGCCGATGTGGTGAGCCGGGCCGGCGATTTCCCGCGACTGCGCTACATGGGCTCCAAGTACCGCCTCGTCCCGCGGCTCGCCGAGGTCTTCGCCGGGGCGGGCGGCCGGACGGCGCTGGATGCCTTTTCCGGCAGCGGCGTGGTGTCCTACCTGCTGAAGAGCCTCGGATACCAGGTCACGGCCAACGACTTCCTGACCTTCCCGTCGGTCATCGCACGTGCCGCCGTGGTCAACCAGGGGGTGATCCTCGCCGCCGAGGACATCGACGCGATCTGCGGGCCGCCGGCCGACGACCGCGACTTCATCCAGCGCACGTTCAGCGGACTGTATTTCACCGACGCGGACAGGAGCTTCCTCGACGCGGCCTGGTCCCACATAGACCGCATGACGGGACACAAGCGGGCCCTCGCTGTCTCCGCGCTTGTCCTGGCCGCAGCCCGCAAGCAACCGCGGGGGGTCTTTACCTTCACCGGCCTGCGCTACGACGACGGGCGGCGCGACCTGCGCCTTTCCCTGCGCGAGCATTTCCGTGAGCGGGCGGCGGAGTACAACGGCATCGTGTTCGACAGCGGCCAGCCGTGCGCTGCGGTGAAAGGCGACGTCTTCGCGCTCGGGCCCCGGCGCTACGACCTCGTGTACCTTGACCCGCCGTACGCCCCGGCCAGGGACGACAACTGCTACATCAAGCGCTACCACTTCCTTGAGGGGCTCTCGGTGTACTTGCGGGGCCAGGTGATCATGGAGGACACGCGCACCAAGAAACTTGCGAAGATGTACACGCCGTTCTCCTACAAGCGCACCATCGCGGACGCGCTGCGCCGTACCTTCCGGCAATTCCAGGACTCCGTCATCGTCCTGTCCTACTCCTCGAACGCCGTGCCCGATGCGGGCACCATCGAGGCGCTCCTGCGCGAAGTCAAGGACAGCGTCGAGGTCCGGCTGATCGACCATACCTACAGCTTCGGCACGCATTCCGCCGCGCTGCGCCGCGCCGCGTCGGAGTACCTGTTCATCGGCAGGTAACCCGGCCCGCCCGCGACACCGGCAGACTCGGCGGTTCCGGGAGCGGAGGCGCCCGGGCGTGGCTGGGGGGAGCGGCAAGGGGAGCGGAGGCGCCCGGGCGTGGCTGGCGGGGGAAGCGGCAAGGGGAGCGGGGGCGCCTGGGCGTGGCCGGCGAGGGGGAGCGGCGGCGGGGAGCAGCAGCGGCGGGAGTGCTGCCGCGGCCGGGAGCCGGCCGCCCGCGCCGCCCGCCAGGCCATGCTGGGATCCCAGGCTTTCTCGACGGACTTTCCCGTCATCAGAGGCCAACCCGGCGGCCATTATCACGTATCGCTCTTGACGTATGGCAAGACACGCGGGTGTAATTTCATCCATGTAATTCTCTTGCCCTCGGGAGGGGGGCACGAGCCGACGGGGTTTCTGGGAGGGGTGGAGGTGCGCTGTGGCTGACGTCATCTTCTCGCTGGTGCACGACGGTTTCGGCATGGGCGAGGATGATGCCGGGGAACTGGGCTGGCAAGACCGGGCCCTGTGCGCGCAGACCGATCCCGAGGCGTTCTTCCCGGAGAAGGGCGGTTCCACCAGGGAAGCCAAGAGGGTGTGCCGCAGCTGCGAGGTCCGGGCGGAGTGCCTCGAATACGCGCTCGAGCATGATGAGCGGTTCGGCATCTGGGGAGGCCTGTCGGAGCGTGAGCGCCGCAGGCTGAAGCGCGAGGCCGGGTAGCGATTGCGCGGGCGCCAGGCGGTTCGGCGGCTCCTGGTGACCGGGCGCCGCAGGCTGCCGTTCAAAGGCTGGGACCGGGGCGGGGCGGCTGCGTAATAAATCTGCGGGAGTTGCCAGCGAGGCGGCAGTGCCGGGCCGGGCGCTTGCCCGGGCCAGGGCACTGGCCAGCGGGAATGCCGCGAAGCGCTGCGTCTGGCCGTCCTCGCATCGGCACTTCGCGTATTGTGCACGACGTACCCCGGCCTGCGAGAACGGCACCGCCGACATGCGTGCCGGCCCGCGGGCGTGCCCCTGAAGAGCAAACGGATCCTTGTCGACCAACGATACGTACCCTCAGCATGTCGTCACAGCGGTGATCGTCGCGCATGACGGTGCCGCGTGGCTGCCGCGTGTCATCAGTGCCCTGCTCGGCCAGACGCGGCCGGTTCAGCGCGTGGTCGCCGTGGACACCGGCAGCCAGGACCGGAGCGGCGCGGTGCTGGCCGGCCAGCTCGGCCAGGCCGTCGTGTTCGGCATGGAGCGCGGCACCGGCTACGCCGCCGCAGTCGCCCGCGCGCTGCAGCACCGGGCGGCGAACGTCACCGTGCCCGGGCCGGCCGGCATTCCCGACGGCGACCGAGTCGAGTGGCTCTGGCTGCTGCATGACGACTGCGAGCCGGCTGCTGATGCGCTTGAGCAGCTACTCCGCGGGGCCGCCGAGACCAGGTCGGCCGCTGTCCTCGGCCCCAAGGTGATGGACTGGGCAGACCGCCAGGTGATCCTGGAGGCCGGGGTGACCATTGACACGGTCGGCCGCCGGATCACCGGCATCGAGCCGCGCGAGGTGGACCAGGGCCAGCATGACGGTGACCGGGATTCGCTGGCGGTCGGCAGCGCCGGGATGCTGGTCCGCCGCGACGTGTGGGATGAGGTCGGCGGTTTCGACACCGGCATGACGCTTTTCAGGGAAGACGTCGACTTCTGCTGGCGCGTGCATGCATCCGGGTACCGGGTCCGGGTCATCACCGGGGCGGTGGCCTACCACCTGGAGGCGTCCGCGCGGCACCGGCGGACAGTGTCGATATCCCGCCGCCCGCACCGCCTCGACCGGGGCAACGCGCTGCTCGCGCTGCTCGGGAACCTGCCAGCCGGCCCGATGCTCGCCGCGCTGGCTGGCAACATCGCCGTCTCCGCACTCCGCATGATCTTCTTCCTGCTCGCCAAGAGGCCGGCCGCGGCGCTGGACGAGTTCGCGGCCGGCTGGGCCGTGCTCGGGCATCCGCTCCGCCTGCTCGCCGCCCGGCGGCGGCGTTCCCGCGGGCGCCGGGCCGCCTACGGCCGGCTGCGGCCCGAGCTGCCGCCTGGCCGGTCCGTGCGGCGGCTCGCGGAGTTCGCCGCGGACGTCCTGTCGCGGTCGACCCAGCTCGATACGGCGGGCAGCCACCACGCCTCGGAGGATCCATCCGAGGACGACTCCATGCTGGTCGACAGCGGACTGGCGCAGCGCATCCTGACGAATCCCGGGGTGCTGCTTTTCGTCGGGCTCACCGTGATCGCGCTGGTCGCCGAGCGCTCGCTGCTCGGACCTGGCACGCTCGGCGGCGGCGCGCTGGTGCCCGCATCGGGCGGTGCCGCCCGGCTCTGGCACTTGTACCTGCAGGGCTTCCATCCGACCGGGATCGGCTCGGCTACCAGCGCCCCGCCGTACCTCGCGGTTATCGCGACGCTCGCCACGATCATGGCCGGCAAGCCGTGGCTGGCCGTGGACGTGATCTTGCTGGGCTGCGTGCCGCTGGCCGGCCTGACCGCGTACTTCGCCGCCCGGCGGATCACGCGCTTCGCGCCGGTCCGGGTCTGGACCGCCGCGGCGTATGCGCTGCTGCCGGTGGCCATGGGATCGGTTGCCGACGGCAGGATCGGCACGGCTGTCGTCTTCGTGCTGCTGCCGCTGATCGCGCTCACCGCGGCGCGGATGTTCACCCAGCCGCCGCGGCTGGCGCGCCGGGCGGCCTGGGCAACGGGCCTGAGCGTGGCAGTCGCGACCGCATTCGTGCCACTGGTATGGCTGATAGCGGTCATCGCGGCATGCGTGGCCGCGCTCGCCTTCAGCGCCGCCCGGCGCGGCATGGCGCTGAATCTGGCGATCGCAGTGCTCGTGCCGCCCTTGCTGCTGGTGCCATGGACGATCCAGGTGGCCACCCACCCGTCGCTGCTGCTGCTCGAGGCCGGTGTCCAGGCGCCGGGCCTGGCCAGCCCCGATCTGCCCGCGCGGTCGCTGATGCTGCTGAGCCCGGGGGGCCCTGGCATGCCGCCGTACTGGGTCACCGCCGGACTGGCCGTTGCCGCGCTCGCGGCGCTGCTGCTGGGCAAGCGCCGGGTACTGGTCACGGCCGGCTGGGGCGTGGCGCTGTTCGGCCTGCTGATCGCCATCGCCGTGAGCCGGGCCGCCGTGACCCCGCCGGGGAGCGGCGCGACCGTCCCGGCCTGGCCGGGGGTAGCGCTCACCGTCGTCGCCGTGGGCCTGCTGCTGGCCGCGGCGACCGCGGGCGATGCCATTCCCCGCCTGCTGGCCGCCGGCCCCAGGGGGCTTCGCCGCCTGGGCAGCATCCGCGGGCTCGCGGTGGTCGTGATAGCCGTCGCCGCGTGCTCGGCACCGGTCCTGACGGCAGCGTCGTGGGTGATCGGCGGGATCCGCGGGCCCATCGCGGCGGTCCGCGGGCAGCTCGTCCCTGAGCTTGTCGCCGTGTCGTCGAACAACGGCCTGCGGCTTCGCACGCTGGTGCTGCGAGCGGAACCTGGCTGGGTGAGCTATTCCGTGCTGCGCGGAACCGGCCCGTCCCTCGGCGAACCGGACCTGGCGCCGGTGCCCGCTGCCCAGCGTGCGCTGGACCATGCCGTCGCGACCCTGGTCGCCCCGAACGGCGGCGAGGCGACGGACATTGGCAATGCCCTCGCCCAGTTCGACATTGGCTTCGTGCTGATGCCCGCTCCTGTCAACCCGGCGCTGGCGCGGGTTCTCGACGGGGTGGCGGGACTGCGGGCAGTGAGCGCGACATCGTCCTTCACCCTGTGGCGGCTGGTTGACTTCCCGGCCCGGGTGCGTGTCGTGCAGGCCGGCGGGAAGATCGTGCCGCTGCCATCCGGTGCGGTCGCCGTCGCGGGCGCGGCAGCGCCCGCGACCGGGGGAACGATCGAGCTCGCTGAGCCGGCCGGCGGCTGGAGCGCAACGCTCAATGGCCATCCGCTGGCGCGGGTCCCGTCTCCGGCAGGCGGATGGGCGCAGGCATTCCGGCTTCCGCCCGGCGGTGGCCTGCTCAGCATCAGCCACGACGACACCGGCCACAACACTGCGCTGCTCCTCGAGCTTGTCGTCGCCGTCGCCGTCGCCGTGCTCGCCTTGCCCGGCATTAACTCGGCCGCTGCGGCGCCGGCGGCTGCGGCGGCCCGCGACAGCGGAGCGGCCGAGCCTGGCGTACCCGCTGGGCGGGCAGGCCGGGGACGCCGCGGCCGCGGCGAGGGCCGCACCCGCGGCCGGGATAAGGGCCGGGCCGGCCGGGCCGGCCGACCGGGCCGCAAGCCGAACGACGACGGACAGGGCCCGCGCCGGCCGCACCGGTCCCTTCCGCCGGATCCGGCGGCGCGTGAGGTAGCTGGCCGGGGCACCGCCAGCCTTGATGCGGCCGGACCCGGCCCGCCGGCCGGCGGGTACCATCCCGGCTCGCCGGCCGCGTGGCCGGTCAGCCAGCATCCGGCCTGGCCGGCCAGCCAGCCAGGGCCCGGCCCGGGGCCGCAGCCAGCATCCGGGCGGGGCGGCAGGCCACCGTCCTGGTCTGGGGGCGAGCCCGCGTCCTGGCCGGGGGGCCGGCCGTCGCCCTCGGCCTGGCCCGGGGCCGAGCCCGCATCCGGGCGGGGCGGGAGGCCACCGTCCTGGTCTGGGGGCGAGCCCGCATCCTGGCCGGACCGCCGGCCGTCGCCCTCGGCCTGGCCCGGGGCCGAGCCAGCATCCTGGCCTAGTGGGGGTGAGCCCGTGTCCTGGCCTGGGGGCCAGCAGCCCGGCGAGGCGTCGCCATCCCGGCCATACGGCCGGCCGCCATCGACGGCGGAAAGCCAGCGGCCGGCCAGCCCGGTCGGCTCGAGTCCATCCTGGCCGTCAGGCGATGACCGGCTGAATCCGCTGCCGGCTCCCGGCGGCTCCGGTCCGGCCTGGCCGTCGTCGCCAGCCGAGGAAGAAACCTCCCGGTGGCCGGTGCCCGGCGAAGACCGCGGAGATGATCGCTGGTGAGGGGCCTGTTCGCAAACAAGCTCGTGATCGGCTCGCTGGTGGTACTTGCGCTGGGCGCCCTGTACGGGCTGGCCTGGCTCAGCCACCCGGTCGTCGCGGTGGCGGCTGGCCGCCAGCCACCGCCGCCAAGCCGTGCACCAGTGACGGCCGCGATCCATGCCTGCCCGTCGCCGGGCGGCCCGGTGGGCGGCGCCGTCGCGTTCATCGCTGCCGCGTCAGCCGGCGGCCAGAACGGCCAGGCCGGTCAGGGAACGGCGGTGGTGAGCCGACTGTCAGCCGCGGGCAGCGCCGTGGCGGGGCCGCCGCTGGTCACCAGCACCCAGCCGGGCGTGCTGACGCGGGCAAAGGTCGGCCTGGCGACGGCGCGGTCCGGCAGGCTGCCGCCCGGCAGCCAGCCGGGCGCCGGCGGCAAGGTTCCCGCCAGCCCGTCCCGGGGCGGCGTCGCTGTCCAGGCCACCGGCTCGATGGCCCGTGGGCTTGAGGTGGAGCAGACCGGCGCGGGAGGCGTGCCGACCGCGGTATGCAACAGCCCTGGCACCGACTTCTGGTTCGTCAGCCCAGGGCAGCATGCTCTCGCCAGCATGCAGCTGTACCTGATGAATGCCGACGGCCAGCCTGCCGACGCGGAGGTTGACATCTTCACCGACAGCGGGCCGCTGCTCGGCAGCACTGACACCGGGATCGCCGTCCCCGCCCATGGCCTGCTCGTGCAGTCCCTGGCCAAGCTGGTGCACGGATCCAGGGTGCTGGCCTTGCACGTGCGCACCAGCGTGGGACGGCTCGTTGCGGCGCTCAGGGAGTCTAAGGTCACGGGTCAGCCTGGCGCTTGGCTGCCGGTCAGCCAGCCGCCGGCCAGGAATCTCATCCTGCCCGGCCTGCCTGCCTCGGCCGGCCGCAGGGACCTGTATGTCGCTGTGCCTGGTGCCGGAAACGCGCAGGTCAAGCTCACGGCAATAACCGCCAAGGGCTCGTACCAGCCCACTGGCGGCAGCGGTATCGACCTGCCCGGCGGCTCAGCAGTCGTGGTGGCACTGCCGTCGCTGTCCGGCGTCGCCGCAGCGCTCAAGCTGACATCGAACGTGCCGGTGACGGCCGCGGTCCTGGTGTCTGGCGGGCCGTCAGGCGCACCCGGCGTATTCACCGCGGCGTCCGCCGCGGTCCAAGAGCAGGGCGTCGTTGCCGACAACCTCAGCGGTTCCGGTCATGCGTCCACCCTGGTCCTGTCCGCCCCACGCGGCGCGGCCCGGATCCAGATCACCAGGGAAGGCACTGCGGCCGGTCAGCAGGCTGCCGGCGGCCAGGCACGGGTCATTGCCGTCAAGGCGAAGCACACGGCAGTCGTGCGGCTCCGCGCGCCCAGCGGGTCGCCGGCCCGGTCGCCGTTCGCCGTCGTGATCACCCCGCTGCCCGGATCAGGGCCGGTATACGCCGGCCGGGTGCTCACCGTGAGCGGCACAGTCGAGTCGATCTTTCCGGCGCTGACCTCGCTGACCTCAGTGCCGCTGATCCCGGTGCACGACTCGTTCACCGCCGCGCTGCCCTGACGCGGCATGTGCCGCGTCATGCGGTTGGCCAGTCCCGCGCGCGACGTCATGCCCCGCGCCAGTCCGGGCCGGAGGCATCAGTCCTCCTCCGAGTAGCCAGGATCAACCGCGCGCGGGTCGAGGCCGAGCAGGCGGGCGAACTCCTCCACCACCACTTCGAGCACGAGTTCACCCAGCTCCTCTTCACCGTCGGCGCGGGCAAGGAGCGGGCGCCGGTACAGCACGATGCGCGGCGGGGAGGCCGGGCGGCCCGGATCGCGCGGATCGCCCGCACCGGGATCGAGCCGGGCGAGCGGCACCGGATCCGGCGAGTCAGCGGGCCGGGCGGCAGCCGGGATCTCCTCGACGGCGAACTCGACCCCGGACAGCTCGGCAGCCCACCGCGGCTCAAGCTGCGCGACGGCCTGAAGCACGAGATCATCGAAACGCTCGGCGCGGCTCCGGTAGCTGGGGGTGTCCTGCGGCGCAAGGATGCCGCGCAGGCCGCGGCCATGCCGGTCCCGCCGCCGGATCCGGCCAGGGGCCGGACCGCGGCCGTCGCCAGTCTGCACGATCACCGAGCGTATCCCGGCGTGGCGGGCCCGGCATCAGCCGGCCACTGGCCGGGCCGTGGCCAGCGGTCAGCTGGCGTGCCCGGCGAGGCTGTCAGGCGGCGGGCCCGGACTGGCCGTGCGGTGGCGGGCCCGGACTGGCCGTGCGGTGGCGGGCCCGGACTGGCCGTGCGGTGGCGGGCCCGGACTGGCCGCGCGGTGGCGGGCCCGGACTGGCCGTCAGGCGGCGGCCACCGAGGCCGTCTGGTGCGGCGACCGGAGGCGCCTGGACCTGCCCGCGGAGACACGATCGCGCAGAGTGCCCCGGGTGGTGGCGTTACCGCCTGCGGATCGATACGGTCAGCCGTTGTGAGCGATCTACGCGGCTCCGCCTGCCACGCGCCCAGCGGGTGTGCTGCGGGCACGGTGCCACGGGTGCGGACGGCACCGTGAGCGAGGTGGGCCGGTGAGTGCTCGTCGCTGCTCACGGCCCGCCTGTAAGCAGGTCGCGCTGTACACACTGACCTGCGTATACCGCGATTCCACCGCTGTGCTTGGCCCGCTGGCGGCCTATGTGGAGCCGCACTGCTATGACCTGTGCGGCGCGCACGCCGACCGGCTGACCGTCCCCCGCGGCTGGGATGTGGTCCGGCTGCCGGCCGTGCCGGTCGAGCAGGAAGCCGACGACCTGGAGGCGCTGGCCAACGCGGTCAGGGAAGCAACCCTGCCGCAGGCCGGGGCGGAGCCCGTCGGGCAGGGGATCGAGGTCAGCAGGCGCGGCCACCTGCGGGTGCTCCGCTCGTCGCCGCACGACAAGGGCAAGCTCGGCTAGCGGGCTGCTGCAACGCACCCGGCCCCTCGCCGTAACCGCAGCGGGCCGCGACATCGAGCGAAGCTGCACCGCCCTGGCGCGGGATACCGCCGCCATCCGAGCCGGGCGCGTCCGCGCGAGCCAGCCATGCTGCCCGGTAGGCTCGGTGTCCGCGCAGCGCGGAGGTGCGATCAGGCATCGCGAGATCAGGTGCGAGGAGGCACGACCGGAGTGGCCCAGTACGCGAAGATCTTCAAGGCATACGACATCCGGGGGCTCGTCCCTGACGAGCTCGACGAGGACGCGGCCGAGCGGATCGGCGCGGCGTTCGCGCGACTGACCGGTGCCCCGGCCGTGGTCACCGTGCACGACATGCGCACCTCGTCCGCGCCGCTGGCTGACGCGTTCGGGCGCGGGGCGGCAGGGCAGGGCGCAGATGTCGTCTCCGGCGGCCTGGGCTCGACCGACATGCTCTACTACGCCAGCGGCAGCCTCGCCATGGCGGGCGCGATGATCACGGCGAGCCACAACCCGGCGAAGTACAACGGGATCAAGCTCTGCCGCCAGGGCGCGCGGCCGGTCGGAGCCGACACCGGGCTGGCGGAGCTGCGCGAGATGGCCGCAAGCGGCGTACCCGCCGCCCATGACGGGCCGCCAGGGACCATCAGGTCGCGCGGCCTGCTGTCGGGATACGCCGCGCATCTGCGGACGCTGGTGGACCTGTCCGGCATCCGCCCGCTCAAGGTGGCCGTGGATGCAGGAAACGGCATGGCGGGCTACACGGTGCCCGCGGTGTTCAAGGGCCTGCCGCTGGAGACGGTGCCGCTGTACTTCGAGCTTGATGGCTCCTTCCCGCATCACGAGGCCAATCCGATTGACCCCGCGAACCTGCGCGACCTGCAGGATGCCGTGACCAGCTCGGGCGCGGACATCGGGCTGGCGTTTGACGGCGACGCCGACCGCTGCTTCGTGGTCGACGAGCGAGGCGAGATCGTCTCGCCGTCCGTCCTCACCGCGCTGATCGCCGTACGGGAGCTGGCCAGGGAGCCGGGCGCGACCGTCATCCACAACCTGATCACCTCGCGGGCGGTGCCGGAGATCATCTCCTCCCATGGCGGCGTCCCGGTGCGGACCAGGGTCGGGCACTCGTTCATCAAGGCGGAGATGGCTGCTACCGGCGCGATCTTCGGCGGCGAGCATTCTGGCCATTTCTACTTCCGCGACTTCTGGTTCGCCGACTCAGGGATGCTGGCGGCGATGCACGCGCTCGCGGCGCTCGGTTCGCAGCACGGGCCGCTGTCGGCCCTGCTCGCCGAGTACTCCAGGTATGTGGCGTCCGGCGAGATCAATACCGAGGTCGGCAATCCGGCCGCGGTGGCCGCCAGGGTGCGCGAGGCGTTCGCCGCCCGCCCTGGCGTCAGCGTCGACGAACTGGACGGGCTGACGGTCACCGGCGCGGGCTGGTGGTTCAACCTGCGGCCGTCGAACACCGAGCCGCTGCTGCGGCTCAACGTCGAGGCGCCGGAGGCGGAACAGCTGGCCACGATCCGCGACGAGGTGCTGCGCATGGTGCGCGCCGATGCCGGCTAGCGGGGCCGGCCGGCCAGCCGGCCTGGCCTCCGGCCCCCCGAGCCCCCGACACCCATGGGAGACGCCGTGAAGATCGACGACTGGCTGCTGGAGATCCTGGCCTGCCCGCAATGCCACGCGCCGCTGCGGGCCGACGCCGAGGCCAGCGAGCTTGTCTGCACCAATGCGGAGTGTGGCCTGGCATACCCGGTGCGCGACGACATTCCCGTTCTGCTTGTGGACGAGGCGCGCCGCCCGCAGGCTGGCTAAATGCCACCCGCGGACCCCCCCGGCGGCCAGGGAACGGCCGACCGGGGGCATGCGCATGGCGGTGTACGGGCCGTGCTCGCCGCCCTCGTGGCCAATCTGGGCATCGCGGCGACGAAATTCGTCGCCTTCGTCATCACGGGGTCAGCCTCGATGCTGGCCGAGTCCGCGCACTCGATGGCCGACTCGGGCAATCAGGTGCTGCTGCTCGTCGGCCGCCGCCGGTCGCGGCGTGCCGAGACGGAGCAGCACCAGTTCGGATTCGGCCAGGAGCGGTATTTCTACGGGTTCGTCGTCGCCGTCGTGCTCTTCACGGTGGGCGCGCTGTTCTCCGTCTACGAGGGGGTGCACCGGATCACCCACCCGGAGACGGTGGAGTCGCCGGTAGTGGCGCTCGCCGTGCTCGGCGTCGCGATCATCCTGGAGTCCTTCTCGCTCCGGACGGCCCTTGTCCAGTCAAATCTGGCCCGGGGAGAACACGGGCTGCTGCACTTCATCCGGCATGCCAAGGCACCGGAGCTGCCGACCGTCTTGCTTGAGGACCTAGCCGCGCTGGCCGGGCTGGCGTTCGCGCTGGCAGGCGTGGCGCTGAGCGCGATCACCCACCATCCCGAGTGGGACGGCGCCGGCTCGCTGGCCATTGGCTGCCTGCTGGGCGTGGTGGCGGCGATCCTTGCTACCGAGATGAAGAGCCTGCTGATCGGGGAGTCGGCCAGCACGGAGATCGAGCGCCTGATCGTGACCGCGCTGGAGGACGGCCCGGAACTACAGCGCGTCATTCACCTGCGGACGGTGCACCTCGGGCCCGAGGCGCTGCTGGTCGCCGCGAAGGTCGGGATCCGCCGCGAGGAGACCGGCGCCAGCATCGCCAGCGGTATCGACGCCGCGGAACGCCGGGTCAGGGCGCTAGTGCCGATCGCAAGGGTGATCTACCTGGAGCCGGACTTGTACCGGTCGGCCGAAGCCGATGAGGGCGATCCCGCGGTCCGCGCCGTACTTCGTGATCCTGCCGGGTTAGCCGAGCCGGCCAGCGAGATCCCTGCTGCGGGTGAGCCCCGGCCTGCGGGTGAGCCCGCGCCTGCAGGTGAGCGCCCGCCTGCGGGTGAGCCCCGGCCTGCGGGTGAGCCCGCGCCTGCGGGTCAGCGCCCGGCTGCGGGTGAGCCCCGCCCGCCGGCGCGGGCTCCCCCGCAGGCCGGGGCTCACCCGCAGGCGGGCGCTCACCCGCAGGCGCGGGCTCACCCGCAGGCCGGGGCTCGCCCGCAGCAGGGCTGGCC
>WNFB01002440.1_pt1 | contig 20127 bp, 17 predicted proteins | sample 5400501 | NCBI WGS metagenome assembly WNFB01 (sample SAMN13153341, study PRJNA577476) | soil metagenome | isolation source: 200 cm saprolite under Douglas fir tree site 2 hole 1 | place: USA:California | collected 2015-04-18 | reverse complement strand
TAGAAAAGGTGGGCCCAGATATTGGTTGGATCGACGTGAAACGCGCGGAGATGGTATTCTTCCGCTTCATCGTAATCCCAGCGGTACGTTGCGATTTGACCCAGAAAAACAAGTGAAAAAGCATTCTCCGGGTCAGTGTTCAGCACCGAGAGCAGTCCTTCCTTGGCTTCTTCCAGCATGCCGACATGGAGAAAGATCACACTTTGCCACGTCTTTGCGCGCTGGCAGCCGGGACTGAGCCGGAGAGCGGTACTGAGCGCGCGCAAGGCGGCGCGGTTTCGGAAATTTCCGGCTGGTGTCCAGAGGGCGCGTCCGCGCTCGCAGTGGGCCTCCGCATTGCGAGGATCGAGTTTCAGAGCGCGACGAATCGCCCGATCTCCCCTCCGAACCCAGCGAACGCCTGGCTCGAACGTCACGGCCATGATCATATAGGCTTCCGCCAGACGTGCCCAGGCGGCGACAAAGCCTGGGTCAAGTTTGACTGCCTTTTCCAGCATTTCAATCGCGGTCTGGGTGTCCCAGAGATTCACCCGCGAAAGCCGCTCGACCGCCCGCAAGAATAACTCGAACGCCAGCGGATGCTTTGTCGGCGCAGCCGCAGGTGCCTCCGACGACGCCGTTGCCCGCGCACCCAGAGCCCGCGCGACCGCATTGGCGATCTTGTCTTGCACCTCGAACAGGTCCGCCATTTCGGTGTCGTGCTTCACTGTGAGCAGCGCGGAGCCGTCGGCCGTGTTCCACACCTGAGCGTGCACCCGCAGCCGCTGACCGAACTTTTGGATGCTGCCTTCCACAATCAGTTGAACATTCAGCTCACGCGCGACCGTCAAGGGATCAATAGCCTGCTTCGCGTAGCATGCCACCGCGCCGGTGGGTCGCACGAGCAACTCGCCATTGGCCCCCAACTGGTTGATCACGGCATCGGCCAGCGCCACACTCAGGTACTCGTCCTCCGGGTTTGGGGTCAGTAGCTTGAAAGGCAGCACGGCTACAGCGCGTCTGCCTGTTTCTCCGACTGGCAGGACTGCTTCGGCTGCGGTTGCCCGATCCGGCCCATCCACCCCGACGAGCAAGCGATAGCCACGGCGCGGCAAGGTCTCGACAAAGCGAGGGTTATCTGCGGAGTCGCCCAGCGCCTCGCGAAGCTTGTTGATGGCCGTGTTCACGCCGTGATCAAAGTTCACGAACGTGTCAGCCGGCCAGAGCCGCAGTCGCAGCTCTTCGCGGGTGACCACCTGACCAGGCCGCTCGAGCAGCATGGCGAGAACCTCGAACGGCTGCCCATGCAGCTTGATTCTCACTCCGCCCTTCCGCAATTCGCCGGACCGCGGGTTCACTTCGAAGGTGCCGAAACGGAGAATCCGTTGTGAGGAACTCAGGCTTTCTGCCATGTGTGGGGCCTCAGGTTTCGAGCAGTTTACCATTGCGCGTGCGACAGACAAGATCCGGCACGCAATGGAGGATCTTCGCAAACTCTTGCTGATTGAGCGGCTTATAGCTCGACAAACATTTGAGCTTCCCTGCATTGACGCACCTTACGGACTCCATCAGGCTGGCCGCAGTCAAGCAACCAGAGTTGCCAGACTCGTCCAAACGCGAGAAGAGGTAGCCGCTCATCGGGTACTGGTCAAATACTTTCCGGCGCAACAAGCGGCGTTCGATGCACAAAAGAGGGCTGCGATGTCGCGATCTCGGGGCGCGGTGCGAAGAGTTTGCGGCACTTCGCACAACAGAAAACCTTCAAAAGGAGACCCAGCATGAAGAACCCCCAAAAACCTGTCGGTTCCAAGCATTTTGGATTTCGGACGGTCGCGGTCATCTCGCTTGCACTCTCACTCTGCGGTGTGGCGACAGCACAAAATCCAGTCATCGACTGGAATGCAATTGCCGTCACGACGGCGCTTAATGGAAATCAGATGATATCTCCAGGCTCGAATACTTCTGGTGGTACGAGCCTTTATCTCGCTTATACACATTTGGCGATTTATAACGCTGTGAATGCGATCGACCATCGCTTTCAGCCCTACGGCGCAGAAATCCTCGCACCGGCAGGAGCATCGGCTGATGCCGCAGTCATCTCGGCTGCTTATAACACGCTCGTTTTCTATTTTCCGGATCAATCCGCTTCTCTAACTACACAGTACATGGCGTCGCTCGGTTTCATCCCGGATAGCCAGGCAAAGGACGACGGAGTGCAGGTCGGGAAAGCCGCCGCGAATGCAATTATTGCCATGCGAGCAGGCGACGGTCGCGGTGCGAGTGTGCCTTACATCTTCCCGTCCGTACCAACAGCCGGAGTTTGGATTCCGACCCCACCGGCGCACCTTTTGCCACAAACCCCTTGGGTCGGTCAGATGGTGCCCTTCACGATGAGTAGCGCCTCGCAATTCCTTCCAGATGAACCCCCGCCCGCCCTCACAAGCACTCAGTGGGCAGACGATTACAACGAGGTCAAGACCTTGGGTGCGGTTAATAGCGCGGTGCGGACTCCCAAGCAGACTGAGATTGGCCTGTTCTGGACCGAACAAACGTCGAAACAATACGCACGAGCCTTTCGGGCGCTGGCGGTGGGACGCGCACTCAACACCTCGGACACGGCACGCCTATTTGCCATGGTGTGGACCGCCGTTGCCGACTCCTTCATCGGCTGCATGAACGCGAAGTACCATTTCAGTTTCTGGCGCCCCGTGACGGCTATTCAGAACGGCGACATAGACGGAAATTCCGCCACGGTTGCCGACCCCACGTGGATGCCCCTTGGTACCACCCCGAATCACCCGGAATACCCCGCCGCTCACGGATGTCTTACAGGTGCGGTCTCGGAAATCCTGAAAGGCTATTTCGGGACTCCGAATGTGAACTTCACTGTCAGCAGCACAGTCTTCAACCCAGCGCATGTGCACACATTCGACAGCGTGAAAGATCTTGAAAAAGAGGTAGGGGTCGCTCGCATTTATGCAGGTTTCCACTACCACCATTCCGTGGTCCAGGGCTTTGTGCTGGGTCAACATGTCGCCCAGCAGGTGCTGGTAAACTTCTTCCAGCCTGTCGCAAGTCATTAGCGTCGGTCCGGTACATTGCACTTCCTAGTTCGCGTCTACTTCGGAGATGAGCTATGCGGACCTGGACTTTACTGGCCTTCATGAATTGAGAGACTGTTTGGCCACCAGAAAGTCGTCGATTCGGTCGATTTCTGGATGGTCGGCCACTCGGAACTAATCTCGAACAGCACACCGACTAGAGCCTGATTAATCCGGTAATCGAAAACTGACCACTACCTAAAATTTATTGCGATCTTGTTGGCGCATCGAGACCTCCAGCGGGTTGAGAGCACACGCTCAGGGATGCGGACCAAGGATGCCGGAAGCGCGGACCGAGCGGCGGTGGAACGTTGCGGAGGAAGTCCCCGCAGCAGGGGCAGCGGCCGTCGTCGGCGATGGGGCCGGTGGCATCGGCGCGGAGCCAATGACCGCGGGCTTCGCACTGCGGATTGATACACTGCACGGTGAAGCCGGGCAAATACTGCATTTTGTCTCCCTCAGCGGCCAGCCGACTCTGCGGAACCACGGTAAGGCGTGTGGCCGAAGCTCCCCTGCATGGCCGAAACAGAACTGTTGGGGCGGATTGTGACGGCCCGGACCTGTGGTGTCAAGGGGAAAACATACTAGATGTTGTGGTATGGTTGCAGGGGCGTGACTGGTGATTGGTGACTGGCAGGGTGCTGAAAAAGCAGTGCTAATTGTCTTTCCGAACGAAGCGAGGAATCTGCTGTTCGCAAAAAAACAGGAAAAAGCAGATTCCTCGGGCAAACCCCGCCCTCGGAATGACACCTGCAAGGGTTTTTCAGCAGCCTGCTAGTGGAAGTGGACCAGCCGCGCACTCCTAGCCAAAGCGGTCTTGCATGGGGAAATCGTGGACTAGCGTTCTGCGTAGTAAGAGAGATAGAGGGCGCGGAGCAGTGAAGCCGCGAAACGGAGGGGAAAATGCCTAATCCACCGAGGGGTAGTTTTGAACTGGGCGGAAGTGGAATGCCGGCGTTGCCGAGCTTGCGAGGTGCGGGGATGAGAATTCTACAGATCGGACTGGCAATACTCATCCTGATTCTGTTGTTCTCGAGCACGACCTCGATTCCGACAGGAAACGTCGGCGTGCTCACGCTGTTTGGGCGGGTGACGGGAGAGACTCTGCCCGAGGGAATTCACGTGGTTAACCCGTTGAAGTCCGTCCAGAAGCTCTCGGTACAGACACAGTCAGTGAAAGAGAGCGCCAACGTCCCTTCGAATGAAGGACTGATTCTGGCGCTGGACACGTCGCTGCTTTTCCGGCTGGACAAGAACAAGGCGGCCTTCGTGTATCAAACGGTGGGCGACAATTACGCGGAGAAGATAGTGGAGCCGACGCTGCGGGCCGCGATTCGCGCGTCGACTTCAGCGCACACGGCGAACGCGCTGTACACGAACGCGCGCGAACTGGTGCAGCAGCAGATTCAGGACGAACTGACGGCGCAGCTCGCGCCGCGCGGCGTGATCGTCGAGAACGTGCTGCTGCGCGATGTTCAACTGCCGGCGATGTTGAAGGGATCGATCGAAGCCAAACAACAAGCCGAACAGGACGCGCTGCGGATGAGCTTCATTTTGCAAAAAGAAAAACAAGAGGCGGAACGCAAACGCATCGAAGCGCAGGGCATCGCCGATTTTCAGAGGATTGTGGCGCAAGGAATCAGCACGCAACTCCTCGAATGGAAAGGTATAGAGGCGACGGAGAAGCTGGCGGCAAGCGCAAACGCTAAGGTGGTGATCATCGGGAATCCGAAAAACGGATTGCCGCTGGTGCTGGAACCGAAGTAACAGTGACTGGTGACTTGTGACTCATGAACTATGTGCGGCAGATTCGCGGGGACTATTAGACACAGGGTGATCCGTCCAAGTCGAGGGGATGAAGACGAGTCGGTGATGCGCAAGAATCGTTGTTTGAGCTTGTTGCTTGTTGCCCTCGTTGCGGGTCGGGGTGTGACCGCTTGGGCGCAGGGTGAAGGGAAGACGCTTCGAGAAGTACTTGTTGGACAGCACCTGCCGCTGGGCGCGGAAAGACTCCCCAATCTGGAAAAGACGATTACAAGCGGGGCGGAGTTGAATGACGCCGCGCAGTTCGTGATCGCGTATTACGTCAATAACGGTTCTGGGCTGCTGAAACAGCCGCTTTATTTGGACCGTTACGAGCGGAAAACAGGAAAATGGCAGAGTGCGGCGCTTGGAGACGCGAAAACCGAATCGCGGAACATGGACGTGAATTGTCTCGGGTCGGTGTTGAATATCACTTCTTTTGGCGCCCGTCTTTTTCTGGACACGCATCTAACTCCTTCCGCAGGTTGTGTGCTCGTACTTTCACAAGACTTGAGATTCCAGGCCGGTTTGTACGGATGGCTTGTGGGCCATCTTGGAGATGACCGGCTCATCTACCAGCGAAGTCAAGTTCACTTTGCGCCGGTGCATTCCACCGAGATTGCTCTGTACGACCTCTCGACGAAACGCGACCTCACAATCTTTCCGCCGAAGCCCGACCCGACCATCCGAAAAGCGCGAATTGGCCAGATGGAAGAGTTCTATAAGACGCATGAGAAATGGTGCATGGAAAACAACGACCCATGTGACCCGGAGGAATTCGACAGCTCATTAGCCGGTGAGGTCGTTTCGGATCAGCGCGAGCATGCGCTTGCGTTCATCATTTCGTATCGACAGATTCAGGTTTTCAGGGGAGATCAGAAGCCGGAGGGGCCGGAGGAAGTTGTCTACGTCTACCGCCATGTGGATGACGAAAAGAAAATGGAATACCGCGAAATGTTATGGCGCGAGGTTGATGTTCGTGTCGGAAGCGTGCCGCTGGAAAAATTAGTTGAGCCTGAAATACTGGAAAAGATTTTTGGTCAGGATCCACCGAAAACGCAGCCGTGAGCCCCAAGCTGCGAGAAGTTGGGCCGAGTGGAGCCACCATCGATAGAGCTCAGGACTGTGGGGGAGCGGAAGAGTCCTTGGCCGGCAAGCCGAGCAATTCGCGAACTGCGGCGAGGCGCGTCTTCAGGCGCTCGATATCCTGCTGTTTACCGACGATTTGCTGTTTGAGCGAGTCAAGTTTGGCCTTTCCCGCCGTATCGTGAGCGTAGTCGGCATTCGAGTAGTAAGTATCCTGATCCAGGGCCAGTTCGCGTTGCAGGAGATCGAGAGTCTTCTCGGCCTGGGCCAACTGCTGCTTCAGGGCGGCCTCTTCAGCTTTGGCCTTCGCTTTTTCTTTATCGCTTTCGGATTTCTCCGCCGGGGCGGAATCAGCGGCAGCCGCTGCAGAGCTTCCGGGCGAATTGCCGCTTTCTGCAGCAGACGCGGGCGTTGCCTCAGCAGACTTTGGCTGAGCGGGCGGAGCCGCGGTCTGCGGATCGCCTGAAGCCGGTTTAAGTGTGTCTTCGGTGATGACCTTGGAGGGCTTCTCCGGTTTCTCTGACTTTTTCTTTTGCTCGCGGGCGCGACGAGCGGCTTCTGCTACGGACTGAGATTGCGCATCTTGCGACTGGGCAGGCGCCGGCAAAGGAAGGACCGCGGCGGCGAGAAGGATCGGAAGAGCCATTCGCAAAGGTATGCAGCGAAACATGATTGAGTACCTCGATAGCTTCCGGGCTGGGAGAAAGAAAAGCATAACTCCACGGCGTGCTCCGGGACAATTCCTCTCAACTTGCTTAGATGCGAATCCGACAACGGGCGCTCGCCCGATTGGCCCGCCAAAAGTGAGGAGACGCAGTTTTCAAATGTGTGAGGCCGAAACCCTCAGTGGGCGGCCGCCTGATCGGCCGCAGAGATATCCCGGAAAGAAAAGTGGGTTTGCAAATTTTTCAGCGGCTGGCCGTTCGCTTCCGCATAGGGATAAATGAAATAGTTGAGCGGCCCGCCCTTCTGGTCGGCGGAAAGATGGATGTCGCGCCCGTAGGTGAAGAAGACACGATTGACATCATGGGCTCCGAAGAAATAGTCGTGCTTGCCGGGATTCTTCCAGGCTTCTGAGGCATCGACGGGAATCCAGCCGAGGCCATTAAGATAGAACTCGGCCCAACAGTGGTAGCCCGGAATTTCCCCCTCGGTCTTACCTTCAGGCAGGGGGAAGCCAATTTCGAAGCGCGCGGGAATCCCCGAAGAGCGCATCATGCCGATAAAGAGCGAGTGAAAATCAGTGCAGTTCCCGCGTTTGGAAGTGCAGGCCCAGATGGCGTCGCCGCGGCCCCAGCCTTCGCCGGACTTATCGTAGCGCATGGTGGCGACAACGTATTCGTAAATGTGGTGGGCTTTCTGGATAGAGGAGGTGTCTCCGGCGGTGTGCTCTTTAGCCAAGTCGGCGATCGCGCCGTTGAGAGGCACGAGCTTATCCGGTGCGAGGTAGCGTTTCAGAAGTGGATCGGAGAAAGAAGATGCCGGCGCAACTTCCATTGCAGCCCCGCCGAGCCGCACTCTGTGCTCATGGCGCGTGGCAGTGAAGCGCACCGTGACGTCAAAGCCGGCAAACGCTTGGTTAACTGTCGGAGTAAACACGGCGAAAGCGTTCTGGTACTCAGGGTCGCGTCCCTGCTTGTAAGCAACTGGGCTATCAATGTGCAAGCTGCGGGTATCCTGGTAGCCGTCGGGCTGGGGCAAAGGGATCCAGAGGTGAATCGGGCCGGCGGGCTCGACGCTCGCCGGGAAATGGACTTGATAGGTAAATTCGAACGAACGCGCACCCGGATCTGAAAAAGAATTCGCGGACGGGTTGCGACCGGCTGAAGCGGCCAAGCAGACCGCGACGAGGACGATCACGCCGGGGAAGCAGCGAAAACGAAGCCGAGGCATGTGGAAAACTCCTTTGCGGATGACACGGCGCGGATCGAAGCCGCGTCATTATACTCAATTGAGCGAAAGAGAGAAACCGGCAAGCATTGCCCATCGAAAGAGACAGGCAGTCGTTCGGCTTACCTTACTTCGCCTTAAAACCATCGCAAGACTGAAACACCAACTGAGACGTTCCAGTACGCGTTGGAAAATTTGACATCAAATATTGCAGTAGGCTGATTGCTGCTGCATACTCCCTCGCGCGTGCGGCCTTGGTCGGAACCGCACGGGGAGTCCCCGCCCGGTACTGTGCGAGGAGGTCTTATGGAGCGGTGTCTGTGTTTTCACCGTTTCGCGGCATTGTCCTGCCTGCTGATCTGTTTCACCACCGTCGCGAGCACAAACGACCGGCCAAACGCGCCTGCGAGCGCGGCGCGGCGCTCCGGGCAAGATCTTCCGGCATCCTCACCCTCGTCCGAAACGCAGACAGCTCCCTCAGGAAACTCGAATCACCGGAAAACGGAAGAATTCACGCTCTTGCACGAACGCTATGAAAAAGCAGTGGCGTATTCGCGCGCGGGATACTCGCTCTATTTCGTTTCGTTTTTTCTGACCGCGTTGGCGCTGATCCTGGTTTTGCGGCTCGGTATCGTGGCCAGGTTCCGCGATTTCGCGGAAAATCTTACTGACAAGCGATGGCTGCAAGCCGTGGTCTTCGTGCCGCTGCTGCTGATCACGCTGGATATCCTGAACCTTCCGGTACGCGCTTACGGGCATTCACTGTCGCTGCGCTATGAAGTCTCAGTGCAAGGCTGGCGTTCGTGGTTCTGGGATTGCGCCAAACAGGTGTTTCTGGGCATTATGTTCGCGCTTATTCTCACTGCTATCCTCACGGCGGTGATGCGGCGCAGCCCGCGCAGATGGTGGGTCTATTCTTGGTTTGCGACGCTCCCCGTGCTGCTCTTTTTCCTCTTTATCGCTCCCTGGTTCATTGATCCGATGTTCGCGAAATTCGAGCCGCTGGGAGCCAGGCATGGAGAGCTGGTCGCGGCCATCGAAAAGCTCCCGAACCACGCCGGCGTGCCGATTCCCCCGGAGCGCATGTTCTTGATGAAAGCCAGCGAGAAGACTACGACGATCAATGCATACGTAACGGGTCTCGGAGCCTCCAAGCGCGTGGTAATCTGGGACACGACAATCCAGAGATTGACGACGGAGGAGGCCCTCTTCGTCGTAGGCCACGAGTTGGGCCACTACGTTCTCGGGCACGTGAAATACGGATTTGGCTTCTTTTCCGCGCTCCTCCTCGTGGCGTTTTATGCGTTGTTCCGCGGACTGCACTGGGCGCTGGGCCGCTGGGGCAGAGCCTGGAAGATTTATGGCCCTGAGGATTGGGTATCACTTGCCGTACTCCTGCTGATCCTGCACGTGTTGGTCTTCCTGGCTTCTCCCATCAAGAACGGTTTCACGCGGATGCAGGAGCACGCCGCCGATGTCTACGGTGTCGAAGTCATTCACGGTATCGTGCCGGATTCCCCTGAGGTTGCGGCACACGCCTTTCAAGAGCTGGGGGACATCGATCTCGCCGATCCCAATCCGCCCGCGTTCATCACCTTTTGGCTGTACTCGCACCCGCCACTGGCGGACCGGCTGGTGTTCGCACACACCTACGATCCGTGGTCGAAGGGCGAATCTCCAAAATACGTGAAATAGGTGGATTTGAAGGGACCACATCCCTTTCCGGGGTTCACGTCACCGGGAAGCGCGGCGCCGCGCAAACGCCGCGACTTTGTGGCGATTGCCGCAACGGGCCATCGAGCACCACCGGCGGCGGTGCGTGCGGGAGGCATCGTAGAAAAACAACCCGCATTGCGGGTTGGCACATGCGCGGAGGCGGGCGTTGCCGCCCTCGGCGATAATGTCTGCGCCCGATCGCGCAATCGCGGCAAGAAGCCATTCGAGGCCGCCTTCCCTCGCGATAAACTCGCTTTGCCACTTCCCCTGCTCCTGCACAAGCTCGTCGTGACCCTCCGTAACGCGAAGGATCTCGTTGATGGGTTCAACGGAGGCATGACGAGGAATCTCTTTGCGAACCATCGCGCCAAAGCTTTCACGGAGGGAAGCGCGAAGACGGTCTGCTCTGCCGAGAAGAGAGTTGGCAGCGGAAGGGTCAGAGCGGGGAAGGGCGAGCAACTGAGCGCTGCGCCCGGAGGAGATAATGCGACACAGGAGAAGGAAGTGTAGTAGATTCTCCCAAGAAAAATGACCACCTGAGGCCGCAAGATTGGCAAAATCAACGGATAGTCGGCCGCCGATGAATGAATTGGCGGTTGGGGAATCCGGCACTGGAATCACCTGGGAATCGTGAGGCGAAGGCGAAGTTGGGGGCGGTCTCATAACCGGTTAACTATACCAAAGCGGTTAATCGCTTCCAACCCCCTCTTTCAGCCCTAGCGGATACCCATGCGTTGCCAGAAGCATCCAATCGCGAAGTAGTTGGGAGAATTCGTCGATGAAACGTGCCCTTGGGATGACCTTGCTAATCTCTGCCGGCCTTCTTGGCTGGGGCACGCGTCGCGCCTCGGTTGCAAGCTCTCCGCGCTCGGTTGGAGAAAGCGGGCGAATTCCAGTTTTAGTGGAACTCTTCACCTCGGAAGGCTGCTCGAGTTGTCCTCCCGCCGATGCCCTCCTGGCAAAGTTGGAGGGGCAGCAACCGTTCGCCTCGGCCGAGATTATCGGTCTTGAGGAGCACGTGGATTACTGGGATAACCTCGGCTGGAGAGATCCTTTTTCTTCGGCGAGCTGGACGGCGCGCCAGTACGCATATGCGGGCGCACTCGGGAACGGCAATGCGTACACGCCGCAAATGGTGGTGGACGGCAGAGAAGAATTTGTCGGCAGCAACACCGGCAAAGCCCGGCAGGCGATTGAGCAGGCTTCCGGAACGAACAAAATGAGAGTACAGCTTTCTGATATTTCCATAAGAGAGCAGGCCCTGACTCTGAAGATCGCCGTTGACAAACCGGGGAACTTAACGCCGGGGGATACCGCCGAAGTCCTCCTGGCGATCACCGAGAGAGGCCTTCATTCCGCCGTAACGCGTGGCGAAAACGCGGGCGAAGATTTGCATCACGCGTCGGTGTTGCGCGAGCTGAGATCTGTCGGCCTCGCGGGCAAAAACGGCGGACAGGTCTTCACGACGCAGCCGCCGATAAAATTGGACCGAGGGTGGAATCGAGGAAGTTTGCGGGTTGTTGTCTTCGTGCAAGAGAAAAAGAGCAGGCATGTTCTGGGTGCGAGTTCCGCCGCCCTTGGGCAATAGAAACCTCCGTCCCGCCAAATCAAAATACACATTCGGCGCTTCTGCTATCCAGGCAGACGAACTGAAAAGCTCGCGATATGCTATCGTGCGTGACGCCGCAGATCCACTGGCCGACTTGCGCCAGTGGTTTATCGAAGATTTGTGAATCCTTGCAATAGCCGGGAAGATGCTTACATTCGTCTTGCGGTCGCGTCACAAATCGTAGAGGGGTGAAACGGTCGTCACGGGGGAAGAATGGACGAAGAATCCTTTGGCACCCCTGCCAGGACGAAAGAGCCGGGAGACCAACCCGCGCGCGATTTTTTCCGCAATCTCTTTCTAAACAATCAAGGTTTGCGAGCAGCCTGGCGGCTCGCGATTTTTGGCGCCCTCGTGCTGGTCCTGCGGAGCATTCCCGTCTTTGTGCTCCGGGGCTTTCTGAGGCCCCCTCCCGGCGGTTTTTCGCCGGGGTTTCTGTTTCTGGTTGAGGCGCTGAGCTTTTGCGCAGTTTTCCTCGCCGCATTGATCATGGCGCAGATCGAGAACCGGCCTTTTGGAGTCTACGGACTACCGGCGCGCGGTGCCTTTGGGAAACGATTCTGGGAAGGTTGTTTGCTGGGGTTGTGCGAGGTCTCGGCGTTGATCGGACTGATCGCAGCTTTCGGAGGGTATTCCTTCGGCGGACTGGCTCTACATGGGGGAACCATAGCGCGGTGGGTGCTGTTCTGGTTGACTTTCTTCATTGTCGTGGGTCTCCTCGAAGAATTTTTATTCCGAGGTTACGTGCAGTACACACTCGCGGACGGCATCGGCTTCTGGCCGGCCGCGGTGCTCCTCTCCGCAGGCTTTGGCTGGGTACATCTTGGGAATCCGGGCGAGGGACCGGTTGGGGCTGCGAGCGTGGTGATGTGCGGGCTGCTTTTCGCGCTGACGCTGCGGCGTACCGGCAATCTTTGGTTTGCCGTGGGCATGCACGCCAGCTTCGATTTCGGCGAGACGTTTCTCTATTCGGTTCCTAATAGCGGAATAATTCTCGACGGCCACCTTTCGAATGCCACGCTGCACGGGGCGGCGTGGTTGACCGGCGGAACGGCCGGGCCCGAGGGCAGCGTCTTCAGTTTTCTCCTCATGGCGATTCTCGCGCTCGTCATTCACCTGCTCTTCCCAGCAAAAAGCTCCGAGACTGAAAAATTCTTGCCCGCCTAGTGAACCAGGGAAGAAACTAAAACGAGGCGCACGCCCCGCGCTTCGGCTTGAGGGAGCAACTCACTCAGCGCCTGCAGCGTCGCCGGATGCGGATGGCCGATGGCGATCGCCTCACCCTTCACGTTCGCGTCGCGAAAGGCCAGTTCCAACTGCTTGCGCACCGCAGGAACTTCGGCAACGTCATCGAGGAAAGGAACATTTCGAAAAGCTGCGCGGATGCCGAACTGATGGGCGGTGTCGAAGGCTACCGTGCTGGCGGTGGTGCGGCTGTCAATGTAGAAGAGATTCCATTGTCGCAAGACCGGCATCAATTCGGCCATCAGCGTCCGGTCCGCAGTGGCCTGTGAACCCTGATGGTTGTTGACCCCGACAGCATCCGGAACGCTTTGCATCATCCGATCGACAAGCAAGGGGATATCGTCGGGAGAAATGCCGGAGCGTAGTTCCTGCGCTTCGGGCTTTTCGTTGCCGACGGATTGCATGGGGAGATGGAGCAGGACTTCATACCCGCGGCGGTGAGCGTCTTCGGAGATGTCGATGGAATGGGCATGATTCGGAAGCACGGAGAGTGTGAGCGGGTAGGGCAGCGCGAAGATAGCATCAGCAACAGCGCGGTCGCCGCCGAGGTCATCGAGAATGATTGCGAGGCGGGCGGCCGCAGGAAGCTGGTCAGGCTGCGAAGTGGTTGCCGAAGGGGACCGTGCTCCCAGGGGAGTGATAATGTGCACGGCGTTGGTGATCGTGCCTGCGCGGCGGTAGTCGAGGCGAACCAGCGCCCCCGAGCTTGCGCCTGAGTCGCGGGTGAGATGGTTACGCGTGGCGATCCGGTCAAGGGATTGAATAAGGTGGGCCATAGATTCACGCCGGGATCGTTCCGAGGCGTCCGCGGGAAGGGTGATGAAGAGATGATCGGCGCGTTCGGTATTGCTGCCATCAAATTGCAGACGGGATGCGATGTCGCCCGGCTGACGACCCAGGCTGGCCGCAGCGCGCATCATCTGGCGAGTGACTTCGTGCACCTGGGCCGGCGAAGGAATGGTTTTCTCTTCGTTCTTGCAGCTTGCAAGGAAAAGGGCGGGCGTCAGAAACAAACTGATCGCAATGAAGCGGGAACACAGCTTGCGATCTGTAGTGGCAATAGGAGTTGCGCAGATAGATGCGGAGCGCCGAACGAACACGGAGCGCTAGGCGGCCTTTTTCGAAGGCCCCTTCAGTAATTCCAGGGCTTTGCGGAAGATTGGGTCTTCCGGCGAAAGCGGTCTGGGCCCGGCGGATGGTTCCTTTTGAGTAGCGGGCGAGGCCGAATCGTCATCAGCGGCGTCGGAGTCATCCTCTGCCGCTGCACGGACTACTTCTGTGGGAAGCACGCCTTCTTGAAGTATGGGTTTGCCCCCCGCATTGTAGTAGTTCGCCACCGTCAGGAAGAGCGCCGCACCGTCATCCATCGTGATCAACCTTTGCTCTGAAGCCAGCCCGAAGCTGCGCTCGCCGACGACGTCGCCGCGACGATTCGCCGCGACCGCGGAGGCCAGGACCTCTGCTGCGCCGGAGGTCGTCCCATCGATCAATACAGACACTGAGTTCTTCCAGACGACTTTGTTCGGGTCCGCAGTGAAAACCTGCGCGGAAACGGTCTGGCCACGCAGCGTCGCCAGCGTTCCCGATGGCACGAAGAGGCGAGCGACGGAAATGGCTTCCGAAACCGGGCCACGGCCGCATTCACGCAGGTCCAGAATTACTTTGTGGATGCCCTGTTTTTCCGCGTCGAGGAGCCGAGAGCGGAGTTCGTCCGCGCGGCCCGGATCCAGGGAAGGCAGCCGGAGCACAAGAATGTCCGGATCGACCTTCTCAGTAACGATCTTGGCAGGGGCGAGCTTCTGCCGCACAAGGTCGACCTCTTCCGGTTGAGCTCGGCCGCGCCTGATCACCGCAACCTTCACGCCAGTCCCCGGACTCCCTGTCAGCAGATTGAGAGCTTGTCCTACGGACATATCGCGGGTAGTGAAGCCCTGCACAGATTCGAGAATGTCGCCACTCCGGATGCCGGCTTTCGTACCGGGGCTATCCGGCAGCACGGAGACGACGATGACGTAGCCGAAGCGCTTGCTCAAAGTCAGGCCGGTTTCGCCGGCTCCGGGATTCGAAACCTTTTCTTTGTAATCGGCGTATTCGCGCGGCGTGAGGTAACTCGACTGCGTATCCAGCGATTCGAGCAAGCCGTGGAGTGAGCCGGCTGTCACCAAATGCACGTTGGGCTCGTCAACATAGTCGTCCTGGATCTTGTGGAGGACTTCGCTATAAACGGTAAGCGATTTGTAGGCTTTGTCATCCGGCGTGTGGCCGAGCACATGGCCCAGTCCCGCGTAACCGAAAATGATCACCGAAAGCGAAAGTATGCCGATACGTGCCGTTCGATTCATGCCCCCACCTATCTCCATTGCCACCAGCCGAGAAGATCGCGCTCAGAGCTGCCCTTTAAGTATAACACTGCCCCATAGTCGGACGCGGCGGGAAATAGAATGGAAGCCCGGGCGACACCAAAGAAGTACCAAAGGAAAGTCACGTTGCCGACAGGAAGACACAGCTAATTCGGGAATTGTTGTGTAATTACCACAGCGCTATATTTCTGGCCCTCGCCTGTTCCTATAAGTTACTGAAAACAAAAAAGAAAATGGCGGAATCTCTGGCCAACAAACTGCTAAAATAATGGCGGGGGATGTTCCAAACCACGATAATACGCGAGGCATCTACCGAAGGTATCGGTCTGCACACCGGTGTCTTCGGGCACCTCCATCTCGTGCCCGCCCCCGCAGACACGGGAATCGTCTTCCGCAGGACAGACCTGGACAATTTCCCCATCGAGGCCGAGGGCCACAACGTGGCGCACGTCAGCTACGCTACGAGTTTAATGAAGCAAGGTGTGTTGCTATCCACGACCGAGCATCTTTTGGCGGCGATCTATTCCTGCGGTATCGACAATGTCTTCGTTGATATCGACGCCATCGAGGTTCCCATTCTGGACGGCTCCGCCGAACCGTTCATGCAGATGCTGGAACACTGCGGCGTCAGGAAGATGCGGCGGAGGCGGCGTTACTTGAAAGTGCTGAAGCCACTCGAGGTGGTGGAAGGCGACCGCCGCATTGGCATCTATCCTGCCGAAGAATTTCGCGTTCGTTGTTACGTTGATTTCCCTCATCCACTGGTGGGACAGCAGGAAGTCGAGATGCTGGTTAACCCGGAGACGTTCCGCCACTTGCTGGCTCGCGCCCGGACCTTTTGCTTCGAGCGCGACATTGATCCTTTGCGCTCGATGGGCCTCATTCGCGGCGGGTCACTCGATAACGCTATCGTCCTGACGAACGATGGCGTCATGAACGGGCCGCTGCGCTTTCCCGACGAATTTGGCCGTCACAAGGCGCTGGACCTGATCGGCGATCTGGCGCTCGCAGGCTTGCCACTGCTGGCGCGTGTCGAAGCACACAAGGCCGGCCACGCCCTTCATACCCAGCTTGTCAGTCGGCTTCTCTCCGACCCTTCACTCTGGACCGTCAGCACCGGAGAGGCCGATCGTCCTGAGGCCAAGTCCTCTTTCGCCCAGCTTTCGCCCATGCCTGCCGCCGATTAGGCATTCGCCGCTTGCCCTGCATCCGTTCGTTGCGAAAACCGGTGCTCTCCCGCACAATGACGGAAAACCATGACCAACCATGATCTAGCTGTGGTCATCCTGGCTGCGGGGAAGGGCACGCGCCTGAAGTCGAGTTCCGCAAAAGTCCTGCATCGCGCGGGAGGACGCTCACTGATCGAGCACGTGGTACGTGCTTGCGCTCCATTGGGAGCGAAAAAAACAATCGTAGTTGTGGGGCATCGTGCCGAACAGGTGACATCGGCAATCGAGCCGTTGGAGGCGGAGAGTGTTTTGCAACAGCCGCAGCACGGAACCGGCCATGCAATGCAGGTTGCCCGGCGCGCTCTGGGCAAAGCCAAAATCTCCGTGGTATTGCCGGGCGATGCCCCGCTGGTTCGAACGGAAACGTTAAAGGCGTTGGTCGCGGCGCATCGCGCTGGGAACGCCGCTGCCACGATCCTTACCGCGGTCCTCGCGGATCCCACAGGCTATGGACGCGTATTGCGCAAGTCGGAGACGAACGTCTCGGCCATCGTCGAGGAATCCCAGCTCAACGATGAGCAGCGCGAGATCAACGAAATAAATTCGGCAATCTACTGTTTCACTCTGGAAAAACTCTGGCCGGCGCTGGCTCACGTCAAACCAAATAACAAGCACCGCGAACTCTACCTCACCGACGCTATCGCTGTGATGACCGCCAAGGGCGAGACGGTCCTGGCGCAGGTGGCGCAGGATTCACGCGAAGTGCTGGGCTGCAACACGCGCGCCGACCTCTCCGAAGTCGATCGCATCTTTCGCGAGTGGAAACGTGCGGCTCTGATGGATGCCGGCGTGACGATTCAGCTGCCGGAAACCGTGCTGATCGACCCCGACGTGACGGCCGGCGAAGATACGGTGATCGAGCCCGGCGTCCAGTTGCTCGGAAAAACAAAGATTGGCGTGCGTTGCACCATCCGCACAGGTAGCGTTTTGAACGACGCGGTTCTCGGTGATGACGTGACCATCGAACCGCATTGCGTGATTGCTCGTAGCCGCCTGGATGACCGTGTCATCGCCGGCCCTTTTGCCCGTCTGCGACCGGACAATCACCTCAAGGCGGATGCGCGCGTGGGCAACTTCGTCGAGTTGAAGAAGAGCACGCTGGGCGAGGGCACCAAGGCCATGCACCTCACCTATTTGGGCGACGCGAAGATCGGAGCGAAAGCGAATATCGGCGCCGGTACTATTACTTGCAATTACGACGGCTTCTACAAGTACGCGACCTTCATCGGCAACAAAGTTTTTATCGGCAGCGATTCCGCCCTGGTCGCGCCGGTGCGCATCGGCGACGGCGCCTACGTGGCGGCCGGCTCCACCATTACGCAAAACGTTCCCGCCGATGCTTTGGGAATCGCCCGCGGACGCCAGGTCAACAAGGCCGGGTGGGCTGCGAAGAAGCGCCGCGACCTGGCCGCGGCCAACAATCCAAACAAAAGAAAGAAACCCCGCAAAAAAGCGAAGTCAAGGAAAGCTGGGAGAAAACACAGGTAACCGCCGGCTCTTCGTCCGGCCGCTCGATTTGATATCCTGGACGCGAAGCCATGAAAAGAAAACTGGTAGCGTGGATGATCTTTCTCGTGGCGATTCTGTTTCTCAGTCTCGCGGCCACTCCCTATTCCAGGGCCGCTGATGCGGCGCTAATCTCCTTCCGCCTTTCGCTCATCGTCATCCTTTCCATTCTCGTCGTGCGCGAGCGATGGCGATACCGCCGCGACCCCGAAGGAGGAGAGACCCACTCCAGTCCGGACGCTGGCGACACATTCCTTCGCCGCTGTCGCCGCTGGTATCGCGGTGAATGAAGCAGACTCAGATTGATCTTGTTCCCAGGAATTTCGCAGGAAGCAGCGAAACACGGCACTGTGCTAAAATAGAGTTTCCCAGAATGTTCCAGGGAGCCACCACCGCATGAAATTTGGAGTCGTCGTCTTTCCCGGGTCCAATTGCGACCACGACGCGTTTTACGCTCTCGGAAACGTCCTGCACAAGCCCGTTGAATTCATCTGGCACCAGTCGGAAGACCTTGCGAATTGCGACGCTGTCATCCTCCCTGGCGGCTTCGCCTTTGGCGATTACCTGCGCACCGGCGCGATTGCGCGCTTTTCGCCCGTGATGAAGTCGGTGGAAAAATTCGCGCGCAGTGGCGGCACGGTCCTGGGCATCTGCAACGGTTTTCAGATTCTGTGTGAAGCCGGGCTCCTTCCCGGCGCCATGATGCGCAACTCCGGCCTGCGCTTCATCTGCCGCCACGTCCACATCCGCGTCGAGCAAACGGATACGCCTTTCACTAACGCTGCGCAGAAGGGCCAGATCCTCAAAATCCCCATCGCGCATTCCGACGGCAACTACACCTGCGATGAATCCACGCTCGCCGATCTTGAGAAAAATCGGCAAGTCATCTTCCGTTACACGACCCCCGACGGAAAAGACGATGCCGCCGGCAATCCCAACGGCTCGATGCACAATATCGCCGGCATCTGCAATCGCGAGCGCAACGTCGCCGGCTTGATGCCTCATCCCGAGCGCGCCGTCGAATCGGCGCTGGGTTCCACCGATGGTCTGACGATATTCCGTTCCATGGTCGAAGCGCTGGTCAGCTTCGCGAAGGCGACGGCATGACAGGTAGCGCCGCCAGCTTGGCGGCAAATTCCGTTTTTGTGAGGGCACGGCATGCCGTGCCCGTTCTTCTTTAGGCAGGATTAAATGGCAACCGCAACCACCGAAATCAAAGTCACCGCAGAAATCGCCGCAGAGCATGGCCTGACCGCGGAAGAATACGCGCGCGTAAAGCAAATCCTCGGCCGAGAGCCCAATATCACCGAGCTCGGAATTTTCTCCGTGATGTGGAGCGAGCATTGCTCCTACAAGTCGAGCAAGGTGCACCTCAAGCGCCTGCCCACGCGCGGCAAGCTCGTCGTGCAGGGTCCGGGCGAAAACGCCGGCGTTGTGGACATCGGCGGCGGCCTCGTCGCCGCCTTCAAGATCGAATCGCACAATCATCCCAGCTACGTCGAACCTTTCCAGGGCGCCACCACTGGCGTCGGCGGCATTCTCCGCGACATTTTCACCATGGGTGCCCGCCCCGTCGCCGTTCTCGACTCTCTTCGCTTCGGCCCCATCACCGAAAATGGCTTTGTAGGGGCGCAGCATGCTGCGCCCCATCTCGGCACGATCGCTCCGCCTGATGCCACCGCCATCGCCGCCAACCGCCGCATCCTCGACAGCGTCATTCGCGGTATCGCCAACTACGGTAACTGTTTCGGTGTTTCCACGGTCGGCGGTGAAGTCTTATGTCGGCGCAAAAACCGGCCGCGACGGCATTCACGGCGCGTCGCTTCTCGCCTCGGCCGAGTTCACCGAAGAATCCCAACAAAAGCGCCCGAACGTTCAGGTCGGCGATCCGTTCATGGAAAAGCTCCTCCTGGAGGCCTGCCTCGAAGCCATGCAAACCGGCGCGGTCGTTGCCATTCAGGACATGGGCGCCGCCGGCCTTACCTGCTCCACGACGGAAATGGCCTCGCGCGGCGGCACCGGCATCGAAATCGATCTCGCCAAAGTTCCCCAGCGCGAAACCGGCATGACCCCGTACGAAATCATGCTCAGTGAATCGCAGGAGCGCATGCTCCTCGTCGCCGAAAAAGGCCGCGAGCGCGAAGTCCTCGATGTTTTCAAAAAGTGGGGACTCGATGCCGTCGTCGTCGGGGAAGTCACTGAAGGCGGCCTTCTCCGCGTCAAGCACCACGGCAAGCTCGCCGCCGAAATTCCCGCGCACCCGCTCGCCGAAGAAGGCCCAGTCTACAATCGCCCGCTCGCCGCGCCTGCTCCGCGCGTCGACCGCTCTGCGGTCGCAGATAAGGAAATCGCGGAGAAAGATTGGTTCACGTTCGCGCCCGACGGCACAAGCCTCACGCAAAACTTCGTGAAGCTGCTCGCCTCCCCCGCCATTGCCTCCAAGCGCTGGATCACCGAGCAGTACGATACGAGCGTCCGCACCAACACTCTCGCCGGCCCTGGCGCGAGCGATGCCGCTGTCCTTCGCATCAAGGAATCCGAGCACGACGGCGCGCAGGGAAAAACGATGCGCGCCCTCGCTCTCTCGACCGACGGCAACGGCCGCT
>WNFB01001459.1_pt1 | contig 20135 bp, 19 predicted proteins | sample 5400501 | NCBI WGS metagenome assembly WNFB01 (sample SAMN13153341, study PRJNA577476) | soil metagenome | isolation source: 200 cm saprolite under Douglas fir tree site 2 hole 1 | place: USA:California | collected 2015-04-18 | reverse complement strand
GAGGAGCAAGAAAAAGTTGCTCCTGGGGGAGAATGAACGGCGCGTAGACTTCGACAAAGGGAAGGTGGAACGGCTGACCTTTCACCGGTGGGCAGACCGTTATGTGGATTTGGCCGCGGGGAAACGAACACTTGACCGAGATGTGCAATTGCTCAAGGTGCTTCGGGCAGAGTTCGGTTCCTTGCCCTTGGAAGAGATCACGTATGCCAGAATCAAGGAGTTTGCGTTACGGTTGAAACAGACGCCCGTCAGCCAACACCCTGATCGACCGCAGGCTCTTGCAACCTGTAACCGCAAGCTTGCTCTTTTGCGGCATGTCCTGCGGCTGGCGTGGAAAGAGGGGGTACTGGAGAAGTTGCCCGCAGTGGAACTGTTCCAGGAGGATAACGAGCGGGACCGCGTACTGGCCGAGGAGGAGTTTACCCAGTTATACGAGGAGGCAGCCCCAACGCTTAAGCCGATTCTCATTTGCGCGTGGGAAACCGGCATGAGACGCGGGGAAATCGTCTTGCTGACCTGGCCACAGGTGAACCTCAAAGAGAACCTTATCACCCTGACCGGCCGAAGAAGGGTGATTCCTCTGAGCCAACGGCTAAGGGAGACGCTGCTGGTGGTCCGAGAGGCGCGGGGGAAGATCACTGACATTCAGCAGCGTGTGTTCCTTTCGGCGAGAGGAAAGCCATTTGCAGGGCCGGCGGCGGTCCGGGAAGCCTTCATCAACGCGGTAGAGCGGGCAAAGCTGGAAGATGTTCACTTCCACGACCTACGGCGCTCTTTTGTCACCAGGAAGGTCACAGAAGGGTGGGACCGGGATTACGTCAAAGCGATCACCGGACACCGGACAGACAAGGTTTTTGCCCGTTACAACAAGCCCTCACTGGAGACTCTTCGCGCGGTGGTTGAAGGGGCCCCGCGCACATCTGTTGTCAAACGGTTGTCAAACAGCCCTGGACGCGAAACCGCGACCGTGCTAAGTGCCTAATTTTACAATATGGAGGGATGGCTGAGCGGTTGAAAGCGCCGGTCTTGAAAATCGGTAGGGTTCCAAAGACCCTCGTGGGTTCGAATCCCACTCCCTCCGCTTTTGATTGCGGAATGTGGATTGCAGAATGCGGAATTTGAAAGCCTCGGGGGTGGTTACTCTCTTTTGTATGCTTGTCCCAGGGCTGACGGTGGGGAGATCCGCGTACTCGCTAACGCTAGGGCGAGGAGCGTGAGCCCATACGGCAGCATCAGGATGAATTGATAGGGGATGGCAGAGCCCAGTGCCTGAAGGTGAAACTGAAGAGCGGTCGCCGCTCCAAAGAAGAGTGCCCCACCCAGGACCCCCACTGGCCGCCAACGCCCGAAGATCACGATCGCTAGCGCGATAAATCCTCGTCCAGCAGACATTCCCTCGATGAAGGTATTCGAGTAGGCAAGAGAGAGGTAACTTCCTGCCATGCCTCCCAGAATACCTTCAACTAGCAGAGCCATACTGCGCATCCAGGCTACTGAAATCCCTAAAGTTTCGGCTGCTTGCGGATGTTCACCTACAGCTTGCAGTTGTAAACCGGCGCGGGTGCGAAAGAGGAAGAACCCGACCACTGGGACTAGCAACAGCGAGAGGTACACGAGGACGGTGTGCTGGAACAGCGCGGGGCCCAGAAACGGGACTGAACCAAGGAGCGGTAAAGAGAGCGTGGGAAAAGTAGTGACGATAAGCGCCTGGCCAGTGACGCCGAAGAGTCCACGGTAGAGAACGCCCGTCAGGCCGACAGCCAAAAGATTGGAACTGATACCAACTACCACTTGGTCCGCTCCGAGACCGACTGTTAACCAGGCAAACAGGAGCGATAGCAGGACTCCGCTGAGCCCTCCGAGCAGCAGTCCGAAAACCGGCGAGCCGGTGAAATAACTACCGACCATGCCGGCAAACGCTCCGACGAGGAGGATTCCTTCGAGACCGATATTGATGACCCCGGCTCGTTCGGCCAGCGTCTCACCGAGGGCGGCGAGCAGCAAGGGCGTCGCCGCTACCAGAGTAGAATGGAGCAATGCATCACTGTTGGCGAGAAGGGTGAAAAGGAAGTCCATGCTAAAGCAGGCAAAAGGCAAAAGGCAAAAGGCAAAAGGCAAAAATGAACGCTGACATAAGATTGGTTTTGCGTCGCAAGAGTTGCTGCCCTGTTTCTGTACTGTAAGCCGCCAAGAAGAAGACCACGGTAGCCTGGATCACGGACACCAGCACTGAAGAGACTCCGGCGACCCGCTGCACGGTGCCGGAGCCTGCTTCCAAAGCACCAAAGAATAGCGCAGCGAGAACCACTCCCAGAGGAGAGCGCCGGCCGACTAAGGCTACAGCGATAGCCGTATAGCCATAGCCAGGAGAAAATTTTTCGTAAACCCGTTGGGTGACGCCACTGACTTCGATGCTGCCCGCAAGGCCGGCCAGCGCACCGCTGAGAATCAGCGCGAGGCTTAATTGGCGTTCAACACGAATTCCCGCGAAACGAGCGGCGAGCGAGTTGGCTCCCGTGGCTCGCAGCTTGAACCCTCCTTTGGTGCGAAAGAGGAAGAACCACACTCCGATTGCAGCAAGAAGCGCCAGGGGCACTCCTAAGTGGAGACGTGTTGGGGGGAGGAGCCGGGGTAAACGAGCTGCTTCGGGGAGGAGATCGGTTTGGGGATACTGGGCTCCAGCTTCCATCAAGGGGCCGTGGACACAGTAGCTTACCAAGCCAGCAGCAACGAAGTTGAGCATGATCGTGCTGAGGACTTCGTTCACGCCACGTTTGTTCTTCAGCAGCGCCGCGCACCCTGCCCACAGGCCTCCGGCGAGGAGTGCCACTCCGCATGCCAGCGGTATGCCGAGAAGCGGTGAGAGCCCAGCGATGTACTTGCCTACCCAGGCCGTGGCTAGCGCACCGAGCAGCAGTTGGCCTTCAGCACCGATATTCCATACACCAGCGTGCAGGGAGAGGGTGACTGCCAGGCCGGTGTACAGCAAGGGGCAGGCTTTGACTAAGGTCTCGGTGAGCCGGTATTGGTCTCCTCCAGCGCCCTCTAGCAAAGCTGAGAAGACCTGCAATGCGTTCGTGCCGGTGAGCCAGAGCCCCAAGGTCACAGCGGCAAACGCGGAAACTAGAGCGAGGAAAGGGGGAATGAGAACCACGATCCGTGCAGCTATGGTGGCACCCAGACCCCGGTCATCATGCGGCCAAGCTCTGCGCGGCCAGCAGTTGGCTCAACCGGACCTAGTAATTGACCTTGGTAGAGGGTGTAAACGCGGTTGCTGAGTGCAAGGACTTCATCGAGGTCGGTTGAGATTAACACGACACCTGCCCCGCGCCGGCAGCGCTCAAGGAGCACCTGATGAACATAGCGGGTAGCGCCAACATCAAGCCCGCGGCTCGGGTTCGCAGCCACAATAATCTCGGGATCAGAGGCCAGTTCACGAGCGATGACTACCCGCTGCTGGTTGCCGCCGGAGAGGGCAGAAACAAGCTGTGTAGGGAAGGGAGTCTGGATAGTGAACCGGGTGATCTGCTCTGTGGCAAAACGCCGCACCGCACCGGGAGGGAGCAGAAATCCTGGGGTCAACGTCTCGAGCAAATGGGTACTGAGGAGCAGATTTTCTTCGATGGTGAGAGTAAGAGCCAGGCCTTCTTGTCGGCGGTCCTGGGGGATGAGAGAAACTCCAGCCGCACGCAGACCTGCCGGTGTGGGGGCAGTTACCGCCTGGTCTCGGAGTCGCATCGTGCCTTGGGCGGGAGCCCGTAGGCCGATCAACAAAGCGACCAACTCGGTTTGCCCATTGCCATCGACCCCAGCGATGCCTACCACTTCGCCTGGCTTGACCCGGAAAGAAACATGGCGCAGCGCCGTCCTGCCGCTGTCGTTTTGCACCCAGACATTTTCTAGCGCGAGTAAAGACGATCCTGTGGGCCCTCTGGTGCGTCCAGAGAATGCAGCAGTTGTCTGCTGTATTGAGGAGGAGGGCAGGGCGTCTCCTATCATTACACTTGCCAGTTCTTCTGCCGAGCAGGAACTCGTCTCCTTGGTTGCGACCAATCTTCCTCGGCGTAATACCGAGAGGCGATCGCTGATTGCCAGGACCTCTGGGATTTTGTGAGTGATGAGCACGATGAGGTACCCGGCGCGCTTGAGGTTGCGCAGGGTATGAAACAGGCTCTCGACTTCATCCGGGGTCAGGACAGCGGTGGGTTCATCAAGGATCAGTACCCGGGCATCTGCGGCCAGGGCTTTGAGAATCTCGACTCTTTGTTGGGCGCCGACCGGAAGCGTAGCTACCAGTGCGTTGGGGTCTTCGATTGCAATGCCGTACTGGGTAGCGAGTTCTTCGATGCGCTGAGTCAACACAGCACGTCGTACTACGTCGCGACCGCTCCCGGGCAGAGCGAAAAGGATATTCTCGGCGACGGTGAGGGTGGGCACTAACATGAAGTGCTGATGAACCATGGCGATGCCCGCAGCACGCGCGGCACGCGGCGAGGCAAAGACGCGAGGCTGCCCATCGATACGTATTGCTCCTGCATCTGGCCGATACAGGCCGGACAGGAGATGCATCAACGTTGATTTGCCGGCGCCGTTCTCTCCTAGAAGGGCGTGGATCTCACCAGCGTGGAAATCTACGCTCACGCGATCGACGGCGCGCACAGTGGCGAAGGTTTTGCTGAGCTCGCGTAGGAACACGTCCGGCATATTGTGAGTGACGATAATGGGATGAGGATTGTGAGTTGTTGAGGATTGAAAAATTCAGGAGGCATTGGCCTGAACGGGAGTGAATTCGACGCTCGGGACCACGAGCGTGCCGGCAACGATTTGCTGCTTGGCCGCGGTCACACGCGCTTGCACCTCCGGCGGGAGACGATCCTGCCAGGCGGGATTGTACACCAGGGTAATGACTCCTTCCTTCATCCCCAGGTGTATGATGCGCCCGTGGAACGTGTGCTTATTCACTTCTTGAGCTACCTGGAGGAAGGCGGTGGGGATGTCTATCACACCGCTAGCCACAATCACGTCCGGGGCGACGTCATTCTGGTTCTTATTGGTCCCAAGCGCCATGACATGCTTTTCGTGGGCGGCTTGAAAAGCGCCGAGACTGGCAGCATCCGCATTGGGGATGAGGAGATCGCAGCCCTGCTCGATCAAAGCGAGAGCTGCTTGCTTGGCGGCACCCACATCTTCCCAGTTGCCAATATAGGACACGGTGACCTGAAAGTCTGGTTTGACGCTCTTGGCGCCCGCCGCGAAAGCCATAAACGTGCTCTTCAAAGGGGGGATTTCCATACCGCCGATAGCGCCAGCTTTGCCGGTCTTCGACAGCATGGCACTCATCATGCCCATGAGGTAAGTCGCTTCCTCGAGGAGAAAGCGCATCGGTGCGACGTTACTGCGAACGGTACTGCCGGAAGTGGTGATGAAGACGGTTTGGGGAAAATCGGCGCCGACTCTGGCGGCAGCATCTTGGAACTCGAAACCATGGCCGAAGACGAGTTGGAACCCGCGACTTGCGTAGTCACGAAAGGCTTCTTCAAATTCGGCAGGGGTCTTGGTCTGGATTTGGCTGACCTCGGCGTGCATGGTATCGCGTATTTTTATGAGTCCTTCGTAAGCGAGGGCGTTCCAGCCAGCGTCGCTGACTGGTCCTGGGGTGAGCAAGGCCACACGGAATTGATCGGAAGCCGGCTGCGTTGGTTTGTTACTACACGCGCCGAGGCTGACTAAGGAGAGCAATAAGAAGAGTAGGCTAATTGGTCTGCTCACAAGATCCCTAGCGGCGGCATCAAGACAATCTCATCGGTATAGATGCTCGGCGGTTGAGCGATGACGCTGAGCATCGCTGCGGCGACGTCGGCAGGAGAGAGCATCTTACGGCGGTCGAGGTCTCCCCCACTCTTGTCCCAGAGTGGGGTGTCGACTGCTCCAGGGATTACGGCAGTAACCTTTATGCCCTGAGCTCTGACTTCGGCAGCCATGACTTTGGTGAGTCCTAAGGCGCCAAATTTTGAGGCAGTATAGGCGGCTGACCCGGGGAGGGCGGTCTGGCTGGCAAGCGAGAGCACATTGAGAATGTGGCCACGACCTTGGGCGAGCATCAGCTTGAGTGCATGTTTGCAACAGAGGTAAGTGCCACGCAGATTGATGGCGATCATGGCGTCCCAGTCTTCGGTGCGCGATTCTATTAGTGGACCGAAGCTTGCGCCGCCGGCACTAGTGACGAGAATGTCGAGGCGGCCGAAACGTTCTTGGGCACGCGCGACCAGACGCTCAACCTGTGCCTCCTCGCCGACATCGGTGGGAACAACCACAGCAGTCCCGCCACCGGTGGTGATGTCGTGGGCAACGACTTCGAGATTTTGCTGCGTGCGGGCGGCTAGCACAACACGGATGCCCGACTGCGCGAGGGCAAGAGCGGTGGCGCGGCCGATCCCTGACCCGGCGCCGGTTACGATGGCTACCTGGCCGTGTAAATTTGGGGTGGTCATCTGCTTACTCGCCGTAGTACTCGAAGAAATTCTTGGGTGTTTCCCATAAACCAACTCTGCTGAGGCTGTCACCGAGCTTGGGCTTGAGCAGATCCCAAATGACTTTGACAATGTTCTCGCCGGTGGGGTTGAGGGTGCGGAACTCTGCGGTGTCTTTGTTGAGATGTGTGTGGTCGAACCGTGCGATGACTTCAGCTTGGACCGTCTGCATTAGTATGCCGAGGTCCATGATCATGCCAGTGCGGGGATCGATGTCCCCTTGGACGGTGACCTCTAACTCGTAGTTGTGTCCATGGCCATGGAGATTGTTGCACTTCCCGAACACCGCCCGGTTTTCCTGGTCGGAGAGGGCGGCGCTATGCAAGCGGTGCGCAGCACTGAAACCAAAGGTTTTGGTGAGAGACGCCATAGTCCTCCCTTCGCCAGGGAATACGTCGGCCCAGAGGGTTGGTTCTTCGTACAACGTGAGACGGGAGAGATTGTACGGCTCATTTTCAGCACGGAGGGTATCCTCGATGCGGTCGCGCATGTAGGACGCTAAGTTCTCAGTTGTGGGGATGCGATCGCGAAACGCCGGGTGATCGAGGTTGATGAATTTGTGGTCGAACTCGCCACTTACTTCCTTCAGGATACGGTCGAGTTCTTTGATGTTGGTCACCATGCCGGTGCGAGGATCGACCTGACCGCCAAGGGTGACGCGCAGCACGTAGTTATGCCCGTGTCCGTAGGGGCTGACACATTTGCCGAAAGTGCGGCGGTTCTCCTCCTCTGAGAAAGCGGGGTTCCAGTACCGATGTGAAGCTTCAAACTCGACTAGGCGAGTTAGGTAGTGCATTGTTTGTCCGTGTATTTGTGCTGGGAGGTTACAATGCAGAAATCAAACCTGAGGGTCAAGTGGGGAAGAACGAGCGAAGAGCTTGGGCCAGGAAGAAGTCCTTGTCGTAGGGAAAATTTACATAATCCCGCGGGGATGACGTGCATTACTGAGATTCGCAGGTCAGGAGCGCGATCTCGCGGGGAGTGAAGATCCGTACACGTTGTCCGGTCACCCCGAGGCCGCGGTTCACATAGAGAAACCGGCCTCTCTGTGAATAGAGCCCGCGGGGGAAGCGAGTGATGAGGCGGGCGAGGTTAAAGCGTCCTTGCCATCCTGGTAGGGCAATCTGTCCGCCATGGGTGTGACCGGACAGGGTCAGCAGAAAGCCTTCGCTGGCAGCCTGAGGAAATAAATCCGGACGGTGAGAGAGCAGGATGCGAGGGGCAGCGCTGGGGATTGAGGAAACGAGAGCGGAGAGGCGGGGAAGGGTATCAAGACCGCGAGCCCAGTCTTTCCCGCGATCTTCGAGGCCGACAATATACAGCGGAAGCCCGCTGATAGTGAGCTGGATGATCTGGTCGCGCAGCAAAGTGATGTGAGTGTAGCGGGCCAAACCTTCGGCGACTGCTTGGGATCCCGCGTAGACGTCATGATTGCCTAAACAGGCAAAGACCCCATAGCGCGCGGTCAGTTGATTGAGAAGAGGAAAAAATTCGGGGATATAGGCCGGGTTTGCATCGAGGAGGTCGCCGGTGAGAAACACCAGGTCTGGGGCGAGAACATTTGCGCGAGCGAGGTAGTTTTGGAGTTCACTGGGGCTAAGGTTGGAACCGATGTGGAGATCGCTGAGGTGCAAGAGTTTGAGTCCTTGCCAGGCTTCGGGCCAATCAGGGAGGGACAGTGTCAAGCGGGTAATCTGCAGTTGTTGCTGGCCTCGGGTGTAGCCGTAGACAAAGGCAGTCGTGATCGTAGCGACTCCCAGGTTGCTGGCCCAGCGTAGACTTTCCGACAAGGAGGTCTGAACGCGCGCGATGCTAGTTTCCATCCCGGTGATGGCGACGCCGATCATTTGACAGGCGAGCGAGAGGGCGAGCCATATTCCACCGCAGAGCAAGAGAAAGACTAAACAGAAGACCGCAGTGAAGCCATAGGCAAAATAGAGCTGGATGGGGAGACGGAGGAGCGAAGGGAGGTGAGGAATGCGGCGCAAGGAGCGAAGGACGGCGAGATTGAGAACGAAGAGGAAGGTGGGGATCAGTACATAGAGGGGCTGCATAAGTGTTAAGGGAGCAGAGGTGGCGCTGGTGAGGAGCCAGAGAGGGACAGTCCACTGGGCGATGCTAATGCATACAAGCAAGAGGGTGAAAAAGTGTATAAAAAGGAAGCGCCAGCGGACGGCTTGGTTATGAGGGAAGGCTGTGGTTGGCACGGTTTGTTCTTGAGGTTGCGTCACCGGTTTTACTCGCGCGAGTAAGGGAGGATTTGCGGCCAGAAAGGAAGCTGGGGTACTCACTAAGATCCTGGTGTCTGACAGCAGACTTTACCTTACCTTAGCGGGTCGGTTCTGGAGGTCAAGATCGGGAGGATTCGGGTAGCCGAGGATAGGTTACAGGTCCGTGCCTGACAGTGCCTGGAGAACCCGTATGATCTTGGCAATTTCTTCGGTCTTTACGTCTTCGGGGACTTCGAGTACGGCGCGCCGACCAATTCCCAGAGGGATTTCCTGACGACAGTGAGTCTGGGGTTCCTCTTTGCGGCGGTCTTGTTCTGGAAGCAGGTCTTTGGGCTGTAGTGGTTCGGGATGGCTGACTTTCATGGGGGCAGGGATAAGTGGAGCGGGGGGGTAGGGAGAGGGCAGTGGACGTCCTTGGCTCAGACCGGCGAAACGGCAAGATTCTAGAAACGCCTTGGCTACGGTTTCGGCATTTTTTTTAGTGAAGCGATATTTCAGGACCAATTGATTGGTGAGGTTAATATCGGAGGGCATGCCACTATTCTCGTATTGTGCGAGCAAGCCTTGAAAGATGGTGGGACGTCCCAAGGCTTCTCGCAAGCCACGACGACGGTCGCTCTCGTCGGTGGCGTGATCGATACGGAGGAAGAGATCACTGACCCGCAGATCTTTCCCCAGAGGATCGAGGAGCCCATACTGGCGAAGACTGCTGAGTTTACGATTAAAGGGCCCGGACTGGGCGGCGAGGCCGAGATGTTCTGCTATAGACTCGCGGCTAATAGAGACCTGTCCCTCCGCGCGAAAGATCTTGCGCGCATCCTCCTGACATTCCTGTAGGTCATATGCTGGAGCATTAGGGCTTTTTTGGCGATGCCTTTTTCGGTTTATCAGATCAGTGTCCATTTTTCCTCCTAAATAATTATTCACGGTTTTGTGGGGGTGTGAAAAGAGCAAACATTTATCTATTTCTCTTATTTTTTTGGTTATTTTTAGACAAAAAATGTCCTTAAGTAAAGACCTTCGGTTAATCTTCCTCATTGCGTTGCCAAGGGGAAGATTATAGAAAAACAAATAAAAACCCTGAAAAAATCAATACTTAAAGTGTTTTTTTACGGACTGAGCCTTCTCGGTATAGGGTTTTTCAAAGACAGTGCTTTTTAAATGACTTAATTATTTCCATTTATTATCTTTTTAAAGGTAATAATTGTCTGTAATTAGTGTATAAAATGGCTTTAATTAAAGAAAACAGAAAATTACTATGGCAAAAAATTATTCAAATTAAAATTTAATAGCTTAAAAAATTTGCAATTAATAAGTAATTAGTTGAGGTAAATTTCTTATTTATGTCTTTTATGGCGTACGGGGGTTTTGTCTTTGCTGTGAAGCCGTGGGCGGGCTCTCTCAGAGTGGCGCTCCGCGGGCGCCACAAGCGCCAAGCGGAGCGCCACTCTTCGTTCGGGGTTGGTAGGCTAGGGATTTCATTCCCCGACCCGAGTGCCTTCTCGGTGAATAAGGGGGGGCTCTCGGTTTCTCTCCTCAGGGCAGCTATTTTGTAGTAACTAAGATACTAGTTTAGTCAGGTCTCAGATCGTTGGGAAAATCCCGTTCCAGGCGGTCATTTTCTGCTTCCACAAGTGTTGATCGGCTGCTGGAACACCTGATGATTTCTGTCGGTGGCAACGATATAGTTTAGGCAACTCCGGCAGTAAAGGGGAGGGCATGGACAAGATCTCTGTCGTTGTAGTTGACGATCACCCGATCTTTCTCGCAGGCTTGCAGCAACTTTTCAAGAAACAACCAGACTTTGAACTCGTAGGGGTAGCCGAGAACGCGACCCAGCTTGAAACAGTGCTGGTGGAGGCCAAGCCGGCCGTCATTCTCATGGACATTGAGATGCCCGAGCGGGATGGTATCAGCGCTACCGCGTTTGTGCGAAAGCACGCTCCTAGCACTAAGGTGGTCATGCTGACTGGGTATGACAACCCAGACCTAATTTTTCGAGCTCTCAAAGCTGGAGCGGTGGGCTATCTACTTAAGAATACGCGCTCCAAAGAAATCCTTGATACCTTACGCAGGGTTGCTGCTGGCGAACTGTTTCTCAACCCGGAACTGGCCGGCAAGTTTCTTCGTGAGTTTCAAAGAGACCAGGATGTGGAGGAGGTCCGCCGTCTGGTTCAAACCCTGACTGCGCGAGAAGAAGAAGTGCTGCGATTGGTTGCGACCGGGGCGAATAATCGCGAGATCAGTCAGCGCCTCTTCATTAGTGAGCTTACGGTAAAGATGCATCTGGCGAGTATCTTCCGCAAGCTCCAAGTCAACGACCGCACCAAGGCCGCGATTCTCGCGCTCAAGGCCGGCTTGAGTACGCCATGAGGGATTTGGGGATAGATTGCCGCTGGTTTTGGCTTGTTTTCCTCCTAGACGTAAATGCGCGCCCCGTTGCCGCTGCCGGTCCGTCTGATGCCTCCGCGACCGTTCGGGAGATTCTGGGACAGTGTCAGGCGGCCTACCACCGGCTGGTGGATTATCGAGGTACGCTGCGTCGTGAAATGTGGGAAGGGGGAGCAGCGCCGCGCCATGATGAAATTGATGTGGTATTCCGCAAACCTGGGTTTCTGTCTCTGCGCTGGCAGGCAGGACTTTACAAAGGGACAGAACTGCTGACTAGACCTGCGTGGAACCACGGAAATCTGCTCCTCAAATTAGGTGAGTGGTTTTCTTATATCACTGTCAGTATGCCACCCGTTGATGCGGGAGAGCCCTTTGTGCCAATGCTCAAAGATATGAGCGAATGGTTGACTGCCCTGACAATGCTGGCGCAACGGCCGGTGCTGGACCCGAGCCTGCGACTGGTCGAAGTGCGCCTCTCTGACCCCACGTTGGCGGAGGGGCAGGTGCTGCTGTCGGTGCCCGCCTTTCTGATTCCGTTGCGTGACAATACGGTGGCTACGTACGAGTTTGCGATCGAACGTGGAACGGGGGTGCCGGTCGAATTAGTGTTGCGTGGGGCGGGTGGTGAAGTACGCCAGAGGCTGACGTTCACCGACTTGCAAGTCAATGTTGGGATAGCCGTGCAAGCCTTTGATCGAGAGACGGACGCTGAGGGGTTCCGGACTCTTCCTCAGACCGAGGCTGACATTGATATGCGGGGATTCATCCAGAACTGGCAGCATCGCTACGGGGAAGTCGTGGATTACACCGGTGTGTGGATGGCCGAGGAGCGCCGAGGAGAGCGGCTGACGCGTAGCCAGGCCGCCTTTAAGTTCCGCAAGCCGTTCGATTTGTATCTTGACTGGGGGGCTGAGAGTGGTGGGATACGGTCAGCCCTGCTCCGGCAAGGATGGAATGACGGGCGCGTGCGGGTACGCACCGCATTTTGGGGCATTCCATTGATCGGCGACCTTGCTGCGGACGGTCATCTGGCGCGACGCGGGTATCACTATCCGCTCACTGAATTCGGCATCAACCGCGTGGTTGAAAGGTTGCAAGAGCAGCTGTTACGCGCGTGGCTGCAAGGAGACTTGTCCGTGCGCTTTCATGGAGTTCAGGACTACGAGGGAAGTCCGTGTTATGTGCTAGAATTTCTTTTTCCCGCCAGCCGCTGGCGGGAATACTCCCATGCGCGGGTCGTGACGTACTGGGATGTGGCGCAGCGCGTGCCTGTGAAAAGCGAGGCATTTGACTGGGCAGACCAACTCGACGAGCGGTATGAGTTTCGTCAGTTGCGATTCAATGTTTCGCTCAGCGATGCTGAATTCGATGCAACCAATCCTACCTGTGGGTTCTTGCTCTTCGATCAGGCTCCGCGGCTCGACCGCTTTCTCACCGGGAGAGAGTAATGGCCGAGCTGTCTACGGTCCCTGGGCCGCGCGCAGGAGGAGTTGTGTTGGGTTCTGCCGGCCTCCTGTTGGCTATGGTGGGGTTGCTCGCTTTCAATCTCGGCTATGTCGGGCTGTATACCGCCTTTGTCCCTCTTTTATGTGTAGGCACCCTGCTTTTTGTCGAAGTAGGGGAGGACTTTTTTCTGTCTTTACTGCTGCTGGCGGCCACAGGAACGCTCGTGTACGCGGTTGGTCTTTTTGCCCTCCCACTCGTGGTCGGTAGCGTGGTGATGACCGCACCCATCGCCGTCTTGTTGCGGCGTTGGGGAGGGACGGCATTGCCCAGCGTCGTGAGCCGTGACCCTCGGCCCGGGTGGCGAATGCTAGAGTTCATGGCAGTGCTGCTCGGTGCCCTCGGCGCTCGTTACGTGCTTTACCGCTCTGGGGGCGGGAGGATTCCTTTCCGGATCGGTGAGTTCGAGTCCTTGGCCCGGTTTGTCATTAGCGAGGTAGGAGGATGGGTGGTGTTCGCACTGGGATATGGTCTGCAACACAGAACTCGTTACGGTGTCTTATACTCTCCCCAGGTTGATTTTGCCGCGAGTCTCCCCTCTCTTCTTGCGACCGGTCTGTTTCTGGTATCGCCTCACGTTGCGATGATGACTCTGGGGCTGAACACCTTTGGCGTGGCTGGGTTGTATGTAGCGACGCTGCCAGTTGGTGCCGCTCATCTGTTGATGCGTACCCTCACGCTGCGCCGGGCTGAGATTGAGCGGCAAAACCTCCGTTTGCAGAGGATGAACCTCGAACTTGCACGCGGCGAGCGCATGGCCGCAATCGGGCAGATGTCCTCGGCCATTTCGCATCAGATCTTGCAGAAAGTTGGACTGCTGGGGTTGCATTGCGACCTGCTCCGCGATGTCCTCCAAGATGGGACGGCTTCTCCAACAGCGCTTGTTGCTGAGGCACGCGGGCGGGTGGAGCAACTAGACGCGACCATTACCGACCTTAATACCACGCTCTCTGATTTATTGATCTTTTCGCGGGATTTCGCCCTCCATCTGCAGCCCTACTCCCTTGAGGCGTTACTACGTGAACTGACAGAAGAGGTTCGAGAAGTCGCTGCTGCACGCCAGGTCACCGTACAGTATCACAGCGAAGGCGGACAGACTGATTTTCTGCTGGACCGTATCAAACTGAAACAAGCCCTTCTCAACCTCTTAACGAATGCCCTGGAGGCCTCGCGGTCCCCAGGGCAAATACGTGTCGTGCTCCGTGTGGAAGGCGAGCGAGTACACGTGGCGGTCATTGATGAAGGAACCGGTATTCCCGAAGCAGATTTGGAACGGTTGTTTTCTCCGTTCTTTTCTACGAAGGAAAAGGGAACAGGATTAGGACTGACTTTTGCCCAAAAGATCGTGGAATTGCACGGGGGGACACTGACCGCTCACAACAACCCGGAAGGCGGGGCAATCTTTCTGGTTGAACTTCCTGTGCTCATCCCTGAAGGGCGAAACTGATGGAACTATCCGGCAAAGTTGCGCTGGTCACCGGAGCGGCACGGCGTCTGGGGCGCGCAATCGCGTTGACCTTAGCGGCAGAGGGAGTAGACGTTGTACTGCACGTGCACACCTCGTCGGGCGAGGACATTGCCCGTGAGATAGCGACCCTGGGACGGCAGGCCTGGATTGTCCGTGCCGATCTGTCGCGTCCGGCAGAAGCCTATCGTTTGAGTCGAGGGGTAGAGGCTTTAGCCGGACGCGTGGATATCCTCGTAAATAACGCCGCGGTGTTTTTTCCTACGCCGCTGCCCACCCTGACTGTCCACACGTGGCAGACAGTTTTGCACACCAATCTTACCGCGCCGTTCGTGCTTTCCCTGCTCCTGGGGCGTGCCATGCGCGAGCGTGGCACGGGGAAAATCATTCAGCTGGGCGACTGGAGCGGGAAACGTCCGCTGCCTGGCTATCTGCCCTACTGTGTGTCCAAAGGAGGGGTGTTGGCTTTGACTCACGTCCTGGCTAAAGCGTTCGCTCCTCAGGTACAAGTGAACGCAGTTGCGCCGGGGCCGGTTTTGCCTCCGGACGATTATACCGCCACTGCGCGTCGCGCCCTGGTTGCGCACACTCCCTTGAAGCGATTGGGCCAGGTAGCAGATGTCACTCGAGCGGTGCGCTTTCTGATAACCGCAGGGGATTTTGTGACTGGGGCAATTTACTTGGCCGACGGTGGATGGCTGGCGAGCGCGCCTGAGGGCACGAGCACTTCCCTGTAAGTGGTCTGACAGGGCGGGCCGGAAGCGAAGTGGTAGATGTACCGATCTTCGCGGCTCGAGTATGCCAACAGGGTAGAGGAACACGTTCCGTATCCGTCGAGATGGAGGCAGAGACCGGTGCGAGGCTCCTGGGACTCCGCGTGGTCGGCCAGGATGAGATGCAACTGCGCGAACAAGTCCGGCAAGAGAGGAGGGGTGCTGTGGTGGTTCTGGCTCACTTGCAGAAAACGTTGGGAAAAGCGAGCAATCCGAGGACATTCTGGATCATTGAGATTGAGGTTGGTGATCATGTACACACCCGGAGTGAGATGACGAACCTGCAAGGTGTAGTCGTCTGGGTATATCAAAGAGGCGGCCGACGGGTCGGCGACCACAAGGCTAAAGGGGTTGTACTGCGCGGCCGGCTGCGCGGTGACACCCTGCAAGGCAGCGTGGGCTGAGTGGTGTTTGAGGGCATCGAGGCACAAGAGACCGCGCGAGCGGCAGCGCGGATCTACGGGATTTTGCGCTCGTCGGTTGAGGACGGCGGCCATTAGGCCATGCGCGTTGATCCCCAACCAGGTCCCTCCAGCGAGGAGGTCTTGCCCGCCATAGATCCATGGGGTGGAAGCAAGCAAAGTCGGGGGTGAAGACGGGCGGGTGAGCGCTTCGTCGCGGTTGGCAGCGATGACAAGCGGATATTGGGGAAAGACACGGAAATAGACAACCAGCGTGCACATCGTGGGGGCGAATTATAAAGCGATCCCCGGCGTTTATGCAAGGGTGTCACCCCTGTGTGTCGCGTTGTCTTTCCGCAGACCCTATGCTAGGGTAGCCAAAATTGGTTGTCGGGAGGAAGGATGTTCAATTCTATCGAAGAGGTGATCACCAAATTCGCTGAGCAGAAATATATCTGCAATAGGCGGATCGCGACCATCGTGTACCTGGCGAACTCCCTACGGAAACCGATTCTGGTTGAGGGGCCGGCTGGGGTCGGTAAGACGGAACTCGCCAAGGTTGTTGCTGCGGCGCTTGGCTACGACCTGATCCGTTTGCAGTGCTACGAAGGGTTGGATGAAGCCAAGGCGCTCTATGAATGGGAATATGCCAAGCAACTTCTCTACACCCAGATCCTCAAGGAAAAAATTAATGAGGTGCTCTCCGGCACGGTCTCGTTGAAGGATGCCGTTGACCGCATCGCCGACCAGGACAGCGTCTTTTTCTCGCCGAAGTTCATTTTGCCGCGTCCGCTGCTGCAGGCAATTTCGGCTGAGGATCCGCTGGTGCTGTTGATCGACGAGATCGACAAATCAGACAGTGAGTTTGAGGCGTTCTTGTTGGAAGTGCTCAGCGATTTTCAGGTGAGCGTGCCGGAGTTGGGCACGATCAAAGCGAAGCAAATCCCGCTGGTGGTTTTGACGAGTAACAACACGCGAGAGTTGTCCGATGCGCTCAAACGCCGATGTCTCCATCTGTTTATTGATTTTCCGGATCGTCAACAAGAATTGGAGATTGTCAAACTGAAGGTGCCGGGGATTGCTGAGCGACTGGCCGACGAGGTCGTCGATGTGGTGCAGAGTATCCGTAAGTTGGACCTCAAGAAAACGCCGAGTATTAGCGAGACGCTGGACTGGGCCAAAGCCCTGACTCTGCTGAATGTGCACCGCTTGGAGGAGTCTCTGGTGAATGAGACTCTCAACACGATTCTCAAGTACGAAGGCGATATCCGGAAGGCAGAGGCGGAACTCAAAGATTTTCTGCACAAGCGGAAAACCAAGGCAAAAACCTCATCCCCGCAGGGGGATAAGGATCTCCTACACTAAGGCTAGTGAGGACTCGCCATGGACGACAAGTTCATTGAGTTTACCCATCTTCTGCGTCACAACGGCCTGAAGGTGTCGGCGGCGGAGAATATGGACACCTTTGCGGCGCTGGGACTGGTCGGTATTGCCGACCGCCAGACGCTTAAAGATACGCTCCGAGCCACGCTAGTGAAACGGGTCGTGGATATTCCTGTTTATGACGAACTCTTCGACCTCTATTTCACTGGGCTGGGTGAAATGATCAAGGCAGCGGGCGCGGCGACGATGCGAGCAATGGATATGTCGCCCGAGGAGTTCCAACGTTTTCTGGAGCAACTCGAAGAGATGCTGAAGAATATGGGCGCCGACCTCTCGGAGCTCGCCCGTTCCTTGCTCACTAATAATACCGGTCAACTTGAACGGCTCCTCCGTGAGGCCGCTCAGAATGCCAATCTCCAAGACATCCAACGGTCGTTTCAAGAGGGACAGTTTGCCAACGCCCTGGCGCAATTGCTCGGCTTTGGTCAACTCACCCGTGAACTAGCTGCCCTGAAAGACGCGCTACAGCACGCCGGGTTGAGTCCGGAACAGATCGAGCAACTCTCCGCGTATATCGACCAGCGCTTGCAGGACTTGGCGCACATGGTGCGGAGCTACGTGCGGGCTGAGTTGGAGAAGCAGGACGCCCAGCTGCGAGAAAACCAGAAGATGCGCAGTCTGGCGGACAAGAGTTTCTACTATCTCTCCGAGGATGAGATCCGCAAGATGAAGGAAGCGGTGGCAAAGTTAGCGCAGCGTCTCAAACATGTCATTGCCATCCGCCGCAAGCGCGCTAAACGTGGCCGGTTCGATCTGCAGCAAACCCTGCGGAAAAACCTCCAATATGGAGGCGTGCCTTTTCACGTGGTGTTGGATAGGAAAAAGAAGGAAAAACCCCAGATCGTCATTCTCTGTGATGTGTCGGATTCGGTACGAAACGTCTCGCGCTTTATGCTGCAATTTGTGTATTCCGTGCAGGACCTCTACGCGCGCGTGCGCAGCTTCATCTTCGTGGCCGATCTCGGAGAAGTCACCCGGTTGTTTGAAGACAATGAGATTCATGCGGCCATTGACCTTGCCTTACGTGGCAATATTATCAACGTCTATGCGCACTCGGATTTTGGCCGAGCGTTCCGTACGTTCCACCGCGATTTCCTGTCAATTATCAACAAGCGGACGACACTGCTTGTTTTAGGAGACGCGCGGAATAACTACAATTTACCGCACGAATGGGTTGTCCGAGACGTGCAACAACGAGCGAAACAGGTGATCTGGTTGAATCCGGAAAGCCGGTTGACCTGGGGATTTGGTGATAGCGAGATGGATCGGTACGCACCATACTGTGATCTCGTTGAAGAGTGCCGGAATTTGAATCAACTGTACCGAGTGATCGATAAATTAGTGACCACATAAGACTACTGTGTACATCGGCTCGCCGACTTGAAGGAGGACAATCCTCACTCAGTCCCAGGGGGTGATATGGACCGAGACGACTTTATCGAGATGCGGGTTGGGGGTCTTACCCTTGATCCGGTGACCAAGACACCTATCGTGATTCTCAAGGATGCAGAGAACAAACTGAACCTTCCCATTTGGATCGGGCTCATGGAGGCGACCGCGATGGCGACCGAGCTCGAAGGGATCAAGATGGCTCGGCCAATGACCCATGATCTATTGCGGAACCTGATTGTCGATCTTGGGGGAGTGGTGGAGTCCATTGAAGTGACTGATCTCAGAGACAATACTTACTATGCGGTGATTTGTTTGCAAGCGGGAGGAAGGAAAGTATTGATCGACTCTCGTCCAAGCGACGCGATCTCTCTGGCCCTGCGGACAAAGAGTCCTATCTTTGTTGCCAAGAAAGTCCTGGAAGCGTCAAGTGTCCTCCAACAGTCGGAAGAGACGCAAGAGAAGAATCTGTCTAATGTATCGAGGGATAAATGGGCGGATATTTTAGAAAAGATGTCTCCAGACGACTTTAAATACAAAATGTGAAAAATAGTCCGCCAGGATTGTTTAAAGAGCCCTCGTGTCACAAGTAAAGAAAGTCTCCGTTTCCCTGGTACGTCGTCCGGTGGTAGACGAGGCGCCGGCTCTGATAAAGCGGTTCTCGCAGGTACTACAACAGCACCGTCTTGTCGCTGGAGTAGGAATCGGCGGGATAGTGTGTCTTGTTGTGGGCATGGCCGCGCTATTGCTCTATTGGGGAGAGCGCCAAAGAGAGGGACTACGGGAACTACAGGCAGGTGTTCTCTCTCTGCAAAGTGGGGACGCTAGCAAAGCCGCGTCTGAATTGGAAATTGCAGAGCAGCAGCTAACGGCTGACGGAGATGGTTACTTAGTTCAACTGGTGCACTTTAAGTTGGGGCAGGTGGCAGAACAACAAGGCGACTTTGCTCGAGCTCGTCAGCATTATGAAAAAAGTTCCGCACTGGATGGTCCAGTGAAGGCAGACGCGCTGTTGGCCATGGCGTATGTCCTGGCCGTGATGAAGGATGAAAGTGCCTCTGTTTTGTACTACAAGAAATTCTTGGAACAATATCAGGATTCTCCCCTGGCTGAAGTAGTGCGACAGAAAGTAGGGGATAAGTGAAGGAGAAGAATGCTCTTGGTTTTATGTCTGATAAGATATATTATGAAAATAAATTTGACCGTGAAAGGTTTGCCTTTTTGGAGAGCAATAGATGATCCGACAAAGTTTGCTTGGAGATGTCAAGTGTCGGCACTATACTTGTTCAATGAACTGCAAGAATCTTCAGCATTTCTCTCCTTCACGGGTCAAAGCCCCGGTCGGTCTTCCGCCTCGGGCCTTGGCCGAGCTGATGAGCAAGGTGCGGCCAGAGTTGGAACAGCGGCGGACCGAGAGACTGGCTGCCCGGCCGGATCGCAAGCGCCGCATGGGGCCAACAACGGTCGGCCCCCCGCACGCTCAAGCCGGTTGAGGAAGTTTTGCTGGCCCTGCTGTACTTGCGTTACAACGTCAGCCACGAGGTAGTGGGAAGTTTGTTCGGGGTCAGCGCTGATACCACCGAGAATGTCTTCCCCCGCGTCGTGCCGGTCCTGCGCGATGTGTGTCCAACCGAGAAGTGGGACACGCCGAGAAGAAGTGGCGTTAAAGGCGAACCCTCTTGGACACCGGATGAAGTAGCAGTAGCCATTATCGACAGTTTCGAGACGCCCGTGCGGCGACCAAGTACGGAGAAACAGCAGCAACAAGTGTATTCGGGCAAGAAGAAGCGCCACACCCTGAAGGGCCACAGCTTGTAGCGGATGAGAAGGGGGATATCTTGACCCTCAACGCCGAACATCGGGGTTCCCAAGCCGACATCAAGTTGTATGAGGAGGCGCCACTGCCGCCGGAGGTCGCCAACAAGCCGCGGCTGGCGGACAAGGGGGATGTCGATAGTCAGCAGCCCGAGATTCGTACTCCCCACAAGAAGCCCAAAGGCGGCGGAGAA
>WNFB01001458.1_pt1 | contig 20135 bp, 20 predicted proteins | sample 5400501 | NCBI WGS metagenome assembly WNFB01 (sample SAMN13153341, study PRJNA577476) | soil metagenome | isolation source: 200 cm saprolite under Douglas fir tree site 2 hole 1 | place: USA:California | collected 2015-04-18 | reverse complement strand
GAGCTGTGGACGAAGCCGGTCGTCCAGTTCGAGGGACGCTGGCATCGCGTCGATCGCGCCGGCCTGAACCCGCTGCCGGTGCAGCGGCCCATCCCGGTCTGGATGGGCGGCACGGCGGACGCGGCACTCCAGCGCGTCGCGCGGATCGGCGACGGCTGGTTCGCGCAGCATCCGCCGAACGAGACCGGCCGCGCCGCGTTCGATCGCTTCCGTGGCTATCTGCGCGAGGCGGGCCGCGATCCGGCGACGTTCCCGATCGAGGGGCGGGTGAGCCTTGGGCGGCTGGCAGGTGGGCCGGACGAGTGGGTCCCCACAGCTCGCGCGTTCCGCGACGACCTGCGTTGCACGCACCTCGAGGTCAACACGATGGGCATGGGCCACACCAGGCTCGCGGATCACGTGAAGACGCTCGAGCGATTCCGCCGTGATGCGGCGGATGTCTTCCCGGCCTAAGGCTTCGCGGCCGAGACGACCACGCCGTACGGCGAGAAGCGCACCGCCTCGCCGCCGCCGATCCGCCGCGCGAAGAGCCCTTCGCTGCGTGCGGTGTAGACCCAGAGTCCGTCCGGCGACCAGCCCGCGAAGCGGCCGTCCTGTTCCAGCACCACGTCACCGGTCTCGGCGTCGCGCACGATCGTGCGGACGCGTGGCGCCGAACCCGCCTGCGGCGTGCTGAGCGTGTATCCGACGTTCCGGCTCGTCGACGACCACGCCTCGTCGCTCACGCTGTCGCCCGCGATGACCGTGCTCGGCGTCCCGTCCTTCGTCCGCAGCACGGCGAAGACCAGCGACGGCGACCCTGACCCGCTGAGGAAGCTCACGTGCACCGCCGCATGCGCGCCATCGGGCGCCGCGGTGAGCGCGCCCGTCTGTGTGTTGCCGCGGATGCCCGCGGGCGCCTGCACACGCGGATCGGCGATGAGCTTCGCCATCGTGGTCACCGCGCGCTTCTGGCCGAGCGTCCACAGCTCGATGCTCTGCTCGTCCCGGGCGCGATCGCCCACGCGCCACGTCCCGTTGTTGAGCACGACGAGGCCGGCCTTCGTCCAGAACGCCTCGCGGCCGGGGATCGTCGACGCGGCGCCACTCGTCGCGGCGTCGAGCACGACGATCGTCAGCTCGCTCGAGAGCACGACCGGATCCTGCGACGCGGCGGGGAGCGCGACGACCGCGAACTGCGTCCCGTCCGGCGACCACGTCGGCAGCGGGCCGATGGACGAAGGCGCGTTGTATCGCTTCACCGTCCCGGCGCGATCGATCGTCACGGCGATGAGCTGGAACGCCGACGCGCCGGGCGCAAGGCTCTCGACGGTGAGCACTCTGTCGCCCGCAGGCGACCACTGCGGCGGCGCGACCGCGAAGCGGCGGAGCGTCTGCGAGTTGGAATTGCCCGCGCGGAAGAGTGATGGCGCGCCATCTGAACCCATGGTCCAGAGATGCCCGCCGAGCGCGAAGACATAGCGCGCCGCCGGCACGTCTGGCTTTGGCGGCGTGCTGCTCGCGAGGGCGGCCGCGTGAGGGAACCACGCGTCACCCTGCGCGACCGATCCGAGGAGGACGACCGCGGTCGCGGGCACTCCGGTCGCGGTGAGCTCGAGCCGCACGAGGTTCGACCCGGAGAAGCCGATCGCGAAGCGCTTGTCGGGCGAGACCTGCAGCCGCTCGATACCACCCGCGGTCGTGGGCAGCTCGAGCGGCAGGACCATGTTCGGCTGCGCGGCGGTACGACCGAGGGCGATCTGCGCGGGATTGGTCCCGCGATGCAGCAGGTATCCGCCGGGCCACTGCCCGTCGAGGCGGAAGCTGTCCGCATCGAGGTTGACGTTCTCGCGGCGCAGCTCCTCGCCGCCCGCGGTCATGCTCCACACGCTGGAGGCCGCGGCGAACACGAGTGTCTCGGTGGAGCCGGCGAACCCCTGCACCCGACCGGACAGGAAGTACACGCGGCCGTCGTCGCCGATGATCGGCGTCGCGGCGGCCAGTCCGGTGAGCGGCCGTAGCTGATCGCGCCCCGCCGCGCGCAGTCGACCGACGATGCCCCCGGTGGTCTGCACCAGAAGCTCATCCTCGGAGATCCAGTCGGACGCGAGGACGTCCTCGGTCGTGGTGAGCCGCGTCCACACGCCGCCCTGCGCCGACACGTACACGTCGGTCTGCGATCCCGTCGCGCGCTGCACGGTGGCGGCGATGCGCGCGCCGCTGGGGGAGAAGCGATGGTCGACGATGCGATAGCCGTCGGCGCGCAACTCGGGTGCGAGGGTGTAGTTCGCGGTTACGCCATCGATCCGCACGACGACGAGGCGCACGCCGCTCTCTACGTATGCGACGGAGTTGCCGTCGGCAGCCCAGCGCGTGCGCGAGACGAGGGCCGGATCGCCTTTCGCGACGGACCGTCGCCGCGAGTTGTCGGCGTTCGCCAACCAAAGGACGTATTCGCCATTGACCTCGGCGCGCCAGTAGGCCAGGCGCCCGTTCGGCGAGAGATCCGTCGTGGGCCGTGCCGCCGCGGTCGTCACCGCGGTGGGCGTGGGTGTGGCGGTGTCCGGGACGCTCGCCGTAGGTCCGAGGGTGCTGACGATGAGCGCGACGATTGTCGCGCCGACGACGAAGACGGCGAACGCGGCGTACGGAAGGAGCCCGCGGGCCTGCCGCACGGCTACATAATCGTCCTAATGCCTGAACCATTGGAGGCCGCACGCACATTCATGGAGGCGCTCGAGGCGCGGGACCCCGAGCGCGCGGCGAGCGTCTGCGCCGAGGACGTCCAGATCGAGCTACCCGGCGGCGACCGCGATCTGCAGGGAAAGGACGGCGCCCGGCAGCTGGTGCGCATGGCCCCGGCGTTCGTCCGGCGCATCCGCGCCCAGGAAACGAAGGGAACGACCGTCATCCTCCGCGGGCTAACACGCGCGCCGGGACACTTCGCGAACTACAGCACCTGGACCTTCGAGACCGACGGCGCGCTCATCACGCACGTCACCTTCGCCTGGTCGCCCGCGAACTAGTTTTCGCGCTCGGCTCGGCCTGCTTCCGCGGCCTGCGCCTCGCCGCCTCGCTTCGCTCGCGTCAGGACCCGCTCCTCGCGGCTAAGCCGCTCGTCGCTCGGTATTTTGGTCTTCGCGCTCGTCGCTCGGCTATTTCCAGCTCCTAATCCGCCACGTATCTGAAACTTCGCGGGATCTTCTTCAGCCCGTATTCGGTCACCGGCTTCGGTTTGCGATAGCGGCGCGCGTTCGTCACCGGCAGAGTCCATCCCGCCTTTGTGCGTCCGGTCTTCTCCCCCAGCACGCACTCGCCGACGATCGACGCTGTCCCTACCACCGCGAGGTACGCCTTCGCGGGCAGGCGCGCCGGCGGAAGGGTGCGCTGATCGGTGTCGCGAGTGCCGTCGAGCAGCGCGTCGGCATGCTCAGCCTTGATCGCGAGGACGAGCTTCTCCATCTATGCCTCCCGAGTGGTCTCGCGAGGGATAGCGGCCCGACCTTGCGCCGCTAGATCGCGGCCGCGGCGATGCGCTCCATGGCGACCGTCAGCACGCTGAGCTCATCGGAGGTCAGCGGCTCGGCGAAGTGCTTCGCGATCGCACGGATATGGGCGGGTGCGGAGCGCCGGAGCAGGCGACGTCCGCGGGCGGTCAGCACCACGAGGTAGCCGCGCTTGTCGGATGGACAGGTACGTCGCTCCAAAAGGCCGTCCTGCTCGAGTCGATCGAGTGCCCGGGTGACGCCGCTCTTGGTGACGAGCGAGAGCGCCGCGAGGTCCGTCGGGCGGATGCCGGTCTCAGGCCCGCGCGCGATCTGGACCAGCAGGAAGTGCTCCCCGAGCGGCAGGCCGCCGCGCGACTCGGCCACGCGCTCGAGCATGTGCGAGGTCGCGGCGTAGGCGCGCTGGAACGCCTCCCAGGCGCGTATCTCGGCCTCGGAGAGGCGCCGCTTGGACTTGGGAATAGATTGCGTGAGCAACAAGTTAATTGTACCAACAACAACAAGCCGGCCTTCTGAACGCCGGCAAAGAGGGGAAACACGTGCTCTGGTACATCGATCCGTCGCACTCGCAGGTCAACTTCTCGGTGAAGCACATGATGGTGAGCACCGTCCGTGGCCGGCTTGGCCGCCTGGCGGGCCGTCTGGAGCTCGACCCCGACCGTCCGGAGACAGCTGACTTCGTGATCACCGCGGACGTCAACGACATCAACACCGGTGACGCCAAGCGCGACGGTCATCTTCGTTCGGCCGACTTCTTTGACGTCGAGCAGCACCCGGTCATCACCTTCAAGAGCAACGCGGTCTTCCCGAACGGCGAGGGCAGATACACCGCGAGCGGTGACCTGACCATCCGCCACATCACGCGTCCGGTGAGCTTCGACATCGAGCTCAACGGCATCCGTCCCAGCGCGCAGGGTTCGCAGCACCTCGGCGCGAGCGCGACGATCACGATCGACCGCACCGACTTCGACCTGACCTGGAACATGCCCATCCCGAACGGCGTCGTCGTCGGCGAGAAGGTGAAGATCGACGTCGACCTCGAGGCCGTGGACGAGGCGACCGCAAAGCAGCGCGGGCTCGCGGCCTAAACAGAAGACCGCCCCTCTCAAAACGCACGACGGCGGCCTCGGGAGACCGAGACCGCCGTCGCCGTTTGTCCGCGAGGTAGAACTACTTCGCGCCGAGCGTGCCGTCCATGATCAGGATGACCGCGAAGTTGTCGCCACCGCCGTTCTGGTAGATCTGGGCGTCGAGCGCCGGCCAGCCGGCGACGCGCTTGTCCACGTTGATCGGCGCGTTGTTGAAGCGCTCCGCCAGCGGGATCGCGGGCAGGATCTCGTTGAACGCCATCACGTACTTCTTGACGGCGTCCGTCACCTTCGCGACGTCGATGTCCTCCATCTGCACGAGCAGCGCTTCAAAGTCGACGTCGCCCTGCGACGTCTTCTGTTTCACCGGGTACTTCCAGCCACCGCCGTTCGCGGTGGTGTTGAACTCGCGGATCGGCCGGACGGCCGAGGGCTGGGGATTCGGGTTGCCCGTGCCCCAGGCGTTGAACGAGAGCGTGAACTTGCCCTGGTTGAAGTCGACGCCCTGCGTGGACCGAGGTGCGCCGCGGAGCGTGGCCTTGATGCCCCACTTGTTCAGCTGGTCGCCGATGTTCGTGGCGACGGCGGACCAGTCGGAGAAGTCGCTGGGATACTGCATGTCGAACTCGAGCTTCTTGCCATCCTTCGCCCAGACGCCGTCGCTCCCGCGCGCGAAGCCGGCGTCCTTCATCAGCGAGTCAGCTTTTGCGGTGTCCTTCTTGTAGACGGTGAGCTTCTTCTGGTCGTCGGCCGAGAGCCACGTCTTGAGCAGCGTGTCGCTGATGCCGCCGACCCACTGCGGTGCCTGCGTCTTGTCGCCATACGCGACGTGGTTCGCCTCGTCGCGGTCGAGCGCCCAGGCCACCGCCTGGCGCACCCTGGTGTCCTGGAACTGTGGCGCCGCCTCCCAGTGGAAGTAGAGCGCCGGGCCCGTGTAGTACGGGCCGCGGATGATCTTGATGCCCTTGCCCTCGAAGGCCTTCTCGCTGGCGATGGGGAAGAAGCTCGTGCTGTAGTCGATATCCCCCGCGAGGATCGGCGCGGTCACCTGGTCGGTGTCGCCGTTGATGACGACGATCTTGTCGAAGTTCACCTTGTCGGCGAAGAGGCCATTCGGATTCTTCACCAGTGTCATCTGCGCCTCGGTGAGCGACGCGGTGTCGAACTTGTACGGGCCATTCGACGATGGCGCCGCGACGACAAGATCGGTGAGCTCCTTGCGGATCGCCTTCACGCTGTCGTCCGCGGTCGTCTTGCCGGCCTTGAACTCGGCCCAGGCCTTGTCCGCGATCGCGCCGTAGGTCGCCGCCGGCCGGATGCCGGTGCGCAGGATGTTGCGCTCGAGCAGGGCGGAGGTCTTCTTCAACTTGAAGTGGACGGTGGTGTCGTCGGGCGTGTCGATGTCGTCGACGAAGTTCCAGATCGACGAGCCGGTGAGGCGGCCGATCTTGAACGTGGCGAACACGTCCTTCGCCGTCAGGTCGGTGCCGTTGTCCCACTTGATGCCCTTGCGCAGCTTCACCGTGAAGTCGGTGGCCGTCGCGGTGTGGGACTCGGCAATGAGGTAGTCCCATTTCTTTTCGACCCAGCGGTAGATCGCGAGGTTCTGGTAGATGAGCTCGATATACGGGCTGCCACTGAGGATCGGCGTGTTGCCGTAGTAGTTCCACACGCCCTTCGGCGGCAGGTCGAGCGGCCAGTTGACCCGGAACTCGCCGCCCTTCTTGCCCTTGCCGCCACCTGCGGCGGGCGAGGGCGTCGTGACACCGGGTGCGCACGAGGCGGCAATGATGCCGAGGCTCACGAAGGTCGCGTCGCGAAGGAGACGTCGCCGTGAGGGCCGGTAGGCCATCAGCGGGGTTTCCTGATCCTTGCTCACTGTTCCCTCCCTGTTGAGCGCTTGTTGTATGCGTTCCCCTTTTCCCTTGCATCTACTGCCTTTGGCAGCCGCGGGTTCGCGCTCCGGGTCAGCAGCACCACACCGAGCACGAACGTCCCTCCGACGAACGCCGCCAAGACCGTAACGACGAACTCGGCCGAATCGCGCGGCTGGAACGGCAGCATCAGCACCGCAAGCCCGAGGACGAGGACGCCGATGCGCAGGCCCGACCGAAGCAGCTGATCCATCAGACCCCCCGCAGTACCGACGAGCGCTCGCGGACCGCGACGTGGCAGGCGACCTCTCGCTCGCCAGGTATCGGGAGCAACGCGGGCACCTTCACGTCGCAGAGACCGGCCTCGGACAGCGGGCAGCGCGGATGGAAGGAGCAGCCGCTCGGGAGCTCGCGCAGGCTCGGCACCTCGGCGCTGCGTAGTGGCACGCGCTCCTTCGTCCGCGTCAGCGTCGGGTCGGCCTCGGGAACGGCGCCGATGAGCGCGGCGGCGTACGGATGCGCCGGATCCGCGACGAGCGACTCTGTGGGCGCGAGCTCGACCACGCGACCGAGATACATCACGCCGATGCGCCCGCGCCGCGCGAAGTACCGCGCCACCGCGAGGTCGTGCGTGATGAGCACGATGGTCACGCCGAACTCGTTCCGAAGGGCGAGCAGCAGATCGAGCAGCGTGATGCGGATCGAGACGTCGACCATCGACACGGCCTCATCGGCGACGATGACGCGCGGATCGACCGAGAGCGCGCGCGCGATCGACACGCGTTGCCGCTGGCCACCCGAGAGCTGGTGCGGGTACTTCGGCAGGAAGTCGTCCGGCGGCATGAGTCCGACGCGCCGCAGTAGCTCGCGCGCCTGGACCGTCGCGTCGCTCCGGCCGTGCGCCTTGCCGTGCCGGAAGAGCGGCGCCGAGAGCGTGTCGTACACGGTGCGCACCGGGTTGAGCGAGGCATACGGATCCTGATGCACCAGCTGCACCGCGCGCCGGAACCGCTTCAGGTCCTCGCCACGTGATCGCCACACGTCCTTGCCCTCGAACTGCAGCCGTCCGCCGGTCGGCCGGAGCAGCCCCGCGAGGAGCCGCCCCGTCGTCGTCTTCCCGCAGCCGCTCTCGCCGACGAGACACATCGCCTCGCCCGCGGCGAACGCGAGCGACACAGCGTCGACAGCCGTGATGCGACCGGCCGGTGTGTCGAAGGTGCGGCTGACCGCATCGAGCTCGATGAGATGGTCGCCCGGCGCGGTCACGTCGCGGACTGCCATCAGAGCGCCTCAGCCGGCCGCCGCGAGCCGACGCTTTCGGCGACCGCCTGCCAATGGATGCAGGCCGCGGTGTGCTGCGGGGAGTCGACCGAGACCAGAGCCGGATCCTCCTTGCGGCAGCGCTCGGTCGCGAACGGACAGCGCGGGTGATACGCGCAGCCGGTCGGCAGGTTCACGAGATCGGGCGTGGTCCCGGGGATGGATGCGAGGGCGCCGACCTCTCCGGAGACGCGCGGCACCGCGCGCAGCAGGCCCACGGTGTAGGGGTGCCGCGGCTGATAGAAGAGGTCGCCGACCTTCGCCTCCTCGACGATGCGCCCGGCGTACATCGTGAGAACGCGGTCCGCGAGCTCCGCCGCGAGTGACAGGTCGTGCGAGATGAAGACCATCGCGAAGCCGAGCTTCGCGCGCAGCTCGCGCAGCAGGTCGATGATCGCGCGCTGCGTGAGGATGTCGAGCGCTGTCGTCGGCTCGTCGAGGATGAGGAGGCGAGGCCCGAGCAGCAGGCTCAGGGCGATGAGCACGCGTTGCTTCATCCCGCCGGAGAGCTCGTGCGGGTACGCTCGCAGCACGCGCTCGGGCTCCAGGTGCACGAGGTCGAGGAGCTCGTCCGCTCGCGCGCGCACCGCCTTCGGGTCGTTCATCCCGTGCGCGCGTGCCGTGTCCAGGAACTGCGACCAGATGTCGATCACCGGATTGAAGGAGTTGAGCGCCGACTGGAAGACCATCGCCGCCTCGCGCCACCGGAAGCGCCGGAGCTCCTCGTCCTCCATGTCGAGCACGTTCTGCGTGCCGCGATCGTTCCGCCATTGGACCTCGCCGCGCGTGACGCGGGCGCTGCGCGGGATGAGCTTGATGAGCGCCACCGCAAGGGTGGTCTTTCCGGAGCCACTCTCGCCGATCACGGCGATGCTCTCGCCCTCGGCCACGTCGAAGGACACGCCGCGCACCGCCTGGACCGGGCCGCGCCGCGAGCTGAACTCGATGGCCAGGTCCTTGACCGAGAGCAGAGCCGAAGAGCTCATCGTGACGTGGTCGCCCTTTTCATCAGCCCGCGCGCAGCCGGGGGTTGAACACGTCCTCGAGCCCCGACGCCAGCGCGACGAGCGACAGCTGGAAGAGGGCGATCGCGAGGATCGGGCTGAGGATGTACCAGAAGCTATCGCTGAAGTAGATCGCGCCCTGGCTCAAGGCGAGCTGCAGCATCACGCCCCAGTTGGCGCCGGTCATTGGGACAAGCCCCAGAACGATCAGGCCGACCTGCGCGTAGACCGCGCCGGTCATGGCGAAGATGAAATGGATCGCGACGTAGCTCGCCATGTTCGGGAGCATCTCGCGGAAGATCACGTGGAACAGGCCGAGGTCGAGCGACCGGGCCGCCTCGACGTACTCGCGCTCCTTGAGCGACAGCACCTGTGCGCGGACTTGCCGGAGCAGACCAGCCCACTGGAGCGACGCGAGCAGCACCGCGAGCAGGAGGAAGCCCTGCGGCCGGAAGATCGCGGCGACGACGATGAGCACGATGAGGTGCGGGACCGTGAGCACGATGTCGGTGATCGCGAGCACGATCGTGTCGACGGTCCCGCCGCGCGTGGCGGCGATCGAGCCGAACGTGACCGCGATGGCCGTGGAGAACAGCGCCGCGAGGAACGCGATGGTGAGGATGTCGCGGCCGCCGTATACGATCTGGTTCAGCACGTCGCGGCCCTGGAAGTCGGTGCCCAAGGGATGGGCGAGCGACGGCGTCACGTAGATGCTGCCGATGTCGACGGTGTTGCGCAGCGGCACGAAGAACGGCACGACGAACGCGAGGAGCACGAACCCGCCGACCCCGATGAGGCCGATCAGACCGGCCGGCCGGCGCGCGATCGTCGCGATGATGCTCACGAGGTGCGGCCGATCCGCGGGTCGAGCTTGCTGTAGAGGAGGTCCGCCGCGAGGTTCGCGACGACGACCGAGATGGTGACGAGCAGGAGGATGCCCTGCATCACCGGGTAATCGCGCTGCGCGACCGCGCGCAGGAGGCGGAGGCCGATGCCCTGGTAGAGGAAGACCTGCTCGATGAGCACCGCGCCGCCGACGATGAATCCGGTCGCGATCGCGAGCTGCGTGACCAGCGGCAGCGCGGCGTTGCGGCCGACGTACGCGGTCGTGATGCGCGACTCGCGGAGGCCGCGCGCGCGAGCCGCGACGACGTAGTCCTCCTCGAGGGTGGCCAGCGTCGCGTTGCGCATGCTCAGGATCCAGTGCCCGATGTGCGTCAAAAAGAACACGAGGATGGGCAGCGCTGCGTGGAACAGGACGTCGCCGACGAACTCCAGCGTGAAGCCGGGATGGATGCCGGGCGAGGTCGCGCCGCGCATTTGGGTGATCGGGAGGATCTCCAGCTGGACGCCGAAGATGAGCACGATGAGGATCGCGATCAGATAGTTCGGCACGGAGCTCACGATCGAGCCGATCGTGCTCACGGCCTGGTCGAAGAACGAACCGCGGTGGTAGGCCGCGAGCAGGCCGAGCCCGATGCCGGCCACGAAGCTCAGCAGCAGGCCTGTGCCCACGGCGAAGAGCGTCCACGGAAGGACGGCCAGGATGATCGAGGTGACCGAGGCGGTGGTCGAGAGGTACGAGGTGCCGAGATCGCCGCGCAAGACGTTCCACAGGTAGCCGAGGAATTGCAACGGGATCGGGTCATTGAGGTCGATCGGGTAGATGGCCGAAACCTGCTCGCGCGCCTGCTCGTAGGTCATCGATCCGTCGCGCGTCAGCTCGTCGATGCGCAGGTCGACGGGATTACCCGGCAGCAGACGGATGAGCACGAACGTGATCGCCGTTGCCACGAGGATGGTGAGCGCCGCCTTCAGCACCGCGCGCAGCACCGGATGGCGCCACGCGGAGCCGAGGTAGCGCCGCGGGTCCATCGTGGGTCGTTCCTCGGCAGCGATCGCCGTGGCGGTCATCTTCGAGAGAGTAGTGCGAGCAGGTCGTCGAGCGGCATCTCGGCGAGCGTCTCGAGACGCACGTCCGCGCCGCTGAGATCGAGCTCGCGTGTGAGCGGGTTCGGCACGGCGACACACCACAGACCCGCGGCCTTCGCGGCGGCGATGCCGTTCGGCGAATCCTCCAGCGCGACCGCTTCGTCAGGCGCGACGCCGAGGAGCTCGACGGCGCGCAGGTACAGATCGGGCGCAGGCTTCGCGTGCGTGACGTCGGCTCGGCAGACGATCGCGTCCCAGTCGTTGAGAAAGGCCAGTCGCTCGAGATGCCCGCAGACCCATTCGCGAGTCGAACTCGACGCGACGCCCACCTTCAGACCGCGGGCGCGCGCCTCCGCGAAGAGCTCGGCCACGCCGTGCCGCAGCTCCTCCGCGGCGAGGAGCTCGTCGCGTCGCGCTGCGCGCCGCGACTTGAGCGCGTCGCGATCGACGGGTCCCCCCGTGAGCTCCTCGAGGTGCGTATAGACGTCGAACCAGCCACCCTCGCGGCCGATGTAATCACGCCACCGCTCGCGGGTCAGCTCGACCCCATGCTCGCGGAAGATCTCCTCCCAGGCCTGGAACGCCGGCACCTCGGTCTCGAGGATCAGCCCATCGAAGTCGAACACCAGCGCCTTGATGGCCGTCACCACAATCGCTCAACGACCGGGAGGCCCAGGACGTCGCGCGCGCGACCGATGAGGGCGAGCGATCCCGTGACACAGACAATGTCGCGGTCGCCGGCATCGCGCCGCGCCGCCGCGATCGCGTCCGCCGGCTCGTCGTGCGCGCGCGCCATCACGCCGCGGCACAGGCGGACCAGCTCGCGCGGCGCGAGGGCCCGCGGAGAGGCCACGCGTGTCGCCTCGACCGAGCGCGCGAGTGGCAGGAGTGGCCGCAGCAGCGCGCGCGCGTCCTTTTCGGCCATGAGCCCGATCACGAATCGCACGCGGCGGCGCGGGAATTCACGCCGCAGTGTCGCCGCGAGTGCGTCGGCCGACCCATCGTTGTGCGCGCCGTCGAGGACCGTCGTCGGCGTGCCGGGCACGATCTCGAAACGGCCCGGCCAGCGCAGGCGCCGCAGGCCCTTCGGAGCGGCGCTCGCGCGGTACGGGACGCCGTCCTCCGCGAGCGCGTCGGCGGCGGCGAGCGCCGCCGCGAGGTTGGCGCGCTGGTGCTCGCCGCGCAACGTGAGCGCCTCCGCCGCGTCGCCTCCGGCGGGCCGGACCTCACGCGCCGGCGCACCGACGGCCGCGCACTCGAGCAGCAGCGCGCGCCGGACCGTGGGGCGCTGCGGCGCGATCACCGCGACACGCCCGGGACGGAGGATGCCGGACTTCTCGAGCGCGATGGTGTCCAGGCGGGTGCCCAGCTCGCGCGTGTGGTCACGGCTGATCGCGGTGATGACGCTCACCAGGGGATCCGTCGCGTTCGTCGCGTCGTACCGCCCGCCGAGGCCGACCTCGGTCACCGCGACCGCACAGCCCTCGGCCGCGTAGTGCGCGAGCGCGAGCACGGTCGTGAGCTCGAACGTCGTGGGCGCGCCGGCTTCGGGGGTCGTGCGCGCGAGCGCGTCGACGATCGGGCGCAGCTCGTCGGCGCCGCGCGCCAGCGCTGCGGCCGAGATCGCGACGCCGTCGACGCGCACGCGCTCGCGGAAGTCCTGCAGGTGCGGCTTCGTCGAGAGCCCGGTCCGGATGCCCGACGCCGCGAGGATGCACGCGAGCATCGCCGCGGTCGAGCCCTTGCCCTTCGTACCGGCGACGAGGACTACGCGGATGCGCCGGTCGGGCGCGCCCGCGAGATCGAGCAGCATCCGCGTCCGCCGCACGTTCCATGCGAGGCCGCCGCGCGATGCTGGATTCCATCCGACGCCGCGTGTTGGATCGGAGAACGAGAGCAGCCATCCCAGCGCGTCGTGTGACGACCGCCGGTCGCTCATGTCGCCGTCGCGTACTTCCCGTACAGCGCGACGGTCGCGCGGATCGCCTTCCAGTAGTTGTCGAGCAGGATGTGCTCGTTCGGCGCGTGCGCGCCTGAGTTCGGATGCCCCATGCCCAGGGTGACGTTCGCGAGCGAATGCTTTCCGCAGACCTGCCACATCGGCGACGTGCCGCCGGACGACGGGATCAGCAGCGCCGGCTGCCCGAAGGTCTCCTCGGCCGCCGCCTTGGCCGCGCGCACCAGTGGATCGTCCATACGCCCGCGGTACGGCCGCGTCCCCTCCTTCGCGAGCAGCTCGACGTCGCCGAACCCGTGGCGATCGAGGTGCGCGCGCACCAGGTCGCGGATCTTCTTCGGATCCTGATCCGGGACGAGGCGGAAGTCGATCTTCACCATCGCCTCGGACGGGATCACCGTTTTCGTGCCTTCGCCGGTGAACCCCGACTCGAGCCCAGCGATGTTGCAGGTCGGCTCGTAGACCGACGCGACGCGCGCGTCCGCGTCGGCCCGTCCCCAGGCGAAGCCCTTGATGCCGTAGATCTTCTTGATCACGTCCGCCTCGAACGGGAGGTTGCGCACGTGATCGAGCTCTGCCTGCGTCGGCTTGCGGACCTCGTCATAGAAGCCGTCGACGCGGATGCGACCGTTCGGCTCGACGAGCGTGGAGAGCGCCTGCACCAGGCGCCATGCCGCGTTCGGCAGATGTGTCGCGCCGCCGGAGTGAGCGTCGCGGGTCATCGACCGCACATGCAGCTCCATGTAGAAGATGCCCTTCCCGCCGAGTAGGAGCTGCGGGCGGCCGGCGGCATCGATCGCGCCGCCCTCCTTGAGGGCGCCGTCGCCATCGGTGAGGGTCGGATCCCTCGCGAGCAGCTCGGCCAGATGCGCGCTGCCGTTCTCCTCCTCGCCCTCGATGAGCATGCGGACCTTGATCGGGAGCTCGCCGTGCACCGCGCGGTACGCCTCGAGCGCCTGGATCCGTAGCAGCAGATGTCCTTTGTTGTCATCCACGCCTCGCGCGTAGACCGCGCCGTCGCGCACGTCCGCGTCGTATGGCCCGCTCTTCCACAGCTCGAGCGGAACCGCCGGCTGCACGTCGTAGTGCTGGACGCAGATGAGCGTCCGCTTGCCGGACCCGGTCTCGCCGACGACCAGCGCGGGCTCGCCCGCGACGCGGAACTCGCGCGTCGCGCACTTCGCCGCGCGGAGGCGCTCGGCGCACCAGCGCGCCGCCTCGTCGAGCGCCGCGGCGCTGCCCGTCTCGCTAGGGATGCGGCAGAGATCGCGCAGCTCATCGGTGAGCCGCTCGCGGTTCGCGCCGAGGTAGCCGTCGAGTGAATCCAACGCTCGGAGATTAGCGCCGTTGTTCATACGCGCGTTCTGTGGCGCGCGGCTCAATCCAGAAGCCACATCCGGATTTGCGCTCCGCGGCGATCCGGTCGGGCGCCTCGACTTAGTCGTAGATCTTTGATGCGATAGTCCGCTGGTCCCTGCCGTGCCGGGCCCAACAGCGGGCCCATCCCATCGATGAACGGCTTGATCGGACCGTCGAATCCGAAGTTCCAGATCGGCACGTCCGGCGAGTCGAACCGTATCTCCAGGCCGAGTGGTTCAGTCCCGAGGCCGATCAGCGACAGACCCTGCAACTCCGGCATCTCCACGACCGGTTTGGCCGATCGTGCACGAGGACTTGCCACCGATACCGAGAGTGCGGTTTCTGGTGCGGCCGGCGCTACCTCCGCGGAAATGGTCAACCACGCCGGGTGAGACTCGGTGACTCGTACCCAGATCGTCTCCGGTCGCGCGGCCAACTCGTCGAGCACGGGCTTCGCCAGGTTGTCGATGTCAAAGGGGTTACCCGCTCTGCGAAAGGACAGCACCCGGAACGCCAAGGCCAGGTGATTGCCGGTCTTGAGTCCGGCCGCGCTCACCAACCCGCGCCACGACTTTTCCCTCGGTGTGAGAAAGAGCGCTGGCTCACCGTCGATCGTCGTCTCGGTGATCTTGAGATCGCCATCATGCCAGGTGAATCGGTTGCGGTTCACGTTCAGGTCTTGCGGATGACGTGCCGTGGATCGAGCGCGTCGCGTAGGCCGTCGCCGATGAAGTTGATCGAGATCACGGCGACGAAGATGAAGAAGCCGGGAAAGAAGGCGATCCACGGCGCCTTGCCCATGTCGGTCGTGGCGTGGTTGAGCATGTTGCCCCACGACGCCGTAGGCGGCTGGATGCCGAGGCCGAGGAACGAGAGGGTGCTCTCGGCGATGATCGCGCCGCCGACGCCGAGCGTCCCGGCGACGATGATCGGCGCGAGCGAGTTCGGCAGGATGTGACGGAAGATGATGCGCCGGTCACGCGCGCCGACGCTGCGCGCGGCCTCGACGAACTCGCGCTGCTTGATCGAGAGGAACGTCGCGCGCACCAGGCGTGAGGTGGTGAGCCAGGAGAGCAGGCCGAGGACGAGGATGATCACGCCGACGGTCATGCCCTTGAAGAAGACCCCGAAGAGGATCAGGAGGAACAGCCGGGGGAACGAGTACAGCGCGTCGACGAAGCGCATAAGCAGGCTGTCGATCCAGCCGCCGTAGTAGCCCGCGGCGACGCCGACCAGCGTTCCCATCGTGATCGCGACGGTCACCGCGAGGAGGCCGATCGTGAGCGAGACGCGTCCGCCGTAGAGGATGCGGGTGGCGAGGTCGCGGCCCAGGTCGTCGGTGCCGAACGGGTGTGCGAGCGACGGTGGCTCGTAGATCGCGAGCAGCTGCGTCTTGTCGGGGTCGTAGGGAGAGATGAGCGAGGCAGTCGCGCACAGCACGCTAAGGGCCGTCAGGACGATCACGCCGGCGAGCGCCGGACGGTGCGCGCTGAAACGCTCGAAGGCGAGGCGCCACTGGCTCCGCGCGACCCCGCGGAGCTCCGGAGCGGCGGCGGGGATGGTGACGGAGGTCGTGGCCATCAGGAGAACCGGATCCGCGGATCGAGCCAGGCGTAGGTCACATCGGCCAGCAGGTTCGCGAACACGATGAGGCTGCTCGACACGGCGAGGATGCCCTGCAGCACCGGATAGTCGGAGCGCGTCGCCGAATCCCAGAAGAGCCGGCCCATCCCCGGCCAGCCGAAGATCTGCTCGGTCACGAGCGCGCCCACGAAGAGCTCGGGCAGGTCGAGCGCGATGATCGTGACCAGCGGGATCGCCGCGTTCTTCAGCGCGTGCCGCAGGACCACGACCCGCTCGTTCAGACCCTTCGCGCGCGCCGTGCGCATGTAGTCCTGGCCGATCGTCTCGAGCATCGACGCGCGCAGGTAGCGCACGTGACCGCCCATCTGCACGAGCGCGATCGTGGCGACCGGCAGGATGAGGTGGCGTAGACGGTCCCCGACGTCGAACGGCTGCCCGACCGTCGCGATGCCGCCGAGCGGGAGCCAGCGGAGCTGCAGGCCGAACAGGATGATGAGCAGGAGACCGAGCCAGAACGTCGGCGTGGACAGGAACGTGAAGATCGTGCCCGTCGCGATGTGGTCGAACCACGAGTACTGGCGCACCGCGGTGAGGACGCCGATCGGGATCACGATGAGGATCACCACGACGAAGACCGTGCCCATGAGATACAGCGTGTTCGGCAGGCGATCGCCGATCATCGCGAGCACGGGCTGGTGGCTCGAGAACGAGTAACCCCAGTCGAGCCGGAGGAAGCTGCCGAGCCATGAGAGGTACTGCAGCGGCAGCGGCTGGTCGAGGCCGAAGGCGTGCTCCAGGCGGACGCGGTCGGCCTCCGTGAAATCGGGATTGCCTTCGTACGCCGCGAGCGGGCCGCCCGGCTGCGCTTTGACGATCGCGAACGCCGCGACGCTGATCGCAAGAAGGAGCGGCACGGCCTGCACGAGCCGGCCCACGATGTACCGTCCCATGCCGCTCCTCTCTAGACGACCGGCGCTATTTCTTCATCCACCAGTTCTCCATGTTCCAGGTGAACCGGGCCCAGGTGTTCGGCTCCCAGCCCTGCAGCGCGTCGACACGAGCGTCGATGTTCGCGCGGTCGTAGAGCCAGATGATCATGTAGTTGTCGTTGAGCGCCTTGAGCGCGGTCGCGTATGACGCGCGCCGCTTCTCGAGGTCGAGCGTGATCCCAGCGGCGTCGATCGCCGCGTCGGCAGTCGGGTTCTTGAAGCGGGTGTAGTTCTCGCCCGCGCAGTCGGCCTGCGTCGGGATGCGCTTGCTGTGATAGCGAAGCATCGTGGAGTGCGGGTCGATGCTCGGCGTCGACGCGAACATGTCGAGGTCGTACGTACCGAGCTTGCGCGGGTCCTTCGCGGTGCACGAGCCCGCGAGGAACACCGCCGACGGCTGGTTGGTGATCTTCACCTCGATGCCGATCGCCTTCCATTCGTCCGCCAGCACCTGCTGCACGCGCTCGCGCAGCTGGTCGCCGGTCGTGGTCGTGTAGGTGAGCGAGGCGCGGACGCCGCCCTTGCTGCGGATCCCGTCCGAGCCCTTGACCCATCCGGCATCGTCGAGCGTCTTGTTCGCCTTCGCCGGGTCGTAGGGCTCCTGCGGCTCGCGGTACGCGGCCCAGCCCTGGGAGACCGGTGACGCGCCGGGCTTGGCCTTGCCGAAGAGGAGCTTGTCGATGAGCTGCTGCTTGGGTGTCGCATAGAGCAGCGCCTTGCGCACGGCGATGTCGCCGAGCACGGGGTGCACGCTGTTCGGGTCGGTGAACTCCTTGTTCACCGCCGTGTTCATCTCGATACGCTCGACGGTCGGGCCGGGCACGACCTGCAGCGAGAGCCCTGCTGTCTTCTCGACGTCGGGCGTCTGCGCCTCGGTGAGGTTCCACATCGCCTGCACCTCGCCGGCCTGCAGCTGCGCCAGAGCGACCTGGCTCGAGGGAACGCTCTTGAAGATGATCCTGTCGAGGTATGGCTTCTCGGGCGCGCCGCGGAAGTTCGCGTTCTTTTCGAGCGTGATCGACTCGCCGGTCTTGAATTCGGTGATCTTGTACGGACCGGTCCCAAGCGGGCGGCGGACGTAGTCCGACTTCGTGACGTCCGCCTCCTTCTCCAGCGTGTGCTTGGGCAGGATCGCGTAGAAGTTCAGCGGATACGGGGCGTAGATCGCCTTGTAGTGCACCACCGCGGTCGTGTCGCTCGGCAGGTCGATCGACTCGATCTGATCGAAGCCGGTGCGCGTATTCACCTTGGGGTCCTTCATCCAGAGCTCCCAGGTGAACTTGATGTCCGCGCTCGTGACCGGATCGCCGTCGGACCACTTGAGGCCCTTCTGGAGGTCCCAGGTCACGTCCATCTTCGTGCCGTTCACCACGACGCCGCCGTTGGCGACATCGGGCACGCGCGTCGCGAGCGTGGGCACGTACTTGCCGTCGGTCGTCGTGCCGGCGAGTCCCTCGACGGTGCCATTGGTCACGAGGCTGAGCACGGTCTGGTTGCCGTACGGCACCCCGAGCGTCGTCGGCTCCTGCCAGATCGCGACGATGAGGGTGCCGCCGCGCGCCGGCGCGGCACTCGCGGCCGCGGAAGACGATGTCGCGGGCGCTCCCTGGGGTGCGCCGCAGGCCGTGACGACGAACGCCACGGCGAACGCGAGCGTCGGCAAACGTGACACGTGACCCTCCCCGGCCGGCCTCTCCACCTGGCCCGGCACGGCCGTCATTGTGCTCCCCAGTAGCATCGGCGGCGAGGGAACGTTCAACGAACAAGGCACCGGGAACCGCCATCGATCAGGTCCTCGTCGCCGCCCTCATGGTTGCCTGCGGCCTGTTCACCCTCGCGGTCTGGATCGCGCCCCCTGCCGTCACGACCCCTCCCGGGAGCGCGCAGGCAGTCGAGCTCGCTCAGGTCTCTTCGGTGTATGTGCCGCGCGGCGCGGTCATGCACCCGCTGGCGCTGCCGCAGCGCATCGCGGATGTCGATCTCGCCGCCATGCCCGATCGGCTTGCGAACGAGGCGGCCCCGTCGTCCTGGCGTCGCGTGGTCACGGTGCGCGGCATTCCGGGCGTCGCCTCGGTCGAAGGGCCGGCCGTGGTCGCGTGGACCGAGCGGGGGATCGCGTACTGGCTGCAGTCGCCGACGCGCTCGACCGAGGAGCTCATCGCGATCGCGGACGAGCTGCGCTGATGCCGCGCCGCCTCGAGGTGCTCCTCACCGTCGCTGCGACCGCGGCGGCGGCGGCGTTCTTCCTGTCGGTGCCGTACTGGCCGAAGCAGCCGTCGACAAACGCCATACGTCTACCGGCTGTGGCACAACCGGCCGATCCGCAGTCGATCCTGCGCGGTCCATCTGTCCTTGCCAGCGTTCAGCGCGCGCCCGATCTCAACCTGTCGCTCCCGGCGGACATCGCTGTGGTCACCGCCCGGCGCGGCATCAACGGCGAGACCGGCCTCATCCCGACGGCGGCCTCCATCACGACATTCCGACTGAAGGCGACCGGCGATCTCGTCACCGTCGCCGCGCCGACGGGAGTGGATGCGGTGCGACGGATCTCGAATGATGGTGATCCAGTGCTGAGCGTCCACGGCGCGTACGCCGTGGCCACGGCCGAGCGGGGCAACACCGTCATCCGCTGGACTGAGAACGGTGTCACCTACGAGGTCTCGTCGCGCACCCTGGACGCGTCGCGCCTCGTGGAGCTCGCGAACAAGCTGCGCGCGCCCGCGGGCGGCGCTCGACCATTACGCGAGAGTGCGTGCGACGCGGCGCGCCACGGCAACTGCCCGCAACAGGCCGGAGTGTTTCGCGAATAGCGGTCCGCGGCTGCCGCGCGCGAGTAACCTCTGGTGATGGGGAGTCGGGAGCTCGAAGCGTTTCATCCGGCGGTCAGGGAGTGGTTCCGCACGTCCTTCGCCGCGCCGACGCCCGCGCAGGCGCAGGCCTGGCCGGTCATCAGGAACGGTGACAGCACGCTGCTCATGGCCCCCACGGGATCGGGCAAGACGCTCGCGGCCTTCCTCTCGAGCATCGACAAGCTGATCCAGATCCCGGCGAAAGGATGCCGCGTCGTCTACGTCAGCCCGCTGAAAGCGCTCGCCGTCGACGTCGAGCGCAACCTGCGCGCGCCGATCGCCGGCATCACGCACGCGGCCGAGCGGCTCGGCCTTCCGGTGCGCGTGCCCACGGTCGCCATCCGCACCGGCGACACACCGGCGAAAGACCGCGTGCGCTTCCGTAAGACGCCGGCCGACATCTTCATCACCACACCGGAGTCGCTCTACCTCGTGCTCTCCTCGTCGGCGGGCGAGGCGCTCCGCGACGTCGAGACCGTGATCGTCGACGAGATCCACGCGATGGTGTCGACCAAGCGCGGCGCGCATCTGGCGGTCACGCTCGAGCGGCTCGAGCGCCTCGCCGGACGCCCGCTCCAGCGCATCGGTCTCTCCGCGACCCAGCGGCCGCTCGACGAGGTCGCGCGATTCCTCGGCGGCTTCACCGCCGATGGTCCACGGCCGGTGACCATCGTCGACGCGGGGCACCGCAAGC
>WNFB01012388.1_pt1 | contig 20151 bp, 18 predicted proteins | sample 5400501 | NCBI WGS metagenome assembly WNFB01 (sample SAMN13153341, study PRJNA577476) | soil metagenome | isolation source: 200 cm saprolite under Douglas fir tree site 2 hole 1 | place: USA:California | collected 2015-04-18 | reverse complement strand
CCCAGCCCGCCGTTGGTTGAGTGATCTGCTTCATCAAGGCAGCGTTGACCGTGTGTTTGTCGAGAGAGAGCACCGGGCAGATCAACGGCCTCCCGGCCGTGTTCAGTAGCATCGCGTGCCCGTGCTCGCCGATGCGAACCTCTTGGATGGCTTTGAAGAGCTCGTTGCTTCGCAATCGGACGTTGACGGCTCCCACGGCTTCTTTCTGGGCATCGTCCAAGATGGGCACTGCCACCTCGAGCACGTGAAACCCGAGCGCCTCGTCGTAGACAAGATCGCTCACATAACCCTGCCCATTACCCCCGCTGTAAGCCACCTGCCACCACTGGGTATTACTCTGGTCGTACTCGGCATGCGGCGTGGAGCTCAGCACAAGCGCGCCTTGGCTATCCGTCACCAGGATGGCGACATACTCGTTTTTCCGGATGCGATACCATTCGTTCAAATAATCGATGGCCATTTTATTGACAAAGTCCGGGAACCGATCACGGTCCTTGCCTTTATTCCAGCGGGCCTCCCATTCTCGGATCATCCGGCGTACAGCGGGCGCATCGCGCCCTGCATAGCTCCGGTTGGAATCAATGACCGCCCCGCGCAAAATCGGAATCGTGGCCAACTGGCGGGCCTCATTGAGGCCATGCATCACCTGCAATTCGACCTTCCCTGCCGCCTCAATCGCAATTTGGCGGAAATCCTTTCCGATCGTGTCTTGGATGGCCCGGCGCTCTTCGAGATAGGTAATGACGAAGGCGAAGCTAAGGGGCAGAAGCCCGATCAGCACCATGGCGGTGATGATCCGGCGCTGGAGACTCTGGCGTCGAAAGAGCTGTTTCAATCCGGTAACACCAAGGTTTGTCGTAACTACTTATTTTCCTTGGTGTATCTTGAATTGTCAAGTAGAGGTAACACCCTTAGCGGCGGAGCAGCTTACCTGGGGTTCCTTTCCAGAGGATCAGGAGCGGACTGGCAACAAAAATCGACGAAAAGGTCCCGACGATCACGCCTAAGAGCAACGCGAGCGAGAAATCGTGCAGGACTTCCCCGCCGGCCAGCGTCAGGGGAATGAGCACCAGAATGACGGTCAACGACACCACGATTGTCCGGCTCAGAACTTGGTTGACGGCATTATTGATGGTGGTTTCAAGCGGGTCCCGGTGGCGCATTTTGAGGTTTTCCCGGATCCGGTCAAAGACGACGACGGTATCCGTCAGCGAATAACCAGCCAGCGTCAGGAGGGCGGTGACGATCAGGAGGGTAATCTCCTTGTCCAACACGTAAAAAATCCCCAAGACGGCCAACACGTCGTGAAACGTGGCGATCGCCGCCGCGATCCCGAACCGGAATTCAAAGCGCGCGGCGACATAGAGGATGATGCCCAACATCGAGATGGAAATCGCGATCAAGGCATCCTTTTGCAGCTTCTGCCCGATGGTCGGGCCAATTTCCGTGGTTGCATCCACGACGAAGGGATCGTCCGCAAAATCCTTCTTGAAGACATCGAGGACTTTCTCAGCTACTTTCTCCTCAATCGTGGTCGTCGCCTTCACCCGCACGAGAAGCTTATTGTCCGCCGTAAAGTCTTGGAGCTCGACCTCTTTGAGTCCGCTCTTGAGCAGCGCCTCACGGGCCTTCTCGATTGAGACAGGTTTTTCGAACTTCAACTGCACGGCTGTGCCGCCTGCGAAGTCGATCCCTAGATTTGCGGCGCCCCGGCCGATCTGCACCAAGGCAATGACGCCCAGCAGCATCAGCACGCCGGAGAGGGCGAACGAATAGCGCCGCCACCCCATGAAGTCGATCGATGTCTTGCCGAGAATCTCGAGCATGCGTCTCTCTCTATATACTGAGGCGGTCCATCTGTCCCCGGCGATTGAGCAGATCGAAGATAACCTTCGTCCCGATCAACGCCGTAAACAGATTAATCGCGATCCCCAAGCACAGGGTCACAGCAAATCCTTTGATCGGACCCGTGCCAAAGAGAAAGAGCGCAAAGCCCGTAATCAGCGTGGTGACGTGGGAGTCAAGGATCGTCAAGAAGGCCTTGTCATATCCCGCATCCACGGCCGGCCTGACCGGCTTGCCTGTCCGCAACTCCTCGCGAATCCGCTCAAACATCAGGACGTTCGAATCCACTCCCATCCCGATGGTGAGGATGATGCCGGCGATGCCCGGCAGGGTCAGGGTGGCACTGAACCCTGCAAGGAGCCCGACTAGGAGGATCAGATTGAGCATCAGGGCAAAATCCGCTATGAGGCCGGACCGGCGGTAATAGATCACCATGAAGCAAATCACCACGACGCCCGCAACCAAGGTGGATCGAACCCCCTTCTCAATGGAGTCCCGTCCGAGAGAGGGCCCGACCGTCAGGTCCTGGATGATCTTGACCGGCGCCGGCAGGGCCCCCGCCCGAAGGACAATCGCCAGATCGTTGGCCTCCTCCGTGCTGAAAGTGCCGGTAATCTGGGCCCGTCCCCCTCCGATCCGTTCCTGAATCACCGGCGCGGAGTAGACGGTGTTGTCCAAAATAATGGCCATGCGCTTCTTGACGTTCTCTGCCGTGATCCGTTCAAATAATTTGGCGCCGGTGCTGTCGAAATTGATCGAGACGTAGGCATTTTGAAATTCCCCGATCGCCACGCGGGCATCCGTCAGCACGTCCCCGGTCAGAACCGCCCGCTTCTTGATGAGATACGGCGTCTTGGTCACCCGCCCAGTGTCCTTCTCCATATGCCGCTCAAAGAGGATTTCGTCCTCGGGAGGGATTTGCGGTCCGAACTCCTTGAGGACTTCCTCCTCTTTGCCGGCCGGGACCCGGCTTGGCAGCGCGCGCGCGACCTTATGCTCCTCGTCCAGCATCTTGAACTCCAGCAAGGCCGTGTTCTTGATGAGGGCCTTGGCCCGTCCAGGATCCTTCACGCCGGGGAGCTGAACGACGATCTGGCGCAGCCCCTGCTGCTGAATCAAGGGCTCGGCCACGCCGAATTGATCAATCCGGTTCCGGACGGTCTCGAGCGCCTGACTGACAGCCGCCTTTTTGATTCGCTCGGCCTCGTCGGTCTTCAGGGCATACACCAGGACGCGATCGCCGGAAGGCCGCCCGCTCAAGGTGGGAAACTGGTCATCGGTCACCTTGAACACTTCGTCCTTGGCGGCCGGTGCCGACAGGCTGACCGTGATTTCGATCGGCCCGGTGCGTTTGACGGACTCCACCTGGAGCTTCTTCTCGGCAAAGAGCTCCGTCATGTTCCCGGCCATCCGATCCAGGGCGATCTCGATCGCGCGTTCCGCCTCCACTTCCAGCACCAGATGAATCCCGCCCTGCAGGTCGAGGCCCAAGGTGATGCCTTTGTTGGGGAGGTTCCGCTTCCACCACTCGGGCATGCGGGAGAACAACGGCGTGGAGGGCAAAAAGAGCACCAACGATACGACGATCGTGACGCTTAAAAGAAGCAGTCGGCCGGCGACAGGTTTCATGAGCGAGATTCCTCAGTCATCTTCGTCTCCGCGCAGCCGGAGAATGTGATCCCGTGTCACCTTGATCTTGGCATTCTCTGCAACCTGGAGCGTCACAGTCTCCTTGCCGAGATTCGTCACCGTTCCCCAGATCCCTCCGCTCGTCACGACCTTGTCGCCCTTTTTGAGCTGGCCGAGCATCACCTGGTGCTTCTCGCGCTGTTGCTTCTGAGGTCGGTAAATCACGAAATAAAAGATCACGACGATGAGGATAAACATCGGCAGCATCTGGGCCAACTGCTCACCGACCGACGGCGTGGGAGTCGGAGCGGCAGCCTGCGCCAGTGCCTGAATGACGATCCCCCTCATGCTTCGCATGCCTCCCGCTTCGCATGGAACTGCTCCAGAAATTCCGCCAGTTGCCCCTTGCGGACCGCGTCACGGGCACCGGCCATCAAGGTCTGGAAGTAATGGAGGTTGTGAATGGTATTGAGACGGACGCCCAGCATTTCCTTCGCCAGAAACAAGTGGCGGAGGTAGGCCCGCGAATAGGAGCGGCACACTAGACAGGTACAGGCCGGGTCCACCGGCGATTCATCGCGCGCGTACTGGGCGTTCTTGATCAGCACCCGCCCGAACGACGTGAACAGCCAGCCTGTCCGGCCGTGGCGGGTGGGCATGACGCAATCGAACAGGTCAATGCCGCGGGCGACCCCTTCGATCAGGTCTTCCGGAGTCCCTACACCCATCAGATACCGCGGCGCAGACTCCGGCAATTCAGCGACCGCGGCGTCCATCGCCGCATGCATGGCCTGTTTGTCCTCTCCGACGCTCAGGCCCCCGAGCGCGTATCCGTCGAATCCGATTTCCACCAGCGCGGCGGCCGCTTTCGCGCGCAAATCCGGATAATGCGCCCCTTGGACGATGCCGAAGAGCAACTGGTCCGACCGACGGCGGGCGTCCCGGCAGCGCCGCGCCCACCGGGTCGTCCGGACCACTGCAGCCTGGGCAGCTTCGACCGTGACGGGATAGCGCAAGCATTCATCAAGGGTCATCGCAATATCAGGGCCGAGCGCTTCCTGAATATCCACGACAAGCTCGGGCGTCAGGTGGTGCAACGAGCCATCCAGATGGGATTGGAACGTCACCCCGTCATCCGCCACTTTGCACAGGGGAGCCAGGCTGAACACTTGATACCCTCCGCTGTCCGTCAAGATCGAGCCCGACCAGCCCATGAAGCGGTGCAAGCCCCCCAGTTCCTCAATCACCCGGTGACCCGGCCGCAGGTAGAGATGATAGGCGTTGCAGAGGAGCAGCTCGAACCCAAGACCGGCGATCTCTTCGGAAGAGAGACCCTTCACGGTCGCCTGCGAACCTACCGGCATAAAGGCCGGGGTCGCCACGGCGCCGTGGGCGGTCCGCAGCTCGCCGACTCTGGCCCGCGAGTGCCCCTCCCGGTGTCGAACCTGAAATGCGCACCCAGTCATCACATCCTTTCAGGAGCCGCAACGCCAAGTATTCCCAAACCATTCCGGATGACAGTCTGGACGCTCCGGAAGAGACAGAGCCGGGCGGCGGTCAGGGCAGGCGCCAGCGTTTCCCCCTGACGTCCCTGCTCGGCTTCCGAGACGGTAGGCTTGAGGTGATCCTGGCTGTCCACTTCAGATTCAAGCGCAGGCGGGAGGATGCGGTGCTTGTAATAATAGGCATGGAGGCGTGCCGCGAGGTCCTGCAGATAATACGTCAGCCGATGCGGCTCTAGAGCCTGAGCGCTCGCCTCCAGCAGCGCCGGGTATTCCGCCAAGGGCTTGATCAGATCCAAATCATCCGGCGAACCCAGCACGCTCCAGTCCACCGTCCCTGTCGGCGGGACGTCGATCCCCCGCTCGGCGGCGACTCGAAAGAGACTGGCGACCCGCGCATGGGCATATTGGACATAGTAAACGGGATTTTCCGCCGACTGTTCTTTGGCGATTTCCAAATCGAAATCCAATTGGCTATCGGCCCGCCTGGTCAGGAAGATGAACTTCGCGGCATCTGCGCCCACCTCCTCAATTACTTCTCGTAGAGTGACCATTTCTCCTGCTCGCTTGGACATCGTCACACGCTGACCGCCGCGCATCAGGTTGACGATCTGCACCAGGATCATCTTCAAGCGATCCTTCGGATAGCCAAACGCCTCCACCGCCGCCTGCATCCGGGGAATATAGCCGTGATGATCGGCTCCCCAGATGTTGATCAGGAGATCATACCCCCGGGCCAGCTTATCCCGATGGTAGGCGATGTCGGAGGCGAGATAGGTGTACTCCCCATCCTGCTTCCGAACAACGCGATCCTTGTCGTCGCCGAAGGCCGTGGACCGGAACCACAGGGCGCCGTCCTGCTCGAAGACCAATCCCTTATCCTTTAGGTCGTTAAGCGCGCCCTCGACTTTACCTTCATCGAATAGAGACTGCTCACTGAACCATGTATCGAAGCGGAGGTCAAACGCTTGCAGATCAGCCTTGATGTCATTCAGCAACTGCGTACACGCCCAGCTGGCCACTTTGTCGGGAATAGTCGGTTCAAATCCCAGACTGCCGGTTTGTTGCTGGTCGCGTAACCGCTCAGCTAGATCACCGATATACGTGCCTAGATACCCATCCTCAGGGCTAGGTTGCTTCTTGAAGACTGCGGTCACCGACGCAGCCATGAGACGTACTTGCCGGCCGGCGTCATTGATGTAATATTCCGTGCTGACTTCATAGCCCACCTGCCTGAGGAGATTGACGAGAGCCCCGCCGACCGCGGCTCCACGCCCATGTCCCATATGCAAGGGACCCGTCGGGTTGGCGCTCACAAACTCCAGCAGCACCCGCTTTCCAAGACCGAGGGTCGACTGTCCGTACTGCTGTCCCTGCGCTTCGATCTCCGTCAGGACTCGAAACCACAGATCCCGTTTGACCGTCAGATTGATATAACCGGGAGGGGCCACCTCGATCCGCTCCAGGATCTCAGGATGCGACCGCAAGCGACCGGCAATGATTTCGGCGATCTCCCGAGGGGCGCGGCGTTCGGACGCTGAAAGATTCATCGCGACGGTCGTGGCGAGATCACCCCAGGCAGTTTGTTTGGGGATGTCGAGGACAAGAGGAGGCAGGGTGGTCAGTTTGAGGTCGCCTGAGGCCCGCGCATCCTCCAAAGCTTCCCGCAACGTAGAGAGGACTGTTTCCCTCACGACCCCCACCGACATGCGACACTCCACATGACTGCGGCCCTCGAGAACCCCCTCGAGGGCCGCCAAAGTGGAGTGCACTGTATCATAAAGGGGTGTCGCAAGCAAGGCTCACACTGCATCGAAAACCGCGTGCTGCAAGGCTTCTCGTCAGGTTCCGAGCCACTGCTTGGCCTTGGCGAGATCGTCGGGAGTATTGATGTTGAAAAACGAACGCAGCTCAGGATCGACCGTCGCGAACGCCGACTCCGGTATTCGATGAACCGTGAGCTCTGGACGCCCGCAGAGATCCTGGACCTTGAGTCGGTCGGATTCGACAAGCGACTTGAGCACCGGGAGGCAGGCCTTCGAATACACGGCATGCATGGGTTGGAGCTTTCCTCCTACATCGGGAATGACGATGTCGCCGCGCCCTGCTTGAGCCAACACGACCTGGATTGTCCTGGGAGAGAGCCACGGCATATCGCTGGCCGCAGCGAAGACCTGCTCGCGCGCGGCAAAGTGCAACCCTGTGTAGAGCCCGCCGAGGGTGGCGCGGCCAGGAACGAGATCCACGACAACCCGCACCCCTAACGACTGGAATGGTTCCGTCGCGTCGGCAACGATCAGGATTTCATCGAAAATTCCCCGATACGCGTCCAGAACCCTCTGGATGCAGGGGCGGCCGCCGATATCGAGGAAACGCTTATCGATACCGAGCCGGCGGCTTTTCCCTCCCGCAATAATGAGGCCCGTTCAACCATCAACTCGCCCGCTTACGAGGCGGATCGGCTTCTCACTTCACCATTTTCTTTTTGCTGGCGCGCCGGCGCAGGATCCAGCCTTCGGCGATGATCATTCCTACCGCCATCAAGACCGGGTAGATCTTCGCCTCAATGGGAACCGGCGGCTGCAGGATGGTGTAATAGAAGGCCGACACTGCCATCTTCAGACCGGCGTCGCCGTTATGCCCGTCCCAGGCGAAAAAGACGGTCGGAATGTACCTCCCCGTGTCAAACTGGACATCATTGTCCTTGTCATCGGTCTGGAGCGTACGCTTCATAATGACGGTCCACCGCCCCTCCTTGAACTCACTCTTGACCAGCTTCAAGTCCCCGGTGGCCCCCATACGTTCATCGAGCGGCTTGTCCCAGCCCGAGCCGGTGTAGGCCTTCAGCGTCCCGTCGGCCTCCCACTTCCAGATGTCCATATGCCGCTTCTCTTCTCCAAACAGGTAACGCGGCTTCTCCGGAGGCGTGATCTCCTGCCACTTGGCCGGGAACTGAATGGCGACTGCATCGTTGTACACTTCGTATTTGTTCTGCTTGGCGGCAATCGAATTTTCTTCGCCGGTCTTGGGCGGCGCTTCCTCAATCGGAACCACTTTTACACCGGAAGCTACTTGGCTCTTGGACCGGTCATCCCACTGGAACAGGAAAGCGATCTCCTTCTTGTTGTATATGGACCGGACCCAGAGGTCGTCAATCCGATTCACGAAGTTCCGCGGCTTGTGGGTGATTTGAGCACCCATCCCGATCAACCGCCGCGAACGGTCCTGCCACTTTTTATCTTGAGGATCGGCAGGAATCTCGCCCTCGATCGGTCCGGAAGGCACCACGAAATTGATTTTCGGCTTAGCCGTCAGGGGATCCATCTCAAGCAACTTAGAGAATGGATCACCATCTTTTTCGCGTTCGCACACCGAGTTCACAAAGTTGGCGATGTGCCACCGTTCCTCTACCGTGGTGTTGTCAGCAAACGAGGGCATCGGGGTTCCATTCACCCCAGTGGACATGGTTCGAAAGATAGTCTCGATTTTGTATGGTTCTTCTCTGCTCCCCCTGAAATTCCAACACTTATGCCAGTTGGCGGGTTGTATCGGGAATCCCCAGTCATCCTTCAGGTTGAAGGGGTTGCCGTCCCCGCGGCCTTCCGCCCCGTGGCACTCCACGCATTTCTTATCGACCACAAGCTTCGCGCCCTTCTCGAGGCTTTCCTTGCTGTAAGAAACCTTCTTGATCGCATCCTTGTTGTTGATATCGAGGATGCTGAAGGTTTCAGTCTTGTCGTCAAACTTCCGGTCTTTGATAAGCTGGGTCGTCACGAAGGACAATACTTGTAAACGTTGCTGCTCCGTCAGAATGCCGTCCCAGGGAGGCATGGCCGAGCCGGGCAGACCATGCGTGACGGTTTCAAACAAGTCATTCTGGCCGGGCGTCGGCTTCGTGGGATCAAAGAGCGGCAGTTCCCCGCTGGCGGTGTGGCGGATTTTGAACGTCCCCTGATTGAAGTTGCGCGGACGCGGCCAGAGCCGGTCAGCGCCGGGACCGTCGCCGGCGCCGTCCACGCCGTGACACCAGACACACTTCCGGAAGTAAATTTTCTTCCCGGCCTCGATCATATCGGGGGTGGGCTTGACTGGGTTGGTCCCTTTCACGAACCCCGGGGACAAGCCTGCATCCGCAGCCACATCGTTGGTCGTCCAGAGGACCGCGACCCCCGCCCCCACTCCGATGGCGACCGCCAGGACGGCGATCACCAGGCTCTTACGCGATACATTGGAGAAATAACGGTTCATTGCATATACCCCTAAGTTGTCGGGAACGGTTAATCCCACGTCCGTGGATAGTAGCCCGTGTGCCAATATTCGAAAAGAATAACCTTCCAAATCTCATCGACCGTCAGGTGCTGCTCCCACGGCGGCATCACCGAGGCCCAGGGGAAGCCTTCCCGAGGAAGGCCGATGCCGCCCTTCGACACGCGCCAGAACACAAAGGTCTCCTGGAGCTGCGCGATCGTGCCGGCATCCGTGAAATTGGCCGGAATGGGATTGAAGGCAAAAGCGAACATCCCACGCCCGTTCAGATTATCCCCGTGGCAGAAATGGCAGTTCTGGAAGAAGATCTGCCCGCCTTCGCGGACATACTGCAGATAGGGCGGCGCCTTTTCATCCCACGGATTCCCTTCTTGATATTTTTTCTGCACCACATCGGAATACTTCCCGTCGTCGTCCACGCGGTAGGGGCTGCTCGCGGTCTGCAGGACAAAGGTCTTGCCGTGCACCTTGGTGCTCGCGGGAGGCGCCGGGTGCACGGTGCGCAGTTCGATCGGCTCGTCGATGCTCGGCGCCAGGCTGTTGTAACCCAGAAATCCGACGATAAAAGGCAAGAGCACGACAATAGCAGCTCTGATCATCCTCGTCATAGCTGTATTGGCATCGGCGACGGCGATGATGGGCTTCCGGAAGTCTTTCCAGGACTCTTCCGTGGAGGACACCCACATAAAGATCCCGATCAGCGTCATGGTGGCATAAATCGCCTGCACGCTGAAGGGAATGGGTGGATAGATCCGAAACTTGAAATAGATAATCTCGAAGAGAAACAGGCCCGTGGCTTGCGCCAGTTTATTGACCTTGATCCCCTTCTTGCCAAGGAAATAGAAGGCTCCGATGAACAAGATCGCAAAGCCTCCCATTTCGCCCAACACCTGGATGGGCATGTAGCCCTCGACTAATTTCCCTCTCATCATTTGCAGTATCACGTCCATGTCTGCTCTCCTAAAATCTTGCGTCCGGTCAGATCAAGGTCCAGCCGCCTACTCGATTTTCGGCGGTGGCTTTCCTTCTTCCAATTGCGACAGATAATTGATGATTTTGTTGAGTGCCGCCGCGTTGAGCTTTTTCCCGAAATCCTTCGGCATGATATTGTCCGGGAACGGCTTCACCACATACGCGCTCGGGGTCAGGATCGACTCCATGATGTACTCGCGAACCGTGGTGGCTTTTCCCTTGTAATCAGGGTCCTTCAGCCTGAGCGGGGCATTCGTCTTTTCCACCAGTTTCGGCCCGACCGCCCCGACCGCTCCCGGAATGCCGGGAATGGTGTGGCACGCGAAGCACAAAGCCTTGGTGAAGATCTCATTCACAGGCTCATCGCCCGTCACCACAGGAGCGCCAGGAACCGGACCTCCTGGAGCTGCTCCAGGAGCACCTGCCGGCTTTGGACGGTCGGATTCAGGGATGAACTTTTTGTACGCCGTCTCTATTTCATCCGGTGTCGGCGGCTCCACTCCTTCACGAGCAAACAACCATGTGTCCACTGCAATCAACTCATCAATACTCAGACCAATCGGCGGCTTGTGAATCGCCGGCATGGGGCTTTCTTTGTCATTCGTCCCCTTCACCCCGAAGCCCGCCACCACATAACAGTTGGGGCACGCATGAGATTCCGCAATGTATTCGGCCGCTGTCTGCGCCGTTCCGCAACCAGGGCACGCTTCCTTTTGAATGGTGTCGCGTTTGCTGGGATCTTTCTGGCTATAGCGGGAGTCCTTCAACCGTTCTAAAGAGCGCGATGGGACCCCAAACAGGTTGGGCGCCCGTTCGCTGAGGAAACCTTTCTGGAATCCGTGACAGAGAGGGCACTGTCCCTTGCCGATGGCGCCCTGGGTGCCGCTGGCCCCAACCGCGCCGAAGATGATCTTCTCACCCAAGTCAGCCCGTTCCTGCACCGACATTTGACGGACGTCGGCTGTCTTTTCTTCCGCCGGGGGCGGATCAGCCTTGACCTGAGGCAGCCAGTTGCCGAACCCGGCCAGACACGCCGCGACGAAGAACATAAACCCGCCGATCTGAAGAAGAACCCGCACTCCCTTGAAATACATTGCCATCGTAAAACACGCGACAGTAAACATGACGAGAGAGATAGGCAGGAAACGGGGCTCGCCAGGGGCCCCAGCACTCTCATCATTGAAGTTGGTGGCATAATTGGCGATCGCGATGAAGATCATCGAGTACCCGAGGAATCCGACGATGGTCTTAAACACGAGATCGCCCTGATTCGGATCCTTCGTGCGCCCGAACTGGAAATACAGCAACAGGGCGACGATCACTACGCCGCCCGGCCAGCCAATGGAAAACGCTTTCCGCATCAACTGCACGGCGCCGGAATCGGGCAACAGCCAAAACACCACCGTGACAATCGCCGCGATTGTCACCGCCGTGATGCCACCCAACACCTTCGTGTTAAACATTCACTCCTCCATCGGGCCCACCGCGGGGGGAGTCCCCGCGGTGGAGCTACATGCGTGTGTGTATGTTGCGACGAATACGAGCGATTATGGTTTAGTGGCTCCCAGCCGGAAGCGGAATCTTCTGCCCAGCAGGGGCGGTGACCGGAACCTTCTTGACTCCCAACGACCCGAGCCAGAATACAAACAGGATCGTCATCCAGAAAAACAACACGTTAAACGAAATCATGTTGGCGCCAAATCCGATCGTATGCGTGAACGCCCAGGGCGAATTGTCGCGCATGATTTCATTGACGTGCCAGAACAATCGCACGGACGACCGGATGTACCCCATGAGACCCATCATCCACGTAAATGCGGTGGCCAACATGATCAAAGCATACTGGGAACGGACTGATATCTGGCCCCACACCGTCGGCCCCAGATCCTTCGCGCCCTTCAACATGACGGAGTTCAGGAGAACCCCGATAAAGAGGCACGACAAGGTCGTTGCCACCTGCGGCACAGAAAGGCCTACTCGCACGTTGGCCGGAATGTAGTACCCGTAAATCGCCAGCCAGATGATGTTGACGTAGGCCATTGTGAACAGGCCGAACAGGAAGGCGTTGCCCAGCGGCGCCCACTTCACTACCGGGACTTTGTTTCCCCGCTGATACATGATGAAGCTCAGCACCGTGGTGGTGATGATGGTATTGATGGCCCCGTTCTTCGCGGACATGACTCCATAGTTCCCCAGCACCGGATGCTGCTGGCCGCCCATGGCTTTCAGCTCAGCCGGAGTCATGACCATCGTGTGCGGCGTGAGCCAGACGATGAAGCAAGTGATCAGCACGAAAACCATGTACTTGATGTACTTCTGGTAGCGTTCAGCCCCGCGCATCCGCTCCATCCCCTGCCAGAGGTAGTAGTTGGTGGTCAGGAAGAGGGCCCCAATCATGACGGCCTGGATAATGAAGAGCCAAGCCAGAAGACCACCCATCAGCGTGATCCCCATCTGCTGCCGGTAGGCGTATACTTCACGCATCAGCCAGTACCCGGCAAAGGGCAGCGGAATCAGGAAGCACACACCGATGAACATGGCCACATAGCCCATCCAGTCATAGTGCGCGCGCTCTTCATCGCTCTTCGACGTGAGGAACCGATAGGCTGCATAGGCCGCCACCACGCCACCGCCGAACGCCATGTTCCCGAGAAGCCGATGCACGTTGATCGGATTCCACAAGGTCGTATGGATGACATGCCAGATGTTTCCAAGATACCGGCCATCAGCATCCACGCCAGCCGGGGATTGCATGAAGGCGATCCAGGAGTTGGCCAGCATCATCAGAACGGTCCCGATCACGTTCAGAACAACCGACATGCTCACATGGATCCACTTCAGAAATCCCTCTCTCATCTTGTCCCAACCGTAATAATAGATGTAGAGCGTTCCGCTCTCCGCTATAAAGAGCAGCGCGTAGGTAGCCATCACCGGCCTGAAAATGCTCGAGAGATATGTGAAGAAAGTGGGATATAGCGTGAGGAAGGTAAAAATGACGATCCCACCCAAGAGCGCCGTGAGGGAATATGCGGTCAGGCTGATCTTGACGAAGTCATAGGCGAGCTGATCATACTTCCTAGCGAGCGCCTTGTCCTTCGTGATAATGCCCAGGTATTCGACGACCATGCAGAAGATCGGGACCGCCAGCACAAAGCTTCCGTAGTAGAGATGTTGCTGAAGAGCTACCCACAAGATTACTCGGCTTTCAAAGTTGTACCGCGGGTAGTCCTTCGGACCGTCGGTCGTCTTCGGCGCCGGCGCCCCGACCACCGGCCCCTCGGTCTTGAACCAGACATCCCGGGACTTCTCGACAGGCTTCGCATCAGCAGGTTTCGCTGTCGGCGGCGCCGTCGAAGCCGCAGGAGCGGGCGCCTCACCGCTTGCGCCGACTGGAAGCGACAGGAACAGGGGCAGCAACAAGAGCCCCACGAACGTTCCCAGCGCCAAGAAAGCCCAAACTTGCTTTCGGGCTTGCTTATTCAAGGTCGCCATGGCTTACCTCCATTACACTCACAGTTTCTACTTCCGGAACATATAGAAGTAGTCCAGCCCTTGGATATTCATCGCGAACCAATCCAAAAACGTGAAATAGGCTGCCGCCAAGATTAACGAGCCGACCGCAAAAGCGATCTTCTTTCCCGTACTGATCTGACCAACTTGCTCAGCCATTATCCCCTCCACTCTCAGCACGGGCACTGAATTGCATTAAACCAATAGAAAAACCATATCGCTAAGGCACACATGAGATAAAACATGAACTTCCCGAGCCTAAGCTTCGATACGACAAACTTCCCCGTCCTGAAATATTCGACGTCCTTGACGCCAGACGATCCAACCGCTGCTTCTGCCATGGTCACCCTCTTCGAAAATTAGTTGATTGCAACAACTGCAGATATGGTTATTTCTTCTTCTAACCCTTGACAGAAATTCAGGGATTATGCTACGCACACCTTCCAGTTGAACGAGGCGTACACTCCATGGGCAAGGACCCAAGATTGTTCGATATTATAGTTTTGGCCGGTATGGTTGTCAATATAATTCTTGCCGTCTTCCTCCTCATCTATTACTTTGATTTATTGTAGGATTAGCTCGTTTTGGCTAACCTTTATTTCTGCCCTCCGGAATCGCTTTTTGCGCATCGAAATCCGATGGTTTCACGTCTGAAATTAAAGCCGATCGGCGTATCCCGTAAGTCTGTCAGGACCTCGACTTTCCCTTTGAGACGGACAGTAAGCCGCGTCTCTTTTCCGACCGTTTCCCACGACGAACCCCTGATCACTTTGAAGTCTCCTGATTCAGGTCCTTTCGGATTGGATGCCATCTCCTTGTAAGCATCCTCCTGGTACCAGTCCGCTACCCACTCCATGGCATTTCCGGTCACGTCGTACGCTCCATAGGGGCTCTTATCCAGCGGGAAGCTGCCTACGGGAGCCGTGAACTCATAGGAATCAGGATTCCCGGTATTGGCGGCCTCTGGCCTGTCCTCATTTCCCCACGGAAACAAGAGCCCTCGCGGTCCTCGCGCCGCTTTTTCCCACTCCGCTTCGGTCGGAAGACGCGCGCCGCGATAGCGACAGTACGCATTCGCCTCATTCCATGACACATTGACCATCGGCTGGTTCGCTCCGCTCAATTTCTCAAAATGCTTGACATACCGCGTGAGCGGCTTGGGACTCTGCGTCACCGCCACGAAAGCCATGTACGCTCCGTAGGTGACTTCGTAGCGGTCTATCCAGTAGGCATCGAGCCTGATCCGTCTTTCTGGCTTCTCATCGAACCCCCCGCCGTTATAGCCACGCAGAAATTCTCCTCCCGAAATGAAGACCATATCCTCCTTGATAGGCTCAGGGGGCGCTGAGGGAACGCGCGGGAGCGTCAATTTTTCGAAAAGCGTCTCAAGGTCGTCATGATAGATCCCGGCCAACGGCAAGCCGGCGAATATAAGCATAACCAAGAAGAAGGCCCACTTCAGGCGTTTATCAAGCATGGAAACGACACAGTCGAGTCCTCATCTGGTTAGGACCCGCTCTTGGCGCAACGAAACCCGATGGTCGCGTCGGTTCGCCAGAGTTTGGCTTGGAACCGTTTGACGACTCTGGCCCCATTCGGGGACTCGCGCCAGGATCCTCCCCGGATCACTTTGTTTTGCCCATCTTCAGGCCCCTTCGGATCCCGATAAATAGTCTTGGCGTAATACTTGTCGTCATAGGTGTCGGCCACCCACTCTGCCACATTCCCGGCCATATCATACAGCCCGTAGTAACTGCGTCCGGCCTCGAATTTTCCCGGAGGGGCCAGGTACTTGTAGCCGTCTTCCTCGCCGTCCAGATTTGCGTGCTTGGGGGTCAACGTGTCGCCCCAGGGGTATTTACGGTTCCCTTCCCCCTTCGCCGCCTTCTCCCATTCGGCCTCGGTCGGCAGGCGCTTGCCCGCCCACTGGCAATAAGCCGTCGCGTCCGACCAGGACATCCCCATCGCCGCCAGTTCCGGCTTGAGAATCTTGGAAGGGTCGTCATCAAAGACCGGAACGAACGGCTTCCCTCGTTTCGTCATCTTGACGAACCGCTCGTACTCAGCCTGGGTCACTTCATACTTATCCATGTAATACGTCGAAAGGTAGATTTGGTGCTCAGGGGCTTCATCGTAGTCGCCATCCTTGCTGCCCATTTTAAATGGGCCTTCCGGAATCTCGATCATCTCCCGTCCATCATCACCCACGATCGCTTTGTAGAGACTGAAATCCGTCTGGGCAATGGCGACGGGCTCCTGGGGAGTCGCTGGGATCTGCTTGAGCAACTCCTTGTTTTTCTCCGAGTGCCGGGACAGCATCATCATGCTGACAATCATCAGAAAAAACGCCAAGAAGGTGGTGCCGACACCGATCATCAGCCATTTATCTTTCATCTCGCACTCTCGTTGTCTGAAGCGGACGGCGTCGAGGCCGGCGCTTCTTTGCGTTGACGCCAGAGCTCCAGCAGCATCCCCATTTGGACACCGAGAAATCCCCCCATGGCTCCACCAGAGGAGGCTCCCAGCGGGATTGCGGACGGCCCGGAAACAAGCCAAGCCAGGCCTGCCCCCAACAGAGCCCCGCACACAATGCTGACAAAGAATCGGCGCCCACCCAACAGCCCGATCAGAAACCCGAACACCAGCCCCACGGCAGTCGTCACCGCAAGGCCCACACCCGTTCCCCAATAGTAGCCGATCGCCGCTCCCACCACACCGAACACGGCGGCGCCCAGCAGCATATCAAGGGTGACACGCCCAAGTTCTGTCCGCAACCGCAACATCAATCGGTTCCTTATTGCTTGGCGAGGGCGATGCTTCCGAAGTCGAGCTCGACGCCCGGGCCGGTGACGAGCGAAAGCCCCCAGGCCTGAGGGGCCGGCTCATGCTTATGGAATTTGAGGAAATCGGCGTAGGCGTTGACTCGCTCTTCGACCCACTGCCCAATCGGTTGCGCCCCAGCTCTGACAATAACTTCGGAGCCGCTGAACATGCCTCCCTCTTTGAAAGCTCCCGTCGTTCCGCTCGGACTCCACACATATTTGGTGAATACCGGGATGAACAGAAGATCCGTATCCAGCGTGATGAAAACAACAGCGATTACACCGCCACTTTGAGGAGCCGATCGGAGCCGCCAGCGCCACGTCACGATAGGATATTCCTTGGGATCCCACGCGACGCGCTTTTTGATGCGCATCTGGTCGTCAATCCCCTTGGTTCTGAGGAAAGTCTGCTCCCCTTCTTTGTCGATGGTATAGGCTTTACGGGTTGCAGCCTCGCTGCGACTCGCCTGCCAACCTTGCGGGAATCCGTCTGGCTCGGCCTTCGAAAAATCTTCCAGAACCTGTACGGCTGGATTTTGAGACGACGAAGACTGACCGGTGACGACCCCATCAAAAAGCAGAAGGCCGGGCACGCCGGCCAGAGCAACCAGCGCGAGAATCCTGATTGGAGTGTCAGCCATCGCGGAGGAGGACCTTACTCGACATGGCCGGAGTAAACGCCTGCTCTCTTTCAGGAGCCTTGCCAGCCCACACCCGTTCGGGCGCCTCGGCCTGCGCGAGCGTTCGCTGGCTCAGCCAGAACACTCCCAGCAGCAGCCCCCAGAACAACGTCATATTGAGAGTGACCATTCCGGCTGCAAAGCCGAACCCGGGCGTAAAGGCCCATGGCGATCCGTCACGCATGATCTCGTGGACATGCCACCCCAACCGCCCGGACGACCGGATAAAGCCCATCAGCCCCATCACCCACGTGAAGGCCATCCCGAGAAGAAAGAGCATCACCTGCCCTCGGACCGGCATCTTTCCCCAGACAATCGGCCCGATCGGCTCAGCCCTCTTGAGAAGGGCCCGGTTCACCAGGAGCCCCACCACCAACGCCGTGAGTGTGCTTATCGCCTGAGGGAGCGAGAGCCCCACACGGATATTGGCGGGCAGGTAGAATCCGTACACTGACAAGCCAATGACGTTGATGATCGCGACGACGAAGACTGCCCCAATGATCAGATTGCCCGTCCGGACCCACGATGTCGTGATGACCTTGTTGGTCCGCTTGTACAGGATGTAACTCAACGCCGAGAGGAGGATCATGCTATTGATCGCGCCGTTCTTGGCGGACATCACGCCGAAATTGCCGATGACCGGATGCTGGGCTCCGCCGATGTCCTTGGCTTCTTCCGGCGTCAGGACCAGCGTATGCGGCGTGAACCACACCAGAAAGCTGACGACCAGCCCATAGAGCAAATACTTGATATACCGGTGATATCGTTCGGCACCCGGCATCCGCGCCATCCCCTGCCAGAGATAGTAATTGGCGCCGATAAAGAGCGCGCCGACCGCGATCGCTTGAAGGACGAACATCCACGTCAACATGCCGCCCATCATCGTCACGCCCAATTGCTGGCGGAATTCATACACCGACCGCATCAGCCAGTACCCGGCAAACGGCATGGGGATCAGGGCCGCCATCGTGATGAACAGGAACACAAACCCCATCCAGTCGTAATAGCCTTTCTGGTCCTGGCTCTTGGCCGTGAGAAACCGGAACGCGGAATACCCCAGCACGACGGCTCCGCCGGTCATCATGTCGGCCAGGAAACGGTGAACGTTGAAAGGGTTCCACAGGGCCGTGTGCAACGTATGCCAGGCATTCCCCAGAAAGCGGCCCGACTGGTCCACGCCGGCCGGCGACATCATGAACGAGACCCATGAATTGGCGAGAAAGAGCAAAATGGTCCCGAAGACATTCAGCATCACCCCGAATGCGGCGTGAATCCACTTGAGGCCGCCTTCGTTCATGCGGTCCCAGGAATAGTAGTACAGGCAGAGGGCGCCGCTCTCGGCCACGAAGACCAACGCATATATGCCCATCATCGACTTGAAGACGCCGGTGATATAGCCAAAGAAGGCCGGATAGAGCATCGCTAAAGCGGTCACTACGCTCACGCCCAGTAAGGACGAAATCGAAAAGGCGATCAGGCTGATGCGGAGGAAGTCCCGCGCCAGGCGGTCGTACCGTGCCGCCGCAACACGGTCGCGAGTCAGAAGCCCCATGACCTCGATGATAAGACAGAAGATCGGCAGGGCCAGCACGAACCCGCCGAAGTACGTATGCTGCTGGGTGATGACCCAGATCGCGAGCCGACTGTCCAAATTGCCGTAACGTGGGTAGTCGGCAGGCCCAGAACGGGGGGCCGGATCGCTGGCCGGCCAGCCCGGTGTGCCATAGTAAATATCCGCTCCCGGAGGAGTCTGGAGGGACTGCTCGGGCTCCGCTGTTTCGGCCGGCAGACTACCGTAGGCACCGTCCCTGGCATACGCGGGTAACGATCCGCCGACGCCGAGCAGCAGGATGACGAGCAGAAATGAGAGCATGAGTCGCATCAGTTCGTCGTCACCACTCTCACGATCAGGCTTTCCTGGAGGTCAGAATCCCCCAAATGAAGGGGCACCGAAGCAAAGCGGGCGCGATTGTAGCATGAAGTTTCTCCTCCTGCCATCGGGATCGGCCGAGATGATAGCCATAGAGACTCATCAGGCCGCCGATGCCCGCCGTGACAAGAATCCTCATCCAGATCGGTGGATGCGGGATAGCCAAGAGGAAGCTGATCACCCCCAGCGCGACAAGATAATACGTCCAGGCGAAGGTCATGCCGGGCCAGAGGAAAAACCTCAGCAGTTCCCGCCATGAATACCGCGTCAACCCTTCCCATAGCGTGAACGATGGCTGTAGTCCTTGGACAAAAGCAACCGTACAAGCGAGACCTGCAAGTACGCCGATCGCCGCAAGCTGTCCCAGGTCCGTTGCGACGGACGGCGCGATTGTCACGAGCCCGACATAGGCCAGGCCGACTGCGAGGGTCGCGGCGGCGACCTTGGCCGTCCAGAGATCAAGCCGGCCGGTCACGAGCGCCCACAGCGCCTTCCCGTCCGGCAGAGTCACGAAGGGCCGGCCCTGCCGCTGAAGGAAACGCAGGTGCCCGATCTCAAACGCATCACGCGCGACCGACGTCGAGGCGATGATCAAGGCCATCATCGCAGGGGCGGCCGGATGATCATGGTAATCGAAGTAACTGTAAAAAGAGGAGGCCACTTGCAGCAGGGCCAGCACCATCAACGACAATTGAATGCCGTAAAGAAACCCGATCCATCCTCCCACCCAGGCTAGCTGCCGTAGACTTTCTTCATATACCAGCTCTTTGAGCCGCTGTTCACGACCGTAGGCATAGCAGGCCAGCGCGACCCCAGCGCAGAATAAGCCGCTGGCCAGAAGCAGAGAGACGATGTCGGCGTGCCAGCCCATCACTTGGAGAAATTTGTAGAGGGCGTACGCGAACAGTCCAGGAAACAGCATCAATATCCGCTTGCGCCTACGGAATCCCTCCTCCGTCACCGCCACCGTCAGCGCCGGCACCACCCGCATGGTC
>WNFB01001457.1_pt1 | contig 20152 bp, 19 predicted proteins | sample 5400501 | NCBI WGS metagenome assembly WNFB01 (sample SAMN13153341, study PRJNA577476) | soil metagenome | isolation source: 200 cm saprolite under Douglas fir tree site 2 hole 1 | place: USA:California | collected 2015-04-18 | reverse complement strand
TTGGCCTCACCTGGGAATGGGTTACCGGCGATGGCGGCGGCCAGTTCATCCCTCGTGCGCACGAGGAAGTCCGTGCGCAGCTTGAGCTGCGTGGCGGCTTGCTGCTCGAGCTGAGCCTCGATGTCCGCGGTAGCCCGCTTTTCGCCCCCGAACACCACGTTGCCGCTGTTCAGCAGCGTCTTCACGTCGCCATATCCGAGGCCTGCCATGAAGTCGCACAGAGCCGGCATCGACACCTTGCCGTGAGGGCCTAGATTGACGGCACGCAGCAGCGCAATGTAGCGAGCGATGGGCGTTACGTAAACAGCTGCAAGGGCTTTTCGAGCTTTTGCTTGACGGTGCGAAGGAACTCGGCAGCGGTTGCGCCGTAGAACACACGGTGGTCGGCGGAGAGAGTGAGCGTGCAGCGCTTCGACACGGCGAGGTGGCCATCGACGACCACGGGCCTGTCCTGCACGGCGCCGACTGCCAGGATGGCGCTGTGCGGCGGGTTGATGATGGCCGAGAACTCGGTGACGCCGTACATGCCGAGGTTGGAGATGCTGAAGGTCCCACCCTCATAGTCGCGCGGCTCGGCTTTGCCTTCGCGCATCTTGCGGGCCAGCGCTTTGCTCTCGGCGGCGAGCTCCTTGAGTGCCTTGCCATCGGCGTCGCGGATCACCGGCTCCATGAGGCCCCCCTGCACGGCCACGGCAAAGCCGACGTTGATGCGCCTGTTGCGGATGAGCTTGCCGTCCTGGTAGAAGGAGTTGACGTCGGGGTAGTCGCGCAGGGCCAGCGCGCACGCCCGGACGATCAGGTCGTTGATGGTGACCAGCTCCTCTTTGGGGAGACCATCGTTGAGCTCCTCCAGGTCCGCGAGGGCCTTGGCCATATCCACATCCATGGAGACGTAGAAGTGGGGCACCGGGCCCTTGGCTTCGACCATGCGGCGGGCAATGGTCTGCTGCATGCGATTGAGCTGGACGATCTCGACGTCCGGGGCGGCTTCCGCCGCAGGGGTCGGGAGCCGGGAGCCGGGAGCCGGCGCGGCTTTGGCGGCAGCCTCGACGTCCTCCTTCTGGATGCGGCCGAGAGGACCGCTGCCTTTTACGTGGGCGAGGTCGACGTCTAGCTCGCGCGCCAGGCGACGGGCTATGGGCGAGGCACGGAGTTGGCCTTCGGGCTCAGGCGCCTCCGGCTCGGGGGCCGGGGGCCGGGGGCTGGGAGCCGGAGCTTGCTGTTCGGTGGGCTCAGTGCGTTTGGCCTCGGTTTCGGCGACGACTTCGCCGGGGGACTCAGCGCGGGCCAGGCTCGGTGGCACCGGAGTCGGGGTTCCCTCACCCCTGCCCTCTCCCGCCGCGGCGGGAGAGGGGGTAGTTTCGCCGGGGAGGGCGATCTCGCCGATGAGGTTGCCGACGGGGGCGGACTGGCCCTCCTGGAGGACGATGCGCGCCAGCTTGCCGGAGGCGTAGGCCTCGAGCTCGATGTTGGCCTTGTCGGTCTCGATCTCGACGATTGGCTCGCCCTTCTTGACCTCGTCGCCGGGGTGCTTGAGCCACTTGGAGACGGTGCCCTCCGTCATGGTGTCGCTCAGGCGCGGCATCAGGACCTGTTCAGGCATCAGGCGGCTTTGCCAAGCGTCTTTTTGGCGCCGGCCACGATCTGTTCCACGGTCGGGATACAGGCCTGCTCCATCTGCTTGGCATAGGGCATGGGCACTTCCACACCGGAGATGCGGGCCACGGGCGACTCGAGGAAGTCGAACGCCGCCTCATAGATCAGGGCGGCCGTCTCGGCGGTGATGCCGTAGCTGCCCCAACCCTCCTCCACCACGACTGCGTGGTTCGTCTTCTCGACTGACGTGCGGATGGTGGCGACGTCGAGCGGGCGCAGGCTGCGCAGGTCGACCACCTCGGCCTCGATGCCTTCTTGAGCCAGCTGATCGGCGGCCGCCAGGCACAGCAGGACCATGCGCGAGTGGCTGACCAATGACACGTCCGTACCCTGGCGCTTCACGTCGGCCTGGCCCAGGGGCGGCAGGAACTCGCCTTCGGGCACCTCGCCCTTGGTGTTATACAGGCCCTCGTTCTCGATGAAGACCACCGGATTGTCGTCGCGGATCGACGTCTTGAGCAAGCCCTTGGCGTCGGCCGGCGTAGCGGGCGCAACGACCACCAAGCCGGGGATGTTGGCGTACCACACCTCCAAGCTCTGCGAGTGCTGCGCGCCAAGCTGATGGCCGCCGCCGCCCGGCATGCGGATGACCAGCGGCACGGTGGCGTGGCCGCCGAACATGTAGCGGATCTTGGCGGCATGGTTGACCACCTGGTCGGTGGCCAGCAGCGAGAAGTTCACCGTCATAATCTCGACCACCGGCCGCAGCCCCGCCATCGCGGCGCCGACGCCAGCCCCAACAATCGTGTCCTCGGAGATGGGCGTGTCCTTGACGCGCCTTTCGCCGAACTCCTTGTACAGCCCCTGGGTCACTTTGAAGGACCCATCGAACACGCCGATGTCCTCGCCCAGCAGCAGCACGCTCTCGTCGCGCTGCATCTCTTCGCGCAACGCCTGGTTCAGCGCTTCACGATAGGTAATCTCGGGCATCAGGTGTCCTCACCTGGCCTCTGCCGCCACTGTGGGAGAGGAACTGCTAGCGCCACGTGACAGGCAGATCGCCGGCGTACACGTCCTGGGTCAGGTCCGTGGACGGATCTGGCTCGGGACTGGCGTCTGCGAAATCGACCGCCTCCTGGACGATGCGCTCGACATCCTTTTCGTGTGCGTCGAAGTCGTCGTCGCTGGCAATGCCGGCTTCGCGCAAACGGTGGCGGAAGCCCTCGATGGCGTCGCGCTTGCGCCACTCCTCCACTTCTTCCTTGGAGCGATAGACCTGTGGATCGGCCATGGAATGGCCGCGGTAGCGGTAGGTCACCGCCTCCAGGAAGTAGGGCGTCTTCTCGTCGCGGATGCTCTGCGCGGCGGCGCGAGCGGCATCCAGCACGGCCACGATGTCCATGCCGTCCACGCGCTCGGCGGGGATGTCATAGCCCCACGCCTTGCGGTACATCTCCTTGACCGCGGACACGCGCTCGACGGCGCTGCCCATGCCGTACTGGTTGTTCACGCACACGAACAGCACAGGCAGGTTCCAGACTTTGGCCAGGTTCAGCGACTCGTGGAACGTACCGTTATTGGTGGCGCCGTCGCCGAAGATCGACATCACGACCTCGTCGCCGTCGCGGTACTGGACGGCCATGGCGGTGCCCACCGCCAGCGCTATCGAGCCGGCCACGATGGCGTAGCCGCCCATAAAGCGCTTCTCCGGATCGAACAGGTGCATGGAGCCGCCGCGGCCGCGGCTGGTGCCATCAACTCGGCCGAACAGCTCGGCCATCACGCGCTTGGGATCGACACCATGGCTGATGGCGTGGCCATGCTCGCGATAGGTGCTGTACACGTAATCGCCGGGTCGCAGCGCCTTGATGGCGCCGACGAAGGTGGCTTCCTCGCCGATGTTCAGGTGCAGGAAGCCGCCGACCTTGGCGCGGGTGTACATTTCGCCGACTTTCTCCTCGAAACGGCGGTTCAGCAGCATCAGGTGATGGAGGTCCAGCAGCTCCTCGCGGCTGTGTCCGGCTAGCGCTTGATCCTGCTGCTTGGTATCAACGGCCATGGGTGCGTTCAAGGGGGATTGTAACGACCAGTTGCCGTTTACAATCGCCTCTGATGCCGCTCCCAATCTCGACGAAGCCCGATCATGCGCACTGGCGCGACCTGTACTACGACGTGGTGCAGACGGGGCTGTGCACCGGCTGCTCGGGCTGCGTGGTGGTCTGCCCCCACCAGGTGCTGGATTACAGGAACCTGACGCCGTTCCAAACGCTGGACACGCCCGACGACTGCGTCCATGGCGTAAAGGGCTGCGACACCTGCGCGCGGGCTTGTCCGCGCATTGGCTACGGGGCGGTGGACATCGACAAGCTGCTGTTCGGGCGGGAGAAGGAGCCGCACGAGCTGTGCGGCATCTACGACGAGATCGTGTTCGCGCGCTCGCGCGATCCACGCGTGCTGGAGCGGACGCAAGACGGCGGCATCGCCTCGACGCTGGCCATCTGGGCGTTGGAATCGGGCTTGATCGATGGCGTGCTGACCTCGAGCAACGGCGCGGAGTGGCATCCCCTGGACAGCGGCGCGTACATCGCCACCAACGCCGAGGAGGTCCTCGCCGGCGGCATGTCGCGCTACACCTACGTGCCCACGCCGCTGCCGCTCAAGCAGGCGGTGAAGGACGGCTACTCGAAGCTGGCCCTGATGAGCGTGCCGTGTCAGACGGAATTCGTCCGCAAGCTGATGACCACCAAGGTCAAGAAATACTACTCACGGGTGGCGCTGATTATCGGCCTGCTGTGCAGCGAGACGTTCGAGTTCGAGCCGTTCATCACCGAGACGATGGTGCAGAACCGCGGCATCGACGTGAACGACGTCCGCAAGATCAACATCAAGGGCAAGGTCATCGTTTATCCCAAGAACGGTGGCGAGCCGGTGTTCGTGCCCCTGAAAGAGGTGCGGCCGATGGCTCGCAGCCACTGCCATCACTGCCCCGACTTCACCGCCGAGCACGCCGACCTCTCGCTGGGCGGCCTGGGCCAAGACGGTTGGACGCTCACGCTCATTCGGACGGAGGTCGGTCGCACTTTCTGGCAAGGCCTGGTCCAATCGGGCCTGATCGAGGTCCGGCCGGCCGAGGAGGAGCCGGATGTGCTGGCGCTCATGGACAAGCTGTCGATCAAAAGCCGCAGGCGCGTGGTCGCCGCCGGCGACACCTGGTACCAGCGCGAGCAGCCACTCCCGCCGGAGCTGATGCCCGAAGCCGTCAGCGTAGCGTGACATGCTCTCGGGCATGGATGCTCAAGAAATCCTGACCCAGGTTCGCGATTCTCTCACCGTCAAACGTGTGTTCGGGGAGCCGTATGAGGTGGGCGGCGTCACGTTCGTGCCAGTTGCCACCGTGCGCGGCGCTGGTGGCGGAGGCGGCGGCCGGGGCGGCAGCCATGAGGGCCAGGGCGAGGGCTCTGGCTGGGGCGGCGGCTTCAGCGCCGAGCCGGCCGGGGCGTACGTGATCCGCGATGGCCAGGTGGACTGGAAGCCTGCGCTGGACCTCACGCGCATCATCCTGCGGGGCCAGCTGGTAGCCATCATGGCCCTGCTCACGATCCGCGCGGTGGTGCACGCCGTCGCTCGCCGCCGCCGCTAGGTTGCGATTCGATCGCCAGGCGTACAATGGCTGGCTAATTGCCAGCATAAGGAGATATCCGGTGGGCTCGCAGTCGCTGACCTACGTTGCTCCGTTTGCCCTTGCTGTCAGTTTGCTGGCGTCGGCATGCGGTGGAACCGCGGCGACGCCGGCGCCCAGCGCGCCGACGGCCTCGGCGGCAGCGAAGCCCTCCGCTCCCGCGTCGGCGGCTGCCGCGGCCAGCACGCCCGCCAGCGCAAAGCCGGCGGCTGGCGCACCTGCTTCGGCGACCGCCGCGGCCAGCGCCGCAGCGGCGGCCAAGCCAGGCATGACGCAGGTCCGGCTGGGGCTTCTGCCGTCGGTCGCCAGCGCGCCCATCTACACCAACCTGGAGTCGGGCGCCTTCGCCAGCTCAGGGCTGGACGTGAGCATCACGCCCTTCACCGATACCGTGCAGATCATGGTGTCCATCGCTGGCGGTCAGCTGGAGATGGGCCAGATCACCTTGGGCGTGGGCGCCCTCAACGCCATGGCGCGTGGCACGGACCTCAAGCTGGTGGCGTCCGCCAACCAGGACCCGGCCGAGCATGGCGCGCTTACGCCGCTGCTGATTCGGACCGACTTGATCGACTCTGGCCAGGTCAAGTCCGTGAAGGACCTCAAGGGGCGCAAGCTGGCCATCAACGGCAAAGGCACCATCCTCGAGTACACGATCGGCAAGCTGATGCTAGGCGCGGGCCTGCAGCCCAGCGACGTCGACGTCGTCGTCTTGCCTCTGCCGGACCAGGTGACGGCGCTGGGCAACAAGGCCATCGACGCGTCGCTGACACTGCAACCGCTGGCCACGCAAGCCGTTCAGAAGGGGGTGGCGAAGGTGCTGACTGACACCGTTACGCCGAACGCCCAGCTAGGCATGATTGCCGTCAACAGCAAGTGGGCCGAAACCCATCGCGAGGCCACCGTCAACTTCCTGTTCAATCACGTGAAGATGATCCGGCGTCTGGCCGATGGCAAGATCAAGAGCGACAGCGAGGCCCTTGCGGCCATCCAGAAATGGGTCAAAACTGAGCCCGAAGTCGTGAGAGCGGCTCCCGATCCGAACTGGCCCAAGGACGCTAAGCTGAACCGGGCCAGCATGGCCGACGAGCAAAAGTACTTCCTCGATCAGAAGGCCACGAACTACGGCGAGCCTATCCCCATCGACCGCATCGCGGACGACAGCTACTTGGACGAGGCGCTTAAGAAGCTCGGCTCGTAGGCAACAAAAAACCTCGCCGCAGCGGGCGAGGTCACATCCAATGTTTAACTGCGACGAAGTCTAACACATCGATCAGTTATACAACATATAATTCATCGAACACATGGAGATCGAGCGCAGGCTGAGGCGGGTGGGCGGCTCGGTGATGCTGCCGCTGCCGCCGGAGATGCTTACCGAAAGCGGGCTCGCGCCGGGCGACGTAGTGCGCCTGAAATCACGGCCGGGGCACATTGAGATCGCGCCCACGGAAGGGCCCGACCTGGAAGTCGCAGCCTTCGCGGCGCGTTTCACTCGGCGCTATCGCGAGGCACTCGCGCGGCTGGCGCAATAGCCGCTCTCGACCAGCCGCTGGTCTCGCGGGAGCAGCTGCTGTTCCTGCACGTCGTTGCCAGCGCCGAATTTGGCGGTGACGAGGGGGTGCGCGATCGTCAGCTGCTCGATGCTGCTCTGGCCCGTCCGCTAGCCTCCTTCGCGGGCGAGCTGCTGTACGGCAACCCATTTGCGCGAGCCGGGGCACTCATGCACTCGATGTTGGAAAACCAGCCATTCGCCAGCGCCAACACGGCCGTGGCTATCCTGGCGGCAGGCTTTTGGTTGGAGCGGGAAGGCTACCGTCTGGACGCGGACCAGCACGATCTCCTTCAGACTGCCCTAGCCACCGCCGCCGGTGCGCTTGACGTGGACGACCTTGCCCGCTGGCTGCGCGAGCGTGCGGTCCGTCTAGACCGCTGAGGCGACTGGCGCCTTCACGCGCGGGTTCACTTTTTCGGCGAAGAGACGGATGCTTTGGATGGCCTGATCGGGCGTGATGCCGCCGAAATGGACCTGGAAGCTCATCTCGCACTCCCCGAACTTGTCGACGATGTACTGGACCTTGTCCAGCGCCTCGTCGGGGTCGCCGACGATAGCCCGGTGCTCGCGCTCGACTTTGTCCCAGGTCATCGCGTCGATCAGGGCCGGCAAGGTCTCATAGCGCTTGTACTGGGCCTCGTCGCGGCCGGCCCACCAGCTGGCAATCTCGCGGAAGACGGCCAGGTAGTGCTGCATGCCGGCCCAGGCGCGGTCCTTGGCTGCTTGGCGGTCCTCGTCGATGACGCAGTGCAGCACCATCATCACCCGCGGCTTGCCGGGCGCCCCGCTCGAAGCGAACGATGAGCGGTACAGGTGCAGGTGATCGGCCAGCTCGTCGTAGTCGCCGATGTAGGGCACGACCATCATCGAGTAGCCCTGCTCACCGGCCCACTGGAATGAGGCCGGCGTGGCGATGGCGGCGATCCAGATGGGCGGGTGCGGCTGCTGCACCGGCTTCGGCAAGCTGGTGACGTTCTCGAACGAGTGGTACTTGCCATGGAAGGTGACGTCGTCCCGCGTCCACAGCAGCTTCAGCGCCTCGATCCCCTCCTCGAAGCGGCCGCGGCTGTCGTCCATGGAGACGCCGAAGGCGGCGAACTCGTGCGGCAGGAAGGCGCGGGCGATGCCGGCGTCCACGCGGCCATTGCTGATGCAGTCCAACATGGCCAGCTCCCCGGCCAGCTTGAGCGGATGGTTGAACACGGGCAGCACGGCGCCGGTCATCAGCCGCTGCTTTTTGGTGACCGCGGCGGCGGCCGAGAGATACACCACCGGGTTGGGGCTGTAGCCGCCATAGGGATGGAAGTAGTGCTCCACGATCTTGATGCGCGTGGAGCCCAGATCCTCGCACTCACGGGCAATCCGCAGCGTCTCGGCAAAGTACTGCGCGCCCGACTTCTCGTTCGGTCGCATGTCCGGGAAGAAGTCGAGCCCAAACTCAACGGGCATGGCTAGTTAGACGATAGCGGGAGCTGGCGCAAATGCGGGCAGCACCTCGCGCGAGAAACGGCCCATCTGGGCCAGGGTGGCCTCATGCGGCAGCCCGCCAAAGTTGAAGTAGCAGATGACCTCGTCCAGGCCCGCGGCCTGCACCTTCTTCAGATGATCGATGCAGTACGCGGCGCTGCCGGTGATGATACTGCGCTCGCGCAGCTGGTTCGGCTCCATGGCCTGGATACGCTTGACGATATCGGCGAAATAGGCGATGTGCGGCGGCGCCTTGCTCGGATCGCCCGGCAGCGCGGGCAGCACGCCGCGCAGGTAGTAGAGCAAGCGCTCTCGCGCGCGCAGCTCCTCTTCTTCCGAGTCGGCCAGGCACACGAAATACGAGCACTTGACTTTGGCCTCCGGATGGCCCGCATCGGCCGCGAGCGCACGGAATTTCGCGGCGGCTTCCTCGAGGCTACCGAACATCATCGCCGCGGCGAACGGCGCGAAGATGATGTCGAAGCCGTTCCGCGCCGCCATCTCCATGGTCGGCGGGCTGAAACAAGCCACCACCACCGGCGGGTGCGGCTGCTGCGTGGGCCGCGGCAGCACCGTCACCGGCTGCGCGATGCGATGGTACTGGCCCTCGAAGGTGAAATCGGCGTTCTTCCAGGCGCCGGTGACGATCTGCAGCTCCTCGTCGAAGCGGCCGCGGCTCTCGTCGAACGGCACCTCGAAGGCAGTGTATTCCCGCTCGTCGTAGCCGCGTCCGGCGCAGAACACCGCCCGGCCCTCACTGAGCAGGTCGAGCAGGGCCCATTCCTCGGCCACACGCAGAGGGTGATTGCACGGCAGCACCACCGCGGCGGCGCCAAGGCGCACGCGTTTGGTCCGCGCGGTGACGTACCCGAGGAAAGTCGTGGGCGACGGCAGGCAGCCGAACAGGCCGAAATGGTGCTCGGGCACCCAAACGGAGTCGAAGCCCAGGTCCTCGGCGGCCAGGCACTCGGCTAGGATTTCCCGCAGGAACTGGTTCGGGTCGCGCCGGTTGGGTTCGTAGTAGGGCGGGTTATCGCTGAGGGTAAAGTAGCCGAACTTCACGGCTTCAGCGTTAGCACGTCCCCAAGCTGCTCTTTCGTCATGCCGACCCATTTGCCTTTGTAGGTCCCGAACTGGAACTTGGCGATCTGGTCCTGCGTGCGGTCCCACGTGCGCGCCACGTCCTTGTAGGTGTCGACGATCTGGAGGCCCACGTCGCTGCCCTTTTTGACGGCCTGCCAGAAATAGATGTTCTGCACGACGTCGTGCTCCTTATCCAGGCTGAGCGGACCCTTAGCCGTCTCGATCTTGAGGTTGTAGAGCACATTCATGAACGCCTGCTTGTCCTCGACGTTGCCGTTCGCCTGCTTGACGGCAGCTTCGAGGATCTGGGCGGCGGACCAGCCCACGCCAGTATCGGTGGACACCGGCCGGTTGGGGTACTTCCCATTCCAGGCTTTCAGGAGAGCCTGGTTGCCGGGCGTCTCGAGCGCGGGCGAGTAGGCGTAGTTGCCAGTAATGCCGACGACCTTGTCCTTGGACTGAGCGAAGTTCGTCCCGCTGATCTGGCCGCCGAAGTGGTCCAGCACCGGACGGTTGCTGCCGCCCGCATAGGTGGCGTAGGCCTCGGAGAAGCGCAGGCTGTCCACGCCCGGCATGAAGGTCACCAGTACGTCACCGTTGTTGCTGATCTGGCTCACGTAAGGACCCATGTCGTTGGTGCCCAAGGGTGGATGAATCTCCTGCACGATGGCGCCACCGCGGCCCACCCAGGCGCTGCCAAAGCCATCGCCAGTTTCCAAGCCGCCGCCGTAGTCGGAGGTGATCAGAACGGCCTTGCGATAGCCCTTCTTGAAGCCATAATCGGCCAGCGTGTCGGTAATGCCGGTGCCGTTCTGGGTGAAGCGCACGATGAACGGGCCGGCGGTCTTCGAGTCGTACATGAGCGATTCGGCGCCACAGTTACCGCTCACGATGAGCGGCAACTCGACCTGCTTGACGTAGCCGGCCACGGCGTAGCAGATGGGCGTCGAGGTGAGGCCCATGAGTACGTTCACCTTGTCGCTCTCGACGAGCTGCTTGGCCTTGGTCAGGCCGGTATCGGCTGACCCGGCGTCGTCCGCATACACCACCTCGATCTTGCGGCCGGCAACGGTGCTCTGGATGGAGTCGAGATACATCTGGAAGGCGTCATTGTTGTCTTTGCCGACGTTGGCCAGCGAGCCAGTCGTGGAGTTGATGTAGCCGACTTTGATGGAGCCGCCGGCGGCCGGCTTGGCGCTGGCGGCGCTGCTGGCCGCGGGCTTGGCGCTAGCCGAGGCCGCGCTTGTGGCGGCCGGCTTGCTCGCGCCGGTTGCGCTGGCGGGGGCGCTGGCTGCCGCGGGTTTGCTGGCGGCAGCCGAGGCAGGCGCGCTGGCTGGCGTGGGGGCTGCTCCGCCACCGCAGGCGACAAGAGCGAGTATGGCGATCAGGACGCCGCTGGATTGTGACAGTCTCATGGCTTGCCATGATACTGGAGGTCCCGACCGGGGCTGGCGGCCAGCGTTCGAGCAACGACGAGCCCGGGGACGCCAGCCAGCGCCAGAACGATAAGCAGTGTTTTCAAAGCGAACTCGCGGGCCTTGTAGATGGCGGCCAGTGCCGTCTCGGCTCGCTGTTCCGCGATGACGCCACCTAACTCGGGCACCCTCGCATAGCCCGCAAGGATGCGCCCGCGATCGCTGTCATAGGCCAGCGTACCCGACGCGGCTGTGCTATCCAGCAGAGCCTGGACGGAAGGCCGCTGCGAGAAGTCGGCGAACGCGTTATTGACCGCGCTGTCTGGATGGACCAGCACGTGGCCGTTGTTGCCCACCAGATAGGCGCTGTCGCTGCCAGATGCGCGCATCAGCAGCGCCAGCCATCGATCTGCTGGGACCGAGACGGTGACAATCCCGGCAAACCCACCCCTCGCATCTTGAACCGGTGCGCCGAAGATGAACGTCGGCACACCGCTATTGCGGCCGATAAGCGTCTCGAAGCTTGGAGCGTTGGTGCGGCGCGCATTCTCCAAAACGGCCTCACCGGCGCGGTTCACTGGCGGCAGGTCGTCGCCCCGAGCCAGTGACCGCCCGCCGGCGTCGTAGACCGATACGGCGAATACCTCAGGGTGCAGGCGCTGATAGTCGCGGAGCAGCTGGGCTTGCTCCGCCGGAGTCATCTCCACCAGATACGGCGTGCTGGCTATGGAGGTGACAATCGCGCGGTTGGCTTGAGCGAAGCTGGCCACATCGTCGGCCAGCACGGCCGCCAGCGTTTGCCAGCTTCGCAGCGATAGCGCGGTCACCAGATCCTGCTGGCCGTTGCTGATGATGGTGACGGTTGCTACCAGGGGTATGGCGGCGGCGAGCATCAGTGCCACAGCCAGCTGGGCCCCGGGTGTTGGCCGGGCGGCCGGTCGAAGCAGCGCCAGTACCGGTCCCACGATCAACGCAGTCCCGAAGCCGGCGTAATACATCGGGCCCAACCAGGATTGCGACGGGAGGGGGCTGACTACCAAGAACCCCAGCAAGGCCGCTGCCACCGCGAAGCGAGCGGTCCAGTTGGCGGTCATTGAGCTTGGGCCAATCAGCTGCACTGCTACAAGCGCTACACCCGCCACGCAAAAAGCCGCGCCGACTCCAACAATCGCCGGGTCCGCCGCGGTGCTCCAGCGGGCCGCTCCAGCGACGAGCGGCGCGCCGGTGATGGCTGTAGCGACGCCAAGCAAGAGCGCGAACAGATCGCAGGCACCATGGCGGCGTCGTGCCAGGAGACCAAGCAGCAAAGGTGCGGCCAGAGTGCCTAGGCCGAACACCACAAGGCGCGTCGCTCCGACCCAGTTGCCAGTATGGACGAAGCCGGCGGCGAGCAGCAGCCAGGCAGCTCCAACCAGCGCCTGCAGCCCGAACAGCAGTGGCGAATTTGGGACAAACGCGGCTGCCACGATGAGCGCGCTACCGAGCACAAACAAGGTGATGGCCACCGGCATGAGGTAAGGTCGAAGGAGCGCGAAGGCCGGGCCGGTGAAGCGATGTGGCACGACCAGCATCAGCGCCCCAGCACAGGCGCAGTAAATGCTGGTAAGCAAGCGCAGGGTCGCAAGGCCGGTTGCTGAGGAACTGGTTAACGCGCCAGCCGCTGTTCGGGTCACCTCGCCTCTGCTGCTGACGTCGCGGGCTTGGTAGGCCGCCGAGTCGGGCAATAGAGCGTTAACTAAGCGCATGCTGTGCGGGACAGCCTACAGGCCGCTGCTTCCGCTGGCAACAGCCTAGCCCGTGTGGGCTGCGCCGTCGTCGATGGCCCAACGATCCGCGGCGGTGGTTTGCCACATGTCAACATGTCTGTTACTATCTCGATATATCGAGACAGTACTTGGAGGAGGACCATCATGTTTAACGGACCTTGGGAGCACGGGCGCTGGGATCAGCACTGGCGGCGCGCCTGGAAGGATCAATTCAAGGCCGAGCGGCTGCGCGAGCGTGTGTTCGGTAAGGGCGATCTCAAGTACTTGATCCTGGACCTGTTGAAGGACCAGCCGCGCCACGGGTACGACATTATTCGCGAGCTGGAATCGCGCTGCGGTGGCCTCTACACGCCCAGCGCCGGCGCGGTGTACCCGACGCTGCAGTTGCTGGAGGACATGGGCGCCGTCACCTCTGAGCAGCAGGATGGCCGCAAGACGTACACGATCACGGATGAAGGCCGGCGCATCCTGGAGGAGCGGCGCGACGTCATCGACGAGATTACCGGGCGGGTGCGGGACTGGATTCGGCGCGAGGGTGGTTCGGAGGTTGGCCAGGCCATGCGTGAGCTGGGCGAGCTCATGGCCCTGCTCGGCCGCGAAGGAGGCCGCGCACTCGGCGATCCGGACAAGCTGCGCCGCGTGCGCGAGGTCATTGCCCGGGCGCGCGAAGAGCTGCGTGCCATCCTTCGGGATGAGGTGCAAGTCTGAGTCGCTTTCGGACGACCAACCCGTGGATCGTGCTGCTGGTGTTGTGCACCGGCTTTTTCATGATCCTGCTCGATACGACGGTGGTGAACATCGCCATCCCGAGCATGATCGAGGGCCTGCACGCCTCGCTGGATCAGATCCTATGGGTACTCAACGGCTACATCCTGGTGTATGCCGTGCTGCTGATCACTGCCGGCCGGCTGGGCGACCTGTATGGCCAGCGCAATGTATTCGCGGTTGGGCTGGTGGTTTTTACGGCGGCCTCAGCCTATTGCGGGCTGGCGCCCGACGTCCTCCATCTGCAGATAGCGCGTGTCATCCAGGGAACCGGCGGGGCGCTGCTGACGCCGCAGACGCTGGCCATCCTGACATCGATTTTCCCGGCGGATCGGCGCGGCGCGGCCTTTGGCGTGTGGGGCGGTGTGGCGGGCATTGCCACCGTCGCCGGGCCAACGCTTGGCGGCTACCTGGTGGCGGACTGGGGCTGGCGATCGATCTTCTACCTCAACGTGCCGATCGGCATCCTGGCATTGGTGGCCACCTTCGTCGTGATTCCGGACATGCGGCAGGGTCGCAAGCACCGCCTGGACGTCATCGGCGTGGCGCTGGCTACGGCCGGTCTGTTCGCGATCGTGTTCGGGCTCATTGAGGGGCAGCGCTTCCAGTGGGGAACTATCTGGGGGCCGATCACCATCCCCAGCATGCTCGGCGCCGGGGTTGGCGTGCTGGCGCTGTTCATCCTGTGGGAGCGCCGCCAGGCGGAGCCGCTGATGCCGCTGAGCCTGTTCAGGAGCCGCAACTTCGCCATCATGAACTGGATCGCTGTGGTGGTCTCGTTCGGCATGTTCGGCTTGTTCCTGCCGATCACCATCTACCTGCAGTCGGTGCTGGGCCTGAGCGCCCTGCACGCGGGGCTGACCATCGCGCCGATGTCGCTGGTGTCGATGGTGGTGGCGCCGCTGGCGGGGCGTTTCTCCGACAAAATCGGGGGTAAGTACATCTTGTTTGTGGGCTGCATCATTGTTGTGCTGGGGATCGGATCACTGGTGCTGCTGGCGGGCCCAGCGGTTTCGCCGGTGCGGTTCCTGCCGTCGTTCGCGGTGGCGGGCCTGGGCATGGGCATGGTATTTTCGCCGATGGCCACCGTGGCTATGCGCAACGTGAGCCCAACCATGGCCGGGGCGGCGTCAGGCGTGTTCAACAGCTTCCGCCAGCTGGGCGGTGTGATCGGCAGCTCGGTAGTGGGGGCGATCCTGCAGGCTCAACTGGCGCGGTCCAGTGAGTTCGTGCAGGCCTTGCGGCCATCACTGGCGGTGCCGATGGCGATCATGCTGCTGGGCGCCTTCAGCACGCTGCTGATCGAGCGCCGCAAGAGGGCTCGGCCGGCCGTCGCGGCGCCCGAGACGCTGGCCATGGCCAGCTGAAGACGCTACAGGATCAGCACGTTCACGGCAAGCCCGACCACGCCGCCAGCGATGGCCGGCAGCCAGCGCCGCGGCAGGTGCTTGTTGGCGATGGCTACACACAGGGGGGCGATGCCGCCGGTAACGAGGCAGCCGAGATCACCGGGACTGACGTCCGGCACGAAATCAGCATTGAGCCCCGCCAAGTTGGCAAACGCCCGCCACCCGATGATGAGCACCCCAGCCACGGGCGCGGACGACCAGAACTCCAGTCCTCGCCAGCTGGACAGCTGAGTCGCCAGGGCGACTGCGGCAGCGGTTACCAGTCCGCTGGTGACGATGAGATACCACGGGATCACTTGGCCAGGAGCCTGCTCCGCACCAGTTAATTATGCGTAGCTGGCGGGCGGCCGTCCAGGTGTCCTAACTCACGCTCAGAACCTATGGCACATTTTTGTGGCCACGCCGAACACGCACACATCACAGGGGCCCGCACGCCAGCCTAGGTAATTTCGGCAGCGACCGCCCCGTGCCAAGGCCTATTTCACGCTCGAACACCCCGATCTCCAGCCACCCGCCTTGCGGATCCCAGGTGCACGCCAGCCGCCGCCTGTCCCGGACCAGGTGGCCCTCCGACTGCGAACCGTCGAGTTGCAATTACCGATGCACGTCATCAGGGAGGTCATATGAAGTCAGGGGTCGATCTTCGTAAGGCAATTCGCACATCCATCTTGGCCGCGGCATTGGGCATGCCGTTCGCGGCTGGAGTAGCGCCGGCATTGATGGCCGCAGGTAACAACGGCAACGGCGCCAACGCCACCTCGGGCGGCAACCAGGGCAGCTCTGGCGGCAACCAGGCTAATTCCGGCGGCAGCGGCAGCCCCGGCAACAGCGCGCACGGCGGCACCAGCGGCGGCGAAACCCCCGGCTCGCCGCCATTCGGGCCGGCAAGCCCGACGCACGGCCAGCCATTTGGCTCGCACGCCACGATTGAGGATGGCTGTGATAGCAAGGGCAACGCCGACCAGGGCAACAATGGCGAGCGCGGCGACAACAACAACGGCACAGCGGCCGAGAAGTGCAAGCCGGGCGGCACGACCGGTGGCAGCGGTGGACCTCAGAGCCAGACGTCTCCGGGCGGCACGGGAGGGACCACCGGCACTGTGGCCGGCGTGACGATCGGCGGTCAGGGAGCTCCCGGCGGGCCGAGCAGCGAAGTCGCGGGGGTGACTATCCCCGCCGCGGCGCCTCAGGCCGGTGGCGGCGGGATGTCCTCCTAAGGCAAGAGCAATTGGAGGCAGGGTTGACCTGCCCCCAACAGAGGACACGAAACGATGGTGCTGTTCAAGCGCACCGGGCTGGACGTTACACCTCGGCTGCCGAAGCTCGAGCAGTCGCAGCCTGCGGAGTTGCTGCCGAATGTGGGATGGCGGCCCGAGCCTCGTGGCCGAGTCTGGCTGGCGCGGGCCAGGGAGTTTTGGTTCGGACAAACCGACCTGGCACCTCTGAGCCTACTGCGCATCGTGTATGGCCTGCTGCTGATCGTCTGGCTGGCCCAGTTGTGGCCGGATTTGGCGGCCTTCTTCAGCGACGAAGGCATGATGCCTCGCAGCCAGCTGGTGAGCTCGTATCCGGGCTTACCCTCGCTGCTGATGCTGGTGAGCCAGTGGTGGCAGGTGGCGGCGTTCTGGTGCGCTGCAGTGGTAGTGGCCGTGATGCTGACCGTGGGCTACCGCACCCGGCTGGCCTGCCTGCTGGCGTTCGTGGCCGTGCTCAGCTTCGAGAACCGGAACCCGCTGATGCTGGACAGCAGCGACTTCGTATTCAAGCTCGTCCCCTTCTGGATGATGTTCACCGCGGCCGCCGAACGGTTCTCGATCGACGCGTTGCTGCGCAAAACACGCGGCGAACCCAGCAGTGGCCGGGGGCCAGCCTTCCCGGTGCGCCTACTGGAGTTCCAGATCGGCTGGATCTACCTGGCCACCGCCTTGGAGAAGTGGCCCGGGAAAACGTGGCTGGACGGGACGGCGGTGTACTACGTGTTCCAGCTGTCGCACACCTTCGCGCGGCCGTTCGCCGCTCCACTAGCGTCGAACCTGGACCTCGTACGCGCTTTCACCTGGGAGACGCTGGCGGTCGAAGTAGCGTTTCTGCCGCTGATGTTCCTGCCTGGGCCATGCCGGCTGCTGGGGATGGCGGCAGTTGTGCTGCTGCAGCTGGGCATCCTAACGATGCTGAACGTCGGCAACTTCCCGCTGATAATGCTGGCGGTCATGGTGCTGTTCCTGCCGCCAGCCTGGATCGAGCGCCTGACCGCCCGAGTGCGTGACTCGCGACTGTGGGGCGCCGCCCGGAGAGCCTGCCTCCGACTGCCTGGCCCGGAAGGCCGGGGCGGGGCAGCCCCGGCATGGCCGCGGCGTATCGGTTACACGGGTTTGGCCGTGCTGGCTGCTGGCGCCTTCAGCCTGGCTCTGCCCGCGCGCTTTTCCGGCATCACGCCGCCACCCAACGTGCGCGACGGGCTGGTATTCGTCGGGCTCAACCAAGCCTGGAACATGTTCTCGCCGAACCCCAGCCGAACCGACTGGTGGGTGATGGCGCCAGGCCAGCTGTCGGACGGCAGCGAATATGACGTCCTGCCGCGATCCTGGAGGACGATCTACAGCCGCTGGATGAAGATCATGGACCGCCTCTCGATACCAGGCCATTCCGGCTATCTGCAGGAATTCGGCCGCAGCATCTGCCGGCTGCATAACAATCACCTCGGGGCGGGCCAGCCTCAGCTGATGACATTCCAGATCCATTTCGTCAGCAGGATCATCCCGCCGCCCGAGCTGGGCGATTTCGAGCTATCGGACGTGCTGCTATGGGATCACCGCTGCTTCGAGTAGACACATCTGGCGCAGAAGTTGCGTTATACAGAATGCAGGAAGCACTCATGACGACACTTCAAGCCGTAAAAGTCATGGTCGCGGACGACCACGCGCTCTATCGCGCCGGCTTGCGCGAGCTGCTGGAGCGGGATGAAGTACGGGTGGTGAGCGAAGCCGGCACCGGCGAGGAGGCCGTGAAGCAGGCGCTGCGCACGCATCCCGACGTGGTAGTTATGGACGTGCGCATGCCGGTTATGGACGGCATAGAGGCGTCCCGCGAGATCAAACGGCAGCTGCCGGACACTGAAATCGTGATGGTTACCGGCGTAGAGGAGAATGCCGACGAGCTGTTCCAGGCCATCGATGCCGGAGCGCGCTCATTTGTCGGTAAGGACGAAGATCCAGAGAGCATCGTCGAGGCAGTGCGCAGCGCCTCCCAGGGCGGCGCCTACCTACCGCCGCACGCGATGCAGCTGCTGGTTGAGCGCCTCAGCGGTCAGCGCAGGGCCGGCGCTGAACCCAGCCGGCGCGTGGACACACGGCTAACGCCGCGCGAGAAAGAGGTGCTGCGGCTGCTGGCGAAGGGCCGCCGCAACCAGGCTATCGCACAGGAGCTGGGGCTGAGCGTCCGCTCGGTGGGCAACCACCTTGCGAAGATCTATAACAAGCTGCACGTCCATGGCCGCTCGGAGGCGGTGCTGCACTCCATCCGCAGCGGGATCGTGCCGGTCGACTAGCCGCGCGAACCAGGGACTTTTACCTAGCCGGCGAAGCCTCGCGGGTGATCGCGGTGCCAGCGCAGAGCGCTACGGACCATGGATTCGAGGTCATGCCGCGGCTGCCAGCCCAGCTCACGCCGAATCAGCTCGTTGGCGGCGTACTTGGCTGCCGGTTCGCCCGGCCGCGGCTTACCCTGCGACGTAGGGAAGCGCGCGCCTGCTATGCGCTGCACCGCGTCCACGACCTCCTTGGTCGAGTAGCCGCGGCCCAGGCCCACGTTGTACGCGGCCGTTGCGTGGCCGTCGCGCAGCGCATCCAGTGCCAGCACGTGGGCTGAGGCGAGGTCCAGCACGTGGATGTAGTCGCGAACGGTCGTTCCGTCGGGCGTATCCACCTTGGAGCAGGTGAATTCGAATGGCTTGCGGCCTTGCGCGCCAAGGATGGCATTGGGGATGAGGTGGGTTTCGGGGTCGTGATCTTCCCCCAGCGAGCCATCCTCGGCCGCGCCGGCGGCATTGAAGTAGCGCAGCGAGATGGAGCGCAATCCGTACGCCTCTGAGTAGCGGGCCAGCGCCTGCTCAACCATCCACTTGCTTTCCCCATACGGATTCGTTGGCAGCTTGGGATGATCCTCGAGGAGTGGCAGCGCCTGAGCCTCGCCATACACCTCCGAAGTCGACGAGAAGACGAGCATCTGCACGCCGGCCACCAGCATGGCGTTCAACAGGTTGAGCGAGCCACCGACGTTATTGGTGAAGTACTTTCGTGGGTCGGCCGCCGATTCGCCCACAAGCGCGTACGCAGCAAAGTGCAGCACGGCTTCGAAATGCCCCTCGCGCAGCACGTGCTCGATACGTCCGGCATCGGTCAGCTCACCCTGGATGACCGGCACGGAGACGGCGGCACGGTGGCCCAGCCGGAGGTTGTCGAACACGGTCACCTCGTGCCCCAGCCGGACCAGCTCGCAGACGGTGTGCGATCCGATGTAACCTGCGCCACCCGTGACTAGCAACCGCACGCGAGGAGTGTAGCGGCGGTTTTGGTACGCCGCTTGCGAAGAAAGCGAGCGACAATGGGAGGTCGATCCGCGGTGCCTGTCGCCCCCGATCCGCCAGCGGCCGGCGCCGACGCTGCACAGCTGCGGGCCGAGCTGCAACAGCTGCGTCAGGAGCTGGAGGAGCATCGCCGCGTAAATGCGATCCTCAGCGATGCTGTCGAACAGTTCACCGGCGCCCTAGCTCACGATCTCAAGAACCCGCTGGCAGCGATCAAAGTGAGCGTGCAGGGGCTGAAGCGCGCGCTTGGCCGAGGGGCGGGCATCACCACGGAGCAGTGGACGGACCGGCTGCAGCGCATTGAAACCGCGGTGGAGCAAGCTCAGGAGCAGATCTCGGCGGCGCGAGCCCGGACAGCGGCCGCGGCAGCATTGCGTGCGCCTCTGCGGCGGAAGACGTTGGACCTCGTGGCCCTCGTCCGAGCGACCGTCGATCGCTACTGCCAGACCGCCGGCCAGCGGCGGGTACGCTTCGACTGCGCCCTGCCCGTGATGCCCGGAAGCTGGGATGCGGATCAGCTGCGCCAGGTGCTGGAGGCGGTGCTGGACAATGCCCTCAAGTTTTCCCCCGGCGGCGAGCCGGTGACGGTTGCCGTGGAGCGAGATGGCGAGGCCGGGGCGGCGATCCTTCGGTGTCGGGACCACGGTATCGGCATTCCCGCTCGGGACATGCCGCATGTGTGTGAGCGGCTGTACCGCGGCGAAAACGTCCTCGGACGCTACAAGGGAGCGGGCATGGGCCTGTTCGAGGCGCACACCGCGGTCGTCCAGCACGGCGGCGAGCTCCGGGTCGAGAGCGACGAAGGCGCGGGTAGCCTGGTCACCGTGATCCTGCCTGT